>Ga0209629_10000912_pt1 | contig 17553 bp, 17 predicted proteins | sample TergutCu122P5_FD_187286 | JGI IMG/M metagenome (GOLD analysis project Ga0209629, IMG submission 187286) | Cubitermes ugandensis P5 segment gut microbial communities from Kakamega Forest, Kenya - Cu122 P5 (SPAdes) (version 2) | ecosystem: Host-associated > Arthropoda: Insects > Digestive system...
TTTTAATATTATTCACCTCAAAGTGGCTTTCTAAAAATAAACTGACCAATTTAAACGGAAAGATATTGAACTAGGTTACTTGGTCTATTATTTGCTAAAATTCCTAAGTTAGTGTATATGGGGCCGCCTCCCCTTCCAGCCCTTCCTTCATCGCTGTTTTTCTTTTCTTCTTTCTTGACATCCAAGCTCCAGGCCCTATCGTCCTGCGGGAAGCCATGTTCAAATATGTTGCCTACGTGATCGATTATGATCGCGGTTTTGCCTGGCTTGTATCTCATGGAACGCATGGACTGCTGAATGAACAAGGTTAATGATTTAGTCTTGCGGAGCAATACCACGCATTCAACGTCAGAAATATCAAGTCCTTCCCCAAATAATTGGCAATTGCAGAGGACGGTTATCTTGTTTTCGCGGAAATCCCGCATCACCCGCGCCCGTTCATCCTTTGGGGTTGCGCCGCTGAGCGCCGCGGCCGTATATCCGCTGTGGCGGAATAATTCCGCCGTCTGCCGCGCGGATTCGACTGATACGGTATAGACGATGGTTTTCTTCCCGTCAGCTATGCGCCTGTAATTCTTTATCGTTTCGCCGTATACCGCCCTGTTCTCAAGTATGGCCGCCATCCGCGCGGCGTCGTATTCGCCGCGCTTAACCTTCAGATCTGACAGGTCGGCCAGCGGCGCCGAATAATATTTGCATGGCGACAGGTAATTGTTTTCGATTAGCCATTTCGTTGAAACGCTGGTGATCAGTTCGTCGCATACAGCGCCAAGCCCGCCCCTGCCCATCCGGATTGGCGTTGCGGTGAAGCCGATTAAGACAGCGTTGGGATATGTTTCGTAGATATTTCTGTAGCTGGCCGCGGTTCCGTGATGGAACTCGTCCGTGATTATGAGATCCGGCTCGCTTAGCTTGACTTGCCCCGTCCGCCGCGTAAGTGTCTGCACCATGCCGATTTCGCAATAATTCATATTCACGCCGCAAGCGGAGAATGTGTCCCGGATCTGATTGCACAGCTCTATGCGGTGAACCAGAAAAAGAACGCTGTTCCCTTTGCTTATAGCCATCTTGGCGATGTTCGCCGCGATAACGGATTTGCCGCCGCCGCATGACAGCACTATACATAACCTGCGCTTGCCGCGCGCCAACGCTCTTTTAGCGTTGGTTATCAGTTGTTTTTGATACGGCCGGAGTTCCATTCCCACACCCTTTCTTCCCTACAGCGTTAGCTGCCCGTCAATAGGGGCGTTGTCTATGGCGGCGCGCGTCAGGCAATCAACCATGGGTTTTCGCCCCGCGAAGGATTTGTTGAACATGCCGCAGGCGCGCCAGGATTGCCGCCAGTCAGTCGCTTCGGAACTGGTTAAACCGTAGCCTTTGCATTTTTGCGGGCCGCGCCCATGATATTCATAGCGAATGAAGTTTGAGCATTCGCCGCAGCCGTGTTCCGGGTCTTTGCCGTACTCGGTGTACATTGCCTCGTATTTGCGTGCTATTTTTTTCATGGCTTACACACCTCCAATACTCCGTCATAATCAACGCTTTTCCTCTCACCGCTCGCCCACCCTTTTTAAAGAGTTCTCTTTCCGTGTCCTGGAGGCCGCACTATAGGCCGATCACAGGGATCAGTTAACGACATTCATATGCGGACCTAACTACATTCATATGCAAACCCGCATTCATATGCGGATCTAACGAGATCCGTATGCGGACTTAACGACATTCATATGCAGACCTAACGAGATCCGTATGCAGGTATCTCTTTCCGTGCCTTGGAGGCCGCACTACAGGCCGATTACAGGGAGCAGTTAACTACATTCATATGCATACTTAACGAGATCCGTATGCAGACATAGCGTCATCTTGCTATTGGTCAATAGCCCCTATTTTTAAGAATGATTCTAAATTTACACGCGCGGAGAGCTAACCAGCCAGCCTTAGTTTGTTAGTTAGTTTTTCAAGAGATCTTTTTAAAGAGTTTGTTTTAAAAGATCTTTTTCCGTGCCCTGGAGGCCGCACTATAGGCCGATCACGGGGATCAGTTAACTACATTCATATGCGAACCTAACTACATTCATATGCGAACCTAACTACATTCATATGCGAACCTAACTACATTCATATGCGAACCTAACTACATTCATATGCGAACCTAACTACATTCATATGCAGCATATCTCGTTAACTTCACTACAATTTTTATTGACATACGTAGTGTACTATGTTACCCTACCTTTAGGGTGATACTTAAATGACTAAGATTAAAAAGCAGCAGCTTGTCAAAAAAAGAAACGCGCTAAATGAAATGCGCCCAAAGGACATGACCTTACAGGAAGTCAGGTTCTTGTCCATATATCTGAGCAAAATCGATAAAGACGATGAATCCACACGGCTCGTAAGGTTTTCGCTTGCTGATTTTGAGGCCATAATGGATATCACACGTCTAGACATCGCGCATACAAAAAGAGTGACAGACGCCCTTATGGGGCGTGTGGTCAGTGTGCCAGTAGAGAACGAAAAAGGTAAGAAGATCGGTTATAATTCCTTTCATCTGTTTAAGTGGTGCCGGGTGATATTGGATGACCCTTCGGGCGGGTATGTTGAGATAGACGCCGCCGATGAATCGTTGCCTTTAATGTTCAATTACAAAGAAAAATATTTTTCATACAAGATTTCTAATGTACTGAGCGCTAAAAGCATGAACCAAATACGGATGTATGAGATACTCAAGCAGTACCAGAAGATAGGCAGACGGATTCTGTCTGTCGAGGAATTAAGGCGGCAATTAGGGATCGACGAAAAGGAATACCCGCGTTTTGATAATTTCAAACGGCGCGTCCTTGATGCCTGCCAAAAATCATTAGCCGAACACACGGACATAAAATATACATACGAACCATACGGCAAGCTTGGCAAAGGCGGGAAGATCCTGAGCATACAGTTTTTCATTGAGGAAAACGACGTAAAGCAAATGGATCTGACCGAATTTATCCAGCAGCGGAAAAAAGCCGACGAGGACGAATTGAGCGAATACGAACGCAAGATGCTTTTTTTATCCGACGCCTGCGACAACGAATTTAGTGTAGCTGAAATTAGCGTCATGCATGATTTGATGGTTGAGCATTTGCCGCTTGACACCGTCCGCAACGATTTGGAATGCTATAATTTTCTCTTACGAAAATACAGGTACATGAACATGCAGAATGAAAATCATAAAATCGCTAACCGCTGCGCATACATGAGAAGCATCATTGAAAAAGGCGATTAGCCTGTCCTTTCCAGCCATTCAACGCCACTGTGAAAATCAAGACGCGCCGGGCGCGTTTTGATTTTGGCGGCGGCGCTGCGGCCCGTGGCGCCCTTCATCAGTGGCGCACGGTCCAGAAATCATCATTTTCACGCGGTTATTTCCCCCCTTGTGCACCATTTCTCACCTTTCGTGTGCACCATTTCTCACCTTTCATGCACCATTTCTCACCTTTCGTGCATCATTTCTCACCTTTCGTGCACCATTTCTCACCTTTCGTGCACCATTTCTCACCTTTAAGAGCTGCCTAGCGCCGTGAAATAGCTACTAAATGGCTTAAATACAGGGTTTCCCCCGTTTTCATACGAATGCCCCTTATTCCCAAATCCGTGCACCATTTCTCACCTTTAGCCGGCCGCCATCGACGCAAAATTCTCAATTAAACGGTGGAAGCTTGAAGCCGGGCTATTTTTATGTGGCGTACACATCTCCAATGCCGCCGTCAAAATCAAGACGCGCCCGGCGCGTTTTGATTTTTTCGCTTTTCCTATCACGGCTGCGCCCCCTGCAGGAACGGGTTGTCTTCATCAGGCAAGCTCTCCCATTCATACCCGCGTTTTTCTTGCAGCGGGAAATCATCCCATTTATAGGCTTTCGCCTCATTGGGCGTATTGAGAAGCCGCTTGCTTGAAACTTCGTAAAACATCCCTATCAGCTCGTCCTCCACGCCAAGGTCGCGGTTCTTCATGACTTCCATCACATTCGAATAATTGAAAAAGCTTTCGGCATACATGGCGTCGAAATATTCAGTCGCGTACTTCCGAAAATCATTGTTTACGCGGTGCATCATAAACACATTGTCAGCGGCGTTGGTTAAGTCCGCCGTCCCGGCGATATCCGCCTTGCGCAGAAACCCGGCCGGCTTGCGCGGGTGGCACACAAAATGCGCGTGGACGTTGTACTGCTTCGCCATCGACGCCACCATAAGGGCGATTACGCTCTGCCGGTCGTATTTATCCCCGCGTACCCGCGTTAAGTCCAGGCTCATCAGGTTGTCTATGATAACAACGTCCGTTTGATGTTTTTCAATATGCGCCTTAATGTCATTCAAAACCGAGTTGGCTTCCATGCCGTAGTCGTTGTTGTAAACCCATAGCTTGTCGCTTGTCCAAGCGTCGATTTTCTCCCCTATCTCCAGCGGGGTATAGAATACGTTCTCATAGCCGGTAGGCAGATTGTATGATGGCCCGCCGGCCTGCAGGTGTATCCAGTTCTTTACGCGGTGGCTGGTCAGTTCGCCGCTGAACAGCGCGACCTTGAAGCCGTTGTTTACAGCCTCAAGCGCCAGCTGCGACAATATTGTGGATTTGCCCGAGCCGTTGCCGCCGCTCCAGACGGAAAATTCGCCCTTGTTGAACCCTATTATCTTTTTGTCCAGCGCGTGGACGCCGGAGACCACGCTGACGATCTGCGAACGGTCAAGCCGCTGGATATCCCGCAGGCGTAAAAACTTTTCGCCTTTCGGAAGTGGCTGCCGCGCTTGCCTCAGGATCTCGTTAGGCGGCGGGTTTGTCGTCCGCGCCGGCTGTGACTTCGGATCATACGCGCCCGGCTCGAATTTCAAACGGACATCCTGCCAGCGCCGCCCCACGCAGGAGTTATGGAAACAGTGATACCCGATTGCGCCGCCCTTGGAAACGAATATAGCCGCGTCCGGGGCTTTGTGGTTTGGGTCGAATACGCATTCTTCCAGTATGTACTTAACCCCGTCTGACGTTGCCCCCTTTTTTGATACCCTTATCCCATGCTTGGAAATAAAATCCTCAATGTCAAACTCGCCGGCATAACTCCTGCCGCGGTTAGGCGCCTGCTTAGGCAGCAGATCCGCTATTTTGTTTAGCAGCTGGGTACTGGCCGGGGATATTGATTCAGGGATGTCAAGCAAACGGCTCCGCCTGTGCGGGCGCTCTTCGGTGTCCGCCCCTTTTTGCGTCACCGTCCCGTACAGCTTTGTGATGCGCGACGCGTTAAATACTGAGGTGTCAATCTCCACGCAATCGTCGGAAAACATCATATCGGCGGCTTGCAGGAACCGCTTCACCAGCTCTGTGTTTTCCGGCGTATTCTTCATGTTGACGCGATAAAGCAAATGGTATCCGTTCCCGGAATCCGCGACCACTGGCGCCGGGAACCCCAGATTGCGCAGATACCTGTATATGCCGCGCGTGATATTCAGCGCCTTGGCCTTTTCGCCGCCGGTCGAGCTTACGCCGGATACCCGCCGCGGGTCAGCGTCAATCAGCAGCCATTCGCGCCAACTGATGTCAGCGTCCGTTGTCGCGCTTTTAGGCTTGGCTATCAGTTTTTCGCATTGCTCCCGGCTGTAGCAATCGTCCCTGATCTCGTTCAGCACAAAGTAAAACGTCTCCTTGGGGTTGTTTTTAATACTGGCAATGAGTTTGTTTGTGTCCTTGAAATAGCCGCTTAACGGGCGTGCGCCGACGGTGCGGATCTCAATAAGCTTACCGGGCTTGAATGTTTCGATTGTTTTTACAATTTCCTGACAGTCCACGTTAAGTTTCCCTCCTTTCGGCGCTGTGCGGCGCGGCCATGCCCTATGTTTCTCGCCTTTGCGGCCGCGGCGCGGCTCTGTGCGCTGGGCCGATCTCATCTTCCCAACCCTCGGCGCGCAGCCATGTGGCCGGATAGGGTATGTACTGCCCCCCGTCTTTTATCCAACCGGCGCATGCCTTGGCCCTCTCCAGGGAGGCCAATATCTTTGCCAGCAGTTCGCCGTCCGGCTGGATTTGCTTCCACGCTTTACGCGCGTCGCCTTTGCTGACCTTTTTTGGATATGCCTCCCAGAACGCGTTAAATGAGTCATACGCGCGTTTTGGCATGTCCATGGTCATTTGTACCACCCCGGCCCCCAAAACGCATCCTGGGCCATCCTGGACGCGGTACGGGGCATCCTGTGAAGCGCCCCCGTCTTCGCCGTGAATGGCGGCCCGCGCATACCCGCCCATCCCGGATGGGCAAGGGTTTATTTCTTTTTTTTCTTGACCGTTCTTTACATTCTTGTTTATGTCCCGCTGATGTCCCGCCGATGACCCTTTTGATGTCTTGCCCGTTGCCCCGCCGTCATCATAAAAAGTTTGATATGCCGCATAGTTGCTTAGTTTTATCGTTGTCCCGTCCTGTCGGCTTTTATTAATGGTTATCATTGAATCCTCTACAAGCAAATCGAGGAACCTAAATACCGCCTTGCGGTCAACGGACCATCGTTCAGATAATTTTTCCACTGATGTATGGTACATGCCTTGATCCATTGATACGAGCTTATTATTTATCAATATTTTGGCCGGCTTGTGATTCGCGAGCATAATTAAGTCCAGCCACCACTTTAAGTAATCAGCATTGTTCCATATCCAATGCTCATTGATTTTTCTGTGTATTTTGATCCAGCCTGTTTCCATCGGGGCAAACCCTCCCCTCCTCGCGTTAATCGGCCCCGGTTGGCGCGAGATACCATGACAGCAGCGCAATAGCTTCGTCAGTACCGCGGCACACCGTTGCATAGAAACCCTCCCGGCTAACCGCCGCCAGCCATAATTTTTGCGCGGGCCTTAATTTCCCCTTAGCCGCTTTTAACTCTATGTAAATGCCGTGATAGCCCCTCCGAGCCGCCGGCAGGCAGATATCGCTGACCCCAGGCTTCACGCCCTGCCGCCTAAGGTTCGCCGCCTCCGCCGGATGCCGGCTCCCTCCGTTTGGTATGGCGTGGAGCAGCTTCAATTCGGGGAAATTCATGAGGTTATAGGCGGCCCACTCGAATAAAGCCGCTTGGATTTGCGCTTCGGTTGGGCTGTAATTCTTTCCTCCGGGCGATCGGCCGCCGCCTGTCCTTTGATATTGTTTCGTTGCCCTCATCTCCTTTTCAGAAAACTCGCGTCATGCTATAATTTAAAAAAATCTTGTGTGAAATCGGAAAGCAGGTGTCACATGGCGCTCGTTTATAAATTCAATGTGCTCGCCAGCCTAAAAGACGCTGGCTACTCCACGTATCGGCTGCGCAACGAAAAGATTCTGGGCGAATCGCCGATACAGCATCTGCGTGATGGCGTGATAGTTACTTGGGAGAACCTTAATGTCATTTGTAAATGCCTTAACTGCCAGCCTGGTGATATTTTGGAGTACATACCGGATACACAAAACATATAAAACAAGCCGCCGCCCTATGGAAATAACCTATGGGCGGTGTTTTTCGCGTCGTTAAGAACTTTAAGTACACGGTTCACATGAATATTGTGTACCTGTTGTACACTTTGATTGTGAAAAAATAATCTCCATCGGGAGATTCAGCATTTCCGCAAACTTTTCGGCAACGGGTTTAGACGGCGTACGTTCGCCCCGTTCAATCATTGCGACAAACCCCTCGGTAACCTCCGCGTACCTCGCTAGCTGAACGATTGAAATATTTCGTTCTTTGCGCAGGGTCCTTAAATTGTTCAGGCAATCGCCTCCCGTATTTTTTGACGTTTAACTGTACCATACGTACTGTTATGTACGGTACCACAAGTAGACCTCTCTTGTCAACAGGGAGTAGAAAATGAATATTTGTACAGAACCGCATGTTACAGCGGAACGCGGGAGTTATCAATAAAAATGGTTAAAATTACTAGAATTATAGGGGGAGCTTAGATTAGGCCGCGGGTTGACATACGCCGGGACTTAATATATGATGATGCGTATGTACTGTACTATAAGTTGATTTCGAACGCATTTGCTGTACTGTATGTTTATGCGCCGGCCTTTTAATATGGCGTGCGGATGAACTAAAAAAAATCAAGACGCGCCGGGCGCGTCTTGATAATAACGAAAAAGCATGGTCAGTAAAAAATAGAAAGGGTGACGTCATGTTGGAGCTTGACAAAACCATCAAAAGGCTGAGGCTTGAAAAGGGATGGAGGCAGGACGACCTCGCGCGGAAACTCGGTGTAACGCCCAAGACAATATCATTTTATGAACTTGGTGAAAGACGGCCTTCAAGAAATTCGCTGATAAAGCTTGCCCAAATATTCGGCATAACAATAGATGAGTTGGTAAATGATGACGCGGGGATACTGGAACAAAAAATGCCAAGCCGCGAAAGCGGCTTGGCGCGGGATATAAAAAAAATATTAATCGAAATAGGCGTTATAAAGGAGAATACAACCATTACGGAAGACGAGTACGACGAATGGATAAGGTTCTTGCGCGTGCAGACGGCGGCGTTCCGCGAGTTCAAGAAGGGGCAGTCTTAGGCGCGGCGTCCGCGGGCGCGTTACGGTTCAAGTCACGAACAATAGTTTGCGTCTGTTCTTGACCAACAGACCACGCGGGCGTGTTACGCCCGCGTGATTTTTTTCTCTGTTTGTTAGTTAGTTTAGTGTGTATTTTATGTCTTGATTTAATCATGTTTTTGGAACCCGCGAACGCCCTATTTTCAATGCCTCCAGAGAGGGCGCCATTAATTGCCACCGTCTATTTTTTCTATCAGCGATTCGCCGTCAGGATTTAAAATATCGTCAATGCGTTTCCATGTCTGTAACCGTTCGTCTAAGTCTACTTTAGGGCTTATAAGGAATTTTATACCTTCTATTTTCTTCGCGTTTTTTATAGGCTCATATTGTACGTTTATATCTGAAAAATCGTTTATCTCACGTATAGCTATTTCTAGCACGCGTCGTTTAAAACTATTATATATATCGTAATTTTTTGCCATTAACCTTTCCTTTAATTCCTCAAGGTTAAAAAGAATTTCCTTTTTAAATTCATAACTTTTTAATATCTCATATAATCTTATGCCATATTGGCTTTGCATGGCTAGTATGTAGAGCAATTCATATTGCGTGAAACTGCTCTTTAATTCTAGTAGGAATGGTTTCATGAGTTCGTGGAATTGTATTTGTATTTCACCTGATTTTTTATCTATAACCGCATAACTTAGCCAACGGTATAACGTTTCCCTGTTACCGTCATCAGACTTAACCCATATGCTTTTGTCAGCCAATTTTTTTATTGTTTCTTTTAGATTTATATAGTTTTTGCCATTATGTATGTCTATGCCGCAAATCTTACAGAAATCTTTTATGTCGAAAACATTATTTTTGAAATCTTTATCCCGAGGTTTGATTTTGCTGATAAGGTAAAGGATTATTTTCTGTTCCTGCACTGATAGCTGGAAACGTGCTTTTTGTATGATATCATTCGACTTTATTACTTTGTATGTTCTCATAACAGTTAAATTTTCTTCGCTCATTTTTTTATCCTTTCAGTGTGTCACTCAGGGCTTCCCTATTTACCTGATCTTTAAGTGATCTTTTAAGATCTTTTTATTTACTTATTTAAGGGGTCAAAAAACCGCGCAAATAAGCCATTTTTTAACGCTAAATGCAACGTTTGGTACGTCAAATGCAACGTTTGGTACACACAAATGCAACGTTTGGTACGTCAAATGCAACGTTTGGTACACCTTAATGCAACGTTTGGTACACATGCACTGATTATACGCGCCAAATGCTACGTTGTAAAGTCTATGTTGCATTTAATTTTTTGTGTACCAAACGTTGCATTAAAAAGACACAGCGAACTATATGTCCGTTTTATAGAATGGCAAATTAGCTGACAACAATCGCGTGGCTGAAAAAACATCAGGCGTACGCGGACGCTAAAAGGGGCAGCATTGACGCGGCGTATAAACTAACGATTGATATTTTCAGCAACGCTAAAAGGCTGATGAAAATAAAGCGTTTGGGTTTGGAGCATCCAAACGCGATAGTCGCGGGCGTACACGCTGAGGAAATAACGGGCAGGAACAAGATACCCGAGGCGCTCGCCAAACAAATCGGCATTCTTACAGGCTTGGAGGTCGATAAAGAAATAGTGCAAAAAACGCGGGCGCAAAGAACCGGGAAAGGCGAAATATATAGGCTTGCGCACAGGCCGGCATTTGACGGCAAAGTACAGGCGGGCCGCGATTACATCCTAATTGACGATGTTATCTCCAAAGGCGGCACGCTTAACGAGTTGAAATTTTACATAGAGCAAAACGGCGGCAAAGTGGTCCAAATGGTTGTGGCGGGCGCCGGGCGGTATGGCACGAATATAGCGTTAACCGAAAAAACAAAAACAGAAATCATAAGCATGTATGGTACAATAGCGTTACACGAATTTTTAAAGGAGCATGATATATATGCCGGAAACATCGGATACCTCACAGAATCAGAAGCAAGGCGGATCATGGCGGCCGGGCCCCTTAACGAAACGAGAAATAGAATCTTTACGTGCGGACAAGCGGGCGGCGCATAAACGGATTGAGGAACTCTGGGAAGCGGAGGACGCGGAAGTAAAGGAAAAAATGCTTAAAACATTGGAAGGCTTAAACCGCAAGCCTTAATACGGTTTGTTTTTACACAAAAATACACTTATATTAATGTATTTTTCATTACTAAAATACATTAATATAAGTGTATTTTTGTGCGGCCTGTTAGCTAATCGCCAGTACCGATAAGCGTTACGCTGGTAGGGGCAATATACCTATACCGCGTACCATTATGTACACGGGCGCGAACGGCCGCCTTTCGTAAGTTCAATGAGAAGCGTTTTTAATTCGTCGTATTCATATGTATCAGGTTTTACTAAATTAAATTCCAAAAGTAAATCATAAACGTCTTGAGCTATACGTTCGGGCGTGACCATACTGGCGTTGAATGACATATAATCATCCTCCTTTTTTTGATGATGTAATTTTACATCGTGAGGTTATGCAAGATCCATGTGAACGTTTCCAAAAACGCCGCGGGCGTTTTTGTTATTACCAGCCTGGAAACGGCTTGATAAAGCCGTTACCGGCCTGGTGTCGATGGGCATCGGGTGTTAGCCCTTATATTTCCAAATTTTTTTTATAAAGGAGCCAGGCATCTTCAAAAGGCAAGAAATCCTCCTCATATGGAACAGGAAGAGAGTGAGCCATCAAAAATGGCTTGATATAGCCATTTTTCGGGGATAGGTCACTAGATCAATTCGGCAGGTCACTAGATCAATTCGGTCAGGTCACTAGATCAATTCGGTCAGGTCACTGCATGGATACAGCCAGGTACACAGACAACAACAGGGGTTCTCTTGTTGTTGTTGTTTATATATCCTGTTAATACTTGTTATATCTTGTTAGCGGGCAAAAATGGCTATATCAAGCCATTTTTCGGGGATAGGTGACTAGACGGATTCAGCAGGTGACTAGACGGATTCAGCAGGTGACTAGACGGATTCAGCCAGGTGACTAGACGGATTCAGCCAGGTGACTAGACGGATTCAGCCAGGTGACTAGACGGATTCAGCCAGGTGACTAGACGGATTCAGCCAAGCGACTACACGGATTCAGCCAGGTGACTACACGGAATGGATTCACTAGGTGACTAGAGAGATTGACAAGCATAGTTAGATATGATAGGATTACTAATAAATGGCAGGTGAATGCATATGGCGACAAAAAAATACTTAGTTGAGAAGCGCAATGTTCTGAATGATATAATAGCGCGAGATTTTACCCTGCAGGAATTGCGCCTTTTCACTGTTTACTTGGGCAGAATCAATGCCAGGGATTTATCGACACGCACCGTAAGGCTGCCTTTGGCGTGGTTTTATAGAATAATGGATTTACAGCCAATACGGATTGAGTATTTGGAAAACATGACACATAATCTACTTACTAAGGTCGTGCGGGTTCCAACACCCACTGGAGGCTATAGCCAGTTTCAATTATTCAAAGAATGCCGAGTGGACAAAGACGATTCTGATGAATGGTATTTTGAAATTGACGCCCATGACAAGGCCCTGCCACTGATGTTTGACTTTAAAAGAGATTATTTTACATACGAACTATGGAATGTATTAAACCTTGACAGCGTTAACCAGTTTAGGATGTACGAGCTGCTCAAGGCGTATGAAAAACGAGGCGGCGAGCGGATAATATCCGTTACGGAGTTAAAGGCGCTAATAGGGCTGGATGAACATGAGTACCCACGTTGGAACAATTTTAGGCAGTGGGTCCTCGATGCTTGCCAAAGGGCCCTAAAAGAAAAAACGGACATAAGCTTTACCTACGAACCGCACACGCGGGGCAAGGCGGGCAAAATTTTATCACTTCGCTTTAAAATCACAAAGAACGCCGACTATACATGCCGGCTTAACCTTGATGAATTTATAAGTGTGGAAGTGACTGAAAAAATCGGGCAAGACGAAACGGAACAGGAAGAGTCAATATCAGATATATCCGCCCTTGATTTTATCAGCGAGCCGATAACGGACATGGAAAAGCAAGCTATTTTGGAAGCCTACACAGGCGATATAGGCCGTATAAAGGCCAACTATGATACGGCAAAACACCAAGGCAACATAAAGAACCTCGTAGGCTGGTTAAAGGCCGGGGCTAAGCTTGAGATCCACCACCCTACAGAAGTAAACCAGACACAAAATAAGAACCGGTTCGTCAACTTTGATCAACGGGAGATAGACTTTAAAGAGCTTGAAAGGCTGGAGTTGGAACTGCTTAAGAAATCCATGGCAGGTGAAGATATGAATATGGGATAGTGCTTACATTTCAGTGTTTGTTTAGTGCGCTTTATACCATTGATTCAAGTGTATTTATTGTGCTATAATGACACATGAATACTTTCGAGGGGGGCGCCGTAAACATGGCAATTCAATACAAATTTGACGTACTTGCCAGTTTAAAGGTAAAGGGTTATTCCACGTATCGGCTAAGGAAAGAAAAGATACTCGGCGAGGCGACTATACAGCAATTGCGAAACGGCGAAAAGGTTTCATGGATCAACTTAGAAACTTTTTGCAAATATTTAAATTGCCAGCCAGGCGACATCATTGAGTATGTGCCCGATTAATATCGGCGGCAAAAACAGGCCCCGCGAGGAAAACCCGCGGGGCCTGTTTTTGATGTCAATTATTGGTATGCCAAAAAGCGCCTATATTCCGGCGCTTTTCTCGCTCATACGCGCCTTTAATTGTTCCAGTTCCAGCCGTTCCAATTCAGCGAAGTCAATCACGCGCTGATCGAAGTTTACGAAACGATTTTTGCGGGCGGCCGCCTCAACCTTTACCGGCGGGGCCGCTTCACCGCCGCGGATTTTTTTAACCATTTCGATCAGCCATGCCGTCAGGTTATTGATTCCGCCTTGCTGCTTTGCAATGCCATACGCGGATTGGACAAGCGCCGCGTCGCCATCCGCCGCTTTAAGAATTGAGAGCTTGTCCAACATTGTCACCGGCTCTGTAATAAAGTCCAGCGCGGTTACATCCAACGCGGGCGCGGCGTCAGACGTTGACAAATACGTTTCAGGTTTCCGCTGTGTATCGTTTTTATAGTTAGGGTTACTGCTAATCTTAAACTTTAGCGCGGTAACCTTCCTGCCCGTCTTAATCTCCACGAAATCGAATTGAATATCAGATTTTTGGTTGATTTCGCTTTGGGCGGTCAATATAACACGTTGTTTGAACAAATTATAGTCTTTATATAAATCCTTTATTTGCAAAATTTCTTTGAGATCTTCAACCTCAAATGTGCGGGCGCCCAAATTTTCGTATTGCTTTAATAGTTCATACAGCCGAATTGAATATGTACTCCGAAACTCTTTAACATGTTTTAAAGCGTATTTTGTGAAATGCCCCTTCAACTCAAGTAAAAATTCTTTCAATTCGGGCGCGAAACGCAGAGTAATAGTTCCGGTTTTGGAATTATATACCGCGGAGCTTAACCACGCGGCCACGATAGTCTCTGTCCCCTTCTGGATCAACAAAGACTTTGTAACCAATGACGTGCTGATCGCCACAAACTCCTCATAAATATTATTGGGATTAATCTGTAGATACTTGCAAAAATCAGCCACGCTTAGCGCGTATGTTTGAAAATCCGTATCCCCTTTGTTGATCTGGGCTATCAGGTACAGAACCAGCCTCTGTTGCGTCAACGTGAGTCTATACCGCGCCTCAACCAAATCATTTCCCTTTACGATTAGCATTTGTTTTGACATATGTATGCATAACCACCCTTCTTGGGGTATATTACTAAAAACCAACGACGATGTCAAGCTGTAGGTTTTGACTCTCTATTTGTAGGTTTTACAGTCTCTATCTGTAGGTTTTAGACTCTCTATTTGTAGGTTTTACAGTCTCTATTTGTAGGATTTAACTCTCTATTTGTAGGTTTTAGAGCCCGCAACCCATTGATTTCATGCGGTTTTTTCGCGCCGAAAATGTTTTAAATAAGATCTTAAAAGATCTTTAAAACAACGACAAGGAAAAATCTCGTCGTTGTTTGAGCGCGCGGGGAATAAGCGCCTAAAGGGAAAATGGTCAGGTTTGTATAAGTTTTGTTTGGCCGCTTTCATACGTGTAAAGCATTTCAAGGATGACACTAAACGCCTTTATTCCGTTTTCTTCCAAGCGCAGGCTGTCTTGCAATGTTTCCAGTATCTCAATTTGCGCCGCTACGCCAAGGCCAATAGTAAGCCAGTTGGTATCAAAATAAATGTTGCCGCCGCCGTCATACCTGCCCGGTTCGAGTTTCAAGTTGAACGCTTTGCTTATGTCCATGCGTTTTCTCCTTTAGGCGGCTTGGCGCCGCCAATTCTGATAACCTATGTTCTTTTCAAGCGCTTCCATAAAGCCATGAATTTCTAATAGCAGAGCAGCGGCATTTTGCAATTCGGCGCTGTTGTCCCTTATGTAGCCAACGTATATTTCTGTTTCCGCCGTAACGCCTTCATCCGCAATACACAGTGACCATGTATGGATGGCGCCCGCTAATTTTTTAGCCGCTGTTTCCGCTTTGATGATTAAAGGCCGCGCTTCTTCCATGATTCTTTCCACTCCGTTATAATCCTCATCCGCTAACGCGCTGTCAGCATCGTTCACGAAACACGGCAAATACTTAATATCCATTTCCCACACCCTTTCATATCAAACTGATAAAACAATTATACAATAAAAATAAGTGTATGTATACTGGGAATATGCTGAATTTTAAGTGTTTTATTTGTGATATTTATACACTTGTAATACAGTATGTTTGGTATGAAATAACGCTGAACGAATGGAAGCGAGCGGCCGCGGCGGATAGGCGAGGCGGAAAAAACGTGAAGCAAACCGTGAAGCAAATAAGCGGGCGCTATCAAGACGCGCCGGGCGCGTTTTGATTTTTTCGCTGTTCTAACGGCGCCGCGGCCGCGGCCGATACACTTGAGCGGGCAGTATCATTATTCGCGCCTTGAACGCTAAATACCAGTTATGCACGAACTACGGCGCACAATTTTGTTCGCGGCGTACCTTGTTAAACGTGTATAAATTGTATATACTGAAACAAGTTATTGTAACGTAAAGCGGAAAGCGGAAAGCGGGGTGAACCCATGTCCAAAACCATAGTAATCGCGAACCAAAAGGGCGGAGTGTCAAAAACCACTACGGCGCATTGCATGGCTACAGGGCTGTCACATAGGAAACACAAGGTGCTTGCTGTTGACACAGACCCGCAGGGGAACCTGTCTTACATCATGGGCGCGGATTCAAGCAAGCCGGGTGTTTATGAGTTACTTAACGATAAAATATTAGCCCCTGACGCCGTTCAGCAAGTGGGGCAAGGGCCTATTATATCCAGCAACACAAAGCTGTCTAACGCTAACCGCGAAATGACTGGCAGGGGAGTGTATAAGCGGCTGTCGGGCGCGCTAGAGCCGTTCAAAGCCGTTTACGATTACATAATCATAGACACGCCGCCCGCGATGGGGATCCTCGTGATCAACGCGCTGGCCGCGGCCGATGACGTTATCATACCGATGACAGCGGACGCGCTGGCTTTACAAGGGCTAAGCCAGCTTTACAGCACGATTAAAGCCGTAAAACAGTCGAACACAGAATTAAACATTGCCGGGATACTGCTGTGCCGTTACAGCGGGCGCACGGTGTTAGCCCGCGAAATCAAGCAGCTTATAGCGGAGAGAGCGGGACAAATGGAAACAAAGCTGTTCAACACCACGATCAGGGAGAGCGTGGGGCTAAAGGAAATACAGGCAAAAACATCCAACCCATACGACGCGCTGTTTAAGTCAAAGCCAGCCAATGATTATTTAAGCTTCATTGATGAGTATTTAGGAAAGAAAGGTTAGCGCCATGGCAAAAAAATTTATTGGAAGTTTAAGCGACGAAAATTTTGGGCTCGGCGATTCCGCGGCGGACATATATTTGAACGACGATGGGGCGGGGGCGGTGGCGCAAAACACGGTCAGGGTAAACGAAATTAAGATACCGCCGGGGCGCCGGGCGTTAGACGCGGAAAAAGTGGCGGAATTAGTGAAGAGCGTCAAGGACATAGGTTTGATGAACCCGATTACAATCACGGCGGACAACACGCTGGTAGCCGGCGCCCATAGGCTGCAGGCGTTCAAAGACATGGGGCTTGAGGAAATCCCGGCAACATATCTGGAAACAGAGAATGAAACGCTTATAGAACTCGCTGAGATAGACGAAAACCTTATCAGGAGCAATTTGCGTTTTTTAGAAAACGGGCAGGCGCTCCGGCGGCGAAAAGAGATCTATGAAACCCTGCATCCTGAAACCAAGCGCGGCGGCGATAGGAAGAGCGAGAAAATCAAAACGCGCCCGGCGCGTTTTGATTTTGACGGCGATAATGACGGCGTTGGCGAAAGCGGCATTGGCGGCGGCGGCGGCAATAGCGGCGTTGGCGGCAGTGTTAGCGTCGGCGGCGATAATGACGGTGACATTGTGTCAGGCGGCGCCGATCCAACTCAGCCAGCCAGGCGGCAAACAGACGAACCGCCCAAGTCCTTTGCTGAGGACACGGCCGCAAAAACTGGGCAGTCGGCGAGAAAGATTCAAGAAGATATCCAGATAAGCGAAAACCTGACAGCCAGGGCCAAAGAAGCCATAATAGAGCATGACGCGCAAAAAAAAGAAGCGCTGCTGTTATCGCGCATGAAACCGGAGAAACAGGATGAGGTTATTGATAGAATCGCGGCGGCCGGTTCGTTAAGCAAAGCGATCAGGGCGGTAAACCAAGAAGCAATAAAGGCGCTGCCCAAATTTGAGCCCCAAAAACAAAATGTTGAGGCGGTCTGCACAGACGAAGAAAAGCGGTTATACCTGAAAAAAAGCCGTATCATAAGCAGGGTCAAGGAAACCGCCGAACACCTGAAATACTTGGACGAAAAAGATTTGCGTGGGCAGGAAATAAAACC
>Ga0209629_10000913_pt1 | contig 17546 bp, 15 predicted proteins | sample TergutCu122P5_FD_187286 | JGI IMG/M metagenome (GOLD analysis project Ga0209629, IMG submission 187286) | Cubitermes ugandensis P5 segment gut microbial communities from Kakamega Forest, Kenya - Cu122 P5 (SPAdes) (version 2) | ecosystem: Host-associated > Arthropoda: Insects > Digestive system...
AAGAGCAAACCATTCGCATTGAAGCATCCAGCGGTTTGAGCGATGCCGAAATCAAACGGATGAAAGACGAAGCGGCAGCCAATGCGGAAGCCGACCTGAAAGAAAAAGAACGCGTTGATAAACTGAATCAAGCGGACAGTATGATTTTCCAAACGGAAAAACAACTGAAAGAATTTGGCGACAAACTTCCTGCCGACAAACGCGGAACCATCGAATCGGCGTTGGAACGCTTGAAAACCGCTCATAAATCTCAGGACATAGCGTCTATCGACTCAGCATTGGCTGACATCAACACAGCATTCCAAGCTGCCAGCCAGGAAATGTACAATGCACAGGCACAATCGGGAGGCGCACAACAACCCGGTCCCGATCCGAATGCAAACCAAGGCAGTCAATCCGGCGGCGGTAGCGGCGGAGTTACGGATGTGGATTTTGAGGAAGTGAAATAAATAGCGATTATCAACGATAATTAATAATTAAGAAACCGTAGTAAACAATTGATTTACTGCGGTTTTTTAATTTTAAATAATTATTGATTTTGCTTGTTTGTTATTGATTTTTATCGTACATTTGTACCAAATTTGCGACACGACTTAAATAACGGCAATGTGCGACTTATTCATACTTATTATGTCTTATACATACTTAAAACGATGGAAAAGTAACAGATGATAGAAATATGGGAATTAGTAAATTGAAAATACCGAAAATATGTGAGTATTGCGGCAAGCAGTTTGAAGCAAGGACTGTAACAACTCAGTTTTGTTCAAAAGACTGCGGACACAAAGCCGACAATGCCCGAAAGAAAGCGGGACGACAAGAAGCAAAGCGTCAGGAATTAATTGCTCAAATTCCAAATGCTCGTCCTTTTATTTCTATTTCCGAAGCCGTTTTGTTGTATGGTGTTTCTCGGGATACCATTTACCGTCTTGTGCGTATAGGCAAAATTCCTGCCATTAATTTAGGCGAACGGCTTACTCGTATGAGCAGGGCGCATCTTGATATGATGTTTAAACCGTTGGCAGTTGTTCCAATCTTCCCGGAAATACAGGTTAAGAAAATGGATTATTCGCAGGATGAATGTTATACAATCGGAGAAATAACAGAGAAATTCGGAGTATCGCCATCTACTGTCAGCAATACTATTCGCCGAAACAGCATACCCAAAAAGCAGATTGGCAAATTCGTGTATGTACCGAAAGTCGAAATTGATAAAATTTTTGCAAATACAAAGTAATTAGATATGAAACAATTAAGCCGCACCAAAGTAACCGTTAGAATACGAAAAGCTATTTTTCGTAACGAATGGTATCTCTGTATAGAAAGTTATCCTGTATATGTGGCAGGTAAGAAAAAACCTCAGCGTATTTTTGAATCATTAAATCGTACAATTACAAGTGTAATATGGGATAAGAAGCGAACTGCTCGAACAACGGACTCTTCAAAAACTTATAAACCAAAAAGAGATGAAAACGGCGTAATAATGTGTAAGTCAGAGATAGACCAAGAAGCCTGTTTATACGCCGATGGCGTTCGCAAACTTCGACAACGTGAATATGACAATGCCGATTTGTACAGCGACACGGAAACCGCTCAAGTTGAACAGAAAGAACGTTTGCAGCAGAATTTTTTAGAATATTTCAATACGATGATATATAAACGGCATGCCAATGGTTCAGAATCTATTATTGTGAATTGGCAACGTGCTTATGATTTTTTGAAACAGTTTGCAGGCGATACGCTTTTGTTTTCTCAAATAGACAATCGAATGGCAGAGGAATTTAAACGTTTTCTTTTATCTGCACCTTGCGGAGGCAATAGAGGCGGAAACATTTCGCATAATACTGCAGCAACCTACTTTTCTATTTTCAAAGCGGCTCTCAAACAGGCATTTGTCGATGGTTATCTGACTGTCGATTTATCTGCCAAAATAAAAGGTATTCAAGAACAGGAATCACGTCGGGAATATCTAACCGTTGAAGAATTGAATATGTTGGCAGCTACACCTTGCGAGCGGGATGTACTCAAACGAGCCGCTTTGTTTTCCGCTCTAACAGGTTTGCGCCACTGCGATATTCAAAAACTTCAGTGGAAAGAAATCAGTTTGGACGGCAATCAAGTACAATTGCATTTTACACAACAAAAAACAAAAGGCGTTGAATATATGCCCATTTCCGAACAAGCGCTCCAACTCTGCGGAGAACCCGGTAAGCCCGAACAATTGGTTTTTGAGGATTTACCCGATCCCTCATGGATTTCGCGCCCACTAAAAAAATGGATTGAAACCGCAGGGATTAAAAAGCCAATTACATTCCATTGCTTTCGCCATACGTATGCAACATTGCAATTAAGCAGTGGCACAGACATTTACACTGTCAGTAAAATGCTTGGGCATACCAATGTGAAAACTACGCAGGTTTATGCCAAAGTGGTGGACGAAAAGAAAAATAAAGCAGCACAAGCCATACGGTTAGAAACTATTAACAATATAAAATCATGAAAAACAGTAATTTGGAGTACATTATATTATATGTATTGGTTGCTTGTGTCGCTTTGGTACTTGCAACTTTGGCGCGGGCATTTGCTGTCGGAATGGGATTTGATGAATTTACTTCTTTCATGGTTTTTGTTGTGGTTTTGGGTATTGCGGTAATAGTATATTTGAGTATTCATGTTGTTTTACAAGGATTTATGTTACCTTTAATTGGTAAGGAATTGTCTAAAATACCTTTCTTTCGGGATAAAATAGAACAGGTTCAACCTATTGATGTAATAATCGAAAATATAATAGAAGCGCCTTCTTTGGATGATATTCGGAGCAAACAATTAAGAAATAAGGAAAAGGAGCAAGAAGAAAAATTGAATGTTGCTTTGGAATATACCCGAAATACATTTGCCCCTTATGTTTCGGATAAAGATGTCGAAACGCTTTGCGAAAATTTGCATTTGTACGCCAACAAATTGAGTTTAGAAAAATTGCAATCCATAAGAACCAACAAAGACTTATCTACGATTGATATTTTCCATTTCGGATGGAATATTTGGAATCATTTCAAAGTGGGGAAACAAATAGACATCGCCATTTTTCTCAAAAAAATATTTCCAGACATTCTCAAAGATGTTGAAGTCGATACGATTAAAAGTCATTTGAAAGACGATGAATTGAAAGGGAATATCAAAATAAAGGAAAACTTATCTAAATGAAAAATACAGGTAACAAAGAGGCTCCCGCAACTCCAGAAACAAGGAATTCTTTGTATGAGAATATGGGAAAAACGATTGAAAGTCTATCTCCAATTCTTAAAAGAAGTATAGTTCTAAAGGAAATTTTAGATCAAAGCATAGAAAGTAAAGAATTTAAAATATCCAATGGTTTTTTATCTCTGAATATATTCGTCCAATATGTTAATATTGAACTTGCATCTGTTTTACGAGCATGTTTTCGTGCTAATTTATTAGCGGAAAAACGATATAATATCAAATGGATTAATTGTGTAATTTTAGAATCATATAAGCATTTGTATGGATATGGAGATAAAAGGAAGAAATCGTTGTGGGTAACAAGGGTTAAACCTCTTTTAGAGCTTATCAATCAACAGGACTTTAAACAAGACTTTAGAGTTTTAGAAAATCATATTGTTGAATTTGGAAAAAATAATGTAACAAATCAAGAACAACGTAATTTAAGCTTTCATTATGATTCGGAACCACTTTCAGTATATGATATGTTAATGGAATTAAGCGAAGAAAAGGAAATTCAGCGATTGATTCGCTTTATGAATTTGCTTCAAGAAATTTCTCTTTTCATTTCTAAATACATTAAAGAATATGGGATTCAAATCAATGTAGAACCAAAATCATTATTAAAGTATTCATATACATTCTCAGATTATGATATTTTCCAAAATAACAAAGACTTTTTGTATTCAACCATGGAAGATGTAATACGAAATCATTCACAGCGATTAGATGAACTCATTCGTCAACAGATGATTCCTGAATGGCTAAATCAACAATTTAATGATATAGATAGCAAGTATATTGCACCTATTTATAAACTTATTGAAATAGAGAAAGTTGCTATTCAGTTAACATATTTATACATTGATTTGGCGTCGGCTCATAGGGCTTTTTTCAGTTCTGAATATACAATAGAGAAACAAATGTCTTTAAAACAAGTTTGTATAATTATTCATGGAGGATACAATAAGTTATATGGGCTTGATGACAATCTCGAAGATTCATTTTGGGAAAAAAATATATATCCTGTTATATTAGAAAGTAAAGATGAATCAATAAATGATGAATTCAACTCAATAGATAAAGAACTTCAAGCATTAAAAATAAAAATTAAAGCATTAGATAAACAGAGACAATTGTTTGTACACTTATATGAAGGTATTCCAAAAATATATTCCACTTTGCATAATTTGAATCCAATTAAAGAGTTACAGAATTCATTACTGTTATTGAATATTATGCCAAAAATCATAAATTTTCTCACAAAATGTTTACTTATAATTAATTTGGAAAATCAAACCAACCATGAAAAAAGAATGACATCAACTTATGAAAAGATTGATAATATCATAAGTTTATTAAGAAAAACTCCATCTACTCGACAGAAAGAAGATTTAATAAAGAAATTAGAAAAATTTAAAACTGGAGAATTCCTTGAAGAAATAAAACGCAAAATGCGAAATAACAAGAACTCTAACTCATTGCCTTTTGAGGGAGAATAAGAGGTTTTTTATTTCTTGAGAGATTGTTTTGCAAAGGACTCTGATTCTTTTGACAGTATAGTTGTAATCACATAGAACAACTATCATAAGTGTTTTTAAAGTGTTTTTTCTGTGTCGTAAAACACAGCGAAAACACTTTTTTCATTTGCACACTAATTATTAAAATGTAAAAATTATGTGTACAGATGAAATGACTTTTGATAAGTTGCCCCAAGCGGTGGCTTATCTGATTAAAGAAGTGGCTCAAATCAAAGAATTGGTCGGAAATAAACCTGTACCGCTTCCTGTGAAGCGAGTTCCTCTGGGCATTGATGAGGCTTGCCGGATTATCGGTAAAGCTAAACCTACTGTGTATGCTCTTGTCCGCAAGCGATTGATTCCCTGTTACAAAAACGGCAAAAAACTCTATTTCTTTGAAGATGAGCTATTGGAGTGTATTTCCAAAGGGAAAAAGAAAACTTTGTTGGAAATTGAGTCCGAAGCGGCAGAATACACCAGACGTTCTAAAGCCGTAAGAGGATGAACTTGTATGATTTATTATCCAACTTTTGGCGGATAGACGAACAGAAAAGTTTTAGCGGAAACGAAACCCGATTGTATTTCTTTCTGATTCACTTGGCAAATCGTTCGTTTTGGTCGGAATGGATTGAGTATGCGGACAAAAAGATGATTGCCAATCTCGGAATCTCTTTGCAGGTATTGAAGTCCGCCCGCGAACGTTTGAAAGAATCCGAACTTTTGGACTTCGTTGCAGGAGGTGGATTTAGGGTTAAAACTAAATATCAAATTCTGATACCTAAGTCCGTACTTAAACCCTCACCTATTCCTTATAGTAATATAAAAGATAAAAACACGAATAATAAAGATTATGGAAAAAGAAAAGGATTTATCCATTCGGGGAGTGATTTCGACTAATCCCGATTTCTATCAAATTTTGCAATCTGATATTTCGGAAATAATTGCCGGTGAAAAAAGAAAAATGCTTGAAAGGCGATTGATTTTGCCTTTGGCGTATCCCGATTTTCGGGACTTATTCCAATCGTTCGGAAATGTTTGTTTGTATAGTCGGAATCTGAACAGAGATTTTGTGATTGACAAAAACAATGAGCCGATTATCGAGCAACTTTATTTGTATTTAACAAACGATTCGGCTTTTATCGGAGATTTAGAAAAGGGTATCATGTTACAGGGAAAATACGGTTGCGGCAAAACCGTACTTTTTGAAACCTATTCGCTGCTGTATAATCATATCATTAGAAAATTTTCGTTGCGCCACCCACTATTGACTTTTATAAAATCGGTGGAATTGCAGGAACAAATCATACAACAGTCCGCGAAAACGTGGGCGCATCGCCAAGTGATAATAGATGAATTTGGGCGGGAATCAAAAACGGTTCAGGATTACGGCAACGTTATGCGACCCGTTTCTGAACTGTTGAGTTTGCGAAGCGATGCCGGAACTACTACTCACGGCACGACCAATTTCACTTTGGAAACACTTTCTTCCGAAGATTTCTATGGCGCAATGATTGGCGACCGCCTGCGGATGATGTTCAATTTTATCACCATGAAAGGAGAAAGCCGCCGATGTTAAGATGCCATTTTTGCTACGCTTCAAAAGCGAGCAATGTAGCAAGAGGGAACCGGACAAGTCCTGTTCTGCCCTCTTGTCCTGCGGAGCGAAAGGCTGTGTGTCAGCCTTATAACAAAAATAAAACTTATAAAGGCTTTTATGCTTCAAAATCATAAAAGCGTAGTTATTAAACAATTAATAAAAGCATTTATCATAAAATTTTTATAAAAATGGAACAGAAGAAAAAAAAATCAACTTTGACAACGATTGGGATAGACCATGCAACCAATCGTTTGATTGATAAATTTTGCAAGCGATACAATTTGAAAAAAGGCGAAGTTGTCCGTTTAGCATTCGGCTATTTGGATAAAGCAAGTATCAATCCATCCGACCCGCCCGAATCTGTCAAATCCGAACTGGCGAAAATAAATAAACGGCAGGATGACTTAATTCGCTTTATCCGCCATTTTGAAGAAGAGCAATTAAACCCGATGGTCAAAGCAACTCATGCCATATCCCTGAAGTTTGATGCCACAGTAAAAAATCTGGGAACTAAAATTGATTCCGAGATTGCTGCTTCCAAAGAGAATATACAGACCATCAGTACAAAAATGGAAAATGGATTTAACAAACAGGAAGAATTGATACAAAAGATTTCCGAAAAAATGAACCTGCTGTATCATTTTCATAAAGATAAGATGAATCAACTATTCAATCTGATAGCTTTATATGCTGAATTAGCCGCTTGCGGAATCACTGAATCTAAAAAGAAAGAACGCTTGAAAGAAGAAATTACGAATCTAATCAACTCCAATCAATGAATATAGATTTTCCGCCGTCATCGACAGGCATATACAACAATGCAGGGAGCAGTCGCCAATTGGTCAATTACATGGAACATGAAGATATGAAACGGATTGAGCATGGTTTAACGGCGGAAGGCTTTTTCAATCTTACCGATGATAATGTTTACAAATCGGAAGTTATTCAACGGATTGACGGTAATATTGGGCAACTAATGAAGACAGATGCCAAGTTTTATGCCATTCATGTAAGTCCGTCGGCAAAAGAATTGGCACAAATGGGGAAAACGGAACAAGACCAATCCGATGCAATGAAACGCTATATCCGAGAAGTATTTATCCCCGCTTACGCTCAAAATTTCAATAAAGGATTGGATGCCAAAGACATTCTGTTTTACGGTAAAATTCATTTTGAAAGGGAACGTTCCGAAAAAGCCTCTTTTATGCACTGTCATTTGATTGTCAGCCGAAAAGACCAATCCAACAAAAAGAAAATCAGCCCTGTAACCAATCATCGAAATACAAAGAAAGGCGCTATTCAAGGAGGTTTTGACCGAAAAAACTTATTTCAACAAGCCGAATCTGGATTTGATAAACTCTTTGGTTACCAGCGTGATTTGCAGGAAACATTTGTTTATTGCAATACGATGAAGAATGGAACAATAGGTGAAAAACTGAAAATGCAGGAGTGGGAAATAAAAGAAGGGGCACAACAGCACGACAGTATTTCAGTGAAACAGTACAACAATGAATCTTTGAATCGGCATAATAGCAAAGAAATTAATCCACACCTCAATATTATAGAGGCTTCCTCGTTATTCGGATTATTGACTCCTGATGTAGAGAATAAAAATTTTGATGAAGAAGAATTGTCGCCGAAACAAAAGAAAAAGAAGAAACAACAGAAAAGAATAAGTTGATGAATTTTTTATTATGGAGAAAATTTGTAATTTTGTCTTAAATTAGTCAAGTCCAAAATTTACAAGTATGTTATTTGCAAATAGAATCAGAGAGTTAAGAGAGAGCAAACAGATGTTACAACGCCATATATCTGCTGCACTCGATATAGATAATGCGATGTACTGCAAAATTGAACGTGGCGACCGCCGAGCTAAAAGAGAGCAGATTCCGGTTATTGCAGATATTTTACAAGCAGAAACCGAAGAACTGCTTATACTTTGGCTTGCCGATCAAGTGTCAGAAGTTATTGAAAACGACAAAAGAATATCGGATATGGTTATGGAAACAGTTAAAAAAAGAATATTGATATAAATATGGAAATAAATAAATTAAAATCATATATTCAATCAGCTAACATAAACTTTTTGTTTGGTAGTGGCTTATCAAGACCATATCTTATTACATTAGGTGGCATTGAAAAATGGCTTACAGAGTTATATCAAAGCAATTTTGATGATAAAATCAAATCAATTATCGAAGCCTCAATTTACAGAGAGTATTTCACGAAAGTAATTTTGCCGAATTATATTATTGGTAGCGATGCCGACTATAAAAGTGTTGTAGGAGATTACGCAGACTTTTTCTCTATTTGGAATGATATTTTTAATAAACGAGCCAATAAATTACTATCAAAACAAATTAATGTTTATACGACAAATATTGATACTCTCATAGAAAAAGCAGTTGAACAGACAAAAGTTGAATTTAACGATGGTTTTAAAGGGAGTATAAAACAAGTTTTTGACGAGAGTAATTTCCAAAAATCATACAGTAAAACAAGTTTACATTTTCAAAATACTTTTGAAATTCCAGTTTTCAATCTTCATAAAATGCACGGTTCAATAAATTGGGAGGCAAACAGGGACGAAATTATAAATGATTACTTATTAATTCAAATTCAAAGCATTAATGAATCGCTGAAAAAAATTGATAATAAATATTTTGTTGTTTGTGCTGAAATAACAGAAATGCAGACCAATGCTAAAAAAATGATAAAAGATAAATCAAATAGTTCTATTGATTTTGGCACTCTTTACAATAATTTTATCGAATCTTACAAAAAACTTATCATTGTTAATCCTACCAAGCAAAAATTCAGCGAAACGGTAATGGACATTCATTTCTATGAACTGATGCGAATGTATTCCAATTCATTAGAGAAAGAAAATTCTATTTTGTTTGTGATGGGTTTTTCTTTTGCAGACGAACATATTAGAGATATTACTTTGCGAGCTGCAAATACTAATCCTACCTTACTGATTGTGATTTTTGCATATGATGACAACCAAAAATTTGCTTTTGACAATAAAACGAATAACAGCAATATTATATTTTTAACACCAGCAAAATTCAAAGAAAGCAATAACGATGACAAAGATACTGAAAAGAAAAAAGTCATTGACTGTATTACTAATTTTGATTTAGAAACGATAAACACTGCATTTTCACTCATTAATAAAGAAATCCCAATAAACTATGCTAAATAATTCCGACATAGTATTATTTCAATCTGTCTTTAAAGTGGGGGTTGTTTCTTCTGTTGATGGGAGAGATGTAAAAATTAGAGTTGATAGAGAAAAAAATTCTTCACATCTTATTTTTAAAGGCGAATTGATAAAAAATGTGTCGGTTGGTAGTTATGTGAAAATTTTAAAGGGATTTATCCCCATAATTGGCAAAGTTGAAAGTGAATTTATTGTACCGAACAATGACAATCAAGATTCAAACTATCCTTCAAGAGAAGAACGAATTGATAGATTGCTAATTGTAAAACTATTAGGATATTTAGAAGGCAACCAATATTGCAGAGGAATAAAAGAACTTCCTTTAATTGATAATGAATGTTATTTGCTTACAAGTGAAGAATTTGCAAAAATTCATTATTTTGTCAAAAACGTTAAAGATGTTCCTTTAAAAATTGGTGTTTTAGCTTCTGATTCTTTTATGCCAATAAAGGTGGGTGTTAGTGCCCTATTTTCAAGTCACATTGGAATATTTGGAAATACAGGCAGCGGAAAATCTTATACACTGTCAAAATTATACCGACAATTATTTGTAAATTATGCAAATAGCAATAATTTTAAGGAGAATGCCAAATTTTTGTTTTTCGATTTTAATGGAGAATACGCAGGAAAAAATGTAATCGTTTCAGGAAAGAAAGTGTATAATCTTTCAACCAGAAAATTAGAGGAAAACGACAAAAGAGATAGATTGCCTTTTACAAATGAAGACCTGTTAAATCTTGATTTACTTTGCATATTTGCCAATGCTACTGAAAAAACTCAAAGACCATTTATAGATAGATGCATTGATTTATTTAAAAAGATAATTGAAAATAAAAAAGAACAAATAGAAAAAGAAAACCATTTCAAAAATATTTTAAGACAGCAAATAAGAGAAATACTTTGTATGTCAGACAAGGTAAAGGCATTTCAATTGATTGATTATATAGAAGAAATTTTGCCTGACAATACAGATAGTAATGGAATTTCCGTTGGTTTAATAGCGGATATTGATTTCAAAACTAAAGAAAATGGCGGTTTTTTTATTAAGCCATTAAGTAATAATCAGTTTATCAGTTCTAATGTAAGTATAGCAGAACAAACCATATTATTTAAACAAGTTAATAAATTTTCTATTCCTGTCAATTTTATTGAATCTTTTATTTGTGTGATGTATGTTCAACTTATCTATGATGTTTTAAGTAATCGTGCTATGAATGAACACATAGCTCCTGCCATAAAAAAATTAGAAAAAGAAAAGAAAGATATTGAAAAACTTTTTGACTTTTCAAGGCAGTCAAATTCCTTTTGGGACGAACACAATATAATTGTTGTCAATTTGAACAATGTAAATCTTGATTCAAAAAAGATGCTTCCAATGCTTTTGTCTCACAAATTATATTCGGAGCATAAAGCACAACGAGAAAATGAATTATCATATCTTAATATCATTGTTGACGAAGCCCACAATATACTATCATATCAATCAAACAGGGAAAGTGAAACGTGGAAGGATTATCGTTTGGAAGTTTTCGAAGAAATAATAAAAGAAGGACGGAAGTTCGGCGTTTTTATGACTATTGCAAGTCAGCGTCCGTCTGATATTTCCGAAACTATCATTTCACAACTTCATAATTACTTTGTTCATAGACTTGTCAATGAATATGACATTAAAATGGTCGGCAAAGCCATTTCATACCTTGATAAAGTTTCCGTAGAATCGTTGCCGATACTTTCAACGGGAGTTTGTGTAATTGCAGGACAATTAGCAGAAATGCCAATAGTTGTTCAAATTGACAAAATAGAAGACGAAAACAAACCTATGAATGAAACTATTGATGTTGTTTCAAAATGGTTGAATACAGAAATTACAACCGAAGAAATCATAGAAGAAAATAATAATGAAAATGATATAAATGATTATGATTTACCGTTTTAATAAGAAAAAATGACAGACGAAATTCAAAATATTAAAAATCTCACAAAATCCAAAGAACGTATTCAAAAGCATGGAGAAGTTTTTACACCTGCTCGGGTTGTAAATGATATGCTTGCTTTGTTGCCCGATGATGTTTGGAAACAAGGAAAAACTTTCCTTGAACCTGCTTGTGGCGAAGGCGCTTTTTTGGTGGAAGTTTACAAACGAAAACTTAAAAACATAAAGACAGAAACACAAAATGAATGGGAATGGCAAGCAGCAATCGCAACAAGCTCGATATATGGAATTGAACTTTTGGAAGACAACGCCGAGCAATGTACAATGAATTTAATGCGTACTTTTACAAAAATGTATGATAAAAAATTTCCCAACACACAAGACGAAGAATTTATTAAAACCATTCAATTTTTAATCAGCCGAAATATTATTCAAGGTAATGCTCTTACTTACCGCAGGTGTAAATTGGCTTGCGGAAACGAATGTAAAACCTGCGAACCGATTATTTTTTCGGAATGGACAGCAGAGGAAAATTTCCAATTCAAACGCAAAGATTTTACCTACGAAGGAATTATCAATGCCGACAAAATGCGAAAATCGGGCGAAAATCATATATTTGAAGAAGAATTTTCTCAAGAAGAATATGGATTAGTAAAAGAATATAAGCCAACAAAATATAAAGAGATTAGATATGTATCCAATTAAAACAACTTCAACCATAAAGCGAAGTATTTACGCTTATACTTTGCCGACTGTGCCCGACCACGATGGCTATATAAAAATCGGCGACACAGTGCGCGAAAGCCAGCAACGCATAAAAGAGCAACTTGGCACAGCAGGCATTGTTCACGATATTTTATGGACTAAACTTGCACGAAAAAACGATGGTACTTGGTTTCGTGATTATGATTTGCACCGTTTTTTGTTGCTCAATCGTATTGAGAAAAACGATTTTGGAACAAGCGCAAACGAGTGGTTTTTCTTTAATGGCACGCCCGAAAAAGCAGATGAATTAACCGAAAAATTTATCGTGAGCGATTACAAAGAAGTGCAAATTGGCTACAACACTGATTATGTTTTGCGAAAAGAGCAGGAAGATGCTGTTAAAAAAGCGTTGGAATATTTCAAAAATAACACAAACGGCGAATTTCTTTGGAATGCAAAACCTCGTTTTGGAAAAACATTGACAACCTACGATTTAGCAAGAAAATTAAATGCGAAAAAAATATTGATTGTTACAAACCGCCCTGCGATTGCAAATTCTTGGTTCGACGATTTTTCAAAATTTATTGCTTGGCAAACAGATTATGTTTTTCTTTCCGAAAATCCGTCATTGGCAGGCAAAGCATTGAATCGAAAAGAGTATGTTGGTATTGGTTCTCAAACTATTACTTTGGATAAGTACGACAATGTTGTTAACACAAATTCCGAAAAAACAGTATCTCATTCGGGGAAACCTTTTATTGAATTTGAATCACTTCAAGACCTCAAAGGTAGCAAATATTTCGGCGGAGATTTTGATAAATTAAAATGGATTGCTCAATTAGAATGGGATTTGCTCGTTATAGACGAGGCACACGAGGGAATAGATACATTCAAAACAGATATGGCTTTTGAAAATATCAAAAGAAAAAATACTTTACACCTATCGGGTACGCCTTTCAAACAAATTGCAAACGAAAAATTTACCGCAGAGCAGATTTTTAATTGGTCGTATGTAGATGAGCAAAATGCAAAAGAAAATTGGAACTACTCAACAGGTTCAAATCCTTACGAAAATTTGCCGTCAATGTGTATGTTTTCCTATCAACTTTCGGAAATGATAAGAGAGAAAGCAGAAGCAGGAATTGAAATTAACGGCAATAATTACGATTTTTGTTTCGATTTGAATGAGTTTTTTAGAGTTGATAATGAAAACTTTGTACACGAAAACGATGTTTTGAAATTTTTAAGTAATCTTACAAAAGGAGAAAAATTTCCTTTTTCAACTGAGGAATATCAAAACGAACTGAAACATACTTTTTGGCTGCTTCCGGGCGTTGCTGCCTGTAAAGCATTGGAAAAAATACTCAAAAATCACTCTTTTTTCAAAGATTACAATGTTGTCATTGCCGCAGGTGATGGAAGAAGTTTTGAATCGGAAGAAGACGATTTTATAGGCAATCAGAAAAGTTTCGACAGAGTAAAAAAAACAATACACGAAAACGACAAAACCATCACGCTTTCGTGCGGACAACTCACTATGGGCGTAACAATTCCCGAATGGTCGGCGGTCTTTATGCTTTCTAACATCAAAAGTCCTGCATTGTATATGCAGGCAGCTTTCAGAGCACAAAATCCTTATGAATATACTTACGGCGACAACATTATTCGCAAAGAAAAATGCTATGTGTTTGATTTTGCACCCGACAGGACGCTTGAAATTTTCGACCAATTTGCCAATAATCTGCAAGCTTGCGCCATTTCGTCTGATGAAATAAGAAAGGAAAATATCAAAAAACTGCTCAATTTTTTTCCTGTGATTGCCGAAGATGAAGAAGGCAAAATGATAGAACTCGACACCGAACAGGTTTTGCTTTTCCCACAAAAAATCAAAGTAAGAGAAGTGGTAAAATCGGGCTTTATGAACAATTTCCTTTTTGCAAATATCGACCGAATTTTTTCAGCGCCGAAATTTGTTGTTGATATTCTCAACCAACTGCCCGAAGAAAAAAATAAGAGGGCAAATAAATCGGGCGAAAATATCAAAATAAACGCTTATCACAAAGACGAACAAGGCAATCCAACGGCAGACCAAACAAAAGTTATCAGCACAACCAAAGATTTATTTGGCGACAAAATCTATGCAGTAGAAAATATTGCAGATGTTATTAAAGAAGTTAAAACATTTGTAGAAAAAGAGATAACGCCTGTTATTTCTGAAAACAAATTAGTAAACACAAAAGAACAGTCAAAGAGAATAGGCAATAAACTGCTTGAAAAAATTGCTGATAAAAAAGATGAAATAGAAGAAATCCAAAAAAGCGATATTTCTGAAAATGAAAAGAAACAACAGGTTCAAAAATTAGTTAATGAAATTATACAGGAAACTGTAAAACAGACTATTGAAACCAAAGAAATAAAAAACGAAACAGCTAAAAAGAACGAAACAGAATCTGATGTGCGAGACCACCTGCGAGGTTTCTCGCGAACTATTCCGAGTTTCCTTATGGCGTATGGAAACACCGAAACTACCCTTGCAAACTTTGAAGAAAAAATTGATAACAAAACTTTTGAAAAATTGACTTCCATTACTATGGAGCAATTTCAATTTCTGCGCGATGGAGGCAATTATAAAGACGAAAACGGAGAAACAAAATATTTTGAAGGCGGACTGTTTAATGAAATTATTTTCAATGCTTCCATTCAAGAGTTTTTAGAAATAAAACAAAGATTATCAAATTATTTTCAAAATGAAAAAGAAGATATTTTTGACTACATTCCGCCACAGGAAACCAATCAGATTTTTACACCCAAGCGCGTTGTGAAAATGATGGTAGATAGTTTGCAAAAAGAACACCCTGAAATTTTCGAGAGCAGCGAAACCACGTTTGCCGACCTCTATATGAAAAGCGGACTGTTTATTGCCGAAGTGGTGCGCCGACTGTTTGAAAACACGCGACGCAAATACCCAAGCGACCGCGATTGTATCCGTCATATTCTTGAAAAACAAGTTTATGGTTTTGCACCGACAGATATTTTATACAATATTTGTTTAAACCTCATTTTCGGGTTTGACACAAACAATATCAATAAAAATAATTTTTTCAATATCGACACCGTTCCATATTGTAAAAACCAAAATTTAGAAACTCTTTTAAAAGAAAATAATATGAAATTCGATGTTATTATCGGAAACCCGCCTTATCAATTAGAAGATGGAGGCGCACAAATGAGTGCTGTTCCAATTTATCATAAATTTATACTGCAAGCAAAAAAACTGAACCCGCAATATTTGTCAATGATTGTGCCTGCTCGTTGGTATTCGGGAGGAAAAGGACTTGATGAGTTTAGAGATGACATGCTCAAAGACAAACGTCTGAAATTTTTACATGATTTCCACGAAACATCAGATGTATTTTCGGGATTAAACATCAGAGGTGGTGTTTGTTATTTTCTTTGGGAAAAAGATTATAATGGCGATTGTGAAGTAATTAACCACAACAAAGGCGAAATAACGACAGCAACACGCCCATTACTCGAAAAATCTGCAAACGCTTTTGTGCGTTACAATCAAGCAATGAGCATTTTGAAAAAAGTACAAAAACACAAAGAAAAATCATTTGAAACTTTGGTAAGCTCTCGTAAAGCATTTGGATTAAGCACTGATGTTAGAGGAGGAAATAAACCTTTTGATGGCTCAATCAAATTGTATCAAAATGGTGGTATTGGCTATATCAAAAAAGAAGAAGTTGTTAAAAACAAACAATGGATAAAAGATTGGAAAGTTGTTATTCCGTATTCAAGTCCGGGTGATGACTCGTTTCCACATTTGATTTTGAGCAAACCAATAGTTGCAGAGCCAAACTCGGCTTGCACAGAAACATATTTAGTAATTGGTCCTTTTTCTAATGAAAAAAATTGTGCCAATGTTTCGGTTTATTTGCGTTCTCAATTTGTGCGTTTTCTTATATTGTTATTGAAACCAACACAACATGTTACCGCAAAAACTTATAGCTTTGTTCCCCTTCAAGATTTCAACGAAGAATGGATAGACGAAAAACTGTACAAAAAATATGGTTTAGAACCGCAGGAAGTAGCATTTATAGAGAGTATGATACGCCCGATGGAATAAAGTATGTTTAATTTTGTAATTAAAAAACAATATATACAAAATAAGATATGGGCTTAGATTTATATTTCTTTAAAAAAGACATCAATATTCAAGAGGTTAGGAATAATATTTCAAATCTTTATGAGAAGCTACGGGCTATTCAAGAGGAAATAGAACAAGCTGAAGACATTTATGATAATGCAAAATTGGCTGATGTCAACATTACTCATAATCTTAATAAAATGGCTGATGCCGTAGGATTATATGAAGTTTTATGGAAACCTGACGAGATTGGCATAACTACTGCCTCTCAAATGATTCCGTTTCTTGAAAAGGGTATTAAAAAGTTGAGAGAAAATCCAGAAAAATATAAAACGTTTAATGCCCCTAATGGATACGGTAATTATGAGGATTTTGTAAGGTTTTGTGATTCTGTATTGCATTGGTGTAATAAATATCCTAATTCCGTGATTGAAGCAAACGGATAAAAAATTCATACAGGTTCAAATGAATAGTATTTATCTTTTGTTTAATTTTGTATTTTTACAGAAAACGATCAATATATGAACAAACAGCAATTATTACAACAGTTACATGATATTGAATGGGACAATTTTGAAATCAAAACTGCTCAAACTGACATTCCAAAAGATGTTTGGGAAACAGTCAGTGCGTTTGCTAACACTTCGGGCGGTTGGGTAGTGTTTGGCGTATCGCAAAAGAAGAATTTTTTTGAAATCGTCGGCGTTGAAGATCCCGAAAAAATGGAAAGCGATATGCTTACAACACTTCGTTCAAAAACCAAATTCAATGTAAAATTGTCGCCGCAAGCAAAGAAATACAAAATTGACGGTAAAAACGTTTTGGCATTTTATATTCCATCTTCAGATGTCAAACCTGTGTATTTTAATAATGTACAGAATACTTTTATCCGAACGGGCAGTGGCGACCAACGGGCAAACGAGTTTGAAATCAACGCTCTTTATCGCGACCAATCTTTTGGCACAATGTCAGGTAAAACAGTCGAAGGAACGACTATAGAATCGCTTAACAAGGCGTCTTACGACCGCTTTAGAGATTATTTAAACAGAATGGTTCCGGAATTGCACTATAATAAATTGAAAAATGATGAATTTAATAACAAATTGTTAATTGTAAAAGATGGAAAATTGACTTATGGCGGGTTATTATTTTTGGGTAAAAACGAGGAAATTAAC
>Ga0209629_10000914_pt1 | contig 17531 bp, 10 predicted proteins | sample TergutCu122P5_FD_187286 | JGI IMG/M metagenome (GOLD analysis project Ga0209629, IMG submission 187286) | Cubitermes ugandensis P5 segment gut microbial communities from Kakamega Forest, Kenya - Cu122 P5 (SPAdes) (version 2) | ecosystem: Host-associated > Arthropoda: Insects > Digestive system...
ACGAAAGATGAGCAAATGGCCACTTCGACCTCGCCACCCCTCGCCGCAACCACCAATCATCATCAATGAGAGGATTCAGATTCTTAAGTGACAAGTATTGCTGCTAACCCTTACGAAATCCACATGAACACTACCCTTTCCGACTTCGATGACCGCCACCTCTTTGGTGAGGTCGCTACGCACCCGGTAGGGCGGGGCAAGCCCCGCCCTACGACGTTGCTCCTCCTTGCTGATTATTGATAGGAGCCGACATGCCCTGGCTTGAATGGCATAAGCGCAATGACGATTTGAAGGCGACGGCAAAAACGCCGTATCGCTTGCTCGCCCCCGTGCAGTCCTTGTCCTATGGCGAGGCGGACGCGGCGAACATGCTGATTCAGGGTGACAATCTGGAAGCCTTGAAGGCGTTGCTGCCGTATTACGCGGGGCAGGTGAAATGTATTTTCATCGACCCGCCGTACAACACGAAAAGCGCGTTCGAGCATTACGACGACAATCTGGAACATGCCCAATGGCTGTCCATGATGTATCCGCGCATGGCGTTGTTGCGGGAGCTGTTGCGCGAGGACGGCTCGATCTGGATTACGCTGGATGACAATGAGGCGCATTACTTCAAGGTGATGTGTGATGAGATTTTTGGGCGCGGGAATTTTGTTTCTACTATTGTTTGGCAAAAGAAATATGCAGTTAAAAGCGATTCTGAATTTTTATCGGAATCACATGATTTCGTACTCGTTTATGCAAAAAATAAAAGAAAATTTCAACTCGGACGATTTGGTCGTACCGAAAGCCAGGATGCACGGTATAAAAATCCAGATGGAGACCAACGAGGGAATTGGACTTCAGGCCCGCTACAAAGAAATGAAGCCCGTGATTATGCGATTTTCCCCATTGTTTCTCCTACGGGAAAAGAACATTGGCCACCAAAAGGAACAAGCTGGAGGTTCACGAAGGAACGAATTGCGGAACTGATTTTAGACAATCGTATTTGGTTCGGAGAGACAGGAAATAATGTCCCAAGATTAAAGCGATTTCTCGCGGAAGTTTCAGATTCAGTCCCCGCAACCACTTGGTGGGATTACCAAAATTTTGGACATAATGATGAAGCAAAGCGAGAGGCTAAGACGCTGACTTCTGATGCAGATATATTTGGAACTCCCAAACCAGAAAGGCTTATTTCAAAAATTATTGAACTGGCCACCAACCCCAACGACCTCATCCTCGACTCCTTCCTCGGCTCCGGCACTACTGCCGCCGTCGCCCACAAAATGAAGCGCCGCTGGATCGGCATCGAGATGGGCGAGCATGCGCGCACCCATTGCCAGCCGCGCCTGAAAAAAGTCGTTGACGGCGAACAGGGCGGCATCTCGCAAAGCGTCGGCTGGCAGGGTGGTGGCGGTTTTCGCTTTTATCAACTCGGCCCCAAGGTGTTCGACGATCAGGGGCGCATCAATCCCGACATCAAGTTCGAGCATCTCGCCGCGCACATCTGGTTTGCCGAGACCGGCACGGCGCGCAGCACGCGGGCGATGAGGTCGCCCTTGCTCGGCGTTTACAACGGCACGGCTTATTACCTGTTGTTCAACGGCATTCTGGGCGACAAAACGCTTTCCGGCGGCAACATGCTGACCACAAAAATACTGGCAGGTTTGCCGGAACACGACGGCCCCAAAGTGATTTACGGCGAAGGTGCGAACATGAGCGATAGCCGCTTGCGTCAGCTTGCCATCACGTTCAAGAAAACTCCCAACGACATCCGGGCGGGGTAAGAACATGAGCATTATCAGCAAAGATGAACCTTTTTACGTCGGCATTGCCGGGCTGTTGACCACTGCGCGGCAATCCGCTTACCGTGCCGTCAACACCCTCATGGTGCAGACCTACTGGCAGGTCGGCCAACGTATTGTCGAGCGCGAACAACAAGGACAAGAACGCGCCGACTACGGCGAGCAGTTGATTGTCAAGCTGTCGCGCTATCTGACGGATACACTTGGCAAGGGGTTTTCGGAGGCCAATCTCAAGAACATGCGCCAGTTTTACCTGGCTTTTCCAGACGTTGAGCAATTCGCTACACACCGTGTAGCGAATCTGGCGTGGTCGCACATTCGTCTCATCATGCGCCTTTCCGACGAACGGGAACGACGTTACTACCTTGAAGAAGCCAGTGGACAACACTGGAGTGTACGAACACTGGAACGCAACATCAAAAGCGGTTACTACCGCCGTTTGCTGTCATCTCAAGGCACGGACAAAGCTACCGTAGTTGAAACTATCACGGCAGATTTCATCAAAGACCCGTATGTGCTGGAGTTTCTCGACCTGCCTGAAGATTTGAGCGGCAAGGAAACCTTGCTGGAAAAATCACTTATCGGCAACTTGCAAAAATTCCTGCTTGAATTAGGCAAGGGCTTTTCCTTCGTCGCTCGCCAGCAACGCATCAGTACCGAAACCGACCATTTTTACGCAGACTTGGTGTTCTACAACTATCTACTGAAATGCTTTGTCATCATTGATTTGAAAACGACTCGCTTGAGCCATGCCGACATTGGCCAAATGGATATGTATGTGCGCATGTTCGATTCGCTTAAGCGCGGCGCGGATGATAACCCAACCATCGGCATCATTCTCTGCGCCGACAAGAGCGAGACGATGGTGAAATATTCTGTCTTGAAAGAAAGCCGCCAACTTTTTGCGTCCAAATACCAAACAATTTTGCCAACTGAAGATGAACTGGCTGCAATGATTGCGCGAGAAAATAGTCGCTTGCTGGCGCAGGAAGAAAAGCCATGAATCTGAAAAATTACCAGGCAGAAACACTCGCCACGCTGGGGGCTTTTCTTCGCGCAGCACAGGAAAAAGGCATTGCCGAAGCGTTTGCCGCGCACGCGCACCCGGACGCCAAAACCATGTTGACGCCGGAATACCGCCCGTTGCGCGACAAGGACGGTTCGCAGTTGGCGGGGTTGCACAATGTGCCGTATGTCGCCATCCGCATCCCCACCGGCGGCGGCAAGACGCTGATGGGCGCGCATTTCATCCGCTGTGCGGCGAACAACTGGCTGGAACAGGACAAACCGCTGGTGATGTGGCTCGTGCCCAGCCGCACCATCAAGCAACAAACGCTGGATGCCTTGAAAAACCGCCGCCATCCATACCGGCGGGAACTGGACGATGCGTTTGGCGGGCAAGTCTCGGTGTTCGATAGCGATGACATCGAACAACTGACGCCGCAGGAACTGGCCAACCGTACCTGCATCGTGGTGGCAACGATGGCGGCGGCGCGCGTGCACGACATCGACATCCGCGATTTTTACGCGCACAAGGAGGCGCTGGATCGGCACTTCATCGCCTTGCCGAAAGACAAGGTATTGCCGGAACTGGAACAGACCGAAAACGGCAAGGGGCCGCGCTTTTCGTTCGCCAACCTGCTGCGGCTATACCGCCCACTGGTGATTACCGACGAGGCGCATAACGCGACCAGTGAGTTATCCGGCACGGTGTATCAGCGCCTTGCGCCCAGCGCCATCATCGAGCTAACCGCCACGCCAGACATGAGCGCCAGCAATATCTTGGTGCGCGTGTCAGCCTCGCAGTTGTTCGCGGAAGAAATGATAAAACTGCCGGTGCTGCTGGAAGAACACTTGAGCGGCTGGGATGTTGCCCTGCGCCATGCGCTGCTGCGGCGGCAGGAACTGGAAGAAATCGCCAAAAAAGAACCGGATTACGTCCGCCCCATCTTGCTGATTCAGGCTGAACATAAGGGCGGCGAGGCGACGGTCGATGCGATTTACGAACATTTGACCGGAGAGGACGGCGAGCGCATCGACAAAAGCTGGGTGCGCATCGCAACCGGCGATCAGCGCGAACTGGACGGCGTTGATCTGTTTGCTCCCGATTGCCCGGTGCGCATCATCATCACGATGGAGGCGCTGAAAGAAGGCTGGGATTGTTCGTTTGCCTATGTGTTGTGTTCCGTATCCGGCACAAAATCGGCCACTGCCATCGAGCAGTTGCTCGGGCGCGTATTGCGTATGCCCTACGCACGCACGCGCCAACAGGCGGCGCTGAACAAGGCGTATGCGCATGTGGTGTCGCCGTACTTTGGCGCGAAGGCGATCGAGTTCACCGATCATCTGGAAAGCATGGGCTTTTCGCGGCTGGAAGCCGCACAGAGCCTGCCGGTTCCGCAATCGTTGCTTGGCGGCGATGGCGAACATCCGGCGCTGAAAGTTGAAACGCTGCGTTTCTCGACAACGAAAAAACCGGACTTGGCGAATGTGCCAGCGGGCGACTTGCGCAATATCGCCATCCAGCCTGCCAACGAAGAAGGCAAGTTCGATGTGGTGGTCACGGGCGCAATCCAGCCGGAAAGCGTCGAAGCTATCGCCAGGGTGTTCACGGGCAAGACCAGGGAGCAGGTTCGCACTTCGCTGGAGCAACATAACACCCGCGCCCGCTTGCGTGAAACGCCCGCACAGAAGGGCGTGAAGTTTGAAGTGCCCCAGTTGTCGATCAAGTTTGGCGATTATGTGCTGCCGGCGGCAAATGATTTGCTGGTGGAGGACGGATTCTGGAACCCGGCAGATACAGCGGGTACGCTGGATACACTGACCTTCGATGCGCGCACGAAGACCTGGGAAATCGACATCGGCGAGCAGACGGTCAAGATGAACATGGTTCCAGAACCGCAGACCGAGTATCTGGCCGGTTTGACCGGCGATTGGCTTGAGGCCGACTTGCTGGTATGGCTGGAAAACAAGATCGTCCAGAACGATGTGCGCCAGGAAACCATGATCGAGTGGATCGTGCAGGCCATCGCGCCGTTGAAACACAAGGGCTACAGCCTGGGGCAACTGGTGCGCGGGCGTTTCATCATTGCGCGACGCTTGCAGGCGCTGCTCGATGAGGCGCGCAGCAAGCGCAGCAATCGGGCGCATCAAAGCCTGTTTGAACTGGAAGAGGTGGTGGTTGATCCCGCCGTGGTGTTCACGTTCGAGCGCATGGCTTATCCCGCGCGTTCGCATTGTCCCGCGCCGATGGAATGGAAGAAGCACTATTACGCGGCGCCTGGGGATTTGCCATATCGCCGAAAGGACGGCAAACCGGCAGAAGAGTATCTTTGTGCACTGGCGATTGAAGGCAATCCCGATGTGGAGGTGTGGGTGCGCAATCTGGCGCATCCTTCACAATTCCGTTTTCCAACGGCAACTGGTTTCACCTATCCCGACTTTATTGCAAGACTAAAGGATGGTCGCATCTTCGTTATTGAGTACAAGGGCGAGGATCGCTACGATCATCCGAAAAACCAAGCCAAGCGCGCCGTGGGTGAACTCTGGGCGCGCAAGTATCCTAACGGGATTTATTTGATGCCTAGCGACAAGGACGAGGCGGGGCGGGATATTGAGCAGCAGATTGCGCACGCTATCAACAGTTAGGCTACGCGCCCGAGCAGGACATCGGGCGTGTCCAACTCAAGTTTTCAGGTTGATGACTCAAAATCACTCCAGCCCCGCGCTCCGCTTGCTGGCCAGTGCCGGCCTCGGCGCGGTCGGCGTGCTGGCTTTCGCCCCCTTCGAGCAATTCTGGCTGACGCCCCTGGTCTGGCTCGGTCTGCTGTTGTTGCTGCGCAGCGCTGCCGATGTCCGCCAGGCGGCGCTGTGCGGTTTCGTTTTCGGCCTTGGTTTCTTTCTCTGCGGCGTCTCCTGGGTTTATGTCAGCCTCTCGGTTTTCGGCGGCATGCCCTGGTGGCTGGCCGGCTTTGCCGCCTTCCTGTTCTGCGCCGTGTTGGCGCTGTTCCCGCTGCTTGCCGCTGCCGCCTTCAAGCGCTGGCAACCGGCGGCGGCGTGGCGGCAGGCGCTGTTTTTCGCCGCTCTCGTCGCCGGCGGCGACTGGCTGCGCGGCTGGTTGTTCACCGGCTTTCCCTGGCTGGCCGTTGGCTACTCGCAGACGCCGCCGAGTCCTTTGGCCGGCTTTGCCCCGCTGATCGGCGTACACGGCCTGTCGCTGCTGGCCGTGCTGTGCGGCGCCCTGCTCCTCTGCCGTTGGCGCGGCGCGCTGGCGGTTGCCGTCATCCTTGCCGCTGGCTTTGGTCTGCGCCAGGTGGCGTGGACGACGCCCGACGGCGCGCCGATCCGCGTCGCGTTGATCCAGGGCAACGTGCCGCAGGAGATGAAATTCCGCCCGGAGGCTCTGGTGCGCACGCTCAACCTCTACCGCGAACTGGTCGCGGCGCATCCGGCGCAACTGATCCTGCTGCCGGAAACGGCCATCCCGATTTTCTTCGAGCAACTGCCGCCGGCTTACGTCGAGGCGCTGAAGGCGGCCGCTGCCGAACACGGCGGTGACCTGATTCTCGGCACGCTGACCGGCGACGGCGGGCAATACTGGAACAGCGCCCTGAGCCTGGGCCGCTCGCCGTCGCAGATTTACAGCAAGATGCATCTGGTGCCATTCGGCGAAACGATTCCGCCCGGTTTCTCGTGGTTCATGCAATGGGCGACCATCCCGATGTCGTCGTTCACGCGCGGCCCGCAGCGGCAGCCGCCGCTGCAAGTGGCTGGCCGCCAGGTGGCGGTCAATATCTGCTACGAGGATGCTTTCGCCGAGGAAATCATCGCCGCCGCGCCGCAGGCCGGCATCCTCGCCAATCTCTCCAACACCGCCTGGTTCGGCCGGTCGCTGGCGCAGCCGCAGCATTTGCAGATCGCCCGTCTGCGCGCCCTGGAAAGCGGCCGGCCGATGCTGCGCGCGACCAACACCGGCATGACCGCGATCATCGCGCCGGATGGCACCGTCACTGCCCAACTGCCGCCCTTCACGCAGGGCGTGCTGCAAGCCGAGGTCACGGCTTACCAGGGGCTGACGCCCTACGCCCGCTTCGGCAACGGGCCGGCCCTGGCGCTGATGCTGCTGGCGCTGGCGGCGGCTATTCGCCGTGGGCGAGCCTGACCACCTCGCGCTGCACCAGCGATTCGAGATAACGCTCCGGTTCCTCGCCGATTTCGCGGCCATCGTGGTAGAGCGCGGTCACGGTGAACGGCCCGTCGCCGGTGGCGAGCACGGCGACGTTGTCCGGGCTGATGGTTGCCCGGCCGAGGTGGCGCTCCGTCGGCCAGCGGATGTTGCCGTAGGCGTGATAGACCAGCTCGGAACAGACGATGCGGTCGGTCGACTCGACATCGAAATTGAAATCGTAGGGTTTGCCGACCAGACGCAGCGCCTGCACCACCACCTCCCGCCGCTCCGCCGGGCTGGCGACGCGCGACCGCAACACGGCCAGGTCGTCGACATTGATGAAATGGGCCAGCGTGTTCATCTTGACGCCGCTGCGCAGCGCCTCGACGACGCCGCGTCCGTCGCGGATGCGGGCCTGGTAGGGCTGCACCGCCGGATCGTCCCAGATGCCCAGTTCGCGCAGTTCCGGCTCGTTGCCGATCCATATCGCGGCATGCCCCCAGTGGCCGGGAATGAAGGTGTCGGTCAGGCGGAACGGCGTTTTTTCCAGCAGGATGTCGCCGGCCCGCAGCGCGCCGCCGACCCTGGCGAGCACCTCGGCCTGGCCGTCGAGCTTGCCGCGCCGCGTTTCAACCAGGCCGATGGCATTGCCGAACGCCATGCTGAGAAAATTGACGCCCTCGGTTTTCAGTTGATTCAGGGTATCGACCGAGAGCACGCCGAAGAAGCCCATCAGATTGCCGGCGTAATCGACCGGATGGATCCGCCGAATCATGTTGTAGGACAGGCTCTGATCGACCAGGGCGGCGACGTAGCGCTCATCGGCATTGGCCGAATCGGCCAGCAGCGGGCGGCCGTGTTTCTCGTACCAGATCAGCCCGCGCCGCACCCGCAAACGATTGGCCGCCGAGGCGAAAGCCGCCGAGATGTCCGTCATCTCGGCCAGCGAAATGGCGTCGTTGCTGCTCAGGTGCTGGCGCAGCGCGGGCATCGCCCGGTACAGGCCGACGGCGGTCAGATAGTTGTCGTAGAGCAGCAGCGCCGCCGCCAGCGACATCGTGATGCCGGTTGCCTGCACCCGCGCCAGCGCCGGATCGGCGGGCGGCGGCACCGTCAGCCAGCACTCGTAGCGGCTGGTCAGGGCCAGGAGCGCCCGGCGCTGTTCGAGCAAAACCGCCGCGCCGGCGTTCAGTTGGCGCAACTGCGCGCCGGATAGCGGTTCGTTACGGGCCTCGGCGGCTTGCAAATCGGTCAGGAATTCGATGGCCTGCTCGCGCAGGCCGAGCGTTTCCTCAGCCAGGGTCTGAAAATGACCGACCTGGGCCGGCATATCGACGCGCGCGAAATCGGCGGCATCGCCAACCGGTCGGCTGGCGTGGCCTGTTTCGCTGAAGATCGCCGAGTCGCCCGCGGCGTCACCGGCGCAAACCTCGATGGCGGCGACCGGCGCCGGCGCATCCCCGGCCCATGCCGGCAGCGCGGAAAAAACCAGCGCCCCGCCGAGCAGACCGGCTGCCATCAACTTGTTCATTGCCGCCCCCGAAAATTTCCAACTGTACATTACATGAAGAATATCGGCTGGCAAAAGCGCCGAAGCCCGGTAGGGCTGGTCTTGACCCAATACAGTTCACTTAAGGAGTTTGTCATTCTGCGCGTAGCGAAGCGTAGTCGCAGAATCCACAAACCGCATGGATGCTGCGACTACGCGCAGCATGACTGTAGAGGTAATTGTGCTTAAGCGAACCGTATTGGGTCTTGACCCGCCGACCCCTATCAAATTTGACTTTGAACCGGCGGGGCAAGCTCCGCCCTACGGCGTTGCTGCGCCCTGCGGGCCAGGGCTTGCTGGTTCATGAATCCCGTTCTCCATCCGCTGCTGTTTTCTGCGGCTTTCCGAATCCCGATATGTTGGGCAGCGACGTCTTGCGCCAGTAGCCGCCCCGCATCCAGGCGGCCAGACCCCGGCGCAGCCAGCCGATGACCGACCAGGCCAGCCACAGCGCCCAGGCGAGCATGGCGGCGCGGTAGGCCCATAGGGGCAGGGTGACGAGGGTGATGGTGGGCAGTTTGCCCGCGCTCTGGTCGGCAAACCAGTTCAGGTTGTTGTCATACGAGCCGTGGCCGGCCACGCCCATGTCGGGATGGCCGAGCAGGCCGGCGGGGATGGCGGTGAACAGACAGATCAGCGCGGCCAGACTGAGCAGCGCCAGCCCGATCTGCACGCCGTTGAATTGCCAGGTCTTCCACGCCGACACTGGCGCCCGCTGCCGCCAGTCGAGGGCAAGCAGCCAGCAGACGATCAGCGCCAGCGCCCCCCACGAGAAGGTGGAAAAGCCGAGCGCCAGCAGGAACCAGTGGTGCGGGCGCAGCGATGTCCAGCCCCGGCGCGTGAGGGCCTGCGTGAGCAGGAAGGCGAGCGCCAGCGCCACCGCCAGTTCGCCCCAGTACAGCAGCGCCGGGCCGACGCGCGGGCCGAATGCGGCGAGCAGCCAGCGCTGCTCGGGCAGGGTGACGTTCAGATCGATGTTGGCGGCGGGCAGGCCGAGATCGAACACGGGCATGTCCAGCAGCGCGCCCGGCTCGCGCGCTTCGCGCAGGGCGATGGTGAAGGTCTGCACGCCGGGCGTCACGGGCAGCGTCAGTTTGCCATCCTGCGGGCGCAGGTTCAGGCTTTCGCCGCCGCGCTGCACGCGAAGCACCTCCATGCCGGCGGGCAGCGCGATGGCGTGCTCGCCGCCCTGGCTGGCGCGCAGGGTGAAGGACAGGGTGTGTTCGCTGGCGCGCATGCCGATGGCGTGTTCCAGGCGCACGCGGTCGATGGCGCGCACCATGCCGTCCACGGGTACAGGCGCAACCGGCGTGAGGGTGAGGGTTTCGCCGGGCAGGGGGCGGAATTCGAACACCGTTTCGCCCTCGTCGTTGGCCGCGAGCATGACCGGCGCGCCGTCCCAGCGCACATGCCACGAGGGGCCGACTTCGACGCGCCAGACTTCGGCGCGATCAATCAGGGCGGGGGCGGTGAGAATCAGCGTGTCGCTTTTATCGAGCCGCGCCTGCCAGCCGGTTTGGGCTTCGCTTTGGCCGAGCGAGACGGTCGCCTCGCCGCCCTGTACTTTGATGCCCGGCGTGGTGACGTGCTCGCCGGCCAGCAGCGGCACGGCCAGCGTGACGCCGCCTTCGCGCGGCGACAGGCGGGCGACGGTGCTCTCCACGCTCCAGTCCAGATCGAAGCGCAGCGTGCGCGTGACGCGCACGTAGGGCGGAAACTGCTGCGCGCCGCCGTCCTTGATCTGTTCTTTGGCGCCGGTGGCGGTGCGGGCCAGATGCACGGTCTGGTTGATGAGGCGATCCTCGTCGATGCCATCCATCTGCCAGCCCTGGCCGCTGAACACGGCGCGCATGGGCGGCAGCGTGAAGTGCAGCGCGGTATCGCCGCCCGCCACGGCATATTCCAGTTCGACCAGGTGCACGCCACGGGGCAGCGGCGCCCAGTCCGCCATATCGCCGCGCAGCACGTTGTCGGCGGGCTGGCCGTCGATGCGCGCGCGCAGCAGCGTGGCGTTGTCTTGCGCCCTGGGCAACGGCAGCGCCACGGCGGTGGCGGCGTGCGCTTGCAGCCGGAGGGTGAGCGTATTGCCGCGCATGTCGATGTCGGCGCGGGCGATGCTGGCGCACTCCGGCGCGCAGCGCGGCGGGCGGTTGACGCGCTCGCGCAAGGATTGCAAAAGCTCCTTGGGCGGAAAAGCCGCCGGCTCTTGCGCGCTGGCCGGGGTTGCGGGCAGCCACAGCGCGGCGACGGTTAGCACGGTCAGCGCCGCCGTTGCCACCACCTGGGGCAACGGCGGAACCCTCGCGGGTTTGCCGCCGTCCGGCCGGATGCGGCGCAACACGCGCCAGACGAGCCAGCCGAGCAGCGCGATCATCGCCACTCGCAACAGGCGCGTGAGCCACGGCGGGCTGATGATGAAGCGCACGGTCTGTTCGGCCAGGATCGGCCCCGTCCAGCTCAGGGTGTAGTTTTGCCCGATGCGCCAATCGGGTTCGCCGCCGCCGGTCTGCACCACGTTGGATTGGGCGTAACGCTGCTGATTTTGAACCTCCTTCTTGAGATACGCCGCCTTGCTCCCTGACTCCTTGAGCATTGCCTCTTGCCGCGGCAAGTCATCCCGGTCATGGCGCGACCTCACTTTAGCCGCTGGCGCTGCCGGCTTGGCCAGCTCATCTGGCGCCATGTCTGCGAGCGCTGGTTCGGGTGACGGTGCCGGGGCCGCCACCGGGGCTGCGTCGCCGTCCACCACATGCCCCAACACAAACACGCCTGAAAAGGGCGAGTAACCATCCGCCGGCTCAAGCTGCGGATACAGCGCCGCGCGCAACTGGCCCGGCGCGAAGCCGATGGCCGTCAGGCAAAACAGGGCCAGCGCCGCGTAGTGCGTCCAGCGCAAAAACTTGCCCAGCCGCCCGCCCGGTAGCGCGCGGCAGAGCAGCGCCACGGCCAGGGCGATGGTCAGCGTCCACACCGGCGCGCCCGCTTCCTGCAAGGCCAGCAGCAGATAGGCCGCCGCCGCGACGCCGCCGCCCGCGCCGAGCAGACGCCAGGCCAGCAGCGCGATGAAAGCGGCGAGAAAAACGTCGAGAATGGTCCAGCGCGCCAGCCAACCGTCGTTGACGGCGTCCGCGCCGGGGGCGGCCAGCAGCTTGTAGCCATAGGGCAGGTGCAGCCTGGCGTCGACCCGATCGAAGGTCTGCCGCCAGCCGGTGACCGGCAGCGCCGATGACGGCCCCGCCGCGATGCGCACGCTGGCCTCCAGCAGCACATCGCGGCTGCGCCATTCGACGCCGGTCAGCGCCGCGCCGCTTCCGCCATCCTGGCCGCCCTCGCCATGCGTGACCAGCAGCGCCTCGCCGCCCCCAGTCGCGCGTTGCAAGCGGTAGGGCGCAGCCACGTCCAGCCGCCAGCCTTGCCGCATCTGCCCGCGCAGCGTGTCTTTGGCGAAATAGCCGTCGCCGGAAAAATCCAGCCACAACTCGCGCGCCAGCGTGAGCCGGTTGGTTTCGTCGGCGGCCAGTCCGCGCGAGCGTTCCTCGATCGCCAGGCACGCCTCCGCGTTCATGGCAAACGCGGGCAGCGCCTGCCACTCGGGCGGAACGCCGGCCTGTTTGGGATCGACCGCCAGCGCGCCGCCGCCGGGCGTGACGGCGGTGACGCGCAGCGCCGGCAGGGCTTCGTAGCTCCAGACTTCCTGCTCGATGGCTTGCGGCTGTTGCGGCGGGCGCGTTTGCAGTTGCGCCAGCGGCGCATCGGCGCGGGCGCTCAAAACCAGTGCGGCCTGGCCGGGCTGCACCTGCACTTGCAGGCGGCCCTGGGCATCGAGCCGCGCCGGCCAGGGCGACGCCAGGGCGGTCGCCACGAAATGCTCCGGCAAGGCCGGGGCGATCTGGATTTCGCGCGCCTTGCCCGACACCTTGAGTTGCAACCGCGTCGTCAACTGCGCCGGAATGCCGTCGGTGAATTTGCGATAGACCTGCAATTCCAGACTATCGGCCTCCTCTCCGGCGGCGACCGCCGAGCGGCCCAGCGTGAGCCAATCGCCGTCGCGCTGCAAGGGTGCGACCGGCTTGCCGTCCACGCGCAGCGCGATCAGCGCGCTGATCGACGGCACGGTCAGCGCCTGCGGCCGCTCCTGCCACGCGATGCGCCCGCGCACGGCGTAATCGCCCGCGGCCAGCCACAAGGAAGGCACGCCCTCGCGCGCCACCACCGGCTGCGGCGCGCCGTTGACGGTCACCTCCTGCGGCCAGTTGCGGCTATCGCCCGGTAGCGGCGTCCACGACGGCGCGGCCACCTGCCAGCGCTGGGTAAACGTGGCGCCCTTGTCGCCCGCCTCCAGCGTCAGCACGCCCGGCCAGAGGCAAAGAAAGTCGTCGGCGCTCTCGCCGCTGCCGCCGTGAATCAGCGGACACTGACGGAATTCCTGTTCATGGCGCACCCAGTCGCGCCACGCTTGCAGCGCGGGAGGAACATCCGCCGATTTCTGCGTCGACTCCCGCATCGACTCCCGCGCCGCGCCGCTGTTGCCTGGCGCGGCCAGCGACGCAGTGGCCGAACAAGCCAGCGCGAGCGCGGCGATGCCAATTTTGAGGCCGGCAAAAAACCGGATGGGCTTCATTTTTGACTCCAGGCGGCAAGGGCAAGTGCTTGTGAAGCGAAGCAAAACAACTGAAACCGCGCTATTTTATGCCGCTGGCCACAATCTCCGTCAGCGGCCAGCGTGGCTGCACGGCAAAGGCGCCGGCCGGCTTGGCCGAGGCGCCGGCATGTAGCCGCAGGCAGCCGGCCAGCGCAATCATGGCGCCGTTGTCGGTGCAGAACTCCAGTTCCGGGTAAAAAACCCGGTAACGCTTTTTCCGCGCCGCCTCGTCGAGCGCCGCCCGCAGTTGCCGGTTGGCGCCGACGCCGCCGGCCACCACCAGTTGCTTGAGGCCGGTAAGTTTCAGCGCTTGCAGTGATTTTTTCACCAGCACGTCGACGATGGCTTCCTGAAAAGCCCGCGCCGCATCGGCCTTGAAGGGGGCCGACAGCGGTTCCGGCTGGGCGCGAACCAGGGTCAGCACGGCGGTTTTGAGGCCGGAAAAGCTGAAGTCGAGATCGCCGGAATGCAGCATCGGCCGCGGCAGTTCATAAACGCTGGCCGTGCCGCTCTCGGCCAGCTTCGACAGCAGCGCGCCGCCGGGATAGGGCAGGCCGAGCAGTTTGGCGCTCTTGTCGAACGCTTCGCCGGCAGCGTCGTCGAGCGATTCGCCGAACAATTCGTATTCGCCGACCCTGGTGACCCGCAGCAACTGGGTATGGCCGCCGGAAACCAGCAGCGCGACGAAGGGAAAAACCGGCGGCGTGGCCGACAGCAACGGCGACAGCAGATGGCCTTCGAGGTGGTGTACCGGCACGGTCGGCTTGTCCAGCGCCAGGGCCAGCGCCTCGGCGAAAGCGCAGCCGACCAGCAGCGCCCCGGCCAGACCGGGGCCGCGGGTATAGGCCACGGCGTCGATGTCGGTGAGGCTGCGCCCGGCACGCGCCAGCGCCTCGCGCAGCAGCGGCACGGTGCGGCGGATATGGTCGCGCGAGGCCAGTTCCGGCACCACGCCGCCGTATTCGGCGTGCATCGCCACCTGCGAGTGCAGAGTGTGCGCCAGCAGCCCGGCGGCGCTGTCGTAGAGCGCAATGCCGGTTTCGTCGCAGGAGGATTCGATACCCAGGATCAACATCGGCGCGGATTTTACAGGACAGCGCGCCACATGGCGGGCTTGCGGGGCAAGCGCATGAAGGGCGATGCCAAGCAATTTCTGGGACATCGAGGTACAGCCATTGAAGGTTGGTCATTCCCGCATGCTTTTTTGCTTCGCCAAGCACAGCAGGGCGGGGCTTCTGCATCGGCAGCGCCTGAACAACTGGCGCAATGCACTACGCTTATTGCGCCCTTGGCTCTGGCGCTGGCGGAATGCGCCGCTCTACGCAAGGGCCGCAGACCGAGCAGTGATGAAGATGAGGACACCGACATGGATCCCATCGCCATACCCTCTCAGGCGCTCCGTCATCAGGAAGGAGAACGCTGAATGGGCGCAGTCGCTACTTGATATTCCTGATCCAGAAGCGCCGGTCATCGACCGTGAAGTTGGGGTCATAGCCCACCAGCGTCAGCAGCGATCCCAGGTAGTAGAGGCCGAACTGATTGGTCAGCCAGCGCTCCATGTTCGCGTCGCTGGGCAGCTTGTTGTAGGGCGGTGTCGGCCCTTCGCCGCGCACTTGTCCGGTGGTCTTGCCGGAGATGGAAAAGCTCTTCCAGGTCAGCACGAAATTGTTGGACTGCTTGGGCAATTCCGGTGCGCACAGCGACAGATCGGTGAATCGCTCGACGCGCTGGGCATCGCGCCAAAGCGTCGCATCGAAACGAATGCAGTCGCTGGCCTTGAGCGTCAGGCTGCGGGTCAGCGTCAATTGATCCGCCGGAATCTGCAAATTGCTGATGACCACCTTGGGCCATTCCGGCGCTCGGCCATCGGTGGATGGGTTCTGGCTCAATGCCTTGTGCAGCGGCGTGCGCAGCAGGCTGTTCGTGCCTGCCGTCGGGGATGCCGTCGCCTGCGATGAGTTTGCGCCAGCGGACTGCCCAAGCCCTTTCAGTGAGTCCAGCGCACCCTGCATATCGGTTGTCGCGCAACCCGCGAGAAAAAGCGGAAGAAGCAGTGCGGTTCGGTATCTGGCAAGGTTTTGCATCACGGCGTTCTTGGCGTGCTCGTCCAGCGTTCGATCATCCCGAACAGCATTGATGGGTTCTTCGATGATGTGTTTTTCTTCCATGACGGGGTCTCCGTGAAAATACAAGCGGCGCGATCGCCGAGGAGGCGGGGAATGACGCTGAAATGCGAAGCAAACTCCGTGGATGCAATCGTAGCAGAACACAAAGCTTGCCGGTATGTCCGCCAAGCCGAAACCCCCAACGGAACTTCCAGCACCCGGCGACCTTCGCGGGGTGCTGGCCTTCAACCTGCGTTTGCTGAGGGTGCAAAGAGGCTGGTCACAGGAGGTTCTGGCCTTTGAATGCGGGCTGGACCGAACTTACGTGTCCGCCGTGGAGCGCTCGCGCTGGAATGTCTCCCTGTCCAACATTCAGACCATGGCCGATGCCTTGCAAGTGCCGCCGTGGGTTTTGCTCAAGCCGCCGGATGCCGCCCCTGCGGCTTCATGCCATCCCCCCGATCTCGACCGCCGCGCTTGAGGCGAGCAGGGGTTTTGCGATATACTAAAAAATTATCCGCATCCGAGCGGATACCAATTTTGCGCGCACCGCCGTTTACTTGACCTGGCGGGCGCCTGACGGAAGGGGGTGAATCCATATGCCGAATATTCGTGTCAAGGAAAACGAGCCGTTCGAGGTGGCCATCCGCCGCTTCAAGCGCACGGTCGAAAAGACGGGTCTCCTGACCGAGCTTCGCGCCCGCGAGTTTTACGAGAAACCGACCGCCGAGCGCAAGCGCAAGGCTGCCGCCGCTGTCAAGCGTCAACACAAGCGCCTCCGCAGCCTGACCCTGCCGCCGAAGCTGTATTGATCCGGTCGCGGTGATGACCGCAGAAAGAAGCCGCCCGCCTCAACAGCCGGCGGCTTTTTCGTTTGAATTCCCCCTATTTCGACCCCGAGCGCCACGATGAATCTCAGAGCACGTATCACCGAAGACATGAAAACGGCCATGAAGGCCAAGGACGCGCCCCGCCTGGCGGCCATCCGCCTGCTGCTCGCCGCCATCAAGCAGAAAGAAGTCGACGAGCGCCGCGAACTCGACGACGACGCCACCATCGCCGTCATCGAGAAGCTGACCAAGCAGAGGAAGGACAGCGTCAGCCAATACGAAGCCGCTGGCCGTCAGGATTTGGCCGATGCCGAACAATTCGAGATCACGGTTCTTGCCGCCTATCTGCCGGAGAAAATGAGCGGCGAAGCAATCGCGGCGGCCGTGGCTGCCGCTGTCGCCGAAACCGGGGCCAAAGGGCCGGCCGACATGGGCAAGCTGATGGCCGTGTTGAAGCCCCGTCTGGCCGGTAAGGCCGACATGGCCGAGGTCTCAAGGCGGGTGAAGGCGGCGCTTTCCTGATTTCGTGATTCCCGACGCCTTCATTCAGGATCTGCTGGCCCGGATCGACATCGTCGATCTGGTGGACAGCTACGTGCCGCTGAAGAAGGCCGGGGCCAACTACGCCGCCTGCTGCCCCTTTCACAACGAGAAATCGCCGTCCTTCACGGTCAGCCCGGCGAAGCAGTTCTATCACTGCTTCGGTTGCGGCGCGCACGGCACGGCCATCGGCTTCGTCATGGAATATCAGGGGCTGGGTTTCGTCGATGCGGTCAAGGAACTGGCCGACCGGGCCGGCATGACGGTGCCGGACGACGGTGGGCGCGGCTTGCGCGACGAAAAACCCGGCCAGACGCGGACGCTGATCGAGATCATGGCTCGCGCTGCCCAGTACTACAAGGAACAACTCAAGGCTTCGCCGCGCGCCATCGCCTATTGCCGGCAGCGCGGCCTGTCGGGCGAAATCGCCGCGCGCTTCGGCATCGGCTACGCGCCGGAGGGCTGGCAGAATCTGCAAGCGGTGTTTGCCGATTACAGCGCGACGGAACTGGAAACCGCCGGCCTCGTCAAGGTCGGCGACGAGGGCCGGCGCTACGACCGCTTCCGCGACCGCTTGATGATCCCGATCATCAACCCGAAGGGCGACATCATCGCTTTCGGCGGGCGCATCATCGACCAAGGCGAACCGAAATACCTGAATTCGCCGGAAACGCCGCTGTTCGAGAAAGGCCGCGAACTGTTCGGTCTGCCGCAAGCACGCCAGGCGCTGCGCGAGACGAACACCGCCATCGTCACCGAGGGCTACATGGATGTCATCGCCCTGACCCAGAACGGGGTCGGCAATGCCGTCGCCACGCTCGGCACGGCGACCACGGCGACCCACGTCGGCAAGCTGCTGCGCCAGGTCGACCGCATCGTGTTCTGCTTCGACGGCGACAACGCCGGACGCA
>Ga0209629_10000916_pt1 | contig 17519 bp, 13 predicted proteins | sample TergutCu122P5_FD_187286 | JGI IMG/M metagenome (GOLD analysis project Ga0209629, IMG submission 187286) | Cubitermes ugandensis P5 segment gut microbial communities from Kakamega Forest, Kenya - Cu122 P5 (SPAdes) (version 2) | ecosystem: Host-associated > Arthropoda: Insects > Digestive system...
AGGATTTCTTCGAAAAACGAGTACCCTTTCGAGCGGATTTTTCCTTTGGCGATGATTTGCGAAAGCGCAAGGTCAAGCGTTGCGACTCTGTAACACCGGAACGCGCCGCTGTTGTCCCGGGTTCGAAGTCCGAGACAGATTTTGGCAAAGCGATTGATACAACGGCTCATCAAACGACGATGGAACGGCCAACCTTCGATTTTTCCCCCCGGCACGTAACGGGAACCGATGGCAACATCGTATCGAACGCCGTTTTGCCCGTCCTGCATCGCGGCGAGCAGTTGCGGAAGCACCGCCGGATCATGACTGAAATCGGCATCCATGTTGATCAGGAATTTGTATTCATTGCCGATCGCATATTGCATGGCCGCCTGCACCGCCGTACCGAGTCCGAACTTTCCCGGACGTATCATACAATTGAACAGGGGATCGCTTTCCTCGCGTTCGAGACACCACGCACCGGTCCCGTCGGGGGAATTGTCGTCAATCACAAGCAGATGGGCGTTTGGAAGCGTCCGGACGATTGCATCAACCAATTCCGGCAGATTCCCGATTTCATTGTACGTCGCAATCGCAATGAGAGTTTTCATGTAGAATTTTTTAACGCGGAAGACGCGGAAAGGCGGAAAAAACGGAAGTCCGCATATTCCGTCTTTCCGCGCCTTCCGCGTTGAAAAAAAGAACCCCTGAATGTATTATTTTGAATTGGTTATTATATTGACTGCTCCATGATCACTCAATTTCGCGGAATGATAAACAATCGTTGTCGGTTCCGGGTGCCTAGGGAGTTCGGTGATCGGGTTTGCGGAGAAGCCGATGAACAGGAACAAAAGCGTCGCGGTTCCCAAGACGGTGCGGGACGTTCCCAGCGGTTTGTCGTCGTTTTGCGTCGGCGGGTGTTGCGGGTTCATCATGTAAAGCAACGCAAGCATCGGAATCCACATATACCGCTGCGTCAGCATGACGAAGCAGACGATCCCGAAAAAAAGTCCGGACGACAACGCCGCCGCACGACGTCCGAGCAATGCGTAAAACACATGCCCGCCGTCGAGTTGTCCGATCGGAAACAGGTTGAGCGTCGTCAAAAACAGTCCGAACCAGCCGGCTCTGCCGATCGCTCCCATGTCCAGTGTCATGTCATAAGGCAATTGTCCGAACGTGAAATCGCTCAACCACTGCACAATTGGGGGATTTTTGAAAAGCACGTCCCCTTCAATGCTCTCCAATGGAACGACTTGTGCGGTGGAAACGCCGATGATGCAAAAAATGAGCGTCGGGACGAGTCCGGCAAGCGGGCCGGAAATTCCAATGTCAAACAGTGCCCGCCGGCTTGGGATGCGACCGTCCATTTTGATGATCGCCCCCATGGTGCCGAACAACGTGACCGGAATCGGAAGAAAATAGGGAAGACTGGCCGAAACCCGGTATCGTCGCGCCTGCAAATAATGTCCCAGTTCGTGAAAGGTGAGAATGGTCATCACGGCAACGGCAAACCGGATTCCGCCGACGCTGTACACGGAAACCCAGGTGGCAACATACAAGAAAAGCGGAAGCCGCCAGCGTTGCGCCGGTTCCGGTGCAGGTGTTTGTTGTGCCGGGCACAACCCGGAAGTTGGGGAATCCAACATGGGCGTTTGTGCGAAAATCACCCCTGTCCCGTCGACGGTCGCATCGAAAAGCGATTCCCCGGTTTGGGACTGCCCGGTGCCGGACACTTCAGAAGTTGTCGTTTGAAGCGAAATCCGTTCGGAAGATTTTGATGTGACCGCCTCCGAAGGAGACGCTTCATTTTCCATCGACTCGAAGCAGGAATCCACCGCATCCGGGGAGAACGGTTTTTGCGAATCGCGCAAGTCATTCATTTTTTATACGAACCATACGAAGATGTAACCGTTCACGGTTTTGGTTTTTTCACCACGAAGGACACGAAGAAACACGAAGGGAATTTTAAGAGTGAAGAACTAAAAAGAAAAACTAAAAGTTGATTCGTTTGAAACTTTTCACTTTTAGTTTTTCATTTTCTTCGTGGTCCTTCGTGCTCTTCATGGTGAAAAAATCCCATATCATGTGTGAACAGATACGTTTTTTTCGTCTGTTTTGTATTAAAAATCCAATGGCGTCCTCACCCTAATCAAGGAAACCGACGAGGTCCTGACTGCGGTTCGGCTGTTGTAATTTGCGGACGGCTTTCGCTTCGATCTGCCGGATACGTTCGCGGGTCACCTTGAAAATATGGCCGACTTCTTCGAGCGTGTAACTGTAACCGTCGCCGAGACCATAACGCAATTTGATGATTTCCCGTTCCCGATAGCTGAGCGTTTTGAGGACTTTCGTGATACGAGTGCGTAACATTTCCTGCGTGGCGCCGATCGCCGGATTCTCCGCCGCACCGTCGGGGAGCAAATCACCGAAATGACTGTCCTCACTGTTGCCGACCGGTCGGTCAAGGCTGATCGGAAAACGGTTCATCGCCAAAATGCGACGCGTCTCGTCCACGCACGAATTGGCGGCCTGCGCCGTTTCCTCAATGGTCGGCTCGCGACCGTATTCCTGCAACAGCTTGCGCGAAACGTTCCGCATTTTCGACATGGTATCGACCATGTGAACCGGAATACGAATCGTCCGGCTCTGGTCGGCCACGGCACGGGTGATCGCCTGACGAATCCACCACGTCGCATACGTGCAAAACTTGAAGCCGCGCCGGTACTCAAATTTATCGACGGCACGCATCAAACCGGCATTCCCTTCCTGAATCAAATCGAGAAAACTCAAGCCGCGATTGCGGTATTTTTTGGCAATCGAAACGACAAGCCGCAAGTTTCCTTCCGAAAGACCGCGTTTGGCTTCCTGATAACGTGCGAACATTTCCTTGACGTAACCGACGCGATTGCGAAGACTCGTCGGCGACTCCTGCGTCACTTTCAAAATCTGCCGGTATTCGTCAATCCATTCCGCCCGCTGATATGCCGGGAGATTGGCTGTTTTGTGCTCGCGAATCCGGATACGGAGTTCGTCAACGCGCTTGCTGTATTTGTCGAGCGTGCCGATCATCGTCTCGATCCGCTGCGTCCGGAGACCGAGCTCCTCAATCAGACGCACGGCACGGCGACGGCTGCGGGCAAGCCGCTTCCAGGCCACCTGACGTTCTTCCGGCGAATACGAACGGCTCATCGCCACACGAAAATCGCGACGATTGCGCCGAATCAACAGATGCAACGTTTTCAGATTGAGCGGGAAACGTCCCATGATCTGTTGTTTTTCAAGGGAATCGGTAACCGAAACCTGCACTGTGCGGTCAAACGGCAAATCATTTTGATGCACGCGACCAAGTGTTCGCACGGCATGTTGAAGCACATAATCGCATTCGAGCAACTTGGCGCGGAATTTCCGGCGGGTCACTTCGATTTGCTTGGCCAGCGCAATCTCACGTTGACGGGTCAGCAACGGAATTTCACCCATCTGCGTCAAATACATCCGGATCGGATCATCCGACCAGGTTTCCCCGATGTCGAATTTGAACAAATCGTCTTCCGAACCCTCGAAATCGCCGCCGTCATCATCATCATCCGCATCGGCATGATCCGCGTCATCACTGCCGGTGTCAATCCCCATGATTTCCTCCTCGTCATCCTCAAGCTCGATTGTTGCGGCTTCCGGTGTGAGGGAATCATCAAAATCATCCAGTAAATTATCTGTATCGTACAAGTCCAAACTCCTGTTGATCGCCCAACTGCCAAAATTGTTCGGAAACTTCACCTGGTGAACAATAAAAAACAACGGATGACATCTTGGTTGAACATTTCAAATTTGAGCACTACTTTTTCTGCCTTTCCAGCTTGCCTGAACAAGCCGAAAAGGCATTAACGCAAGTATTTATTCTATCATAACCAAAAAATGCCCTTCCGTGCCTAATATTTCCATTAATTACACTACGAATTTGGAAAAAATAAAGTTTGAAAAAAAATAAAAAAATTTTCCTTTCGACATCTTAAATCAACATGTTGAAAACACCTTATTTCTCTAAAACTTTACCACATATCATAAACAAAACCTTGAAATAACGATATTTGGTAAAGAATGACTAATGGGAAAAACAGAAAACCCCGGTAATCTGCGAGAACGCAAAGAAACTTTTAGCGTACAAACACACTAAAGTGAGAACTCATCATCTGCACACAATGGTACGCCACGAGACAGTCCGTCATATTATTCAGGCTCTGCGTTTCGATTTGACTCCCGAAGGAATGAGCGGCTGTCATGCATTTGAAGAGGAACCAGCCGATGCTCGTAGGTGTGAAACGGTACGCCCGATGGGGTCGCTGTATCATAGCTTGAGGCATTCGACTGTTATTTTAACAACTTTTTACCAAAAGTCCAGAAAAATCATCTTAATTCTATGGTTTTTTAAAATAATGCGATTTTTCATCAATTTTAATTTTCTCTCATGGAACAAAACAGAAAAAATACACAAAATACATTGTTTCAATATCGCTTGCCGCTATTTTTGAACGGGCTTCTTCAATAAATCGGTTATTTTTACACACCACCTCTCAGAACTTCCTCAAACTGGAAAATTTTCCAAAAGAAAATGTCTTTCTCCCGACTTTTTCGGGAGGCTGCGCCTTTTTATGTTGTTAATTTTGTTCGGTTTGTGTATATTAGATTATTGGATTTAAGGTGAAATTCGTCGTCCACGGTTGATGTGGTCTTATTCATAGACGAGGTGTTGTTTTGTCCGATTTCTATAAATTGCCATGCGAGTGCGGATGGGGGGTTCCCATTAAGAAAAGTCAATCCGGAAGACAAGTGACTTGTCGCTGCGGAAAGACTCTTGATGTTCCAAGCATGTCCGCAATTTCGGATTTAGAGCCTTTTTCAGAACGCGAGATTCAACAATCGATATTCCATAACCAAAACAAACATAAGGCTTTTCGCGCAAGACCAATTGTCCTGACGATTGGCATCCTTCTGCTTTTGGCAAGCACATCGGTTTTGTATTTCGCAATCAAAAACAAACCTCAAATTTACGATGTTTTTTTTACGCAAAAGTTTTATTCCGCTTTGGGAAAAGACCATATCGGACGGGATTCACTTCCCATTGAAGGAAGAGATATGCTCTTGTTGTTATGTAACGACCCGAATTTACCGAAAGACAGAACTCGCGGACACCTGACCCCCCTGGCACCGAAATACTTTGATGTCATGGAACCCGATTACATGATGAAGATTCATGATGCTCTGAAAAGTGGACCGGAATTGAGCAGCAATTTTACGGAAAAATACGAAAAACTTCTCTTGAACTACAAGGCGCGAATTGTCATAAGTATCGTTTTTTTAGCGGGTTCTGTATTTTTAACCATTGTTGGTTTCTGCCTGCCGAAAAAACAGGTTGATCTCGGCGAACGAGGCGGCGAAGCCTGGGAAGAGTAAACGATTGGAGTGAAGTCAATTCATCACAATGAAAATAGGAATCGTTGGTTACAAAGGCTCCGGAAAAAGTACGCTTTTCGAATGGTTGACCGGAGTGAAAGCGGATTTGGCACTCGCGCATGGTTTGCAATCGGCAATGGCCCCGATCCCGGAACCGCGTGTTGCAACATTGTGCAATATTTATCATCCCAAAAAAACGACGATGGCGGCTCTCGAAATCGTTGATACACCAGGACTTGCACGTGATCAGGAAGGGAACGCCGTCCGGCTTGCGCAGCTTCGTGAAGTCGGTTGCCTCCTCTGCGTCGTTCCGGTATTCGAAGGCTCCGACCCGAAAAAGGAAATAGCCGCTTTTCACGAAGATTTGATTCTCGCCGATCTGGAATTGGTGATGAATCGCGTGACACGAATCCAGGAACAGAAAAAGCGACCGCTCCCCAAGCCGGAGCAAGACAAGCTGGCGTTTGAACTTGAGACGCTTGAAATGGTGCAAACGGCACTCGAATCCGGCCGACCGCTCCGCGAAGACGAACTCAACGAGGAACAGCAAAAAGCGACCCGGGCGTTTCGTTTGTTGAGTGAAAAACCGCGAATGATCCTGATCAACGTCGCCGATGACGCGACTGATCTTGAATCATATCAAGCACTTTCGACGGAAAAATGCCCGGTGGTCGCCGTTTCCGTCCGGTTGGAAAACGACTTGGTGGAAATGTCGCCGGAGGAACGACAATCTTTTCTCAAAGAAATGGGGCTGACCTCGACAGATCGCGATCACATTTTACGATTGATTCTTAACGCTTCCGGCCGGATGCTTTTTTTGACCGCCGGCGAAAAAGAGGTGCGAACCTGGTTGGTGCGAAAAAACGGCACCGCCGTCGAAGCGGCCGCCGAAATTCATACCGACATGGCAAAAGGGTTCATTCGTGCGGAAATCATGAAATGCGACGACTTGATCCGGCTCGGAAGCGAACGTGCCGTCAAGGCGGAAAACCTGGTGCGCCGCGAGCCGAAAGACTATGTGATCCAGGACGGCGACATCGTCCTGTTCCATTTCAGCGGATGAGAGAAAACGAATCGGCCACTTCAATGGCAGCCGGGAACGAAGCGCAGCGCAGTGACCGGATCGAACACGGAATAATCCGGTCGCTTCACTTCGTTACGCTCCCGGCTGCCATTCACAGAATGACAAGAACATCTCCATGCCATATCGCAACGACGACCGTTTTGGAAGTGACCTCTATGAAGGGGACTGGGTTCTTTTCATCCATGACAGCCGCAAGTGTCGGGCAAAAATTTCGTTGCTGGTGTTGGTTTTTGGTTGCTGGATTGGACTTGGTGTCTTTTGGATGATTGCCCTATTTGCGGAATCAAACAGGAGTTGGTTTGATCTGCTTGTCGCCTTCAGCTTGGGTGGCCTTTTTTTTCTTGCACTTCCGCCAACCTGGTGCGCGATCATCCTTGCGTTACAAACCTGGTGGGGGATCAAGGGGCAACAAACCCTGCGTATCGATGGTCGGCAGATTCGCCACGATTGGTGGGGGCCGTGGGGACACGGGTGCAAAAGCTGGGTGAGAGACCGCGTCATCACCGTTACCGCCGGGCCGGGGGATGAAATGCTGGCCAGTCGCGGGGTACTGGAGCTGCAAATCGGCAAAACACGGGTGAGATTCCACCTGGTCACCATGGCCGAAGCGGAATGGCTTTGCGAAAAGGTCAACCGTTTTCGCGGCTTGCACCTGGATTTGCGCGACGGCAGCCGCGTTTACCTGCCTATGGTATCCGTTCCCCAGCAGCAACGTCAGCAGCAAACGCAAATCATGGCCGGAATTTTGTTTATTGTAAAAAAATCATCTGTAAAAAACCGGCCTATTATCGCGCAAAAATCGTTTTGAAGGGTGAGAGAACACTATATTCTCTCTCGGAATGGAGGATTTTACCAAGCCCGGTATTGAGCTTATCAAAATAATCGTTGTAATTTATTTGGGTTCGGTGTAAAATTAAGAAATACAGTTTTTGAAAGTAAGGTATACCGTAGCCGGTATGGGCGGTAGCCTTCGGCCTCAATAAAACGTCCTGCGTTGCAGGACTTGCCGTATCCAACTTCCGGCTTTTCAACCAGCTTGAGTACAACATGAGTTACAAACGAGTGATTCCGTGTTTGGACATGCGTAACGGTCGCGTGGTCAAGGGGGTCAATTTTATTAATATCGTCGACGCCGGCGACCCGGTGGAGTTTGCGCAACGTTATGAACGTGACGGTGCCGACGAGTTGGTGTTGCTCGACATCACGGCGACGGAAGAACATCGCAAAACGATGGTCGATGTTGTGCGCCGAACCGCGTCGGCGATCAGTATTCCGCTCGGAATCGGCGGCGGCGTTGCTTCAATGGAAGATTTTGAAGCGGTTTTCCAAGCCGGGGCGGCCAAAGTGGCAATGAACTCGGCGGCGGTCCGAAATCCGGAACTGCTGCGGGAAGCATCAAAAAAATACGGACGCGACAAAATCGTCGCGTGCGTCGATCCGAAAAAGGTCAAAAAAGACGGTCGTGATTTTTGGGAAGTGTTCATCAGCGGCGGCAAAGTCGGAACCGGGCTGGATGCGGTCGAGTGGTCGCGCGAAGTCGAACGGCTGGGTGCCGGCGAAATCGTGCTGACCTCCATGGACGGCGATGGAACCAAAGCGGGGTATGACCTCGAAATCACTCGGGCTGTCGCTGAAGCGGTTTCGATTCCGGTCATTGCCAGCGGCGGGGCCGGTTCGTTACAGGACATGGCCGACGGAATTCTCATCGGAAAAGCCGACGGTGTCCTTGCCGCAAGCATTTTTCACTTCAATGAAGTGACCGTTTCGCAAGTCAAGGCGTTTTTGAAAAGCAAGGGAATCGAAGTTCGTGAAAACTAAAAACTAAAAACTAAAAACTAAAAGTGAAAAGTCGAAATCAAAGTCAATAACTTTTCACTTTTAGTTTTTCACTTTTCACTTAAAAAGCATGTCTGGCACTGATAATATTGACATTCCGGAGCGGTTCTTGCGCAAACGCAAGGAGCTTGAAATCGACAAGCTCTTTCGCGCGCTTGTCAAAATCGAGGGGAGCGACTTGCATTTGAAGGCAGATCGTCCGCCGTTCATCCGGCATCGGGGATCGCTCAAGCCGCTCGACCGCGGCCCGATCGACGATGAGGAAATGGCGCGTCTCATCTTTCCGATGATGGAAGAGCGGCACCGGAAAATTTTCAACGACACCGGCGGCGCGGACTTTGCGCATGTTTGCGAAGTCGACGGGATTCACTGGCGTTTCCGCGTCAACGTGTTGCAGCAAATGGGGCACATGGGGCTGGTCGCACGCCGTATTAACAACCGCATTCCGCGTCTCGAAGACCTGCACCTGCCGTCGTTGCTTTACGAACTTTGCAAGTTCGACCAGGGAATGATTTTGCTGGCCGGCGTCACCGGTTCCGGAAAAAGCACGACGATCGCCTCAATGCTCAACTGGGTCAACCAGAATTACAAGAAGCATATCCTGACGCTTGAAGACCCGGTCGAATTTCTTTTCACCGACGACAAATGCCTGATCAATCAGCGCGAAATCGGACAAGACGTGATTGATTTCAGCATCGGCATGAAACACGCCGTGCGTGAAGACCCCGACGTGATGCTCGTCGGTGAAATGCGCGACCGTGAAACGTTTGAAACGGCGATTCACGCGGCGGAGACCGGGCACCTTGTCTTCGGAACGATTCATGCTTCGAGTGCTCCGAGCACGATCGGTCGTATCCTCGACCTTTTTCCGCAGACGATGCACCCGGCCATCCGCAGTGCGTTGGGATTCAACATGCGGGGGATCGTCGCGCAAAAATTGCTGCCGTCGGCCTTGCCGGGGGTGCAGCGCGTTCCGACATGTGAAATCATGATGTTCAATCCGACCATTCGAAAACTTGTGCTTGAGGAACATGACGAAAAACTCGGTGATGCGATCCGCATGTGCTCCCTTGAAGGGATGCAGGACTTTACCGCGAGCCTGAAAGGGCTTGTGCAGGCGAAAAAAATCGAGCGTTCCGTTGCGTTCGAAGTCGCTCCGAACGTCGAAGCATTGAAAATGGCACTCAAGGGAATCGAAGTCAAACAACCGGGGATTCTTTAATTCTCCAGCGCAATCAAACAATCACAATACATTGTCCTATAAGAATTTATTTCGGATTTTTGTCCACAGATGACACCGATTTTCACAGATGATTTTTTCAAATAAAAATCTGTGTTCATCTGTGAAATCTGTGGATAAAAACAAATGGCTTGATGAGTTTGATGGGGAATCCATTGTGCTGTGGGATTCAGAACAGATTTGAAATTGATCTGGAGTTTTTATTGACTCTGAAACCGGAATTTTTTTTCAAAAATATGTTTTCATCCATGAAAAAATTCGCCGTACTGATTTGTCTGACAATGATCGTGACGATTTGCATTCACTTTCTTGCCGGAAACATTGTGTTTGCCGAGAAGGTGCAAGAAAAGATCGAATTGTCCGAAAAACAGAAAACCACATTGAAAGCATATGAGCAGGGGGGGGAAGCCGCGATGAAAAGCGGCTGGCACGGCAGCGGGGGATATTTCAGTATCACCAAAGTCCTGATTCTGTTAATTGGTTTCTGGGTCTGGGTGTTCATGATCGACTGGATGAACTGCGACGCGGAAACGCTCCGCAATCCCAACCGTCTGATATGGAACAGCATTAATTGCGGGCTGCTTTTCTTTTTCGGGATCGGAACGCTCCTGATTCCGATTTTTTGGGTTGGTCTCGGAATCAATTTTCTTGCATTTCTTGCCCCGCTTGTCACGTACACACTGATTCGGAACAAGCCGCTTCCGCCGCACGAGCGGGTGTTGACACCCGACCACCTTCGTTTCCTGCTCGCAAGATGGATGACCAAAGGCGGGGTGAAAGGCATACGGTCGGAAACAAAACAGCATTATGAAATGGGGACGCCGCTGGTTCTGAAAGCAATGGGTAAAAATCTTTCAAAAATAGACCTCGATGCACGAACCATGCTTGCGAGAAATCACGAAGGATATAACCAGTTCCGTTTCATTTTGTCGAACGCCATTTTCAAGCGGGCGACCGCCGTCATGTTCGATTTCTCGGAAACGGAAACGCAAATCCGTTTTCAAATCGACGGTGTTTGGCATCAGCAGCCGCCCCTGACGCGGGAAGCGTCGGATGCGATGCTTGAAGCGGCGAAATTGCTTGTCGGAACCAATCCCAAAGAACGCCGCAAACGACAGGAAGGCCGGTTTTCCGCACAAATGGAAAAAGACTATTACGAAGTCGATTTCGCTTCCCAGGGGGTTCAGACCGGCGAAAAGGCGATCGTACAGTTTCAGAACACCAAAGTGTCGTTCAGTACTCCGGAATCATTGGGGCTTGTCGATCCGGAATTGGCCAAAGTGCGGCAAGCACTCGCTTTGCCGGCGGGGTTGGTTGTCTTTTCGGCTCCGGTCGCCGGAGGGCTTCGAAGCACAACCGACGTCGCGCTTCGTGCCGCCGACCGCTTCACACGGGATTTCGTGGCCGTCGAGGACAAACACCATCCATACCAGGTGATCGAAAACATTGCCGTCAATTGTTACGACTCCGCTAAAGAGGGGGATTTGATGGCCGTATTGCGGGACATCTTTTTCAAGGAACCGCAAGTGGTCGTCCTCCGGGACATGGCCGGCAAGGAAGCGCTGGAACTTTGCTGTCATGAAATCGAAAACACCCGTTTGATCATTTCAACGGTCCGGGCCAGGGATAATGCCGAAGCCATTGACAAATTCCTTGCCCTGGGGGTGGCGCACCAGTTGTTTGCTTCGAAACTCTCGACCATTGTTTCACAACGACTGATTCGAACGCTTTGTCCCGATTGCAAGGAGAAATTTCAACCCCCGCCGGCCCTGTTGCAAAAAATGGGGATTCCGCAAGGTTCCGTCGGCCATCTGTATCGCGTTCGTTCCGCGCCGCAGGAAGGGGAAAAATGGATCCCCTGTGCCAAGTGCAACGATATCGGTTATTACGGACGGACGGCCATGTTCGACGTTCTTGAAATCAACGACGCCGTAAGAAAAGTGATCATGGCCGGCCAAAACGCCGACCAACTTCGCGTCGGGTTGCAGCAAATCGGCCATCGCGGCTTTTTGCCGTCCGGCGTGGCCATCGTTGCCAGAGGGCTGACTTCCATTGAAGAACTGACAAGAGCGTTGAAAAGTTAAAAATTTTAGCGGCGGTTCGCAGAACCGCAATCATCCAAAGAAAAACCGTGGAAAACGAAACCGCTTTTGCCTGGGGATAAAAACATGTTGCAAGCTCTTGATGTTTCTGCTTTGAATCCGTTTCTTTCGGGGTTGTGGATTCTGATTTGGATTTTCGCCTTTTTGGGGATGATCGGTTTCATTTCTTTCCGTTGGGGCGAGGGGCTTTGGGGGGCGATTCTTCTCTCATTCAACCTGCTCTTCGCAACGATCATCTCGATCAATTATTATGAATTGATCGGTAAAATGCTTTCAAGATCAATGCCGTTCGGTTTGTTTTATTGGGACGGAGTGGCGTTTGTCGCCCTTTTTCTTTTGGTGTTGCTCATACTGAATTTGATCACCGATCGCATTTCACGGGTGACGGTTACGTTTCCGGAAGCGATTGAAATGACCGCAAAGCCGATTTTGCTTTGGGAAATTTTTGCGTTGCAGATGATTCCGGTGGTTTTCTTTTTGATGCAGGTCGGTCCCTTTGCCCCAAAACCGCTGATGGGGAGCATTGATATTGAGCGATCACCGTCCGTTTCAAACACGCCGGAATTACGGGTGAACGTCAGCATGATCGAAAACACGGTCAACGGTGACGGAATGAAAACGCTCAGGCGAACGGGCAGTCTGCCGGTGATCGGAACCCTGGAGTTTAGCGACCAGCCGCGAACCATTTCAAACGCACCGGAAACACGGGTGCTCAGCCTGGCCAAAACCATATCAAACGGGTCTCTGAGCGGCTTGCAGTCCAAAAACACGTTTGATCCGAACGGCGATTTTTTATTGCGTCAATACAATCGCCGGGCTGCAATATTCATGTCGCTTTGGAAAAACAACACGTCCCTGTATAAAGGGGATACCGCATTTCTCGGTGATTGAAACATCGTTCTTTTTCAGATTAAGGTTGAAAATCATGACTGATACGAATGAATCCGTTTCCGGAGGTGTTCTGGAAAAAAGCGGCTCCATTTTCGACGTTCACTGGAACGAAACAAGCGAAACGAAAAATGCGGCAAGTTACCGAAGCGTCAGCATTCTTGCCATTCTTGCCCTGATTTTCGGTGTTTTGTCATTCACGATGTTTCTGAGCTGGGGATGGTTTTTCGTTCCCGTGACGGCGGTCGTTTTATCTTTTCTCGCATTGCACGCCATCAAAAAATCCGAAGGCTCTCTGTTTGGCGGCTCGTTGGCGCATCTGGGGTTGTTCCTTGCCGTGTTTTCGGTCTTCGCTTACGTGACGGTCTGGAAATCCTACGAGTATTATATCGTCAGGGAATCCATCCCATATGCCAAATCCTACGTCGAGTTCATCACGAAAGAATATGATCTTATCGCCATCAATCAATACGGTCGTCCCTATTGGGCACGTTCCAATCCGCCCTATACGGCTCTTTGGGAAAAAACGGTTGCCAATGAAATGGGACAAGAATCGATGACCATGGAGTCACGCGATCCTTGCCGCAGGACGCTCATGGCACTCAAAGACAAAGCGTCGGTTTCTTTCCACAAAGTCAAGTATTATGCCCGCGACAAAGACAATAACGATGTCGTTTGCCTGCAATTGGCCGTGACTTACCCCGCCAACAAAGGCGACAACGGCAACGAAAACAACGGCGACGAAAGCAAGGAAACGTTTTTTGTGGACCTGACCTTGCAACGAGTGGTCAGGGAAGAAGAGAATACCGCGGAAAAAACCAGGAAAAAATATGCCGGCTGGGAAGTCAAATCTCTCAAAGGCCCTGTGCTCCCCGTCGAATTCGGCGGCAAGGAAGAAACCTGAGCCGTGTTTATTCCATCAGAGTGCAAACCCGTCACTTGCGTTCGCGGCAGCCGTTTTTCATTCACGCGGAGCGGACTCAGCGGCTGCGGGGGTCAATCAAAATTCCGGCGATTGAGAATTTCACTCAGCACGACCGCTTGTTGCGCCGTCTGCGGCGTGCTGAACATCGCCAGAATGCCGGGAGCGACGCTGTTTTCCTCCTCATGGGACGAATGAGAGTCGGCATGAGACGGGGCCAGGTTGGAATCGATCCGGGAAAGTGTCGGCGCGATCGGCGACAATCCGGACCGTTGCGGTTTTTCCGGCACGACCATCGCAACAACGGATTCGTCTGCGTTGGGCCGCAAACCGGGCATTGGCCTGAACTTTTTCTTTGATGGCTGTTGAACGGGAAACTGTTCCATCTCTTTCTCCGGAGTCGGTAATTGCGGACGATTGCGTACCATCGCCTGGACACGTTCCTCGTCCGCTTTTTTCTGGGCATCTTGTTTTTTCTTGTTGCTGGAACCGGCGATCGCCATAAAGATCGCCACAATGATCATGACGATTATTTTTATTTCCATAGAAAACCACGCTTTCCAAAGTTCTTGTTTTTTAACACGGAACACGCGGAAGTGCGGAAAATGCGGAAAATGCGGAATTTTTTGAAATATTTTTCCGCGTATTCCGTATTTCCGCGCCTTTTGCATTAAAAAAAGTGAATGGTAAAGTTATTTTTGGACAGTTTCATCATTCCCCGAACACTTTTTCCAGTTCGCGGTTGAGGCGTTCGTCATCGCTGCCGACCGTGCGGAAGACGACCTTGCCGTCGCGGTCGAGCAGGAACGTTGTCGGGATGCCCTGGACGCCGTAAAATGCGTGGTAATCGACAAGCCCCGCCTCGCGCGACTTGACCAGCGAGCCGACGAGCCACGGGTAATCGTTTTTCCGCTGAAATTCTGCAATCTTCTCGACTTCCGCGTCGGTGCTCAGTGCGATCATCTCGTAGCCTTTGTCCTTGTACTTTTCGTACTGCGTTTTCATGTTCGGGAACTCGCCAACGCACGGCCCGCACCATGTCGCCCAAAAATTCACCAGCACGATCTTGCCGCGAAGGTCTTTCACGTTGATTTTTTTGCCGTCCATCAACACGCACTCGAATTCAAACTCCTTGCCGACGCTGCCACTCTGCCGGGCGATACTGCGGAGGCGTTCGGCAGTCTCTTTTTGGGTTTGCTCATCTTCCGCCGCGAGTTTTGCGAGTTCCTCCGCCTGGTCGGGGAACAGCTTTTCCAGTTCCCGCCACACTGCCGGGCAAAGTCCGCGCGACCATGTCCCGATCACCTTGCCGTCACGACCGACGAGAAACATGCAGTAATGGGCATCATAATACCTGTTGTATTCCTCCAGCTTTTTCTCGTAAGCGGCATGACCGCAAAGAATCGTCCACGGCAATTCCAGTTCCCGTGCTTTGGTTCGTGCGATGTCACGATTGTTATCCCGCACATTGTAATCAAGGAAAACGAAACCGTGATCATGCAAAATCGCGTGCAGTTTTTTCAGGATCGGGAGCCTGTCAGTTTCATCGGCCGTATAAAACTGGATGACGACGACTTTGCCCGCGAAATCCTTCACATCGACGACGTTCCCGTCGAGATCGACGCCTTTGAGTATCATTTCTTTGCCGGGCATTTGAACCCGTCGCACGCTGTTCGGGCGGGATTTGGCAAGTGCCGAGGTCAGGAAATCTTTCGATTTTTCCTGTTCCTTAAGCGTCGGCATCAGCATTTCCACGGTGGAAGCAACCAAACCGGCGGAACCGTCCTGGTCAATCATATCGGCGGTCGCGATGAGCCGCGAAACCAGTTGGGATTGGTCTTCCCCGCGATAATACTTGTCGATGAACGGTACGAATTTTTCGCGATACGGCAGAAATGCCTTGATCGCTTCGTCGGTTTCCATCAAATAGAAATTTTCCTCGTTGAAAAGATCAATCATCTGGGATTTGTAAAGCGATTCTATTTCCGGGATGTTTTGCAGGGAATCCACGAATTCGGCCAGTTTTTTGTCGAAAGCGGTTTCGTCAAACCCGTATTTCCGCACAAGTCCCCAGTATTTCATAAGGAGGGCAAACCGCTTGTCGTCCTGCGAAAGATCGGGCAGGGCAAGCATCGTGTCGGCGGTGGTCACCAGTGAATCGCCAAGGTTTTGCGAAAACGCCTTGTATTCCGCTGCGTTACCGGCAAACGACGTTCCGGCAATTTGCCGGAGTTTCGCCTTGAACTGCTCCACGTCGTCGGCAAAAATGCACGGCGCAGTCGCAACCGGCAGCAGGCACAAGACAAGCAAGAGGATTTTAAAGTTGCGGAATGTCATGGGTGATGCCCTTTTGTTGTTTTTTTTAACGCGGAACTCGCGGAAGTGCGGAAAATACGGAATTCCGCATATTCCGTCTTTCCGCGCCTTCCGCGTTAAAAATGAGTTTCATTGGACAAGTGATTTGTTTCCTGTTTCTTACCCGATTTGGGCCAACACGTAGGGGCCGTCGGGGAGCACGACGATTCGGGCGTCGTCGCCGTACCGTTTCAGCGCGTCGGCAACCGCCGCTTCGACGCTTGGGGCGGTCTCGACATAAAACTTTTGCAACATTTCGGGCGGAATCGAATCGGTGACCACGACGACGCATCCTTTTCGCAGCACCTTGCCGAGTTCCTCCATTTGCCACTGGTTGACGAGAAAAAAACCGTCGTTCAAAATCGCGTTCATAAACGATTCGACGGTCGGAAATTTCGCGACGATTTGTTCGAATTCGCCGCAGCCCAGCCCTTCGCCGCAGGAACTTGCGATGATGATTGTGCCGTCTTTTTTGAGGATGTCGAGCGCGGTCACGATCCCTTTGATCGTCTGGTACCATGTTTGGTCGAGCGGATAACCGCCGCCGCTGGTGACGACGATTTCAACCGGTTCGGGAATCGTGTCGACGATCAGCGATTGCGCGATTTCGACCCCGCGTTCGAACGCCGTTTCCAAATTCCCCGCGACGATCCCGACGATTTCGCGTTCCGAGTTGAGCACGACGTTGACGATGAAATCGCAACCCGCCTTTTTGGCGACCCAGGTGCTTTCCTCATGGACCGGATTGTCTTCCAGTTGGCCGGCTTTCGCGTTTTCATGTTCGAGAAATCGCGGCGTGTGCCACGCGGCAATCGTTTCCCTGCCGCAAATCCCTGGGCAAATCGCCTTGCGACCGCCGGAAAATCCCGCCATGAAATGCGATTCGATCAACCCGGTCGTGATCTTGAGTTCCGCGTCCATGTATCGCGAATCGACCCAAACCGGCACGTTTCGCGGGCTGTCCCCCAGGAAGACGTGTTCCTCTTTTCGTTCGGCAACATGGTCTTCGATGCGGTACTTGCCGACGATTTCTTTGCCGCACATTTCGATCCGTTCCGCGTTCGTGCTGGGCCGGTGCAAGCCGGTGCCGATCAAAATGACAATGTTTTCACGGGGAATTCCCGCCGCTTCGAGCGTTTGCAAAATCGGCGGCAACAGCACCTTGTTCGGCACCGGGCGCGTGATGTCGCTGATGACGACACAGGCGGATTTTTTGTCCCTTGCCAGTTCGTGCAGCGGCGGTGAGTCGATCGGCACGTGCAACGCCCCGTTCACTTCCGCGGACGGAAGATCGATCACCGGCAATTGTTGAAAACCGAGTATTTTTTGGACATTTTTGTCCGGAAGCGTCACTTCGAGTTGCGTTCGACCGTAAGCAAGTTTTGCCTTCATGAAACAAACACCCCGTCTGAACTTTTCGACTGATCCAATTTCACGTCGATCTGCGATCGACCGCTAAAAAATTGAAAATGTCATTATACTTGAAATTTGGAATAAATGTCACCCTGTTTTTTTGACATCAAGTCGCTTTTATGGAGACTGTAGCACGAAATTAGCACAATGATCTTTTCAACAAGCTTTAAAACAGGTATATTTCCAACTTGGTTTCAACAATCAAGGAGGAATTGCCCATGTTTGGTCCTGGTGAATACGTTTCCGATG
>Ga0209629_10000917_pt1 | contig 17514 bp, 15 predicted proteins | sample TergutCu122P5_FD_187286 | JGI IMG/M metagenome (GOLD analysis project Ga0209629, IMG submission 187286) | Cubitermes ugandensis P5 segment gut microbial communities from Kakamega Forest, Kenya - Cu122 P5 (SPAdes) (version 2) | ecosystem: Host-associated > Arthropoda: Insects > Digestive system...
CTGTATTCCCGTTTGATAATCCAGGCGTCATGTCCCATCCGCTTCAAAACAGTTTGCAGGGCATACGCTTGAAGAATACCTCCATAATTCGTATGTAGCGGGAGCGTTAATATTCCAATTTTCATATCCTTAGACTTTTAAGATGGGTTAAGATTAAAATCTTTTAATACTTGCTGCGTAAACAATTTCCGTCCTTTCAAATGGAGGAAAAAGGAATTGAAGTAAAGACTTGCGTCACTCCAGCGTTCGTCATCCAAATAATCTAAAAAAGGGATGTTTTTTGTATTTACTTCTCTGATAAATGAATAAATATAAGTTTCACGCGCAGTTGCCGAAAACAAACGGGACAGGTATTTTGACATCGGAGGCATAATCAATACCGGCCTCAAGCTACGTTCCAAACAGAAATCAATCAGGTTTTGCAAATCTTTGATTGACTTTTTCCGGCCTTCCTGCAGTTCGTTTGTAAGCGGCGCATCAAGATCAACGATATGAAATTCTTCTTTCCATACATTCATCCAAAAAAGCGCATCCATATTCAGTTCCAATTCCTGCATCATTTGTTCGGACAAAGCCAGTCTGCCGTCTTTCTCCATATCACTGAAAATCCAACGGATTGACCTCCATTCACTCAATAAAGGATAGTTTATCCACCGGCGGGCTGCCATCCCTTTGGGCAATGAACAGGCTTGATCGTAATCTAAAATGGAAACAAATTTTGCTACATACGACAAAGGGTCGTTTTCCGGCTTTAAATATCCTGATACAGAACTAAATGCAACAACAGGCAACAGTACGATACCGTCTTTCTTGATATAACTGTGGAAGTATTTTAAGATTTCCAAATCTTTGTCCAATCCTTGTGTGCCGGTTGACCAGTTTTGGCCGGCTATACCTTCATAAAAAAATGCAAACCGTGCAGGATTGCTGCCCAGATTCACAATTTCATAATTTCGCTGCGTATCTTTTCGGTAATTCGCATTGGAAACAAACTGTTGGGTATAAATGAAATTGTTCTGATACCAGTTCGTTGTTTTTATTTTTTTATTCAACAAAACAAAGGAAATAACCCCAAAGAAAAGCAATACAGCAAGGATCAAAAAACTCAAGCATACGATCATATTCAAAAAACAGGATAAAACTGCTGCTACAAGCAATCCTGCTATGACCAACTGTAACTTTCTCTTCAATGACATATTCGTACTGCGTAAAAAACTAAAAACCGGGACAATTTAATGACTCCGGGTGATACCTGTAATTCACATTCAATGCTGAAATAAGTTCCATTTCAGATGAAGTGAGTGCAAAGTTATATATTTCAGCCGTTTCTTCCAAATGTTTTTTATCGTAAGAGCGAAAAACCGGAGCAATATCCTGCTGTACATGCCATCGCAAAATGATTTGGGCAATTGTGCGATGCTTCTTTTCCGCGATGGATTTCAATACTGCATTTTCCTTCACCATGGGAATCATCATGCAAAGCGCCGAACATGCTTGAAGCGCAATATTTCTTGCATTACAATAAGTTACAAGATCGCGGCAAGTATTGAAAGGATGAATTTCCGTTTGGACAACATGAGGGATATGCTTGATATTTGAACGCAATAAGGCGTCCAAATGACGTACTTGGGCATTGGCGATTCCAATGGCCTTCACTTTTCCCGATTCGTAAACTTCCTCTAATTTTTTCCAGTTTTCAATGTAATGATTCGGAACCGGCCAGTGTAATAACATCAGATCGATATAATCTGTTTGCAGCGCTTTCAGGGCTTGATCTGTGCACTTTTGCATATCGCCTTCGTATTGCTGTCCGTTCCCTATTTTTGTTACAATAAACAGATCACTCCTTTTTATTTCTCTCCGACACATTAGCGCCAAAGCATCTCCCAGATAACGCTCGCTTTTTCCGTAATCGTGCGATGTATCAAATGCTTTGATATTGCATTTCAATGAAAAATGAATAATTTCATTAAACCGTTGTTGAGCCATTTCCAAACCCAGGATGAGTGGTAAGCCTTGTATAAGTTTCGGCATAACGACCCCATTGTGCAAAGTGATGCTGTTATCGTTTGACATAAGGCTTGATTCTAATTTTTATCACTGTAATGAGTCGATGTCTTTCTGCTTTCGTCATTCCAACGAAAAATATCAATAAGCCAACAACCAGCACATCGACTACACATACCAGCAATAAACGATAAAACGACGGTTCCAACACATGATGTACGTAGTAAACAGGCAAAACCGAAAGCAGGGTGATTAAAAAACAGATTCCATAAGTCTGTACAAAATATTGCCGGATACTGAATGTAATTTCTTTTTTCAAGGCGTACAGTTCAAAATAGTTGACTAATATAGTTATCGCGATTCCTATGATGAATGTACTTTCTACAGGATAACCGTTTCTATACAGGAGATATGTTGCGGGAATCGTCAACAGCACAGCCGCTCCTCCGGCATATAAATTCAACCATTTGATATTGCCTGTTGCATGTACAGCCTGAATAACCGGTCCTGCAAAAGTACGTATCAAGGCGCCCACAATAATCCAGCGCAGAAATAACGCAGCATGTTCAGGTACTGTTTTGAGCCAAATACTCATAATATAATCGGCTTCAAAAAAAACAGGTAATGCGATGATATACAACAGAAAATAGGAATATTTGGATGATTGAAAGACCAGCGCAAGCATTTTATCAATCTGTCCGACAGCATATAACTTGACAATTTGCGGTTTGACGGCAGTCATAAAATTAGAAGTAAGTTGTGTGATCCCAAGTTCTACCTGACCGGCAACGCCTCGCGCAGCATTTAATGCCACACCAAAAAAATAGTTTATCAAGAGATTGACTCCCTGACCATTACCCGTATAACAAAAACAACCTATCAAATCCCATAAAGAAAATGAAAGCATCCGTTTGTAATATACTTTTTCTTTGACGATCGTCAATCTGCTTTCCGGAAAATTGCGCACACAGTAAAACCGTAAAAATATCATCAACAAAACGCTCCACAAACCTAAAAACAAACCATAGCCTATCAGTCTGTCCATAAAGTTGACATACAACAGGAGTAACACTAATAACAGTTTGAACAGGGACTCTGCGATACTTATCCATGCATAGATTTTCATTCTTTCGTAGGCAACAATAATCGCATTGTAAGGCACTTGCGTTAAGCTAAATACCGTACTGAAGATTGAAAACTGATACACCCAATTGGCTGCAGCCAGTCGACCGGGAGGAACCACCATGATTGTATTTACGTACCACAGACCGACGGTTTCAGCTAAAATAAAAATAATGACAGCAATCAACGCATGGATGCCAAAAGATGCGCTAAACGTTTTTTTGAGCGTTTCTTTATTTCCGCGCCCCAGTTCAAATGTGATAAAACGGGAAGAGCCTGCAATGAGAGCCATATTTATCACTGTAAAAAGGGCAACGACCCCACCCACAATACCATACAGTCCGTAATCATCCACTCCCAATGCTTCGAGTACCAGCCTGGATGTGTACAGGCCAATACCCAATACAAATAACATGCGGAAATACAGGATAATTGTATTTTTGGCAATTCGCTTATTTGATGATACTTCCAACTGTTTTCATTTTAAAACTGCAACACTACGCCACCCCATGAATAACCTACGCCAAAACTGGCAAGCAAACTCCTCATTCCACTTTTCAAATGACCATCTTTCATAGCTTCAAAAATCGCTATGGGAATCGTCGAAGAAACTGTATTGCCTGTTTCAGACATACAAATGTAAAACTTTTCTGCGTCAATTTTGATTTTTTTGCGTAAAAAATCGAGTATATATTGATTGGCTTGATGAAAAATGAATAAATCAATATGGTCTTTTTGTATGCTGTTTTGCTCTAAAGTATTGTGTACCAGGTCAGGAACAGCTTCCAATGTAAACGCAAAGATTTCACTGCCATTCATACAAATGTAATCCGGTGAAAGCGGATTATTATCACTGTCGTATGTTATTTTATTCATCTTTTCAGGATGACGGGCAGCTCCTGTTTGGATAATCAAATTTCCGGAGCCCGATCCGTCCGTTCCCAAACTGAATTGACCGATCTCGGCAAAACCATCGGTCGAAACTAAGGTGGCCGATGCGGCGTCACCGAAAATGGTGCGGTTGCCTTTGTCTTGGGGATGTAAATGTTTCGTATAGGTATCGGCAGTGAGCAATAAAACATTTTTTGCTATACCGGCACATAGCAAACCTTTTGCCAGCGATAATCCATAGACATAACCCGAGCACCCCTGATTAAAATCCAATGCCCCGATATTTTTCGACAAACCCAGCCTGTCCTGTATGATACAGGCTGATGTTGGCAGGAAATAATCAGGACTCTGTGTGCAAAACAACATGTAATCAATGGTTTGTTTATCAATACCGCTGTCAAACAATTTTTGTGCAGCGGCGACAGCCATGTCAGTAGCTGTTTCGTCTTGTGCAGCAATATGACGTCGACTGACGCCTACTTTCGATAAGATTTTCTCTATACTCCATTCGGGAAACTCCTGCGATAGCTGCTCATTAGTCAGCACATTTTCAGGTAAATAATAGGATATGGATTTGATATATGCTTTCATTAGAAATCTGTTATTAATCAATCTAAAGCAACGTATATCCTCCGTCGATTACCAAATTAGAGCCTGTTACCCAACTGCTTGCATCGGAAAGTAAATAAATGACAGCGTATGCAACTTCTTCCGGCTTACCATAACGTTTTAATGGATAGCGTTTTTTATCTTCTTCGAGTTGTTCGGCAGTAACTTTCCCTTCAATATCATAAATAGGAGTATCTATCATTGCCGGATTCACACAATTTACGCGAATTTTTTTGTCAGCTAAATCAACAGCCATATTTTTCGACATTCCGTGAACAGCACCTTTTGATGCAGAGTAAATTGAATTTGCAGGCGCTCCACCTGAAAAAATTCCCGAAATAGATGAAATGAAGACTACAGAACTACCCTTTGCCAACTTTTTTTTCTTTACGAATTGTGCCGTAATCAATGTTGGAGCTGTAAAATTCACATTCATAACATATAGCAGAGACTCTTCGGTTATAAATTGGAATGGTAAAGCTTTTGCCAATCCTGCGCAATTGACCAATCCATCAAGAGTTGGTGATTGTTCTACCAAATTTTTTCTGTCATTTTCGCTGTTCAGATCGGCAACAATAATGGAATGTCCTGTACCGCTCATTTGCAACAACGTTTCATTCAACCGTTCTTCGTTTCGTGCCGATATAATAATCGTTGCACCCATTTTGGAACATTCGATTGCAATAGCTCTGCCAATGCCGGAAGATGCACCGGTTACTAATATTGTTTTTCCTTCTAATGAAAATGGATTATACATCATTGTAATTCAATTAAAGGTGAAACTACAATTTTATCAGTAGTAAAATATACGCTACCCCACGAAAGTCCCACCCCAAATCCGCAAGCAATATGACTCAGAGACTTGGTTTCCAATTCATTTTTCAACCGAGTCACCATGGTTAACGGAATGGAAGCGCTACTTGTATTACCAAAATCTTTTAACGAATAAGGCACTTTCTCTGCCGGTAATTTCAACTTTTTTCGGATCTGCTCGTTCATAAAAAGGTTGGCTTGATGAAAGGTAAAAAAGTCTATTTGATTTTTATCCAAATGAAACTCTTCTATTAACTTATTTACACTTTCCGGCGCTCTTTTGATCCCAAAAGCAAAAACATCCATTCCGTCTAAAATCAGTTGAAGGTTGTTGGATTCAATGCCTTCTTCCCGTACTACCGGTTCAAGAGAAGACTGCATAACCGGATTTCTGTATCCGCCATCATTGATAATAATTGCTCTGTATCCGCTACCGTCCGAATTCATGCCGAACAGCATCGGTTCAACATTTTCCGCATATTCCAAAGCAGTAGCGGTACCGGCATCGCCAAAAAGCGGATAAGTGCTTTTATCTGTAACCGAACAGGTTTTGCTCGGGGTATCGCCCATTAATAGAAGCCCTTTTCCTTTTTTAGAAATGTTTATCAAAGAACTTATCACACTCAAACCATATACCCATCCGCTACACCCTAATGAAATATCCAATGTATAACAGTCTTTGGATAATCCTAATCGATCTTGAATGATGGGTGATGTGGCCGGTAAGATATAATCTGCTGTTTGCGAAACAAATATCAGAAAAGAAACATCCTCCCGGTTCCAGTTCAAACCGGCAATCAACTGTTCGGCTGCCGCGATACATAAATCGGAAGTGCAAATATCAGGCGGAACTTTCCGTTTGCGTTCAATACCGGTTGTCGCAATGAAATTGCTAAAGGTTTCATGATCGAATAAAGGGAACAGACTGTTTTCGTCCACCTGTTCAGGAACGCAGGCAGCAAGTCCACTTACCCGCACATTTTCTATTTTTAGAAAAGCCATTATTTAAGTGATTTTACGGCGTTAAATAAATCTTCAATCGTTTCCGATTCGCGAATATGCTTTCCTTTAACGGCAATTGAATATTCATCATCAATCATTGCGATGATGGATAGCGCCATTAATGACGTCCATTCTTCCAACTCTTTAAATTGCGTTTCTGCAGTAAATTCACTCGCATCGGTTTCATAAAACTGTGCTGCAAATTTTTCAATAAAATCCTGTAACTCCATGATAATTATTTATTTAATTATTTTTAAACTTATTATTAAAACTTCCACAATACATTTTCATCAATAATACGTGCCGGATTACCTGATACTAACGCGTGGGCGGGCACATGACTTGTCACCAATGCGTGGGCGCTGACGATAGCGCCTTCTCCAATATGCACTCCCGGCATAATTGTACAACCCTCGCCAAGCCACACTTTATCTTCAATGATTACGGGTCTTGTGTTTTTATAACCTTGCCGATTGATATAGTGTCCCCCATTATTATCGCGAATCGTAACGTTTCTGCCGATTCTGACTCCTCGACCTATCACAATTTTTTCTGCACATATTATTGAACATCCAATATTTGCACCTCCATCGCCTCCTATTATTTTCAATACTCCACCGGTAAATATTTCGATGTCTGCTCCATACATAAAACCAAACTCATTCTCGACCAAAAGTTGCGCATTTTCTTCAATGAGTAATCGCGTTTCCAATTTTGATTTATGCAATTTTTGAACACCTAAACGAAATAATGACTGTATGTCTACCTTTGCTTTTTTGTGAATATCTATAACACAATAAGGAGCTGGCAGTAGAAAACGTCTCTTAAGTATGTTCTTTATTTTATTATATTTTATCAATTGATATAATGGCTTAATCCGAAACCTTGTATCTCGCTTTATCAATAATAATAATTTTAATATTTTTTTTATTCGCGCTTTAACTGTTTGTTTTTGTTCTGTTCGAATATATTTTTTGGCAACTTCCGAAAAGGTCATCCGATCCAGGTCTTCAAAAAACTGAGCCCTGTCAACTAATGGAGGATCAAGCGATGTAATCAATGCAGGGTTCCCCGCTAAAATTGAATCGAAAGGCGTTTGGATAAATTTTAATCTTTGTTTCGCTTTTTCAAAATAATCTAACCCTTTTCGGGAATTGATCATCACAAGTGATGTCCCCAAATCTTTATCCATCGATGGTTCAATCTTTTCGATTCCCCAATAATCAGCCAACGTTATATCGGAAATCCGCGGGAATCCTCTAAATTGACAATCATAACATGAAGGACGGCAATAGACATTAGTCTGTAAAAAGCCTTTGGAAAAATTATCTGTATATTTTGTTTCGTAGTACGATTTTCCATTGGCCAGGATAACTTTGTGGGTCAAATTGCGCCATCCGTATTCTTTAGATTTCGCTTTTGAATAAACAACAGGAGAACAATATCGTTCTTCAAAAGTATCTAAATGTTTGCTGAAAACTTTTGGAGAATTTATGCCTCTGCAAATAAAATCGACAATGATCAGGTTTTCATAGTCTTTCCGTAAAAAAGCACGCATAGCAGCCATTTGACAGGGACATCCGCAGACCAACACTTTCTCATTATTTTTTAAAAGTGTTTGCACTTCAATAAAAAAACCGTTTAAATCGCTTTGCGCATATTTGGAACTTCGTAATCGGGGAAGGTCTTTTTTATCGTTCGAAATAAAATGCCTGATCGAAAAATCCTCATTAAAGATAGCGCCACCCACATAACCATTATCTTTGTACATTATATCGGCCAAAGCGGAAAAAGCGCCTCCGGAAGTACTGTCGAAAACCACTTCAAGGTTTTTATGTTCGGCAGCATAGCAAATGGATTGTTCTAAGTCGTTCTTTTTTAAATCTTTAATATTGATTATGGGACAAACTTTTTCACACATCCCACAATCTGTACATTTCTGTTTGTCTACTTCTGGATACCAAAAGCCTTCAATGTCAGTTTTAAATGTAATCGCATTGAAGTTACAAATATCACCACAAGCATTGCAGCCGCAGCAATCTTTTTTGTCGTTAATTGAAATCATACACTACTTAATGTTCCTGAATATATTCAAAAAAATAGGCTCACTCAAGTCAAAAATATAATTTTTTGTTAATTAAGGTGCAAAGATATGGGAAAAAACTCAATTGGCGTTAAAAAATCACATTTTTTTTCTTTATCGGTTGTTCAGTTTTTGCCTTATTTATCTAATAAGTTGAATATCAGTTCTATCAAGACTTGTTTATGAGGTATATATTGTTCGAGTAAACTGTTTGTATTATCATAACAACCTCTTTCGCATGACTGGCAATGTAGCTGTTCATCAATGTTTCAAAATGACCAAACAGTGAATCCCATCGCTTTTGATTGTATGATAATAGGAATCCAGCACAACCGGCAAATCTAATGCATTAAAATCAATGGAAGTTTCTTTATCTATTCTAAATGGATAATTAACATACTTTAACCAATGATGTGTGCCATCGAAATCTTCCCCTAACCGTGTAGAGATTAGTTTTTTAATTACAGGATAATGTTTTGATATGTTTCTGATAGATGGAGGATACTCCATCGAATTTTCTAACTGTATAGCTAAAGTTTCTTCATGCACATTGGGATATAAAGTACTTAAATCGTGCAATAACATTTCTATCCGAAATCCCTCATAGCGTGCATGATCTGCTAATGCGTTCCCATACGAAAAAGCAAAGACGAAGAAACACCAGTTCAGCGCCAAGACCGTAACAGTAGCTATTTTGTTGAAATCCGAAACGACATAAATACATAAAATAGCCAAAAAAACGCCAAATCCAAATAAGGCGCGAGGAAAGTAAATGGGCTTTGTCAGTAAAAGATAGATTCCAAATGATAAGATAAAGGATAAACCAATCATCAGGATTGAAACAAAAAATGCCAATATCCTGTTTTGTAAAGATGAATGTATAGATTTGATTATAAATAAAATAAGCACAAGGACAATGCCAATTTTCCAGATAAGTCCAAAGTCGTCGTTAATCGTAGTTGCATATTGATTAATATTGGTCAATATCCCTGATACCATGTGAGGCAATGGATGCATGGCTGTTGATGCATAAGTAATTGCTGCACTATCTCTCATAAGGAAAAACTTAAAAAGGATCATTGCCAAACAAAATGCAGATAAAGCGATTCCAGCAAAGGACAGGATTTCTTTATTGGATGCTTTTCGTCCATTCCATTGCTGAAAACACAGGATGGCGACAATCAATAAATAGATACCGGAAGCTACCTGGTAAGTCATACACATGATTAATAATGACACTACCGACCAAAATAGAAAAGCCTTTTTACGAGCGATAAACAGAAAAGGAATGATACTTGCCAGAACGGAAATAGCCATGTAAGGGGCATCAAATTTATAGGATAGACATTGTAAAAAATAAGGCGAAAGTCCTAAAGGAACGCTTGCTAACAAGCGGGTTGTGGTTATTTTCCCTTCGCATATAATGTATACAAGTAATACACTGCTGATGGACAAAAGTATGGCTGCCAACAATTGTGGTAGAGGTGATATGTCAGTCAAATTTGTATCGGCATGAATAAAAATTGATAACAGTTCATTCACATAACGGCTCCAATTATACCATATCCGATAACCTTCTATTGAACGAGCCATATCGTCTATGTATAAATAATTGGCCCGGATAATCGTAAAGATTCCCAACAGATATACAACCAGCATGATTAATACCGGTTTTAGCAGTGAACGAAAATCAATTTCAGACAGACAATCCGTTATTTCCTTTTTCGTTTGCTTGACAAGCATTCTCCCGGAATGGATAAGCGTGCAATAATCGACAAACAGGATAAAACAAATCGCACCCAAAGCATAATTGAAAAGAGTTTTGTGCCATTCCGGATATATTTCCCTGTGTAGCATTTGACCTGCCATGTTAATAATCAGATGCCTTACCTGAGGAAATAAGACAGCAATACAAACAATAAGTCCGATAATTGAAAATAGAATTATAACACTATTCCCAATCTTATTTCTACGGTTTGAAGCGTTCTGAGTCATGTTTATGAATTAAAATGCGCTGCAAAAGTAATATAAATTTGCAGTAATGTAAAAATAATGAGTGAAAAAGATAGATATGTTAAAAAAAACGATACCTTTGTAGCGATTTTTTTGATACAATCATGACTTGTTTCGTCATTTCAACAATTATAATATATATGTCGTGAAAGAAAACAACCCTCATATTTCTATCGTTTCGCCTGTTTATCAAGGTGAAAAGATTGTGAGTGAATTAATCAGGCAATTGCATATACATTTGCAGGAAATCACTGACAATTACGAAATTATTCTTGTAAATGATGCCTCGCCCGACGATTCATGGAATGTGATTGCTGTCGAAAGCGCTAAAGACAAACGGGTAAAAGGAATTAATCTGAGTCGAAATTTTGGGCAGCACAATGCAATAACAGCAGGATTGAGTTTCGCCAAAGGCGATTGGATTGTTGTGATGGATTGCGATTTGCAAGACCGCCCCGACGAAATTCCAAATCTTTACCGGAAAGCGCAGGAAGGCTACGATTCTGTTTTTGCACAACGCATACAAAGGCAAGATGTTTTTCTGAAGAGATTTTTCTCTAAGATGTTCTATTCGCTTTTCAGTTATTTGACCGAAACAAAGCAGGACCCTTCCGTAGCCAATTTTGGAATTTACAATCGTAAAGTGATTGATGCAGTGCTTTCTATGAAAGATTACATCCGGTTTTTTCCAACAATGGTTCAATGGGTTGGTTTCCGCAAATTTTACTTGCCTGTGCAACATGACGATCGTTATGAAGGAAAAACAAGTTACAATTTCAAAAGATTAATTCAGTTGGCTTTGAACAATATTATTGCTTTCTCGGACAAACCGTTACGGTTAACCGTAAAAATGGGATTTGTCATTTCATTCTTTTCATTTATGCTCGCTCTTTATAATGTTTTTGCCCGTTATACGGGAATAATTAGTGTAGAAGGTTTTACAACAACTGTTTTTTCCATTTGGTTTGTAGGAGGGCTTACGTTAGCGATACTTGGAATAGTCGGATTATATGTTGGTAAAACGTTTGAAAAAGTGAAAGATAGACCTGCTTATATTGTTCAAAATCATATAAATGGATAATTCAGTAATAAAATATCTTACTTGGGATTCTGACTTTTTTAAAAAGAAAATTGGACAAATTTTGGTAGATAATTCCGATCATCTTAAAAATATATTGAAACAAGCGAAAAATGAAGATTATCAACTTATTTACGCTTTTGGAAAGGGGGATTTTTTTGTTGACAATGAGATTTTAAAGCAATTCAATGGACATTTAGCAGACAGAAAAGTCTTGTACGAAAAGACAATTGAAACTATAAAAAATGAAGCGCCTTTTGTTTCAGTGTATAAAAATAATGAATTAATTCCTGAATTAGAGGAACTTGCATATATTAGTGGCGAATTTTCTCGCTTTAAATTAGATAAAAACTTTGAAGAAAATGATTTTTATCGAATGTATAAAGTTTGGATAGAAAACTCATTGAAGCGCTTAATTGCTGATTATGTGTTTATTGTAACAGAGAATAATAGTATTAAAGGCATGGTTACATTGAAATTAGGCAAAGAAAAGGGACATATCGGATTAATAGCTGTATCGCCCGACACGCAAGGAAAAGGCTATGGAAAAGCATTGATAGCTGCCTGTGAAAATGAATTATTGCGCAAAGGTATTTGCATACTCGAAGTTTCCACACAAACCGACAACATGCAAGCCTGTAAGTTTTATGAAAAATCTGGCTTTCATGTAAAAAGCATAACAAATATTTATCATTTTTGGTTGTAAAACATAGGATTATGCTACCATTTATAATCAATCATTACGCAGAAAATCTTATTGAAAAAGATGGTATCTTTTTCAGTAAAAAAACCAATGAAATCTTTTATCCGACGGATGGAAACGAGACATGTTTCAATCTCGAAGACAATAGTTTCTGGTTTAAACACAGAAATAACTGTATCATTAGTCTCGTAAAAAAATATGCAAGAGATCATGTCTTTTTTGATATCGGAGGTGGCAACGGTTTTGTATCGAAAGGACTGGAAGAAAATGACATTCAAACGTGTTTGATCGAACCGGGTCTACAAGGTTGTTTGAATGCGAAAAAGAGAGACTTAACCAATATCGTATGTTCCGATTTGGAAAATGCCGGATTTAAAAGAGATTCCATTTTTTCGGCAGGGTTATTTGATGTTATTGAGCATATTGAAAACGATATAGATTTTTTGTGCAAAATAAATGATTATCTGCAAATAAACGGGACAGTAATTATTACTGTGCCTGCCTATCGTTTTTTGTGGAGCAAAGAAGACGTTGATGCGGGACATTTTAGAAGATATACTTTACGGAATTTAAAGAATAGACTGAACAAATCAGGATTTAAAACAGTATATTCCAGTTATATTTTTTCATTTCTTATTTTGCCTGTTTTGTTTTTCCGCACATTGCCCAGTTTGTTTGGAATCGCTAAAAGTGGAATTGAAAAAAATCAAAAAGAACACAATGTTAATAACAGAGACGGTTTTGTGAATAAAATGTTGACAAAACTTTTGATGTTTGAAACAAGGCTAATTGAGAAAAAACGGAAAATACCGTTTGGAGGCAGTTGTTTGGTTGTAGCAAAAAAAATATTATATGATGATACCTTTCAATAAACCCTATCTCACCGGCAAAGAAACTCAATACATTGAAGAAGCCGTCCGTTCCGGGAAAATTTCAGGCAATGGGGAGTTTACGAAAAAATGTCAGCAGTTTTTTGAACAAAAATACGGCTTCAAAAAATGTTTGCTCACCACTTCCTGTACCGATGCGTTGGAAATGTGCGCTATTTTGGCTAACATTCAGGCGGGCGATGAAGTAATCATCCCGAGTTACACCTTTGTTTCTACTGCATTGGCTTTTGTAAGGCAAGGCGCTAAAATTGTTTTTGCCGATAGCGGGAAAAATAACCCAAATATTGATGTCGATAAAATTGAGGCATTGATCACGCCCCGCACCAAAGCGATTGTTCCGGTTCATTACGCAGGTGTAGCATGTGATATGGCTAAAATTATGACACTGGCAAAAAAATACAATTTGTTGGTTATAGAAGATGCAGCACAAGCGATGGATGCGTTTTATAAGCCCTCTCTAACTCCCCTAAAAGGGGAGAATTGTCCCTCCCCTTTGGGGAGGTCAGGAGGGGCATTAGGTTCAATCGGGCATTTAGCTGCTTTTTCGTTCCATGAAACCAAAAACATTATTTCAGGTGAAGGTGGAATGTTAGTTATCAATGATGAGCGTTTTCTTCACCGCGCCGAGATTATCTGGGAAAAGGGAACAAACCGCGCCGAATTTTTTCGTGGAGAAGTCAATAAATACGGTTGGGTGGATATAGGCAGTTCATTTTTACCGTCAGAGATTATTGCTGCGTTTCTTTACGCACAAATTGAACATTTGGATGAAATACAAAATCGCCGAAGAACATTTTGGGAACTTTATTACCATAGTCTTAAACCGTTGGCCGACAAAGGTAGTTTTCAATTACCTGAGATTCCTGATTATGCCACAAACAATGCGCACATGTTCTATTTGACTTGTAACTCATTGGAAGAAAGAACAAAGCTGATTACCAAGCTCAAAGAGAACGGAATTTTAGCTGTATTCCATTACCTCAGTTTGCACCGTAGCGATTTCTACCGGACGAAACACGATGGAAGAGAATTGCCAAACTGCGATCGCTTTGCCGATTGCCTCGTGCGTTTGCCCATGTTTTACGAACTGGAAGAAGAAACGATTCAAGAAATAGTAAATCTTATTTGCTCAATCTATTGAATTGTCTCTATTAATGCTTTAACAGGATTAAAACGCACTTCCCATCACTTTGGATGGTATGATAGTAAGAATCCAAGACGACAGGCAAGTTCAATGTACTAAAATCTGCCGAATAACCGTATGGGATATAATTATTAAAATGGTTCTGAAAATATTTAAAATCCCAATCGTTACCGGTGGCTCCCAATTGTTTAGGTACTAATCGTTCAATTACCGGATAATGCTTGGCTATATTTTGGATGGTAGGAGCATATTCTATCACGTTTTTTAGTTGATATGTCATGCCCTCTCTACTTTGGTCGGGGTATAAAGCGCTTAAATCATGCCACAAAATACCAATCCGAAATTCCGCATAACGCGCCTGATCGGCCAACGCATTTCCATACGAAAAAGCAAAGACGAAAAAGCACCAGCTTAGCGCAACTACTGTCACAGAAGCTATTTTTTTGTAATCTGAAACGACAATAATACAGAGAATAGCCAGTAAAATACCAAATCCGAATAAGGCGCGGGGAGCATATAAAGGGTCTATCAACAAAGAATATAGTCCGTATGATAAAGTGAAAGAAACGCCGATAACAGCGATTGTAACAATCAATGAAAGCAGTTTTCCTTGTTCCGATTGGCGCACCGATTTGATGATAAAAAACAGCAAAACCAAAACTATGCCAATTTTCCAAATGATGCCAAAATCATGGTTGATAAGCGATGCGTACTTCATCATATTACTGAATATTCCACTAAACATTTGCGAAAACGGCCACATTGCAGTTGATGTATAAGTGCCGATCAGCGGTATCATCAGGAAAAACCTGAAAAACAGCAATGCAAAACAAAATGCAAAAGCTGCAGTACCTAAAAACGACAGTATCTCTTTTCCGGTTTTTTCACGATTATTCCAATATCGAAAAGCCAGTATCACGGCAAGCATCGGATAAATACCGGCAGCTACCTGATAGGTCATACACATAATCAGCAAAGATACAATGGAACAAAAAAGGAAGGCTTTTTTATGGTTAACAAACAAAAAAGGAACGATACATGCCAGGATAGACAAAGCCATGTAAGGAGCCGCAAATTTATAAGATAAACATTCTAAAAAATAGGGGGAGAGTCCCAATGGTATGCTTGCCAGCAACCGTACGGTGGTAATTTTCCCTTTACCCCAAATATATACCAATAGCACACTGCTAACGGCCAGCACAAGGACTGCCAACAGTTGTGGTATAGGCGAGATGTCGGTCATAAGGATTTCGGGTTGAATAATATAGGAAAGTAATATGATTACATACCTGCTCCAGTCATACCAATCTCGATAGCCTGTTATCGACCATCCAATGTCGTCCCTGTATAAATAATTGGCTCGAATAATCGTTAAGATTCCCAACAGATAAATAACCGACATGATTAACATCGGTTTTAACAAAGAACGAAAATCAATTTCAGACAGGCAATCTTTAATTTCTTTTTTTACTTTATGTACAAGAGTTCTACCCGAATCGGTAAGTGTACAATAATCGAAAAACAGGATAAGAAAAATGCCTCCCATAGCAAAAGACAGCAAGGCTTTGGACCACATTTGAAACAAGTGAAATTCTTTATGCATCATTTGCCCAACAAAATTCACAATCATTTGTCTTACTTGGGGGAATAAAACGGCAATACAAACCATCAGTCCAAGAATGGATACGATGGCTATGCCCACTTGAGTTGCGGTTTTTCGATTCGATTGATTGATAACTGCTTCTTTTTTTTGCATGACTTATTTTCTTTAATGAACAGTAATTCAGATTGTAATTGACTCTTTGTTTTCAATGCTTTAATATGACTAAACAATGCGTTCCATCGCTTTTTATTGTATGATAATACGAATCCAATACGACTGGCAAATCGGAAGCCCTAAAGTCTGATGCTTCTTCTTCGTTTTGTTTATAATTAAAGTGTATCAGATAGGCCCTATCCCAATAGTTCATACTTCCTTTTAATCGTTTAGGGACTAATCGTTCAATAATTGGATAATGTTTGGATATGTTTTTGATTGTAGGAGCAAAGTCTATCGAATTTTCTAAAAGAACGAACATACTCCGGTTGGGATTCAACGTGCTTAAATCATGTAATAATATGCCTATTCGGAATTCTTCGTAACGCGCCTGATCGGCCAGTGCATTTCCATACGAAAAAGCAAAGACAAAGAAACACCAGTTGAGCGCTAAGACAGTAACAACAGCGATTTTTTTGTAATTTGAAACAACATAAATACATAAAACAGATAGAAATATGCCAAATCCAAATAAGGCGCGAGGGACATAAAAAGGATTTGCCAACAAATAATAAAAACCGTATGACAAAAGAAAAGATACAATCAAAACCAGCATCGAAATAAAGAATGAAGCTACTTTTTTGCGCGAGGATGTTTGGATAGATTTGGTTATGAAGAAAATACAAACAAGCGCAATGCCAATTTTCCAGATCATACCCAAGTCATGTGAGATGATCGTTGTATAGCCTTTGATATTGTTCAATATACCGGAAAGCATGTGCGGCAATGGATGTATTGCTGTTGAAAAAGCATATTCGTCAAGTTCTTGAGATCGCGTTAGAAAAAATCTAAAAAATAACAGGGCAAAACAAAAAGCAAATGCTGCCGTACCTAACAATGACAGGATTTCTTTATATGATGTTTCTCGATGATTCCAGTATTGAAAACATAGTATGATAACTATCAACGGATAAATACCGGCAGCCGCCTGATAAGTCATACACATCACTAACAATGATACAAAGGAGCAAAAAATGAATGCTTTTTTACGGGTAATAAACAAGAAAGGAACAATGCATGACAGGATAGACAAAGCCATATAGGGAGCATCAAATTTGTAAGATAAACATTCCAAAAAATAAGGAGAAAGCCCTAATGGAATACTTGCCAGCAACCGCACAAATGTTATTTTTTTCTCACCCAAAATATAAACAAGCAAAACACTGCTAATGGACAAAAGGAAGATAGCTAACAATTGCGGTAACGGAGAGATTTCTGTCAATTTGGCATCGGCATGAATAAAAATTGATAACAGTTCATTCATATAACGGCTCCAATTATACCATATCCGATAACCTTCTATCGAACGACCCATATCGTCCGCGTATAAATAATTGGCTCTA
>Ga0209629_10000918_pt1 | contig 17512 bp, 21 predicted proteins | sample TergutCu122P5_FD_187286 | JGI IMG/M metagenome (GOLD analysis project Ga0209629, IMG submission 187286) | Cubitermes ugandensis P5 segment gut microbial communities from Kakamega Forest, Kenya - Cu122 P5 (SPAdes) (version 2) | ecosystem: Host-associated > Arthropoda: Insects > Digestive system...
ATCAATCAGCTCGTATGTCAGTCGGCATTCTTGGGCGACGATAGCGCTTCGCAAGGGAGTCTCGGTTGAAATTATCAGCGAAGGGATGGGGCACGAAAATGAGACCACTACTCGCATTTATTTAGCATCGCTCGGGCAATCGGTTGTAGATAAGGCTAATGCAAAAATTATCATATTGGAATAAAAGTTCCACTTTTTACGAAGAAGTGGTACCCGATTGTCAATAATTTTTACAAAAGTAATAATTATTTATTAATTGGTAAAATAAAATTTAAAAATAATTTCTACTCACACATAAAAAGAGAAACAAAGACGTGTAATCCATTGATTATAATATTGTTTAATTAAATATTTAAGTATCTGAGTTGTTTCCATACTGTTAAACCACAGAATATCAATTGAATAACATAATGGCTTAAAATAGTGAAATAGAATTGTTTAACTCTTTATTTAATCTTTTGTTTAATTGCAAGTTACCAATCTTACAACCTATTTATAGATAGAGAATTATAATATTCCTTTTTTTAAGTACCACTTCTTCGTAAGAGGTGGAACAAAACGGCATAAGAAATTTAATATTGAATATTATGGCAATAAATTTAACAAAAGGACAGCGGATTGAAATTGGACTGTCAAAAGTAGGAGTAGGATTAGGTTGGGATCCGAATGAGGGTACAGGTTTTGATTTTGACCTTGATGCTTCAGCGTTTATGATTGGTGCGAACAAGAAATTGCTGCAAGACAATTTCTTTGTGTTTTACAATAATCCAAAATCGCCTGATGGCGCTGTAGAGTCTTCCGGTGATGATTTGACAGGTGGCAACAGCGATGGAGACGATGAAACGTTAACTGTTGACTTATCAAAGGTTGACTTGCGTATTCAAGAAATTATTTTTACAGTTACCATTCACGATTATGAGGCTCGTCGCCAAAATTTTGGACAGGTACGAAATTCTTTTATTCGTATTTATAATGCTCAAAACAATGAAGAAATAGCTAAATATGAATTAGATGAAGATTTTTCCGTTGAAACAGCTGTTGAATTTGGAAGGTTATACAAAAAAGGGAACGAATGGAAGTTTGAAGCTATGGGTATTGGTTATAAAGGGGGATTACAATATTTTGTTAGCAAATATGCTTAAAAACAAAAAGGTATGGCTGTCATTTTGAAAAAAGGTGCAAAAATTGATTTGGGTCTACAAAATATGACTGTTGGGCTTGGATGGAAACCGAATGAAGGAACAGGATTTGAATTTGATTTAGATGCTTCTGCATTTATGTTAGATAAGAATAATAAAATTCCTGCTCCCAATTATGTTGTTTGTTACGGTAATTTTGATTCTCCTGATGGAGCACTTCATCATACTGGAGATGATACCACGGGAGGTAACAGTGAAGAAGGAGATGATGAAATTATTGAGGTGGATTTATCAAAAGTAAGTGAAAAGGTTGAACAGATCCTTTTCATTGTTACAATAAACGAATATAAACAAAGAAAACAGAACTTTGGACAGGTAAAAGATTCTTACATCAGAATTGTCAATAATGTAACTGCAAATGAAGAAGAAGTTGCTAAGTATGAGTTGGGAGAAGATTTTTCAACTGAAACAGCAATTGAATTTGGAAGGCTTTATAAAAGAGAGGGAAAATGGCGGTTTGAGGCATCCGGTATAGGTTTTATAGAAAGTATAGATTATTTTTTTGAAAAATATGTTAAAGGAATTGACGATTATATGAAAACTGACGGCACAATTGTAACTAAAGATGGTAATTCATTTCATGAATCACATCCAGACTATAATAATGTTAAATCTAAAATTTTTGGATAATGGCAATCAATTTAAACAAAATAACCCTTGAAAAACAGGGAGATAGTCATAAAATTGACTTAACGAAAAAAGGTGATAATGTTTCAAAAGAAATCGTTATTAATCTGAATTGGAATCAGGAAAAGCAAGGAGCATGGTCTGTATTTTGGAATGGCGACAAGTCAATTGATCTCGATTTAGGCTGTTGGTATGAATTGCGAGACGGAAGTAAAAGTTGCATAGACGGCTTACAGTTTGCTAATGGACAAGGTGGAAACAAAAACCAACTTACGAAACAAGGTTGTTATACACAAAAACCGTGGATTTGGCATAGTGGCGATGATCGTTCTGGATCGGCAACCGAAGGTGAAAACATGCTTATCAATCCACAGGGTGTGTTAGATATGAAGCGTATTACCGTGTATTGTTTCATCTATGAAGGTGCGGCAAAATGGGCGGATACTAATGCTGTAGTAACTATTAAAGTTCCTGATAATCCTGATATAATTGTAGAAATGGGCAAACAGTATTCTTCTCAAAAATTCTGTGCTATTGCTGAAATTTTATTTGGGACAGATGACTCAATGATTGTTAAAAAATTGGTCACATTCCACAATGGACACGGCGAGTGCGACAAAGCCTATAATTGGGGAATGCAATGGCGAGCAGGAAGTAAATAATAAATTTAATAATTTTAAAACTTCCCGTAAAAAGAGCGGACATAAAACAACAAAATCATGGCAAAAATTGCAGAATACAAATTTGACGATTACGATGCCTACAAAAGTGCAGTCAATCGTATCTGTGAAGAAGGAGGAAATGGTGACAGTTGGGCGTGTGATTATCCCTACATTACGATATATGACGATTGCGATTATGTCGCATTGGCAGGTAAAATATGTAGAGCCTATGGGGGAAAATCAATATAATTTGATAAGTAATATTAAAAGGCAAGACACTCGCGAAGCCGAAAGAGCGGGATTAAAAATCTTTCTGTAGAAGGACAGAAGTAAAACACAAATTTTTATGGCAAATATCGCATGTTATTGTTTTAGAGATTATGATGACAGAACAAGAGCAAGAGACAAAATTTACTACGAATGTGGTGGAAGTAATGCGTATTCTGACACAAGTGGTAATTCAGATTATCCGTATGGATTGTACATTACCGATGAATGCACGAATGCAGGTTTGGCAGCCAAAATTTGCGAAGCAAATGGCGGTGTTCGTTATTAGGTTAAATGTAGTCTACCGATAATAATTTTTGTTATCGGTAGACATTTACTTACAAGTAAGTTTTATGACAAAATTAGAAGAATTAAAATACAAACGTAAAGGCTCGCTCATTGTAGTATGTACACTGGGCTTGGGGGCAATTTTTATGTCAACTGTCAGACCTGTTTGGATGACAAATTTATTTGAAGGTACATCAATGGATAATGGAGGATTAGGTTTCCTTTTGAAAGTGTTTTCATACATCTTTCTTGGATTGCTTACTGCTGCAATAATGTTTATAATTCATTTGTTCAAATTGATTTATTATCAAATAGAAATTTTAAAATTAACACCATAAAAAATAATGCCTGCATTTACAGCACATCGTCTTTCAAGTGACAATACTTTGTTTCCAGACAAGATAGAAATTGACGCTATAAACATTACTTATTACAAAGGTAATGTTTTGGGTTATCAATCAAGTATTATTGCCCGCAACAACGTTGCAAGTGTATCTATCGGTAGCAGTATTTTCTTTGCCGATGTAATAATTGAAACTATAGGCGGAAAGAGAGTCGTGGCAAGTGGATTTAAGAAATCAGACGCACGAACAATAGTGGGATTATTAACATAAAAATATTTACATCTTAAATAATAATATGGCTATCAATTTAGAAAAAGGCGGACGGGCAAATTTGACCCTCCCTAAATTTGTAATTGGACTTGGCTGGGACGCCAATTCATCAAGTACAGGTGTTGATTTTGACCTTGATGCTTCGGTATTTATTCTCGGAGAAAACAAAAAATGTTTATCCGATGAATATTTCGTGTTTTATAACAATCTGAAATCTCCTGATGGAGCTGTGGAACACACTGGAGACAATTTAACAGGCGCCGGCGATGGAGACGATGAAAGTATAAAAGTAGATTTATCAAAAATTAATCCCAATGCTACGGAAATCTGTATTGTAGTTACCATTCACAAAGCAGAAGAACGGCGTCAGAATTTTGGTCAAGTTCGCAATTCTTTCGTAAGAATATACAATCCAAACAACAATGAAGAATTTTTGAAATATGAATTGGAAGAAGATTTTTCGGTGGAAACTGCCGTTGAGTTTGGACGAATTTACAAACGCAGTGGCGAATGGAAATTTGAAGCCGTAGGGGTAGGGCAAAAAGGCGGATTAGAAATTTATTTAAATAAGTACAACTAAATAAAGAAAAACTATTATGGCAATTAAATTAGAAAAAGGACAGAGAATAAATCTCGAAAAAAACAATGGTAATAAATTACAAAATATTTGTGTTGGGGTTAATTGGGGCGCAATTGAGAAGAAAAATTGGTTGGGTGTCAAGTCAATGGAAGCTGTTGATTTAGATGCGAGTTGTGCGACGTTTGACGAAAACAATAAAATATTAGAAACCATTTATTTTGGAAATTTGAAATCAAAGAATGGTTCAATCAAACACAGTGGTGATGATCTAACCGGGGATATGGGTGGTGATGACGGATTGGATAATGAAGTGATTACAGTCGACTTAGCAAAACTTCCTATGGAGGTGAATAAAATTGCTTTTGTGCTAAACAGTTTCCGTGGACACGATTTCAAAACTATTCCTTTTGCATCTGTTCGTATTTATGAAGGAACGCCTACTCGTGTAAACGAAGTGTTTGCCACTTACAATATTGCAAACGATGCCACTTTTGCCGGTAGCGTTTCTATGGTAATGGGCGTGTTCTACAAACGCAACGGTGAATGGAAATTCAACGCTATTGGCGAGTCAACGCGTGATAGAGATTTACAAAATACATTATTAACAGTAGTATCTAAATATTTATAATTATGGCAAGAAGATTACCCGTCTATTTAGTATTAGACATTTCAGGTTCTATGAGTGGAGAACCAATTGCAGCAGTAGAAAATGGAGTGCAAACTATGGTTAGCGCATTACGTCAAGATCCTTATGCGCTTGAAACTGCACATTTAAGTGTAATTACGTTTGGTAGTGATGCAAAACAAATAATTCCACTTACTGAACTTACAATCTTTCAAGCTCCTTCTTTACAAATCAGTGGTAGTACAAATTTAGGTGATGCCTTAAAATTGCTTGCGCAAAAAATGGACAGCGAAGTCACAAAAACAACTGCTGATCAAAAGGGAGATTGGAAACCATTAGTTTTTTTAATGACCGACGGTTATCCTGATTCCGGATGGCAATCAGGCTTGACTGAGTTCAAAAAACGTAAAACAGGTATGGTAGTTGCCTGTGCAGCAGGACAAGGTGCAGATATTAATGTCTTAAAACAGATTACAGAAAACGTTGTGCAATTGGATGTGGCAGATAGAACTACACTTAGTGCTTTTTTTAAGTGGATTTCATCTTCGATAAGCACTGGTAGTCAAAAGGTAGATAGTGGGACAGAATTGGTCGGACTTGGTGAATTACCTCCTCCTCCTGAAGTTAACATTGTAGTATAACAATAATTGGACAAATTTATCAAGAGGTAAATAATTAATGAAACGATTACCTGTGTATTTATTATTAGACACTTCTTGGTCAATGAGAGGTGCACCAATCGAGGCTGTCAAGAATGGTATTCATTCTTTGGTTCAATCATTACGGCAAGATCCTTTTGCAATAGAAACTGTATGTTTAAGTATAATTACTTTTGACAATGATGCACAACAAATTGTGCCATTAACGGAAGTGTATAACTTCTTAATGCCTGAAATTCAAGCTTCCGGTAAAAGCGCGCTTGGTGCTGCTTTGTTAATGCTCGCCAATAAATTAGATAATGAAGTAATAAAATCAACTACCGAAGTTAAAGGCGATTGGAAACCTCTTGTATTCATAATGATAGATGGAGGACATTCAGGTGGATGGAAAAAAAGTTTAATTGAATTAAAAAAGAAGAATATTGGAATGATTGTTTCTTGTGCAATGGGTAAAGGTGTTAATATTGACGTATTAAAACAGATTTCCGAAAATGTTATTTTTTTAAACAGCTCTGACAGTTTTAATATTAGTGCCTTTTTTAAATGGGTTTCTGATTCTGTAAGTACAAGAAGCCAAAAGATAAGCCATTCCAATATTGAACTTGCAAATATCAAGGAATTATCCAACTTGCCAAATGAAATAAAGCTTATAGATTAATTTAAAAATGAGACGATTACCGGTATATATTCTAATTCAAACTTCGGGTGCAATGCGTGGCGAACCAATAGAAGCAATCAAAGTGGGTTTGGAAACATTAGTTACATCACTCAGACAAGATCCTTTTGCGCTTGAATCGGTTCATTTAAGTGCGATAACATTCAACCGTTCGCCTGAACAAATTTTACCGCTCACGGAACTTGAAAATCTTCAAATCCCAACTATTCCGCAACCACAGGCAGCAGGTACGCATTTGGGTGAAGCATTGGAGTTTGTATGCAAAAAAATAGATTCAGAAGTGATTTTAAGTACCACTGAACGCAAAGGCGACTGGATGCCGTTGCTTTTTGTGATGTGTGATGGACGGGTTTCAGATGCCCAATTGTTTCAACAAACTATTCCTGTGATAAAACAAAAGCATTTCGCCAGCATTGTCGCTTGTCTTGTGGGAACGCCGCGAACTGAAAATGTGAAACAATTTACAGATAGTATAATAAATATGGACACTGCGGATAGTTCTACAATTAAACAGTTCTTTAAATGGGTATCGGCTTCGGTCAGTGTCGGAAATCGTAGTGTTGGAGCGACCGATGAAATCGTCCTACCTCCCCCTCCTCCCGAAGTACGTACTGTAATATAAGCAATAAAATAAAATGATTATAAACATATTCGTAAATATATTGATAATAGCTTTGTTTCTCTATTCAAAATTAATACCTTATAAAGCTCAATTGACGGGAAAATATCAGTCATCATATATTTTTTTTGAAAGATTGTTTGAGCCAATTTTGAATTTATTGCGAAAAATAGCCAAACCAACGAAGGTAGGCAACGGTCTTGCTGTAGATATAGCTCAAATAATTTTGTTGATATTGTTTTTAGTCATTTTAAAATTTATTTGAATATGAGAAAGCTCCCCATTTATTTAGTATTAGAAACTTCCGCTTCGATGGGCAAAGAGGCTGTGGGCGCAATGGAAGCAGGGTGTAGGACTTTGGTAGTCGCGTTGCGTCAAGACCCGTGCGCGCTCGAAATAGCATATTTAAGCGTAATAACATTTGGCGATTCGGCAAAGCAAATTGTTCCGCTCACAGAATTGGCCGCCTTCGAGATGCCTGAAATAAAAGCCACCGGCACATCGGCTTTGGGAGACGCTTTAAAAACTCTCTGTCAATGTATAGACAGAGAAGTGATAACAATAACTACCATAGAAGAAAAAAAAGATTGGGAGCCAATTATATTTATAATGACCGAAGGTCGTCCAACAGACTATTGGCAAAGTGGATTGGCAGAACTCCAAAAACGAAGAACTAAGCATATTGTTGCTTGTGTTGCTGGTCACAATGCCGACATTAATATATTGAAGCAAATTTCCGAAAATGTTATACAATTGGATACGGCAGACAGCAACACCATCACATCATTTTTCCGATTGTTTGATGATGACGATTTTCCGATATCAAGCCCCAAAGCAGAAAATAACAACGACGATGAATTTAACGAATCATCGCTGGCGCCATCTAAATTATTGAATGATAATGTACCATTGCGAAAAGTACCTGTTTTTATATTGATTCCAAACAGTATCGATATGCAGGGAGAATCTATCGGCAAGGTTTATATTTTGCTGCAGGAAGTACTATTAAAATGTCAACGAAAACGTCCGGAGTTGTTCAATCTCAGCATTGCGACTTTCAATGAAAACGTAGATGTAATTGTACCATTGATGCCGATTGACAAGATTCATATTCCTAAGATAAATATTTCAAATTCATCAACGCTCAATTTTATTCGTTTATGCGAATTTATAAAAAACTCTACTACAATAGATTCCATTATCCATATTTACGCAAATAGTTTGCTTTATAATAATCCAAATATGGATAAAGTTATAGCAAGGCTTTCTGAAATTATACCAGGAACAAATATGGTAGTAATAATCTTTAATATTGAAAAAACAGAAGCATCAGATTATTCTTTAATGAAGAATAAAGAGTACGATTACAATTTTCTCAACACTTATCATATCCTCAGAGGAGACGATTATATGTTAAATGCAGACTATAATAATATTATAATTTAAATTATGAGACGATTACCAATTTTTTTTCTGATAGATGTTTCCGAATCCATGGTCGGCGAACCAATTGAACAAGTACAGGACGGAATGGCAACCATTATTAAAGAGTTGCGTACCGACCCTTATGCACTGGAAACAGTTTGGATATCTGTCATTGCTTTTGCAGGAGAGGCAAAAGTACTTGCTCCTTTACAGGAAATTATCAGCTTTTATCCTCCAAAATTTCCAATAGGTAGCGGTACTTCTTTGAGTATTGGCTTGGGAAAATTGATGTATGAATTAAGGAAAAATATTGTTCCTACAACATCAGAACAAAAAGGTGATTGGAAACCCATTGTTTTCTTCTTTACGGATGGTGTTCCCACTGACAATCCGCGTGATGTACAGAGCGTAATTGCCGAATGGAAACAAAAATGGCAACGCTCTGTTAATTTAGTTGCTGTGTCGTTTGGAAAACATACCAACAATAAAATTCTTGGCGATTTAACTGAGAATGTGCTATATTTTGACAATTCTGATGTAAATTCCTACAAACAGTTTTTCAAATGGGTTACAAACTCCATTAAAACGAGCAGCCTGAGCGTGGAAAATAACTCTACCGGTTTTGAATTGGCAAAGTTAGATGACAAAACGATTACCAAAGTTGATTTAACTAAACATGCAAACGAAACAATTGTAGATGACAACTTTGTTGTTTTGGTGGCGAAATGCCAAAATACAAAAAAACCATATCTCATTAAATATCAAAAAAATGTTTTTGAAGATAGTATGGGCGAAATTGGTATGAACTATAAGTTGATCGGCGCTTTTCGAGTAGATGACAGTTATTTCGAATTATCGGACGAAAATTCATGTAGCTTGAAAATCAGTACCGATAAATTGATGGGAGCGCCTACTTGTCCTTGTTGTGGCAATCAATATGGCTTTGCATACGACGAGACTTGTGGTAAAATTCATTGCATTGGTATTGAAAAAATCAGTACTTGCCCATGGTGTGGCAATCAAGCGCAGTATGGCTTTGGAGGAAGTGGGTTTGATGTAAACAGAACAAAAGGATAATACTTATGGACATAAAAGAGATTTTACAAAAAATAGACATTAAAGCGGAAGAACAGGAAGTCAAAGATTTTATGATACATTCCGAAGCCACAATTGGCGAGTTTTTAAAAGAAAAATGGAATATGTTTAAACAAGAACAATTTTTTACATTGAATGTAAAAAGCAAACAGATACAACTACCAAACGGCAAGAAAGGCAAAGAATATTCTACACCTTTCAATATTGACAGTATAGGTTTACCCGATGTAGAAAAATTTGAATTTGTCAATTTACCTGATGGTATTTCCTATTCGCCGGAAAAAGGAACAATAGTAGGCATTCCGGCACTTGCAGGCGACTATAAAATCACTTTACGTTGTGTTAGCAAAAAAGGATACAAAGCCGAAAAGGAAATTTTGTTTATCGTAATTCCTGACCCGAAAGATTTGTGGAAAAGTATACCCTCTGAGCAAGATGCAACAAAATTTGAATATCCAAAACAGGATAGCGATTATGATTTCGTGGAAGTTGAAACAAAAAACATGATAGCTGCCAGTCAACGGGGGCGTTCCCATGCAATTGATGGCAAGCCTCGTGATGATGATTTTTCTTTGGATTTTGATAAACAAACAGAATGGTACACAATAGTTGTTGCCGACGGGGCGGGTTCCGCAAATTTTTCTCGCAAAGGCTCACAAATTGCCTGTCAAACGTCTGTGGAAGTATGCAAAAAGCAACTTGCAGAAATTAGTACTTTGTTGGAAGAGCAAATCAAACTCTATTGGGATAAAAAAACGGAAGATGAACGAAAAGATACTTACGAATATCTACATCAAATGGTTGGCAAAGCTGCTTTTGAAGCTTACAAAAAGATTTGTGAAGAAGCTGCTGCAAAACAACGAATGCCAAAAGAATATGCAACAACTTTATTGCTAAGTATTTGTAAAAAATTTGAATTCGGATGGTTTGTTGGAACATTTTGGGTTGGAGATGGCGGCATTGGCATTTACAGAAAAGAACCGCAAGAATTGAAAATATTGGGTGAACCAGATGGTGGCGAATTTGCCGGTCAAACACGTTTCCTCACCATGCAGGAAATTTTTAGCGACCGTGTGCGTACCCGTTTTGAAATTGTAGATGATTTTACTGCTATAATCCTAATGACAGATGGTATTACCGATCCCAAATTTGAAACAGACACAAATCTAAATCGTATTGAAAAATGGAACGATCTCTGGGAAGATTTGAATGGTAGCAACGAAGATAATGCTAAAGTTGATTTTACCGGTGACAAAAAGCAAGCGGCTGAACAGTTATTAAAATGGTTGGATTTTTGGTCGAAAGGTAATCATGATGACAGAACAATTGCAATCTTATTTTAAATATTATGGCAAAGACAATCAAATTAACAGCAACAGACGGTTCTCCTGTTGAATTTGTAGATGAGATAAAAGCGGCAGGAGGGATGAAAGATGTATATTTTTGTCCTGATAAATCGTATGTTGTAGCATTTTTCAGAAATGAAAATGGAAAAAATTTCAATACTCCTCAAAATAAAGACCGTATGGAAACTATATGTAACACATACAGGGAAAGAATTTTTAACCAAGTTGGAGGTGTTTATTGGAGAAATCTCTTAGTTTGGCCAGATAAAGTTGTTCAATATAATGGAATGATTGGCATTGTTCTTCCTTTTTATCCAAGCGATTTTTTCTTCTCTATTGGTTCAATCAATAATGATTTTTTGGGAATCAAAGGTAAAGAAAAAGAAGGCAAATGGTTTGCTTCTGCAAAAAATCAAAACAAATTCCTCGCTCCGCAAGAGCGTGGCGATTGGTTTAAGTATTTTCAAATTTGTATTAATATTAGTCGTGCAGTTCGCCGGCTGCATGCAGCAGGACTTGCTCATTCAGATTTGTCATATAAAAATGTACTAATAGATCCAACTTCGGGACATGCCGCCATTATAGATAATGATGGCTTGGTTGTTCCGGGAAAATATCCGCCAGATGTATTAGGTACGCCAGATTTTATCGCGCCAGAAGTAATTGAAACAAAGCATCTGAAAATAGGTGACCCTGCACGGCAGTTACCTAAAATTACCACAGACCGTCACGCATTGGCAGTATTGGTTTATATGTATCTGCTCTATCGCCACCCTTTGCGTGGTGGAAAAGTATGGGATATTGATCCTATTAAAGACGAAGATTTGTCAATGGGCGCAAAAGCTATATTTGTCGAGCATCCTACTGATGCAAATAACAGAGTGAAGGTAAAAGATTTGCAATCATCTCAACTTCCGCAAGGAGATCCAATGAAAATTCCATATTCGGTTTGCGGACCTTATTTGAAAAAACTCTTTGATCGTGCATTTATTGACGGGTTGCACAATCCTTCTGCCCGCCCTTCTGCCCAAGATTGGGAAGATGCATTGTTGAAAACAGTTGATTTAATGCAACCTTGCCAAAATCCTAATTGTTGGCACAAATGGTTTGTGTTTGATAATACCACCAAACCTAAATGTCCTTTTTGCGGTACTGAATACAGAGGACAATTACCGGTACTTAATCTTTACTCGTCTCGTAGAGCAGGTTCATTTACTCCGGATGACTATCGCGTAATGGTGTATCATAATCAATATTTATACCCATGGCATATTAACCGCAATATTTCGCCTAATGAAAAATTAACGACTGAACAAAAAAAGCCTGTTGGTTATTTTGTATTTCACAATAATAAATGGATATTGGTAAATCAAAAATTAAATGATTTAGAAGACAAAACGGAAGGGAAAAAAATTTCTGTCGGTCAAGCCGTTGAATTAACCGATGGAAAGCAAATCTTGCTTTCCAAGGAAGACGGAGGGAGAGTTATTATTGTTCAATTAGTAAATAAATAGAAAAAATGCCTGTTAAGGACAGGCGCGGTGTAAATCCGCAATTAATTTATTATGACATTATCCGAATTAAAAAAATCCATTCTCGCTGATGGAGTAATTGATGAAGCAGAAGTAAAACAACTTCGCCAAGTATTGTATGATGACGGTAAAATAGACAAGGAAGAAGCCGAATTTCTCTTTGAATTAAACGATGCAGTTTCCGGAAAAGAAAATCATTCCTCTTGGGAAACTTTATTTATTGAAGCAATAACGAGTTTTCTTTTAGAAGATGAAACTTCGCCGGGTGAAATTGATGAAGAAGAAGCTAATTGGCTGCTTGACAAAATTAAAGGTGACGGTCAAGTGGATGGAATTGAAAAGGCATTGCTCGTCAATTTGAAGAAGAAATCGAAGAATTTCCCAAAAATGCTTGATTTGTAATTCGGTAACAAAGGAAAGGCTGAAAATGGGACTATGTAAATATTGCAAACGGGATGCAGGGTTTCTTAAATCTCAGCATTCCGAATGTGAGAAAAAATACAATGAAGGATGTCAAAAGCTGACAGACCTTCTACTTCAAGCATTTAGAAACTATACTGACTTTTATTTATTGGATAATCAAATAAAAGCAATTTCAGGTTCGGATTATATCGACACTGAAACATTGCAAAATATATATACTAATGTTTTCGATAGAGCCGTAGAAGAATATCTTAATAATGGAGTTATTACTGATGATGAATCAAAAACTGTTGCTCGTTTTCAGCAGTACACAGCATTGCCGCAGCAAAGATTGAACGCAAACAAATTCCTTGAACGAGTAATACAAGCAAAAATATTACAACAAATATTTTCAGGTCAAGCTCCAACTTCTTCAATTTCCATAAAAGGCACATTACCCTTTTTGCTCCCAAAAAATGAGAACATTATTTGGGTATATCGTGATGTTCAATACTACGAACAAAAAGTAAAAAGAGAATTTCGCGGGCAAAGTCAAGGCGTTAGTTTTCGGGTTATGAAAGGAGTTTATTATCGAGTTGGAGGATTTAAAGGACACCCTGTCGAAACACTTTATAATGCACTCATTGGCACAGGAACTGTTGGGCTTACAAATATGAATATCTATTTTTCCTGTCCTCAAAAGAATTTCAAAATACCTTATAGCAAGTTAATCCATATTGAGCCTTTCTCTGATGGATTAGGTCTGCAAAAAGACGGCGCTTCGGCTCAACCAATTTTTCTAAAAGGAATGGATAGTTGGTTTGCTTACAACTTCATAATAAATATAATTTAATCACAAATAACAATTTATCAATAATAAAAAAGATGGAGAAAAATCATCATTACACAGGCTTAACCGATGCCCAAGTCCTCGAAAGCCGCAAACAGCACGGAGAAAATATTTTATCTTCTCCGGAAAAAGACCCTTGGTGGAAAGAGTTTTTGGAGAAATTCAATGATCCCATCATTATTATTCTATTGGTAGCCTTAGTATTGTCAATTGGAGTATCTTGCTATGAGTACATTTCAGGTTCAGCCGGACTCAATACTTTTTTTGAACCACTTGGTATCTTAATTGCCATTTTACTTGCGACAGTTGTCGGTTTTTTATTTGAGCAGAACGCCAATAAGAAATTTGAAATATTAAATCAACTTAATGACGATGATTTAGTAAAAGTAATTCGTAACGGAAATGTTTGCGAAATACCTAAAAAAGAAGTTGTCGTTGGTGATATTGTAATTCTTGAGACCGGAGAAGAAGTGCCTGCCGATGGCGAATTACTCGAAGCAGTTTCATTGCAAATCAATGAATCAACACTTACAGGTGAACCTGTTATAAGAAAAACAACCAATCCTGCCGATTTTAATAAAGATGCGACGTATCCATCAAATTATGCTTTAAAAGGTACAACAGTAGCCGATGGACACGGTATTATGGAAGTACAGAAAGTGGGCGATGCAAGCGAATATGGAAAAGTTTATGAAGGCGCTCAAATAGACAGTAGCGTAGAAACTCCACTCAATCAGCAGTTAGATAGATTGGCAGATTTGATTACAAAAGCAAGTTATATAATTGCAATTCTAATCGTTGTTGGTAGATTAATAGGCTTTACAGTTACTAAAATTCCATCGTTCAACTGGACACACTTTTTGCCTTATTTTGTAGGTTCTATTGTGTTGGCTGCCGGAGCATTCTTATGGACAAGGAAAACTAAATTAGAAGAAAAAAGTGATTTTTTGAAATACCTGTTTGCAATTTTATTTTTAATTCTTGGATTTGTAGCCTATTATTCCATAAGCATTGGAAATGAAGGAGTCAATTGGGAAGCCTTTAGTTCATACGCACTTCAAACGATTATGATTGCTGTAACAGTAATTGTTGTAGCAGTCCCCGAAGGATTACCGATGAGCGTTACTCTGAGTTTAGCATTGAGTATGAAACGGATGCTTTCAACCAACAATCTTGTACGCAAAATGCACGCTTGCGAAACAATGGGTGCGTCAACCGTTATTTGTACAGATAAAACAGGTACACTCACTCAAAACCAAATGAAAATTTACGAAACAAAATTCTATGGAATTGAAGGGATTACGGATTTAATTAAAGAGGGTATTTCGGTTAATTCAACGGCATATCTCGATTACTCCGACAAATCTAAAATCAAAGCATTGGGTAATCCCACAGAAGGCGCTTTATTACTTTGGTTGCACGATAACAATATCAATTACTTACCATTGCGTGAAGATGCAGAAGTTGTTGAACAATTGACCTTTTCAACTGAACGTAAATATATGGCAACAATTGTCCAATCTCCGTTGTTGGGTAAAAAAGTATTATATGTAAAAGGAGCGCCGGAAATTGTACTTGATTTATGTAAAACTATTCCTGTTGCAAAAGAAGATGTACATAAGCAATTACTTGAATACCAAAACAAGGCGATGCGCACATTAGGTTTTGCCTATCAAATTATTAATGATGATACCATTTATATTTACGAAAATAAATTGCAAAATGTAAATCTTACTTTTTTGGGTATTGTCGCTATATCCGACCCTGTTCGCAATGAAGTACCGAACGCAGTTAGAAGTTGCCTTGATGCAGGTATTGGAGTAAAAATTGTTACCGGAGATACACCGGGTACGGCTAAAGAGATTGGACGGCAAATTGGCTTGTGGCAAAAAGACGAACCTGAAACACATCACTTGACAGGTACTGAATTTGAAAAAATGGATGATAAAACCTTATTGGAACATATTTTGGATTTAAAAATACTGTCTCGAGCGCGTCCGATGGATAAACAGCGTTTAGTTCAATTATTACAGCAAAAAGGACAAGTGGTTGCAGTAACAGGAGACGGTACAAACGACGCGCCGGCTTTGAACGTAGCGCAAGTTGGACTTTCGATGGGAGACGGCACTTCCGTAGCCAAAGAAGCAAGCGATATTACCATTATTGATAATTCGTTCAGCAGTATTTCGCGGGCTGTTATGTGGGGACGCTCTCTGTATCAAAATATTCAGCGTTTTATTTTATTTCAGATGACAATTAATGTAGCGGCTTGTATCATTGTGTTGATTGGCGCTTTTCTCGGTACAGAATCGCCATTGACAGTTACTCAAATGCTGTGGGTAAATCTAATTATGGACACTTTTGCCGCTATGGCATTAGCTTCGCTTCCACCAAGTGAAAAGGTAATGAAAGATAAACCCCGTAAAACTACTGATTTTATCATTAGTAAACCTATGTGGAAAAGTATTTTAGGTGCTGGTATTTTCTTTGTTATTCTGCTTTTTGGCTTGATACAGTATTTCAAACATGCGGATATTACTTCATTGGCACAATTCAACATTTCCGATTTCGGACGCAGTTTTTTCAATTTCAGTGCAGGAAACGGATTATCTCCTTATGAACTCTCTCTGTTTTTTACCATCTTTGTAATGCTTCAATTTTGGAATATGTTTAATGCAAAAGCATTTATGAGTGGAAAATCGGCATTTGCAAATTTGAATAAAAGTGGAGGTTTCATTGCAATAGCGATTGTGATCCTTGTAGGTCAATGGTTAATAGTAACTTTTGGTCGTGAAATGTTTAATGTTGTTCCATTGAAACTTGATGATTGGGGAATTATCATTGGGGTAACGTCTATTGTTCTTTGGGTAGGTGAACTTGATAAATTACTAAACTTCAAGAATGCCTATCGTTCACAGGCACACCAATTACAGAAATGATTGTAAAAATTTTCTATTCCTCTTTAAAATAACAGTTACAATACTTCGTTTTCATAATAAAACAGTTCCTATTCTTTTTATGAATGGGAACTGTTACTGTTCAATCAAAAATAAAAGTTATTAGATTGAATGCTCAAAATGTCACTTGAATATGAAAAATTTGATACAGGCACTGCTGATTTTTTCCCTGCTGATTTCTTGTGAATATATATCGGGAAAGAATGTCAAAGATAATCAAGTTGTCAAACAATCGCAGGATTATTATGTTAAAATTGTTGGGATAACAGATGGAGACACTTTCAGTGGATTGACCAACGACAAACAGTTATTGAAAATCCGTATTTATGGAATAGACGCTCCAGAGAAAAATCAGGCTTTCGGTACAAGGTCAAAACAATATCTTTCAAATTTGATTTTTGGGAAGCAAATATGTATTAAATTTCAACTGACCAAAAAAGGAAAGCCCAAGAGAAGTTGGGATAGATACATTGCTTGGGCTTATACCCCTGCCGGAAAAGATGTTTCTGCCGAAATGCTGAAAGCGGGTATGGCATGGCATTACAAAAAATATGATTTCACGCCGGAATATGCAAAGTTTGAGGCAGATGCAAGAAAAGCTAAATTAGGTCTATGGGTGGATAAAAATCCGGTTGCGCCGTGGAATTTTAGAAGAAAGAAGAAATAAATCCATCTTCTGATAAAAATTGAGAAAGAGAAAATGAAAAAGCCTTTATACTTCCTGACTTCGTCACTGGGACACCCTATTCCAAAACAGGTCATCAAATAGTGGAGCGATCAGTTTATGTCGACTTGTCAGGAGCATAGTTTTGATGATTATCTGCTCAGATTGAGTTAGCTTTACTTTGACAGTCGTAATTGTTTTGGCTTAAAACCTTATCAACACTCAGACTAAAGCCGTTTAGCTTCAATATCCTTTCCAATTCCTTGTACACTTTGTAAGCTACGAAACAAATACAAACATGAGCTTCTATCCTCTTGGGTGTGAAGTGGAACATCGGGCGCATCTCTAATGTGCCTTTGGTTATTCTGTAAGCCCGTTCAATAAACCATAATTCACTGTATTGCTTATAAACTTCTTCCGGCGAC
>Ga0209629_10000919_pt1 | contig 17511 bp, 8 predicted proteins | sample TergutCu122P5_FD_187286 | JGI IMG/M metagenome (GOLD analysis project Ga0209629, IMG submission 187286) | Cubitermes ugandensis P5 segment gut microbial communities from Kakamega Forest, Kenya - Cu122 P5 (SPAdes) (version 2) | ecosystem: Host-associated > Arthropoda: Insects > Digestive system >...
AATTACAATATATGGTACATAAATTATTTGACATAGTAAAATAATCACATACAAAAACATTCTTTTAGTGGTGCTTTTTGAAACAAAAGATAGTGATTTGAACATTTATAAGAAAACAATACAACTTGGAATGTAGATTTGCTGCTTTCATTTTGTGTCATTTATGCAAGGTGTGAATGTGTTGGAATATAGACTACATATGAGGAACTTCATCCTTGCTGAAGTGTTGCTGGTTGTTGATTATGGGTGACATATGCCCGCATTTTATCATTGTAAGTAGAAGGGATGGGGTAATCTATGTAAAGCCTTAAGGGTAATAATAGGACGGGCTGTGTATGTATAACAGCACACGTTTGCGTATCCATTGTTGCCATGGAAAAGCAGTGCAGTATTAAATGTTACAAGTGTGTGCCTGTGGCTGTTCCTGCTTTGCAGTATTTTTCCACATTATCTCATAAATGGAGTGGTTTTCGGGAAAAAGTTATTTAACATAAAATGTGTGTTTCCGTTTTCTCTACAACCTTTATCAGAAACATTTCTCATTCTATGCAGAACTGAGCGAGATGTTGTCATAAAGGTACACAGGTCGTAAAGTTCCCGTTATTCTTGTCAGAGTTTAATGACGCTGGAATTTTATCGATATTTTTACGAAATACTCATATCAAATTTCATGAAAATCCGTCTAGTGGGAGCCGATTCCATGCGGGCGGATAGAGAGACAGACAGACATGACGAAACAATAGTCGCTTTTTGCAGTTTTGCGAACGCGCCTAGAAATGCAGCAGCGAGATGAAGAATAGAGAGTTTGCTGACGTCAGGTTTATTGAAAGCCAAAGTTACAAGTGTGTATATTTTTAAGATAGATCCTGAAAGTTTTATTTCGGTCGTTAAAGATTTTTTACTAATATAATTTAATATGCCATATTTCTTGAATTTCAGGAAGTATGTTTTGACATGCATACCGGTAATATCGGATGATAGAAACTAATTTTCAAAGTGTGTTCCTCTGATATTCCTGAGCAGATAAATGTACTTGCGACTGTACAGTTTGATTGGCCAGCTAATTGAAGAATTCCTATGCATACTTCGAAGTACCCACTTTTTTTATGTCTGGACAGTCCTAGTGTGCTTAGGCTTCCTCTGTGAGGTACCTCGATCACACACAGACACACCACACTCGGTAGAACTCCTCTGGATGAGTGAACGGCCCGTCGCAGAGATCTCTTCCTGACAACACAGTGTAACACTCACTCCATGCCCCCAGCGGGATTCGAACCCGCAGTCCCAGCCAGCGAGTGGCCGGAGACCCACGCCTTAGACCGCGCGTTCACGGGGATCGGCTGGAAGTATCCACTGCATGCGGAATTCAGCCTTTAAGTCACGTGAAATACATGTAGGCGTAAATTGCTCTTCATTAATGTCAGTTGTAGCAGTAGTTGCAGTCAACTGCGTTGGTCATACAGTTCCCTGCAGGGCAGGCATATTGCACAGTTATTTCGTGTGTTTTAAAAGACGTTGCATGGCCGGTTCGTAGGTGCATATTCTCGGTGTGATGTGGCGAGGTTCTTTTTGACGCCCTGAGCAGAAGTTAGGAACTGTTTAAAAAAAAAAAACATTGAATTTGGCTCGGTGATCTAAAATTTTTGTTGAGCGTGAAAATCAAGTTTTTTCATTGAAAATATTCATTATGCCGGCTCATTTTGCCGCTGCTTGGACTCAGCAGCCCCCCCCCCCCCCCGCGTACCCCCGTACGCCCGTGCATCTGCACTGACAGTTATTATTGTTTGATTTTGTCAGTTTTGTCTGACTGCTGCTGTGTGGATTGTCAGTCATGGGAGATATTGGTCGGAAAGGATGAAGGTACTACGAAATTCTGTAGGGTTTGCTTTTGTTTAGAATGTTTATAATTTTGTGTCTTCTGGAGGCAGTCCATCATAAGATATTTGTATGAATTTTTACAGATATTTTAAGGAAATACACAATACCTAATGGCTTAGGCATAGCTAACTTAATGACGCTGGGGGAGAATCGTCCATGGGTGTTAGGAACTTCAAGTTATGAAGGAGTCAAGTTAGAAAGAGGGGAAGATTAGTTTGAAACAGTCCTTAATATACATATGTACCTTTCCACCAATCTCACCCAAATTTTTTATTTGCCCCTCTTGAACTCAATAGCGAAAAAAAACTGTGCTTGTGTATAAAAAATTTTGAGGGGCATTTGCCCCCTCCCCACAAGTTACGCCCATTCACAATTGATACGAACTTCTTGCTGTTTAACATTTCACATATAATATGGTGAGGCACTAAACAGAATGGTATGACCCTCTTTAAGCAAAAGGCAGAATTGAAAATTATCTATATCTGTGTTGTATGGAAAGACAGTATAGTTTGTATGGTAAGTAGGCTTTGGGCTGGATGATGCGGGATTCTGTTTCCGACAGGGCAAGAGGTTTTTCTCCAAAATGTACAGACTGCCTCTGTGGCCAGCCCACCTTCCTATTCGGTAGGAACCACGATGCTTCGCTCGTGGGTCAAGCAGCCGGGGACTGAGCCTGGTCACTCAGTACCAAGGTTAAGTCAGGGGAGCAATACATCCTCAAGTTAGAAAATGTTTGCAGAGTGCAACACTTCTGGCTTTTTCTCTCTTACTCGTATTGTCTCTAAATTTTATATTTGTGAATTTTTTCAAGAAAAAGTCTTCAAATGTGGGTATTTTTAATGTATCTTTTGATGTTTACACAACTTCCTTACTTACTTGCTTGCTAACTTACTTACTCCATGGAGCAGAGGCCTTCTTGAGAAGCTAACTGGTTTTCAGCTAGGCAAGATACTCCCCACATTTTATGGAACCCGGAGGTTCATTACTGTGTTTACAAATCCCTACCACTTGTCCATATCCTAAGCCAGATTGATCCAATCCATGCCCTTACATCCCACTTCCTGAAGACCCATCTTAATATTATCCTCCCATCTATGCCTGGGTCTTCCAAGTGGTCTCTTTTCCTCGTGTTCCCTCACCAAAACTCTGTGTACACCTCTCCTCTTCCCCATATGTGCTAGATGCCCCGCCCATCTTATTCTTCTCAATTTAATCACATGAACAGTGCTGGGTGAGGAGTGCAGATCATGAAACTCCTCATATGTAGTTTTCTCCACTCCCCTGTTACCTCGTACCTTTTAGGCCCAGAGATTCTCCTCAGCACCCTGTTCTCAAACACCCTTAGTCTTTGTTCCTCCCTTATTTGAGTAACCAAGTTTAACACCCATACAAAACAACAGGCAAAATTATAGTTCTGTGTATCATAATCTTTATATTTTTGGATAGCAAACTGGAAGACAAAAGATTCTGCACCATATGATAGCAAGCATTGGCTGACTTCATTGTGCCCTTAATTTCTTCCTGAATAGAATATTGATTTGTTAAGGTTGTTCCCAAATTTTTGAACTCTTTCACTCCAAAGGAACTATTGTCAATATTTATACTGTGACTTCATACTGCTTTCTGATCTTGAGACATGACCATGTACTTAGTTTTATCAACATTTACATGCACTGTGTTTATATTAGCTTAGCAAGAGGTGTACTTTTGAATGTGATGTCATGATGTCATAATTTGAGAGTTTTACGGCTGATCCTGCTCTGTTGCCATGTTTAGATCATAACTATTTCTTCCATCTTAGCTCATACCTCACAGTGAACATTGTCTCTATTTTAATATTGCGTATACCTTGCATAGTGTGGAAAAATAAAACCAACTTTAAATGCTGTGGAATATATGCACAACAGATGCACAAAAAAATCTCCTTCTATGTGTTTTGGCATTCCATGGGTGCCATCATCAGGGAGTCATCAAGTGGTCAATTGTATGCACCACAGTCACGCACTTGCACATGTAAAATTGCACTCGTAAAATTTTTCAATTAAAACACAAGAGAAGCCACCCATAAATTGTTAAAATTTTAAAACAGTAGCAGAGATATTTCTTCAAGCTCTGTTTGGGCTGTGACTGGGGGTACCACAACCTTCACTGGATGATTAGCAATTGTCCAGGGACCACTTCTGTCTGTCTCTAGTGTAGGATGAGTAAGAGTGAGGTAGCACCATAAATGCACATAGGGTTATATGTAAAATGCCAGTTATTTTTATATTAGTTTAACCAAATTATTATTTGTGCTGACAATTTTTTTTTTTTAAATCCCCAGTTATGAAATTTCATGAATATCTGACATTTTGGAGTTGTGCTATTCCACGCAGACAGGCGAATATGACAACACTAATAGTTGTTTTTTTGTAACTGATTTGCCGAAATGCCTGAAATGGCAACTGTTGTTGAGGTATTTGTGTAATGCAAAGTGATAAATTGTTGTGAACATTAACATACCTACAGGTTCTATGAATGAATGGATAAATGTGTTGCTGTTTGCATTTTGAGGTGCTGGAATTTTACTCCATGCTTGTTCGCTGCAGCATCCATCTTATGTTACTGTTCCTAACATTACGCTATTTGTACCTTGTATGTTAAAATTATCAGTATTATACAGATAATTTTGTTTTTACTGTTTACGAATTATTTAAAGTTATTTCTACTTCACTCTACCCTGTGTGTGTATGGATGCATGTGCGCATGCATCTGTTTTCTGTATGTTGTAATATTGGTGAACTTTTCTTGCCATACTAACTTCCACGTTTTGTCTTTCAGTAATACCATATTATTTCAATTTAAGACACACATTCTTTTACATATTTCTGAACTGAAAATTGGGTTGAGCCCTAACTTCGATGTATTTTTTTTCGCTCTTCACTAGTCTGGAAAACATTATTTTCTTCAAAGAACAAGTAGCATTGCTAAAGAGTAGTTAATTTTGTGGAGAGTGAAATGTATTTGCTTGCAAAAACTTGTTTTCCTGAAACTCCCTTTTTATAAATTGGACATATCTTAAATTAGAGGGTGTCTTGAATTGAAAGTACCATGGTATTAACATTTATTTCATCTGTTTTTCCCCCAGATGTTAAATTTTTGTTGTATGACTCATTTGCTGGCAGTTATGAATTTTGTTACGTTTTATAATTTTTAGGTTGAATGTGGAAATTTTGTGTATTTAGAAACTGTGTAATGTACCTAATTAATGAGTGTTGGTGGCAAAATTACATTAACTTTCCTGTTGGTTGGCATAAGCTATTAAGTCTGAATTTAATGTACATGCAAGCTGTATTCCCATTGTCGTTCTGCAGCTTCTGTAATGATACCAGCATTCACTGTCACCCTTATGAAAACTGGCCATGGAAAGTATACAAACAGAGAATCAGTTAATACCACAGAACAGCTGTAGATTGAATTTCATAAAAATGAGTATTCTTTGGCACCGTTTTCTGTTTTATTAAATGTATGTTGACATATTTTTCCCTTTTGACTTGTATTACTATTATTACCTATTGTTACATTAATTATTTTCATTAATGAAATTGTATTGCTGTATTGTATTATCGTGTATGTGTTTATTCTGCTTGGAAAGTTGATGTGGTGGAGGGTGGCTTGGGCTGTAGGCGGTTATGTAGTTCTACTTGTGTGCAAATGATTGTCAGTTGCTTAGCTTCACTCAAGTGCAATTTAACATGCTGTAACTAATGAGGGGGGCATAACAGGCTGGGAATTGTCTTGCACCTGCTGACAGTATGCTCTGCTGTTTATCTATGAGTGGTTTAGATTGGTTTAGTTTTCTGTGCTTAGTAGATATACAGTTCAGACTCGGTGTTTATTTTTTTCAGTGTAATGTATGAGGTAATTTTTTGTTGAAGGTAATGATCGTTTGGAGGAATAGATAGTTTGAGGGCACTGTAGGAACTGAATGTGGAAGTTTTGAAGGAGTGCAGTATGTCACTTGATAACTGTAATTAATGCAGCTGATGTGCAAGTAAACATTTGGATTATTGGAAATTTATGCTTCCCCCCCTTCCCCCTATAAATCTGAAATATACGTGTAGCTATGGTATTTTGATGGTTTTAACTATGTGTGGCTCCTTGATGAATTCATGATAACAGATATTCTTGAAAATAGTGTTTTAATTTTTCTTCGAAAGGATTTGTGCAAGTTCTGATGGGATTTTGTTGTAATAAATGGAATAAAATTTCAGTATCAATAAACACTGTAGTACAAGGTGGTCTGTACTCCTTCCCGAATATTGTGCGGGTGGTAAAATCGAGAAGAATGAGATGGGCGGGGCATGTGGCATGTATGGGGGAGGGGAGAGGGGTGCACAGGGTCCTGGCGGGGAAACCTGAGGGAAAGAGACCATTGGGGAGACCCAGACGTAGATGGAGGGATAATATTAAGATGGATCTTCAGAAAGTGGGAGGAGGTGGTGGGGACTGGATAGAGTTGGCTCAGGATAGGGACAGGTGGCAGGCACTTGTGAGTACGGTAATGAACTTTCGGGTTCCAAAAAAGCGGGGAATTTCTTGACTAGCTGCAGAACCAGTTAGCTTCTCAAGAAGGACTCTGTTCCATGGAGTAAGTAAGTAAGTACAAGGTGGTATACGTTTGTCTTTCATAAATTCATTTTCAGTGAAATGGAACCAAAATAGTTTTGTCCTTATTGAATTTACACATTAGATCATTTAGTGTGTTAATTATGGTGGTGTGCAGGTCAAAATGGACAAAACTGAATTTGCCTTTTGTTTTTTTGTGACTGTTAAACTTGGTCTCGTATGTTGTGGGATGAATTTAGATTGAGGGTATTCAAGAATAGACTGCGGAAGAGAATATTTGGATCTAAGAGGGCAAAGTAACAGGAGGTCAGAAAATATTGTGTGCTGATAAGGAACGTGATGATATGTGCTCCTTGCCATGTTTTGTTAGTATGATGAACTTAAGGAGGATGAGATGGGCATGTTTATGGCATGCATGGGAGAGAACTCCTTACAGAGTTTTGGTGGGAAACCCTGAAGAAATCACTCTGAAATTGTAGGCATAGATGGCAGGATAATATTGCAATGAATTTTAAAGAAATGGGATAGGAGGTTGTGGACTGGATTTATCTGGCTTTGGGTAGTGGGCAGTGGTGGACTGCTGTGGTCATATAATGAATGTTTGGGTTCCGTGAACTGTAGGGAGTTTCTTAATTAGGTGTGGAGTTAACTGGCTTCTCAAGCACATACTTTGTGGAGTTACGCGAACACTTTGGTGTAACAATAACATACACTTGTTCAAGAATTTCAGGACATCCTGCCATCTGGTCTTGACAGCTTATGCATGCACAAGCATAGTCCCTGATGGAAAATAATTTCATTTATATATTTTCCATTACCAAATTTCTTCTTTTTATCCCTTTTGTACCCTTATTTCCTTTCCTCATTTCTCCCTTATTCTTTTCCCATTTCTTTTATGTGTCCATGCTGTTGTCATAGTTCTCCCTGTTTCTTCCTCCCTGTCTTTTGTACATGTCTGCCTTACTCCCTTTCATTATTCCCTTATCCTTTCTATGCCTCTTTTCCCTTCTTTCCGCTCCTTTTCCATCCCTTGTGTTTGTTTTATTATTGTTGGATGATTAACACCATTGGTCAGATGCCGACAGTAATTACATCCTTTTGCATTGCATTATGTAAGGCCTGAGCGTTTTCTGCAAGATGTGCAGTCTGTTGGAGTGAAGATGTACATGAAACTTGCTTTTATGTGCGTGTGCATTCACATAGACACACACACACACACACCTATACATACATACATATATATGTAGAATGAACTGTCTAAACTTTTACACATCTGTTAGAGAATAGAAAATTATAGAGGTATTACATTTTCATAAGACTGAGTGGGAAAGAAGGAGCACATCCATGCACCACACTATACAGCCACACTGACTGCTGACGTGGAGGCATAACATACATTCTTTAAATGGTACTGTAGGCTATAAATTATTTGGTAACTATATTGCAGTTTTGAAATTTTTCTGAGGACAAGTCACAGAACTAATGTCATGGAGTAGAATCCTTCTAGAGAATTTAATAGTGTACTGGCTGATGTTCAAGCCAGACACCTCCAAAATACAAGAATGAATTGTCACTGCTTGGACCAGCTTGCTGAGTGTTGATTATTTAAAAATGACAGTTTAGTGAGTTGATGTGAATTGCATATATTAAACAAGGTCCCTGCATTGCAGTATGTTGTCAGTAGAATGCCAGTCTGCTAGATATATTTAATGGATTCATGTGAAGTTGCATTTTGCAATTAGTTTGACTGCATGCTGTCACTTCTTGTAGCAGTTGACTTGCAGTTGTGAATGTGAATGACTGTTGTGAGTCTGTCAATGTAGCATTTTGTTGTGCTGTATTATTTTCGTGACATGTATGTACAAGAATAGAGTTTGCATTTTGTAATAAAGAGGGAATATGCAATGTGCATGTGTTGGATAATGTCAGGGCTCATGCATTGTACAGAATAGTTATTGTATGCACTGTGCAACGAGACGGTTATGATGTGCACAGCATATATTTGTAGTACATCACTGAGGTAATTGATTGAAATATGTGTGTTCCTATGCGGTATTTAATCTGACTAATTGCACATATAACCATAAATGGCTGATTGTTATTTTTTGTTGCTCCTCATACATGTTTTGGCTTCGATGAGCCATCTACTTGGAGGTTATTTACAAAGGAATACATTTAAAACAAATGCTGTCAAATGTGTGCGTATATGGAGTTCAGATATACTGTTATCAATTAAAATGTTGCTAACAGTGGGTAAATGTTCATGAATTACAGGTATTTTACATTTCTTGCTAACTCTATGTTAGTAGCAGATAAACATCCATATCACAACTGTCATCTTCACTGTAAAGGAGTTATATCCCTTTGTTTTCTATTGATATTTATACCACAGGTGGTTCACTGTGGTATAAATGCGTAGGAAATGTGCAGGAGGAGCATTACAAAATAACATATGGTTATTTGTGGTTATATGTGCAGGTAGTTGGATTAAATACTGTATAGTCGATCTGTTGCACAGAATGTGGATAATATTGAATGTGTGTTCCTGTACTTAATGAATGACTCATGTTCCATAAGGCTGCTTATCAGCTGGGTGTTGGTAACTTGGAATTACTTTACCTTTGAGACATAATATGTGGGTTTTGGGTTTCTGTGTTCAAAGTAGAAGGAATTTAATATGATAGAACAGAAGTATAATACACTTCCATTATTATGCTTGTTACTTTTGTGGAAGGCTTGTTTTTTCATTGCTATGTAGGTTTCATGTGTTTATGAGCCCCATGGTATCAGGTGATTGACTGTAAGTTATGAAGGATTTTCAAGAAACTAATTAATGAGCCCTAAAGTACTGAAAATGGCGTGTTGAACTAAATATTGAAATATGCTATTTGATGTACGTTGTCTGCTTTGTTTTGTGGCAACTAATGTTAGAGAATTCATTTTTACTGATTAGAATAGGTTTGAATTTAAAGTAATTATGTCATTATGTCATCACCACACATATTTGTTTATTTTTAACATGACGATTAACTACCGTTGTCATGAATAATCAAATTTGAAAAACAGTTGTGAAACAGAAGTAAAGGAAATTTTTTTGATACCTGATACGAATCCATATGTCATGCAGAGAAGCATCTGTATATATTACTGCACAAAATGAAGGCATGAACTAGGTGAAAACATGTTGCTTGTATGACCGAAGAAGGCATCGTCCAGTGGTTATGTGCATGCCTGTTATGCATGTGTGTACACTCTGGTTTTCGCACCACCTCAGAAGCGTGTGTGAGATGGAGCTGGTGTTTGCAGCAGCAATCGTCAGGTGAGCGGTGGTACTGCTGCCGCCAAGGTGAAGGCTAAAGTGGCAGCCACTTCGCGGCCTCACACGCTGCGAATCCAGCTGTCCAGTCATCATCAACACAACTCCAACATGGCCTCTGATGAATCCATTGGCAGCTGTTCACTTGATGCTGATGTCACAGCTAGTGATGCTTCAGGTACTTTCTGATGGCAACATGATATGCTGCAAGAACTCATCATGAAGTAGAATTCATAGGCTGTGTACTGTCTGACATGAGTTAAAAACAGTAGAATTTTTAGTACCCTTCTTCATTGTTGCCAGAATATTTAGAGAAGAATAAAATGAAAATGTTCTTAAAATGTGGAAAGGTATAGTAAAGTATTGTGTCTTCAGAAGTACTACACAGGAAGTGAACATTCATCAAAACTTCTCATGTCAGGTCTCTTAATAACTTTGTTTAATTATGTTGTTAACAAATAAGAGTAGAATGTAACCATCTGACATTATTCTAAGTGTAGGATTCAAAAATGGTCTGTGGTGAAGAAAGCACATTTTGCTGTATCTGTAAGAAGGCAAGAATTGTAAGATGACATTGTGTGTGGTCCAGCTACACATAATTTTACATCATAGATATGACTGTGACAGAAGAAGAATATTTTATGACCTGATGTAACAGAGGGTCAAGTCTCTTCCACCATTTCTTTTTGCATATGTTAACATGACTGGTGTATTTTATGGTATCTTCGTGTAGACCGTTAATTGAAATTTATGATCTTTTGTTATATTACAGCTCATAAAAATGTATGCAGGGTTCGTCTATGTAGCCCTAAATGCCAGCCATTTTAGTTTAAGATGTGGGTTGAAGGCGACCTTGTTACATTCATTACAGTGTCTGGTTTCATTACCGTATTTTCAGGCGTCTGCTTCATTGTTTGCAGCTGTTCCTTCGTATGGCGTGCTGTGGCTTTAGATTGCAGTGCGGACAGTGCTAATTGTTGTAGGGCTGTATTATGCTTAACTTCAGCTCAGTTTATTTGTTGTAGTGCTGCTGTTGCAGGCCACAAAAGTATTTCAGAGTTATATGGGCTTTGTGCTTGCCTGTATGGTTTTTATAATTTGTAATTCAGAGACAGCTTTTATTGTTGTTTTTATGTGTTTGGGAGGATCATCATTGCTTATATAATTTTATAGAGCATTACTGTTGACTTATTACAATTTCAAGTAGCCCTTCATACATGCTTTTGGCTTTGACATTAAAATAACACTATGTACTTTAAAGTAAGGTGGCTGGGAAATGGTGGGTCATTGTCTATAATATTAAAGAGTACTTGTAATTATCAAGCAGGAATAACTTCACAGCAGCAGATGTATTTGTCAGATTTATTTTGATATTAAGGTACTTAAATTTTACATAAACTGCAGTAACTTTAGTGCATACATTGTAGCCTCTGCTGTACTTAAACATGTTGCATCTGTTCCAGAATGTGTGGATTTGACTGCAGTGTCCACACGTACATTAAGAAGTTTACAACTATCAACAAAAACTCCTGATCGTGACTGTGTAGCAACCAAATTTCCTGGAGATACTTCTACACCTGAATATGTTAAGCGGACTGCCCGTCTCTTTGAATCCGCTGATGTTACAGCCTTAGGAAGTCAGTCACCTAAGAGTTCAGTGCTTCGAAGCAATGGAAGGCATGTTGGTTCTACTAAAACTAGTGATATTCCAAGTGTGGTGGTAGTTAATGGGACCAATTCAGTGAAGACTGGAGAGAATTTGTTAAATGGTGATGGATTCACAGGGAAGAAACCTTCGTACTTAGGTCTGGCATGCTCAATAAGTGGCTACAGTGGCATCACAACATACGACAGTAAGCTGCGTGAAGGATTTCGTTCACGAGACCATAGCCCAGGACGTTTAGGTATCCTAAAAAGTCGTGATGGGAGTCCCTCACAACAAGGAGCTGATCAGTTTGAAAACAGTCTCATGCCAACTTACAAATCAGACTGTGGGAATTTTCTGGTTGCGCCACCTGTGAAAGTAGGTGTTGTGGGTAGTGGTGACAAAGTGGAATCTGCAGCATCCTTAAAATCAAGATCAAATATAGTAGGAGACACACCAGCAAGTAAGAATGTAAGAACACCTTCTAGTGGAAATCTGATAGGTGTTGTAAGTGATATGAATGGGTTTGATCAGCTAGGAAGAATGAATAGTAAAGTTCAGAGTTCTCAGTCACAAAGGACGATGGGGGATGATGGAAAATTTTCAGTAACCGTGCAGCATACTGTGAATGGTGTTTCAGAAAAATTAGGTATTACTGGAGATGAATGGGATCACAGACCTGTAGGGAGTTCTCGTGTTGATAATTATAGTAGTTCAAGTAAAGAGCAATTTTTTTCTGATTCCAAATCTAATATACAAGAGTCAACACGACATTTCATGTCCTCCATGTTGACAACAGAGTCATCATTTCCTTCAGCATACTATGAATCTTCAGTTATAGAGACAACAACAAAATCAAGAGAGGTAACAGAGTTTTCTTCTCTGGTAAAGAACTCTCCTTTGAATTCAGTGCCTAGAGATGGTTTTGGAGCCTTTTCTCCTATCAGATGCTCACCAGAATCACCAAAGACTGCTCTGAGAGATTCTCCAGGTTCCCGTGTGACTTCTTCTCCTAGAGATAGTTCGAGCCAATCTTCGTCTTTGAAGCGTTCTCCAGATTCTCCAAAAACTTCGAAAGATTCTCTCAGTGCACCCTCAACAACATCCCCGCAAAAGAGATCCCCTGGCGCTGTACGAGTAGTGGAATTCACATCTCAGACAAAAAGCTATGTGCGTACAGCTTTTGTTTCCAGTAGTTCTGCGGAATTGACTTCAACAGCTACTACTCAGGGTTATTCAGATTCACCTCAGCTGAAGGGATGTGTGGATGGATCACTTACAACAAGTTATGTCAAAAATGTTTGCTCTGGTCTAACCACATGTGGTTCAGTTGACAGTGAGGGGCCTTCTGATACATTAGCAGCCAAAACTAAGTGTCCAGATTTGGAAAGCACTGCATGGGCTAGCAAGTCTTTCATTCAACAGAGGGTGGAGCGTTTGTATGGTCCTGGTGCATTGGCTCAAGTTTTCCATAGAAGAACACGCCACAAACCTGCAGATGAATTGCAGGTAAGACATCCCTATTGATTGCCGAACCTAACTTCATACAATGACCGTTAGCGTAAGCATATTCCCCTGTTATAGTTAAGGTGTCTGTCATAGAGCCCAGCTATGTGATCAAACGCAGGTATGGCTAACAGACAGGGGGACATCGACTTGCGCTTCGCGCAAGTCTCCGCCCCCAGTTAGAACTTTGGCTTGGCTTGGCTGGTTCATACAATGACTTACTCAGTTTTTTTTCAAGAGGTTTCCTTTTAAGTTAATTTAAATGCTTAATTAAATTAAATAATTTAAGCCTTTTTGGCCTTTAAGTTGTGTGTGTGAAAGAGAGGGAGCGAACGAGAGAGAGAAGCATACTGACAGTCACTTGGTTACAAATATTTTCAGTCTTTATTGCCATCTGTGGTTTATATGTGGACTAGTTTCAAAGCTGGTTGACATACTGAGATGCTATATTTGTTAAAATAATGTGTGTGAAGATAGCTGTTGTGAGAGTTATGCTTGCCTTTCTCCAGGAATCCTGTTGTGTATGCTCAGTATGTCTTCTGTAACATACAAAACAAACATTAATATCACATGGACCTATTCTTTGATTCTAGTGAGAATAACATACAGTAAAAGAGATGGGTGATAATGGGTAGGATGTCAGACATAATGGTCTATTTTCAGCTAGTTCCCATGTGTTTTCACTTAATCCATATGCATTTCCCCTCTGGCTTAATGATGTGAAAGTGATGTTAAATTTCACACCAACTGTTCTCAACTGTGGCAGGTAGGATTACTTAAGGAGTGCTGTAGATCTGGTTTTCTGTTGTTGGTGGTCTCGAAGATCAGCAGAATAATGTAGGTCCAGTTCTAATATGTACATATTTGTTAAAGTAAACAGTAATTATGTTATTGAGTATATGCGTGATTATTTTGTGGAGATTTGGAAGAGACTGTGAATTGACAATTGCTGCAGAACTATGCACATTATTTGAAATAATTTTTTTAAAGGACATTGTGTTGAATGAATAGGCATCAGTGCTCTTGATATTAAATTATCAGAAGTGTGAGCATTCCTAGTTATGCAGTATATAGGAAGATTCAGAGCAAGTTGTCTGAGGTTGAAATGTTTCTGATGTGTGTCTGGGAGGCACTAAGTTTGAATCTTGGCTGAGGATGGACTAGGACTTCTCTTGGTTTCCCTAGTGCCTTCAGTAAAATGTACCCTAATTAAGCAACAATTGCTGTCAAATCCATTTCAGTTCATGATTCACCAGCCATCTCACCATTGACCACTAGTTAGTTTTAGTTTCCATAATTTTAACCAACAAATGCACACAGTTGCTATTAGTTCACAGTAATTTTTTTTTAACTCTAAACTCCTACATACAAGGGTCGTTCAGTGGGAAACCGGAAAAGTTGTATTAAAAATTGCGTGTACGACCGATATCATTGTGTGTAGGGTATGCGAAGGCGGTGACCCTGAGCTACAAATAGATGGCATTGGCACGCCTGCGGCACACATAGGAACCTGGGAAACAGTTCGACAAGATGGTGGTGCCTTGCAACAGTGCACTAAGCAAGAGCAGCGAAGTGTTGTGAGATTTTTGTTTAGCGAAGGCGTGAAACCTATAGAAATTCATTGTCGGATGAGAATTCAGTACGGTGACAGGTGTATGAGTCGTACACAAGTGTATGAATGGACTGAGAAGTTCAAGAACGGCGTCACTAGTGTGGAGGATTCTCGTCGCCCAGGTCCAGCATTCACAGCAGTCAAGGAAGACAACATTGCAGCCATGAAGAATGTGATACGGGAAAACCGGCGCATCACAGTTGTGGAGGTGGCATCACTATTGGACATTAGTGTTGGATCAGCCCATCACATCATTCATGATGAGCTGAAGTTCCAAAAAGTGTGTGCGAGATGGGTACCCAAGTGACTGACACCTGAAATGAAAGAGAGATGTGTCGATGCTTGCCAAGAGCTTCTGCGTTGGTATGAGGCTGATGGTGAAGCATTTCTGCAGCGTATCATCACTGGGGATGAGACTTGGGTACACTTCTATGAGCCAGAACGAAAGCGACAAAGTATGGAGTGGCGCCACACCTCGTCCCCAAAACCGAAGAAGGTGCAGGTGCAACGATCTGCAGGCAAAGTCATGTTGACTTTCTTCTGGGATTACAACGGGCCAATCTTAGAGCACTACATGCCCAGAGGAAGCACTGTGACCAGTGCCACCTACTCAAACCTTCTGAGGGAAAATCTGAAGCCAGCTATTTGCCAGAAATGGCGCGGGTTGTTGACAACGGGAGTGTGTCTCCTCCACGACAGTGCGAGGCCACATACTGCTACAGCAACAGTGTAGACTATTGAGGAGCTGCGGTTTGAGTGCATCCCACACCCTCCGTACTCACCCGACCTCGCGCCTTTGGATTTTCACATCTTCAGTCCATTGAAGGATGTGCTGAGCGGAACGCAGTTCCAGGACTACGATGAGGTTTGGTTGGCGGGGCATGAGTGGTTGCGCACCCGTCCAAAAGAATTCTTTTCTCGCGGAATCTATGCACTTGTCAAGCGCTGGCTTAAGTGCATTGAACTAGAAGGGGACTATGTTGAACAGTAATAATATAATTATTTCAGTGTTCGCAATAAATGCTCTGTGAACAAAAAATTTCGGTTTTCCATTAACATACCTTGTATTTTGGACCTTACTGGTCCATCATCAGGGAGTACTCCCTGATGATCTATTGACAGTTGTTTGCATTTACTGGTTAAAGTTACAGAAACTGAATTATAATGTGTGGAATGGTAACCATAAAATAGTCTCAGCTACTGACTTTGTCATAAAATAAACCATAAATAAGTTTCCAATAAATTAATAGGAAAGTGTTTGGAGCTGTGTTTCATTACTAGTATATTTCGTTCAGTTGGTAAAATTATACAGTGTGTTTCATTGTTACAGAATAGCAGTTGTAACTTGATCATTATTCAGATGTACTTGCATGGAAAGGTACATACTAGAGATGAAGTAAATAGTACAGTTTATCACAGAATTAGCCTTTGAGGGATGCACTACTCTCTGAATTTAGAAGAAAACTTGATACCTAACAGCATTTGTGAAAAAAAAAGTGCTTTGTATTTTAACAAGTTGTGGGCTCCCTGCAGAATGCCTCTTTGGCCAGTTCATCTGTCTGCAGAAAACAGCTTAAGATCTGCTGAATGGTTTTTCACGATATATGATACTGAGGAATTTTATGGAAAATTGTCAAGCCAATCTGCATTGATTGGAGAGTTATAATGACCACTGTTCTTGAAGACCTACAAGCATTTCTGGGCACAATTATTTGATTCCCTGCTCTGTGTGCATACATGTTCATGACCCTACTTTATGTATGCACATTTGCACCCATGCTTTTTGCTGTTGCACAAGTCTTATCATGTTTGATTGTAATTCTGTTGCTGGGATACAGGAAACCACAATCTGGAGCAGTGGGTTTGTAGAGAGGTGAATGTACCATGATAGCTATGTTGTGCTGGCATTTCGTAACTTGTGAAATACGTGCAAGAAGGCAGTGGTGTAACTTGTGACATGGTATTAATATCATAATACAGTAGAATTCTGTTAATCTGGCACCCATGGGACTGGAGAGTGCCTCTGTGAATGGACATAATTTCTTGTGGGTGATTGTTTATTACTGATGTCATAGAATGTTCAGTTGTCAGTTATTTTCATTTCATCATAAAAAGACTTAGTACTTTCAATTATTATAGGCCCAGTCATGGGTTTTCCTTTGAATAGATTGCTGTAAACCAGTTATAGAATACCTTGTCCAGTTGTGCTAATTAGGTTTTTCAATGTCTGTCGTTTGAAAAGCACCTTAACACTTTCTCTTGACCTTCTGTTTCTTTATATCGGAAATAGTTCTCGATCCAATGTTGTATGAAGCCGTAAACTCTCTGTGGCTTTACCACACTCAAGCCTCATAATTATTTCAAGTTTCTGAGCAATCGTTAAAGTTACATGTTTCATCTTGCCAGCAGTACCTTGTTTATTGATCTTCGTAACTTTTTAAGCCTTTATAAGAGATCATTGGGCTCAGTAAGTTCCAGATATCTGAGATTAAGTCGTGGAATCAGTACATGCACTGGAAGTGATGGATGGCAGAATTTCTGGTCTTGGGGCTTCTTGCCTGAAATGCTGAACTATCAGGAGTGCTGGGTTAAAGTAACTGTGCTGTAATTACATTATGAATGCAGTAGAATGAATGTTACTTTCAAATCAGAACAAACTGGACTTTGAATGACACTTTGACTCGGTAATTAAAGGCGAACCCCCGTATCCAGGGGCGTGTTTAGGCCTAGGCAGCTGCCTAGGGCGGTAGATTTGAAGGGGCGGTTTCTAAGCTGTCAAAGTTACTAATTAAATAGTTACTTGCATTTCGTTTTCTTTCGTTTATAAACATAAGAGTAAACTTAAGAGAGTAAAAATAATATCTGCCATGAAAACGCCAACACGGTCAAATAACAATCTCCTTTTCACGCGTGTCGCATCCTCGCAAGCCGGAACAATAGGTCCGC
>Ga0209629_10000921_pt1 | contig 17486 bp, 7 predicted proteins | sample TergutCu122P5_FD_187286 | JGI IMG/M metagenome (GOLD analysis project Ga0209629, IMG submission 187286) | Cubitermes ugandensis P5 segment gut microbial communities from Kakamega Forest, Kenya - Cu122 P5 (SPAdes) (version 2) | ecosystem: Host-associated > Arthropoda: Insects > Digestive system >...
TCCCGTTGCGTGATGTGGGAGAATTAGTGATTACACACACACACACACACCAGATACAAATAGGTACCAGCTGCATTTATTTCTGTTTTAAAATTCCAAGTTACGAAGTTCATTTGGTGGTTACAATATGTAGCATGTATCAGAAAACCAGAAAGAATGTGTACATGGAATGGAAGTATTAACCTTTAACATACTGAGAGATTTAAATTCCAATGTAGCCACTGACAGCTGGGGTACTATTCACTTTATAAATGCCTGTTTCTCCACTTGCTGATATTGTCCATTGTATTTCATACATTTTTAAAGTTAAGTGCTTCAAATAAAAAGTACACACTTGGGAATGATTCTGCAAGTTTGAAGGAAATCCACCTATTTTTCCAAAGCATAGTTGATCATTTTTTATTTTGTTTATTTTTCAGCCTTAAGTTTCATTTATTAGATTTATTATTTCCAAATAGCTCCTGTTGTGAGTGGAGACCCTGTGCTATAAAATTTGGAACTGACTGTGATGAGGCCAGCGGCAAATGTCCTTTGTAAGGATTTATTCATGGCTTTTTTGAACTGTAGGTTCATATGTACGTCTGTCTTCATCTGAACACTTCAGTCAGTTCCCTCTCAGAGCAATAACATGTGACATGCCAGGCACTGCTGATGCTTAAATCACAGAGTCCGGAGGTGTTGGGTTTGTTGTGTGCCAAATTTTGTTGAAGTGCATTTAGTAGTATGGCTATAAGGAGAAAATGTTAGACTGAGACATCATGGAACTGGTATTAGAATCAGATTCTGATGCATTTATCAGAAGACTAAGGCATTTAAGCTCAGAGTAAACAGTGACACTGACAATCACACAGATGATGTTACTGGTGCCACCTTCACACAGTGGACTGAAAATACAAACCATTGACCTACTGTACCTGTACTCCACATTTTTACAGGGGGTTCAAGTATGTTACAACCAACAGAGCCACCCCACACCAATAAAGACCCTTCCCCTCTTAGCGTTTTGACCGCAAGAACAGGAAGACAAGCTCCATGCACAAGCTAACTAAAAAGACTTGACACAGGACACAACAGACATTGACTTATTGAATGTAAGAGAATTCAGTGCCATGTGTGTTTGCCAAGAACAAAGAAACAAGAATGAAATTCAAGTGCTGAGAATGCAACATAAGATTTTGTGCCACCACATTTTTCAAGGTATATCCATACCAAACTGCATTTCTGAGGATCAACTGACACTAAAATAGAAAAGTGGAACACACAAATGTCAGTAAATACTACCACTGAAGTTACTGAACTGATTTTTTTTAAGTACCATCCCCTTGATTAAATAAGGGGGGGTGAACGAGGTATGGATTTTACAGAAGGGGCTTTATGGAGGAACAGATACTTGTCAGAGGCACCTATAAGTGTGGTATATGTTTCACTTCACCAGTGCAAGGAAAAAATAAACCCTGCATGGAGACATCTGTAAATAATTCATTAATTCTGGAAAAATCATAAGAATATTAGTAAGAAAAATTAAACTTGGCTTGTGATAATTTTGAGTACAATTAAACTTCACACAAGCTTTTATGTACCTAAAGCCTTTTAGACACATACTGTGAAAAAGAGGTATGTAATTATAAATGCAGAAAATTTTAAATAGGATGTGGCTCTGGGAGACTTTTCCCATTTGGCCATTGAAGGACATTTAATTCCTAGGACAGTGTTGTCCTGTTTGGACATAAAGGTTTATTCTACAGCTTAAAGCAGCAGGATGAAGAGATGTGGACTGGGTTGAGCTGGCTAAAGTAAGGAATTCAGAAGTGGTCTTGTGAACATAATGAAACTTATGGTTTGATATAAGGTGGGGAACTTTTGGATTTGCTGAGCAAGTGTCATCCTCTCATTGAGGCCTGATTTATATAGAGTTGATATTTTTATCATTTGATTTGGTCTGATGTGGTATAGAATTTTCAACTTGATGCAGTCAGTTTCCAGACTGACCATGCAAGGCACTCCTTAGACTGACTGACCATGTAAGACACTCCTGTTGGTATCACAAATGTCCACCATAAGATGTAGAGTTGAGTTAAGTCTGTTGAGTCATTTCCTGTATGGAATAAGACTGTAGCTTGTGTGTATGCTGAGCAGTGTCTCGTTAAGTACAAGTGTATGTCTACACATGATTTTTGTATTCCCAGAAAATGATAGACATGAAAGAACAGTGTGCCTGTGTCAAATTTTGTGTTAAACTGACGAAGAAAGGTACAGAAATTTTCAGCGTGTTTAAAGTAGCCTTTGGAGGGCAGACAGTGGGAAGAACACAAAATTTTTAGGGGTTTTCAAAGTTCAAAAGCTGTGTGACATCTGTTGAAAAGTGACACACATGCTCATTGTTACTTTGGCATTCACGGAGTTGTGTATTATGAACGTGTTCCACAAGGACAAACTGTAAACCACCATTGCAACATTGACACTTAACTGTGTCTGCGTGAAAATATGTTGTGTCAGTTACCTGAAAAATGGAAACCAGGAGGTTGGTTTAAATACCATAATGATGCACCTGCTCCCTCTGCATCGTCTGTGTGTTTATTTCTGCGTAATAACAAAATGACTGTCACTCCACTGACTCAATTTATCAGCTTTAGTGCTGCCTTTCTCCTTTCTTTTTCCAAAACTCAGGAGGGCATTAAAGGGAATGATACTTCCCAGAGAGATTACTTTGAATGAGACAGCATTGATCAGAAAGCATTCTTGTTGTGGGGAAATAAATTCATTCCATAAATTGTGTAATCACACTATGTATTCGTGTTGTTGCCTAGGTTTCTTTGTAGTATAATCTGTCAAATTTGTGGTAGACAAATTAGCATTTAGACTGGGTTTACTTAAGTCATTTCACTTACCTCCAGCCAATTATCATAACACAAGTGTTTCTACTCTTGTATATATCATCACTTTTGGTACAGTAAGCTGCTTGACTGCCACCCAGGTGTATTTTGTTCAGGTTTAGACACCGCTTACAGCCTCCTTTACTTTATATCTCCTTCTCACTTCATCTTCCCCACAAATAATGTGCATATTAGAAATTTGAGACTTCAGATGCTGACATAAAGTAGTTGCAGGGTGGAGGCACATCTGTGGGGTCTGGAACAGTTTCTGCTGGTGGTGAGGAAGAGAACACTCCACCACGCTCATCTCGAGATCGAGCTCGTCGGGACCTGACCAAGCAGCTGAACATGGACACAAGCTCAAATAGTTCACGAGACAGTGATGACAGCACCTCTTTGGCCACTGTGTCCTCACGCTCTCGAGTGGTGACAGGCCCCACCACTCGCCGTGCCTGGAGCGACTGGTGTTCAAACTCAAACAAGGGAAAGAGCAGCCAGAGTGAGGAGGAGAACAACAACAACAATAACAACAGTAACAACAACAATGGTGAGTTAAAATGAAAGTAGTGTGTGTGCAAAATTTCCATTGTGTTTGACATGGCAGTCAGGTAAAGTGGTACATGTTGGACGGCTCGTTTATCAACACTCTTATTACTTATTTATTGTGCTGCATTCAGCTTTTCAAGTCTTAAGGTATAGTTATGCTGCATGCAGGGGCTGTATTGTGGGGTGCTTATTCTGGCCTCTGTTCCAGAATATACAGTTCTTACACCAGTCAAGTTAAAGAAGCATTTTGCAGGTCCGTAGTGCATTTAATTTAACATTCCACAAAAAATTATCATTAACAAATACTTTTTTTTTTTTAAGGTGTCTTGTCGTGCATGAAATTCAAGACAGTAAATTGAGAGACTGTGGGGTTGCTGCCATGTCACACGTGCACACATTTGCCATGTTATTGTTAAGTATGATGCATGGATGGAATAAAAATATCATGCCATGATCTGCATGTTCACCCGATTTGTTATGTAGATGCTTTTTCTGTATAAAATGTTTATTATGTAATGCAAACTTTACACACATACAACATTTACCACTGTTTATGTGAAGCTGACTGCTCCCAGTAACAGCTGTTGCAGGGACACATGTGACACCATGCTGTGGCCACAGTAGTGGACCCAGGGGAACTGAATGCTGCTGTTGTAGTGATTGTATCTGACACTATGTTCACTGCATGCAGCAAGTGCATGGTTTTACTGCAGTAGTGGAAGTGTACCTTCATTTGGTAGACATTTGGTGTAGACATGTTGCCACTTAAATATTTGAAGTTCTCACTGTCAGGTGGCAGTGAGTACATTATTTTCTCTTATGTCTTGTGTGAGTATGCTTTCAGAGGTTTTATTGGTAAAAGCATTTTTTAATTTGAAACCATATTTCAGGCATATATTGAAATGTTATACATGAAGTATGATTGTTGAATCTGTGTTTATCCTGTTTATATGTTTGTAACTGTTTTGTGCAGGAAAGAGCAAGGCACGTCAGCCCAAAAAGCTTCGTCGCAAGTTGCCACGTGCAGGCAGCAAGTCATCACCTATTATGCAACAAACACGGTCCATGGCACAGGCTAAGAGAGGAGCTCGTGGACGGGTCAAGAAGGGTAAACCAAAGAAGACAATTAAGATAAATGGGTTGGATCTTCTTCACAGCCAGACTCTCCTCAGCACATCTCCACAAGGTGAGTGTTAGTGATTATGTGATGAAATGTGGTTTCTGTAATTAAACATTTTTGTACAAGCTTTGTGAAATCACAAGATATATATCAATTTGCTACATATGTTTCAGTGTGATTGTATGTGGTAGTATGTTGCAGGTACGTGTAATGCACACTCAAAACTGAACTTTAAAAAAAGTGTAGGTTGGCTTCACTGAATCTGTGTGTATGTAGCTTCTTGAGAAATACTGAAGAGATTCATAAAATATAATGTTGGAGTTTACTAAAATTGTTATCACCTTCCAGTTTTGGTTAAAGTGGGCTAACAGGAACACTTTTTGTGATGACCTGCAAGCATTTCTCCATACGTCTCAAATGTTACTCACTAAATAGTCATGTGTTGTCATGAAAGCTGTTTTGTAGGAAGGAACCCATATTAGTGCAACGGTACACATATTCTGGTCGGCTGGGTGACTAAATTCTTTATGGTACTGCCTAACATTTTCAGCATAATTAATGTGGTTTTTTCCCTCATATATAGAAAATGTGTCAGTCCACTTAACACTAGGCAGAAAGCACCAGCCAACATTGAGGTTCACAGGTCGCTGTAGACTTGCGGATCCACAGTATGGAATTTTCTTCCTATCACCCTTCTGGCACTAAATATTTGTAGGTTGCTTCTAGTTTTTTAGAAAACTTGTGGACCCACGATTAATTGCCCACTACAGTTTTTCTGGAAGTATTAGTTTTCAAGATAATTAAACAAAAGGGAGCAAGCAGGATACAGCGAAACCCACTTAAGATGTATCTGCTGAAGAATTTTTTCCTTCTAACATGCCAGAACAATTTAGCATGAAATTTTACCCATATGCTTAACATTTGCATTGCCCTTGTAAAACATTTTCTGCATCAAGTGATTTCCTACCTAAGAAAATAAAAATTTCATGATCCATCAAATTATTCACACATTCTTTGTGAAGTTTTCCATCATGCAGGGTGTTCACAACATATAATTTTGAAATAGTGCTTTCAATTTGTAAGATTAATCTCACCAGGTCATTTCTACCATGTATCAGAGGTACAGATAAGGAGTTCATTGTTAATTTGTGAAAATATGGCGTTTTGAATATGTTGCCATCATTTCCACAGCATGACACTTCATGAGCCGCATGTAATTTACTGTGGATGAGCAAGGTTTTCATGGAGCAAATTGTGACTATAACTTTTCTGCTTGAATTTCATAAATTCAAAGCCTTCAGTATCTGAAGTTCTTGTTCTTCACATTGCCTATGTGTGTACAGTTTTTGTTGTGTAGAACTATTAAGTATTGAACATATGATCAGCGTTACTATTATGTCAGAACCACCATAGAACATTAGCTGCTGTCAATTCAAACAAAACTGTACATTATAAACACAACACAAAATTGGCCTCACCAAAAAAAAAAAAAAAAAAAAAATCATTTCAGCACTGTGCATTTTCGAATCTACTCGAAATGTGATACACAGTACTGAGTCTTGTAAGTGAACAGCTGAGGTGGGAAAAGGTGAAAATAGCAAAATATAAAGTAGAATCAGTATTTTTGGAACAAAGCAAGAGTAGACATGACATCTAACAGTTAAAAAATGTCATGGGTTGGTCATGGATGTGTCAGAGTTGCTAAAGAAGGTAAGACTTAAGATGTGGTTTGATCATGAAAGTGAATTATTTAACACAGAATTCATATGGAATAATATTCAAGTAAAGGGAACTTCAGTTTCAACACAGAATTACAAAACAATGTTGTTTTCAGACTTACTCTTTCATGATGTGTTGAATTTTCCAGAAAACATCCTAAAAGAGGGTTTTACTGAGTCTGTACATTACCTAATCTGTTTATTTTCCAATAACACTTGTGTTGCTGTTTATGCAGCCATAGGGAAGAAGCCCCCTCCTGCACCTGGCTGTGTTGATCAGCAGCTGACGAGCCTGACTCTAAACAGCAACTCAGTGCACACAGAACTGGACATCCCACCAGCTCCTGCTGACACACCATATGCTCTGCAGATCTTACTGGACATGTATCGTGCACAATTCTTACAGATGGTGGAAATCATGAAGAGTCCACGTTATCGAGATGATGTAAACCTGCAGATTGAACGTGACAAGGTGAGATGCAAAGGAGTATGAGATGGGAGGGGCATGTAGTATGCAGGAAATGTGCACAAAATTGTGGTGGGAGAGCCTGAAGGGAAGAGACCTGTTACAGTGCCTGTGTGTTGGTGGGAGGATAATATTGAACTGGGTCTTAAACAAATGTGGCATAGAGCATGGATGGATTCATCTGGCTTGTGATAGAGTGCAGTGGCAGGCTGTTGTAAACATGGTAGGGAAGCTTAGGTTCCATAAAAGGCAGAGTTAGTTTGGTAGGTGAATGACTGTTGGCTGCTCATGCAGGGCTGTGTTTCATGGACATAATTTAAGTAAACCAAACAATCAGTGTTTAATTTAAGAAAACATCCTCCTGAATCCAGACTGGTAAAGGAGAAAGGTTAGTGACTGCAGTATACTTTTATTCAGCAAGGTGTATAAACTGCATTTGTAGAACAGTTTACTTCTGTATGCGTAAGTACTTGCAGGTTAGTTGGTAAAGTGACTGGCTTCAAGCATATGTGTATGTCTAATGTAGGCCTGTATACTTGCGTATAAGAAAAGTAATTATTCTGTATTCTGCTGCAGACCTAGCATTGAACACCCAAAGGTGTAATAGAATTTAGTCTGTATTCTTGCAGTATTTAAAGTGCCTGTGTTGGTTAAAGTGGTGTGTAGTATTTCAGTATATCTTGGTTGCAATTCAAATTTGCTTTCTCAGACTTTCTTTAATTACAATTTTAAAACTCTGTTACTTGATATTAAAGGGGAGTGCACAATTCAGTAAACTTTCTGAGAATACAATTCCTGAAGTGAAGCATTGTGACCAAATTTTGTTACCCTATATTTGTAAGTGACTACTATCGTGTTCCCTAATTAAATTGGGGTGCTGTACAAGCATCTAATACTGGAAGCTGTGTGCTTGATAGTCTCAGGGACAGATATCAAACTGAAAATATGGTGCAATCATGATTTACATGTGAGTTACGTGCCTGGAGCATGCTCATAAATAAAGATTTGTTCAAATTAAGACTAGTTATCTCAGAAATTTTGTAAGCGGTTTGTTACCCTGTGTGAACATATAGCAGGTTACTTCAACTTTACATATATAACATGATTTATTTTTTATTGTTATTCACAAGGGCACATTATTTAAAAATTGCACAAAACAAGAGTGCATAAATCACAGTTGTACTCTGAGTGTTCTGAAAGCAGTACATTTCACTGCAGCAGCTTTTCAACAAGTTATGCAGCTGACAATTATGATTTATTTTTGTCTCTGTGGGTGTGGGCTTAAACATAACAGCAAAACTGACTAGCACTGTATTATTGACGACAGTGACAATGATGGTGATGCCTTCCATGAGGACTGGTTTCAGCTAGTGCCTGAGGATGTCGGCTTCAGTTCTTATGTACGTGTGGAATTGACCTTCCAGCATGTGGCTGTTCTAGCACTGACAAGTTGTTGCAGTGGGGAAGTTGAAGGGGGAGATGAACATTACCTTGAAGGAGTGCCCAAGTATTACTAAAGCGCATGCTGCTTACAGTGCTGTGAAATCATTCTTTTTCTTGCACAGTATTAGTGAGCATGACAAGCAGAACATTTTGAATTTGGAATTGGTACTGTTCCATCTGATATGTAGGCTTCAAGTAAATAATTGTCGGTTACAGATTTCTTAAGGAAAAAGTGATTTGCACACAGGTATTAGTGTAAATATTTAATTGCTTGTTTTGTAGGCTTAATTGAAAAATTTATAATTTTCCTTGTATTGTTATTTTTTAGTGTTTCTTACCATGATTTTCCCACATTTGTCTTATAATTTTTGCAGTCCATCAAGAAACAGTGCCCAGAGGTTTTGCTCTATTTTTATTTTCTTTATATTATTTCGCTGGTAACTTGCTATATAGCATTACAAGTTTTACAGACATTCTTGAGGTGTGTGGTCTGTTATCATTCACTTATCATTGACTGTAAGGTATATATTCATTTACAGAAATGTAACACCAATATCTGATGGCTTGGCTTCCTGCCAAGCTGCATGTGTTATGGCCTAAATCATATTTAAAGATTCAGTTCCTCCCTCACAGTAAATGCTCACTATCTTCATTACAAAGATTAATCAGTTCGTGATGTTGAGGCAATTAGTCACTGGTTTAATAAGAATGCTGAAAAACAAAAACTTACTGTGTGGGAAGAATGTACAGTTTTTTTAGTGTTAAATGCCTTTGAATATATACTTACTTGTGGTCTCTAAATATCTAATCATGAAGACTTTTTCCATTATCTTGATTTGTTCTTGCAATGGCCTGTCACTCTCTGCTATTGTTGATGTTCCTGGCGGGGGATGTACTTCGTTGACTGGTGTGGTACAAAATTTTACTGTGCAATTAACGTTTATTTTGTGGCATGAATCCAACAAACTTTATAGAGCAACTGCTGCATCATCATTCCTAGGCAAGTTTGTAAGACCATGCAACATACAAGTCTGTGCTTCTGTCAGTGGCTACACAGAAAAATAGTCCTCACTGGTCTCACAATAAGGCTTTATTAAAAGGTATACTGTTATCATTGACATAATGTGAAGGAAAAATAAGTATTTTAACAAGATGTAAAATAAAAAATATAGACATGTAAAAAGAACAATTGATGAAGTAAAAGAAAATTATTCAGGTTAGTGCTGACTTGCAGCCCTTGGATTACTAGTCTTTTGGCATAACCCATACACCACAGAGGCATAAAATAGTAGATGGACTGCTGGCGGCAATTAGCAGCAGATAAAAAACTCTTTTGCAGTATTCTCAGTGATATCTGAAATTGGGATAAAAAGAAATTGTTAATTGTTCTTCATTTTGGGAATTTGTATCCCCACAAAGTTTGAAACAAATCAGTGATGAGATAGTTCATTGTGCACTCCCCTCGTGAGTCTTTTAAAGTGTTTGCTATTGTATGTTGTGATACTGGAATACAACTATATCTCAGGCAGAGTATTTGTATACTTGTTTTTATTTGTTTATTCTAAATGGCAGCAGTGTACTGAAGTTTTTGTATCATATAAGAGTATTGTTGCTTTTCATTTTTATGATGTATTGTGACTCAGAGTAGTTGGTTCAGTTGTGGCATTGTCACACGTACAGCAAGTCTGGTTGGTGTGTCCTGTATGAGGTCAGTAAATTACTGGAATTAATAATATCATACACGTGTGATATGACATGTAAACCACTTGTAACCACTGTCTGTTCATGTTATGACCACCAGGTATTAGTGAAAAAGTTATGGCTCAATCAGTTCACTTTTAGCAGCCCAACATATAAGTTGTAAGTTGTAATTATCTTTGTTTTCATGGAGCAGAAAGCATACATCAGGTTTTGTTTCAAACTCAGGGATAAAGACAACTATGTATGGAAATGAAGCTGTCTCTTGTATTTGTGCCTTTAAATGGTTTGAAGTTTCAGAGAGGGATATAAGAAATTTGTAGATGAATTATGGCATGGGCAGTGGTCAGCTGCTCAAAATCTGTAACAGCTGCAAAAAGTTTTGCTGCAAAAGTTGAAGATTAAAATGATATTGATAACCTCTCTGTCTCTCTCTTTGTGACAAAGAGAGTGTGATCCACCTAGAATTTTGCCTGAAAGACAACCAGTTAACAGTGACTTGGAAAGATTACTGGATTGGATAGCAAGAGTGAGGCCACAATTTCAAGACGGCAGCTGGACTGCTTTTGCATGACAATGCTCCTACTCATTCTGCCTTGGTAATGATGTGTTTCCTGGCAAATTGCAGTGTGTTCCAGATTAACTGCCTGCTTACTTACCTGGCTTTGCAGTAGTCAACTTTTCTATTCCCTGAAGTGAAAAGTACCTTCACAGGGAAGATTTCAAATGTTGAGGATATAAAAAGAATGTAACCACCAAATTAAATGCAGTTCCTTTTTATACCTTTCATGACTGTTTTGTGTAAGTTTTAGAAAGGTATAAAAAGTGTGTTGCAGTCAAGGGAAATTACTTTGGCGGTAAATAAAATAATTTTCTTCTTATGTTGTATATGTTTCTTCTTCCAGATTGAGCTATGGAACTTTGTTGTTTCACATCATACAGTTTGTGATAGGCATAGACTTAGATGTAACATTTTAATAACCGTGATTATCATATTTTTAGATACACCATTTTAGTAACATCTGGTGACTTGTTGCAGGAGCGCAACCAGAAGCTGAAGAGTCGTGCAGCTCAGCTGGAGAAACAAATAAAAGTGCTTATTGATGATAGTGTGGCCCTCCTGAAGGCACGCATGTCTGAACTTGGTATCAATGCTAGTTCCCCTGGTGACTTATTGGCTAAGGCAAAAGAAATTGTTTTGCGTCACAAGGAACTTCAGGCAAAGGCATCCAAGCTTCAGGCACAGGTGCATATGAGTTCTTTTTTTTCTGATGGTTCATCGAATTTATGTCAGATGATGTGATAAAATGTTTAACCCTTTAACACTGGAATTAAATCCCTCCACGCAACACAGCCTGCCTAGATTTTTTATTGGGGATTTTGAATTTTAATGCTTACTCTTAGGGGGAAAAAAGCATATCTCATAGACTTTTCATTCAAATTTAATGAAATAAATTTTGCACTCTGCTTATGAATTGGTTAGTCTGGGAAGAAATGTTCACCTATTTTTATATTCAATTTAGGCCTGTGAATCGCATGTATTATATAAAATGTGGTGTAAATAATTCATTACTCACATAATTCTGGTTGCTGCAGAAGGTCTTTGACACCTTGGATCACTGTTTTATCACGACAGACAGTATTCACAAAGAGGGTGATTTACAAATTTACCTTGGTGCGATATTCCGCGAAACAAGGTACCACGCACAGGTCCACATCCACATCTAGTGCACTTATACACTGTGCCCTTTCTTTGGCCTTGAGAAGAACATAGATGGCTTCACAGTTGGGTTGATGATTTCGCTGGCCAGTTATGGCGACTCTTGAGTCGCAAAACATATTTGTGCCCACACTTGGTCTTCCAGCCAATCTGGGGGTGGGGTGATCTTGGCTTTTTCTAGCTACCTCAATCAAATTCCTCACCAGAAAGAGCCTGAAATCTCGGTGGGTGTATTTAGCCCCACATGAAGATAACGGTATCCAACTGTTGAGTATTGCTAACAGTCTGCCTTATTTCTACAATGACAGCAAAACAGATCTAAAGCTAAAATGTTACTACTGTATAAAATTATAGATTGACGGCTGTGTGTTGGATGTTACTACCCCACAACCCCTACAGATTACCCCAGCACTACAAGAGGCATGTCTGTGGGCCCTCCTGTAGCTGTAAACATCAATTTTTGTGGATATCTCAGATTTTTTAACATTAGATGTGTCTGTATTATATGGGTACAGTACACCACTGACAACCCGTCTGGTCAACAAAGAGTGTTCGCTTCATGGGCCAGTGTTGATATTTCAACCCACAGTGAGCTGCAGTGCAAGCTATAAACAAAGCTAGCAGTGTCTGAACCTTGTTAGTCGGCTGGGACACAATGCGCAGTTACTGTGTCACCTTATAAATCAGGATTTGTGGGGGGTTTAGGAGATGGAGGGGGGACATACTGGCTCCACAAAGAAAGCCTGACCTTCAAGTGTCCTACAGCATAGCAAGCCACTGCAGTTTATCAGATAGGAGTGAACAGAATTCCTCCATACTTTGACACACTGTTTGCGACGTCTTTGTAAGTCATTAGGCAATATAAAGGGCTCACTGCACGATGTCTTTAGAAGTCGTTCGGCTTCAAAGGGTTAATGCATTGGATCCAAAGTTTTTGTGCTAACTGAATGCAGTTATGTATCTTGGGCAGTGGCTGCATCAGTGCAGATTAAAAGTTTTATGTCCTCATCTCCATCTTCAGGAACCGATGTGCTGATTTATGTAGACTGTGCCACATTGTAGTTCTCATTGGTCTTAAACTAAATGAACTAAATGACCATTATCAAGGCTTATCCCTCATTTTCTACTTTCTGTTCTCCTTGAGCACTCACCAGTAGTACTGGTTTTACTACCAGCACTCATGTGGACAGAATTTCTAGATGGCCAGAGAGGAACACAGAGAAGTAAACAAGAGCTATATGGATGGTGTAGTTCGGTGGTACTTCCTTCTTTGGTTTCAGTGTACCAGTGTGTTGCCTACTCTTATATCTCTAAAGACCCAAAAGCTGCAGCATGTTGTCACATTTGAGGAATGTGGAACACCTAGTTAATCTTGTAGCTTACTGGCCACAGTTCAGATGTGGCATTGGTAAGATAGGGACTGCATGATGCCAGTCATTGTAATGGTTCTGGTATTGCATCTGCTGGATTGCACAGAGGACCATCAAATTATGATACGGATCAGAAACAAGTAACAGATATTACCGTGATGTTGTCATGTTCCAGGTGACATCGATAGAGCATGAGCAAGCCAAGTATGTGAGCCTGCGTCAACAGGAGATCTTGGACAAGTACCGAAAGTCAGGGTTGATAAATGGGACATCAAATAACCAGCATTTGGATGTGTCAGGCCTGACCCAGGAATACATCCTCAAGGAAATATCTGCCACACTGTCCCACAGGAAGAAGTTGCACTCAAAGGTATCCCGTCTTGAAACAGAACTCACTGCCCTGGAAAAAGTGAATGAAGAGCGCAAATCACAGCCTCTTAACACCTCCAACCTTAAGATGAATAGTGCCTATACCAATGGCAACATCGTAGCACCAGTTGTATCTACTGAGAAAGTCCCTCATGCCCACCCACCTCTTCAACCTCCCCTTGCCACCAGTCACCTTCATGCTGCTGCTAATGTGAAACCTCAGCGCAAGTCACGAGAAGCCCGCACCCGGTCTCAGGACTGGCCTGATGTTCCTGACATTGGTAAGATTGAAGAAAACAACCCAGAGATCCTGGCACAGAAGATCCTAGAGACTGGACGTCAGATAGAAGCAGGAAAGATCAGGGAGACTACCAAGTTTAATGGAAGTCACACAAGTGCTGGTGATCTTGGCAATGCAGGACATGACATTGCACATGTTAACAATGGCCGATATGGCAGGCATGGGTCAAGTAGTCACCCTTACCAGTCACAAACTGGTTCTGCTGGAAAGCCAACAGACACACTTCCTGTACCTCGTGTAACCCCCCGGACTGGTTCCACCATAGGATCAGACTCAAAGGCTAAGCATGGGCGGTCCAGTAGTGGGAGCAAGCAGTTAGTGAGCTTTACCAATAACCGTGCACAGGAACCACCACGTGTCGCAAACTTTGAAGACCGTTTGAAAAGTATTATCACTAGTGTGCTGAATGAGGATCAGCAGAATCGTCAGCAACAACAAGCACTAATAAGCACAAATGGCTACTCAAATGCTTCTGTAGTGAACACATCGACAGGTGGCTATGGCAGTAGCAGTAACTACTATGGAGGCACAGGCCCTAGCAACTACAGTACAACCTCTGGGATGGAGGTTGGAAAGGCAAGTCGTGAGTGTAAGAAAGAGGACAGGTTTAGAGGAAGGGACTTATCCATTCAGGGCAGCAGGAACTTGTCTTCTCAACCAGACTACACACAGGTGTCCCCAGCCAAGCTTGCGTTGCGGAGGCATCTATCACAGGAGAAGCTGGCAGCTGCCTCTGCCCAGCAGTTGCAGGCTCTTGGAAACAGTGAGAAAGGTTTTGTTGCCACCCGAACGATTGGAGATCTAGTGAGTGGGGAGATTGAGCGCACACTGGAAATCTCAAACCAGAGCATTATCAATGCTGCAGTGGACATGAGTACAATGATGTCAACTACAACACCTGCCAGTGTAGTGAATCACAATATCCCACCTCGCCCAGAGCGGGTTAATGTACGTATCTCTCGCATTGTAGAGGACTCACTGGTGCGCAAAGAAACCGAGGATCATGTGGGTGACAACAGCCCTTCCCCCTTGCACCACACTCCAGTTTACTCCCCCATATCCAGGCCTAGCAGTACAGAGGGGGGAATGGGCACCACTGGAAACCCACCCACACCCACAGGAGTCCTGCATCCACCCACTCACATGCTTGAAGGCCTAGCATACCCTCAGCACCGGCCAAAATCTCCACCTCCATCACACCATGGCCTTGCTACCTTGGCCCATGTGGCATACACCCACCACAGTGCTTCCAACTTTTCCAGCCCTGTGGCACCTCCTGCTTACTCACCCCGTACCACAGTGGTCTACCCCCCATCCTCTGCTGGTTATATCCCAAAGACAACAGCTTCACAGCATGTGACATCAACAACCCTATCAGCGTCATGTCAGTATGCAAGTTCATGTAGTGAGGCAGGCTATACCCCAGTGCAGCTCCCACGAGCAGACATTAAACCTTATCATGAGTCATACTTCTCAGATACAAAGCCTCTTATCATTGTGAACCCAACATCTGATCACAAACCCCCTGCTACTGGGACTACGCCAGAAGCGTGTGCCAACAAACCCCATTACACTGGAAGTGGTTCAGATTCTTTTGGCCCAGTGGAGGGTCTTGCTGCAACACTGCATGCCAGGATAGTCGGGGGGCAGGAAAGCAGCTCAAAGCCTGGACATGATACATTGGTTGTGAAGGAGGAGGCTGATGAGCAGATAGACCGACGTTCAGACTGCATGATGTATGATGATAGGCATCGTCACCAGAGAACGGAGTTAACAAATTTAGATGAGAGTGAGGGAAAAAGTGGGGATCATGGCATGGTATTGGACCGTGGGGAGATCAGTCATATTGCTACAGCAACATCAGCACCCCAGGCTTCATTGCCTGCCATGGATGTTATCAAGACAGAAGCAAATGAAGTGATGAAGGCCGCAGACAGTGTTGAAGATGTGTTTGGGAGAACAGGTCACCACTACCACAGTGGGAGTTTGAAGCGTGCATCACCTGTCATCCAGGGCCCCACTCGCCTACACAAGAAGCAGCTGTTGGAGAATGGCATGGCACTTGGCGAGACGGATGGAGGGGTGTCGTCTGTGTCAGCAGTGGTGACAAATGCAAGCCAGCCACTGGCCATCAGTGCCATCTCATCTCCAGAGTTGAACTCTGGAAAGTCAACGCCTGTGCCTCCCACAGAAGATCTGCCTGAACAGAGGCATCTGGATGACAGAGAGGAAGGTATGAATTGTAGTCTGTTAGTCATGTGGGTTGGATTGTGGCTGATGGTTTGCATGTGTGGAGGCAAGTGTGGAAAGGGTGAACACTGCTTCGACTTGCAGTGTGATCTGTCCTGTTGCTGGGGCTATACATTATGAATGTCTTTTGTGTATAATGACTCTGCCATAACAAAGTAGCTAGTTTCTGAATGGGAATGAAACTGGATACCCCTTCGGGTGAGATTTAAGCTGTGTTGTTTTCAAACAGACAAGTTTATAATTGACATTTGAGAATTTTGCTGTATTGATGATTCAGGTTGTGTTGTTCTGTGTTGTGATGTCATGTAGTCTGGTGACTTGTTATTAGTCTATTGAAGGAATAGCCTGTCATCATCTTCCAGGGATGACTTCCACTGTCATCCCTGAAAGTCCGTACATGGCATAACATCCCAGAAAACTTGCATTTTCAGCAACACCACTGAAAAACTTAGATTCCCATACACTTTGTTTTGGAAAAATATCTGCCATTGTGTCAGTAAAATTTGTAGATTGTGGCAGAGGGATTCTAGCTGTGTACTTCCAAGGGGAAGGACATGAGAGTGTCAGTGTGATGGGACACTGGGGACCATGATGACATGCATGCAAGTCGAAACAGTCCGCCATGCAGCAAGCACTTCATATTAATACAACCACTGAGCAATGTAGCATATTTAGAATTGTGCATGAATAACATGGTTCTTCCCACCCTCAGTTAAAGTAGTTCAATATGTGTTAGTTCTCAGTCACAGTGTCATCTGTCTTGTTTTACCTGTTACATTGCTAAGAGCCACAGTTGTTTACTTTAAGTCTGTGGTCTTCTGAGTATGTGACATGATACACTCTGTTAGAGAGGTTACCACTGTTTCAGAGGAACTTGGTGAATCTTGATTAGAGAGATGATATGGTCCTTTTGAAACACTGATACTAACCACATCACATGCCAAAAGACTACAGGCCTAAAGGTATGATGTTATTTATTTTTAATGGTTCTGATGTGGTTGTCCTTGTAGTGTAAGACTGTGTTATGGAATGGTAGTGGTTACTTCTCATTTGTTAGGAGATCAGACACTGGAACATCTGCACAATACATTTGATCAAGGGAAGTTTTGCACTTCTGTTTTATTCAGGATCATTTGATAATCTGGTAATGAAAGTATCTGCAGATGCAAATATTACAGGATATGACATTATTTTGATTAGAAAACAGTTACCAACATCTTGAATTGGACTGCCCTGAAGATGGAGGAAGCAGTTTGACTAAAACATCACCAACTATTTACCAGTCAGTATGGCATCATATGCCATAAGTTCTGAGTCATCACCACCACACTGAGGACCTGAAATCTCATGAACATCCTGTCCATGTATGGAACTCTATGGCTACACCTACAAATATATTTATGATATGAGATTTCAGGTTTTCATGGCAGTGAACAGGTGCCATGACACTTTGTACTGTGATGGAGAATTATCGGCATTTTAGAGGAACATACTGCAACCTTGGGGTTTAACCCTTAGGCTACTAATGTCATATATATATGGAGCTCCTAGTAAAGCCAGAAATGCTAACGTCGTATATATATGGATCTACGTTTGGCAACGCTGAAACAGT
>Ga0209629_10000922_pt1 | contig 17481 bp, 18 predicted proteins | sample TergutCu122P5_FD_187286 | JGI IMG/M metagenome (GOLD analysis project Ga0209629, IMG submission 187286) | Cubitermes ugandensis P5 segment gut microbial communities from Kakamega Forest, Kenya - Cu122 P5 (SPAdes) (version 2) | ecosystem: Host-associated > Arthropoda: Insects > Digestive system...
CGTTACCGGACATCCCCGTAAAATATTATGATGAACGTTTCACTTCTGTCATGGCGCAACGGGCGATGATTGACGGAGGATTGAAGAAAAAGCGGCGGCGGGACAAAGCGTTGGTAGATGAAATTAGCGCCGTGATGATTCTTCAGGATTATTTGGAAAGTAGAAGGATAAATGATTGATGTTTAATGATTTTTAGATTGAGGAATGGATCAGTTGAAAAAGGAAAGCTGAAAACGAAGTCTAAAAACGGAAGCCAAAGTTGAGAATAAAGCAAAATATGATATTACCGATTTATACGTATGGCCAACCTGTCTTGAGAGGTGAAACAAAACCGATAGATGCAAACTATCCGGAATTGCCGCAACTCATAGATGATATGTTTGAGACAATGTATCAAGCAGATGGCATCGGGTTGGCAGCGCCTCAAATTGGCCGGTCTGTTCGGCTGTTTGTCATAGACGCCAATGCACTGGCTAAAGATCATCCTGAATGTAAGGATTTTAAGCGTGTGATGATCAATCCGGAGATTGTCGAACGGACAGACGAAGAAGTCACCCTGGAAGAAGGTTGTTTGAGCTTCCCCGGTATTCATGAAAAGGTAGCCCGCTCAGTTTCAATCAAAGTGAAATACGAGGATAGAGACCTCATTTCTAGGGAAGAAACGTTGGACGGATTCACTGCCCGCGTTGTACAGCACGAATACGACCATTTGGAAGGGCAAGTGTTTATAGACATTATTGCACCGATTCGCAAACAACTGAATAAGTCCAAATTGAATAATATCATCAAAGGGACGGTCAAATGTGCGTATCGTATCAAAACGTTGAAATAGAAAAGAATACGCATATCAGGCAATTGACAGGATAACAATAATGATGAATATGATCAGCATACATCGACATACAAAACATAAGCATTTAAAAATCATCAGTTTGTTGATTTTTTTGCAGTTTTTTGCGCTGATGATGTATGCCCAGGTAAATACAACGAGGGTGATGGCTATCGGCAGGAATGCGTTGTATTTTGAAGATTATATCCTTTCCATTCAATATTTTAATCAGGTTATCAGGGCTAAACCCTGGTTAGCAGAACCTTATTTCTACCGGGCTGTCGCCAAACTCAGCCTTGATGATTACAAAGGCGCCGAAGACGATTGCACGTTATGTCTTGAGCGCAACCCTTTTATGTGGAGCGCCTATTACGCACGCGGAATTGCCCGTCAAAGCCAGGAATTATATGACGCGGCGATCAAAGACTACGCTCGCGGGTTGGAGTTGCAACCCAATGACCGCGCCATGATGTCGAACCAGGCGATTGCCTTCATCCAGACAAAAGATTACTCCCAAGCCGCGACTGCATTGGAAGAATTGATCAAGGCTTATCCGAAGAACTCTTTCGGCTATCTTACACGAGGCGCCATGTACTTGGAAAAAGGCGATACTACGCTGGCGCTGAACGATTACAACAAAGCCATTGAAATTGATCCTTATTACGCACCCTGTTACGGGAATCGAGCCATAATCCTGTACCAGACCAACCGGTTACAGGAAGCATTAGCCGATCTGAATGAAGCCATTTACCTGAACGCTCGCGAGAGCGGATATTATATCAACAGAGGATTAGTTCGTTACCAACTCAACGACCTGCGCGGCGCGATGGCTGATTACGACCAGGTTATTGAGATGGACAGCCGCAACCTTATTGCCCGTTTTAACAGGGGATTGTTGCGTTTTCAGGTGGGAGACAATAATCGCGCGATCGAAGATTTTGACGTAGTCATCAACCTCGAACCCGACAATTATATGGCTTACTATAATCGAGCCTTATTAAGGTATGAAACAGGGAATTACGCCGGATCTGTATCTGATTATAACGTGGTTTTAAATCAATATCCGAACTTTATGCCGGGTTATTTCAGTCGTGCGGAAGCCAAACGTAAGATGAACGACATTGTAGGCGCCGACCGTGACTATTGGAAAGGTGTCGAATTGGACACCCAACACAGAAAAGGGCAAACGCCGGTCGTGGCTTCAAATAATGCCGCCAATAAAGCGCAAGATAATAAGACAGAAGAAGATAAGACACGCGAACAGTCTGATAAAAATATCGATAAATTTAATCGGCTGGTCGTTTACGACAAAGCGGAAGAACAGCGAAACAGGTATCAGAGCGAAGTGCGTGGCCGTATACAGGATAAAAATGTTCAGATTGACATTGAGCCTTCTTTCGTCTTGAGCTATTATGAAAAAGAAAAACCAGTCAATGAAGCCGTCTATTATAACAAAACAGTCGAATCTTTCAATGCGCGAATGGTACTTGCATGGAAGTTGCTGATAACCAACCGTGAAGTAGCATTGAACGAAGAACAGATTGCAGCGCATTTTGCCTCTATCAATGACTATTCATCTAAAATTGAGCTCAATCCAACCAATGCAGATAATTATTTTGGAAGGGCAATCGACTATATGCTTGTGCAGGATTTCGCTGAAGCCATTGCAAATTTTAATCGCGTCATTGAACTTGATCCGACGTATACGCTGGCTTATTTCAATCGGGCTGTCGTTAGGGAAAAACAGATGGAGTACGATCAATCGAAGATATCGTCAAGTCCTAACGAAATGAATACAATGAACTTACAGCTTGGAAAAAGCAATTTGATTCCATCGCTCCCGTCCATACCGACGGATGCAGTGAACATCGACGCCAAAGATAGCCGTAAGATCGATTACGAACTGATTCTGCATGACTATGATGTTGTTATTCAACAGAATCCTGATTTTATGTATGCCTATTTTAACAGAGGCAACATGCGTTGCTATCAGCGCGATTACAGGGCTGCCATTGCAGATTATAACGAGGCCATCTTGCACGACCCTGAATTTGCCGAAGCCTATTTTAACCGCGGGTTGTCGCGTTTATCTTTAGGCGACGTCGAACGTGGCATCGCCGACTTGAGCAAAGCCGGAGAATTAGGTATTTTGAATGCCTACAATATTATCAAACGGATGACAAACTGATTATCATAGTTTTATCCACGTCAGTTTCTTCCAGATATATTCCAGCGGCCCATGCGAATGATATGTTGACCATATCCGCGCAAAAACATATTGGATCAGAAAGATGCCCACTCCCACCGCAACCGAAAATGTAACCGTCAGTTTGGGTGCGAGCCCCAAGCCCCAGTGATAAAATACGAATCCGCCCAAAATCGATTGGGAGATATACATGGTCAGACTCATTTTTCCATAAGGCTCAAGTTTGGCAAGCCATTTGCTCATTTTTGTATAGTAATACGCTATAATAAAAGCTGATACAATAAAAACGAATAGCGCAAATGAACTGTACGATTCGAGGATAATATTCAATTGACGAAGAATTACAGCGTGGTCGACAAACTGTGGTAAGATGATTTTGAGGCCGGCTAACGGGAAATAACAAAGTATGCTCGCAATCAATGCTTTTGTCCAGAAACGGCTGTTTTTCTGTGTCTTTAAAAACTTGTATTGGCGACCCAGCAGCAATCCGAAAAGAAACAATGCGCCCACTTGATAAATCCGACCTGACTCAACCCACCATACAAAGCTAAACAGTTGACTGTGATAAACATTCTTAATCATATCCATCAAATTTCCTTCTTTCAGTACGCCAACAATTGTTCCGAAAAGCGCTCCCGCCCTGGGAGTATAAGCATAGGAAGGATTTACAAGCGCATAGCCGATTTTGAACCATTGTTCCGGCTGTACAAGTAACAGTAACGCTATGTAAAACAACGTCTTATCTGATAGACGGACAGTGAGAGGCAAGATGACGCCTACGATCGCAAATAATACCAGCACGTCGCCCGTATAAAAAACCGAGTTCAGGCATCCCCACAAAAACAGCAACACCATCCGCCAAAGAAAACGCCCCCTGAAATCAGCCCCTTGCTTTGTCTGATGCTTATCCTGCACGAAAAAGCTGAACCCGAAAAGCAGGGCGAAAATCGCATAAGCCTTCCCCGCAAAAAGGAAGGGAATAGAATCATGTAACATCCTGTCAGTGAATAGCATCAGCTTATTTTCGACAGCCGGATAGACAAACAGATTCATCTGTTCATAACTGTGCATCAATAAAATGCCCAAAATCGCAAACCCCCGCAAAGCATCTACCGCATTGATACGGTATGAGTTATCTTCTTTCATATGTTTCATTTTTTTTCAATAAGTAAATGACAAAATTTCAGCACGCAAATTATATTTCTTTTCGAGCGCAAATAACGTAAAAATCGCAAACTTAAACAAATATTTTGTGATTTGAAAATGATGATGAAAGATTGATGAGTAATTTTGCCAAATCTTTTTGCAGTTCAGCCGATATATGCTATCTTTGCTTCTCAATTAACGACATTATATGGCTTTAAAACGTTTTGGAGTATCGTTGGAGGATGAATTGTTAGCATCGTTAGACCACTTTGTGGAGATGAACGGATTCGCTAACCGTTCGCAGGCCATTCGTTTCCTGGTTGAAAAAAATGTGGCGGAAACGAAGTGGCAATGCAATCATATTGTGGCAGGTACGATTATCATCATGTATAACCAGAACAAAAAAGAGATAGCTTCCAAGATTGCCAATATTCAACAAATCTATAAAGATGTAATCCTTTCTTCATCAATGTATTATCTGAATGAAAACTATTGTCTTCAAATCGTTACCGTTAACGGGATGGCGCAAACCTTGACTGCGCTATCCGACCGGCTGATTACCATCAAAGGGATAAAGCACGGAAAATTGGTGATGAGTCGCGCAGATTAATTTTTTTTAACAAAAAAAGTAACACGTTATTCCAAATTCGTGCTACCTTTGCAGTGTTTTTCAACTACGGAGTACATAAAGATTGCACTCGCGATGCAAGAATAGATTGCTTGGTTTTTGCTTTTTCGTGCGACTTTTTGTGTTTATGGTGTAATAATAAAAAGGTGTATTATTAAAAAGTATTTATATATGAAACGTTCTATTTTTTTAATTTTCAGTATATTATCAGTTGCAAAGGTTTGGGCTTTGGGCGGTAGTTTTGTTCCTGATACGACAATTACCCTTGATCAGATTGTCGTCACAGCCACCAAATTAGAAACTTTCAAGACCCATATTCCGCTTTCCATGTCGGTGATTGGAAGGAATGAGATTGAAACAAGCAGTGAATCAGCTTTATTGCCGGTCTTGTCACACTACGTACCTGGGTTATTTGTCACCGAACGGGGGATCACCGGGTTTGGAATATCGACAGGCGCAGCCGGGACGGTGAATATTCGCGGCGTAGGTCAGAGCAATAAGGTACTGATGATGTTAGACGGGCAACCCCAATGGGCAGGACTGTTCGGACATGCACTTCCGGATATGTATGTTGCTTCGGATGTGGAGCGTGTAGAGGTGATTCGGGGGCCGGGTTCATTGCTTTACGGATCGAATGCGATGGGCGGGGTGGTAAATGTTATCACGCGTCAACATCAACAAAAAGGGCGCCTCACGCAAGCGCGCGTCCTCTACGGTTCGTATAACACACGTAAAATCATGGTAAATAATGGCTATAATGTTGGAAATTTCAGCAGTTTTATTTCTGTCAACCACGATTATACAGATGGGCACCGCGATAATTCGCAGTTTAAAATTTTCAATGGGTTTGCAAATTTAGGCTACCGTTTGAACGATCAGTACAAAATAACCGGAAATATCAGTCTGGCCAAATTCTTCAGTCAGAATCCGGGAATGATCACGAAGCCTATATATGACAATGATGTTGATGTATTGAGAGGTACGACTTCAGTAGCCTTTGAAAACAATCATGACAAAATCAGTGGCGCCGTTCGTTTCTATTACAATTGGGGGAATCATAAAATCAACGACGGCTATTATGCCGGTGCATCACCCCGTACCTATCTCTTTCGTTCTGATGACCATAACTATGGCGCATTGTTGTATGAGACATTTCGGCTTATAAAAGGCAATTATTTCACCATTGGGCTGGACTATAAAAATTGGGGAGGCCATGCCTGGAATGCCAACAACGACGGAAGTAAAGACGAGATGATTAACAAAAGCGTCAATGAGACAGCCGGTTATGTAGTTCTCCAACAGGATTTGTTAAATTTATTAAGCCTTAATGCGGGGATTCGTTATGAACAAAACAGCACATTTGGCGGTGAATGGGTTCCGCAAGCAGGATTAACCGTCCGTCCTTTTACAGGAAACACGCTGAAAGCATCAGTGTCCAAAGGATTTAGAAGTCCGAACATTCGTGAAATGTATATGTTTCCGCCGCAAAATCCTGACCTTAAACCTGAAAAGATGATAAACTACGAAGCATCAGTCGGGCAGACTTTGATGGAAGGATCGCTTGCATTTGAATTGACCGCCTTTTATATTGATGGTAAAGATATGATTCAGACGCAACCGATGGAAGGCAGACCGCCGCTCAATGTCAATACCGGCGCATTTATTAATAAAGGTATAGAAGCGGAAATCGCTTACCGGATTCTTCCAAATCTTGATTTCAACGCCAATTACAGCTACCTGTATACCGATCAGCCGTTGCTGGCCGCTCCTAAACATAAACTGTTTGCCGACTTGACTTACCGTCCCGGTCGATTTACGTTTGATATGAACGTGCAGACCATTGCCGGTTTGTATATCAACACTGCCACAAAGCTGAAAGAAAACTACAGTTTATTGAGTGCCAGAATATCCTATCTTATTGGAACACAGGATAAAGGTATCAATCTGTTTGTGAAAGGAGAAAACCTGACCGGCGCCAGTTATGCCATCAATGAAGGGTTTCCGATGCCGAAAGCGATTGTATTGGGCGGCGTGCAGGTATCATTCTAAAAAGCCGAAAAAACAGGACAGGATACGGGTTACAAAACAGGAGGCATAGGGTCGAAAAATCTTTCGATTCTATGCCTTTTTTTATCTTTTTTAGATGTTAAAAAATATCAACTAATATCTTTTCAGCTATAAATACATAAAATAATTCATAAATTTTTGCGCAAAGTATGAAAAACTATTTATAAAATATTTTATAATATATTTTATTTAATTACCTTTGTACAGAATTTAAGTTTTAAGTGTTTATGATTGTTTTAAGTAAGTTAAGCTAATGAAAAAGAAAGAAAAATTGAAGTATGTACCTCCGGTAATTGAGGTCAGGAGAGTGGTTTTAGAAGGGTTTATTGCAGTTTCAACTAAACCTATTCGAGGTATAAAATTAGAAGAATGGGAGACTGATGTACTTGATGCAAATAGCCATTCAGATATAGTGTTGAATTGGTAACGTTAAATGAACAGAAAACATTAAAAAATCATGATAGAATTAAGTATAGAATTATCAAAGACTCGTTATATGTGTTTCCTGATCGCTATGGTAACGCTGCTGATGTCGCTCTTTTTGTTGCTTTCTGCCTGCACGGAGGAAATAATAGGTCATGGCGACAATACGCCCGGCTCAGGCAAAAAGGTAGACGTCAAGTTTTCGCTTGATAAAGTGTATTATAAAGGTAATGAGGTGATTACACGCAGTAAAATGGATATGATTCCGGAAACGGTTGTTGTTCCGCTTGGGAATGGATTGAATATGTACGCAACGCTGGAAGTTGATCATGAGGTGCAGACACGTGCAACAACAGTTCAAGGTATATGGATGGATAACACAAAGTTACGCATAGTTGCCTACGCAAATGGAGATACGTATCACACACATGCAGATTATACGGTGAACGGTAACACGCTTTCAGGAGACCCTTTTCAGGTAATTGAAGGTAGCTATAAGTTTGTGGCATACGCTTATAACAACGGTTCACTGACACCTCCTTTGAAGTTTCCCGATCATGGCGAAACCATAGATGGGATTGATCCGGGAAACTACGACTTAGTGTGGGGATGTTATCCGGCAGAAGGTACTACTCAAGTGACTGTTGCTACTGCTGAATTGATAAATATATCGATGACTCATTTATTTTCGGGTGTGGATATTTCAGCAACGACCCTGAATATGGGCATCACACCGGCTCCCAACATTACTTCGATACAAGGTGTTTCGATATCCGGCAAAAAAGCCGGCCTGACAGTGAAAGACGGGAAGTTTCTTCAAAATAACGATGACGAAAAGTATTTTTTCGCTCAAGACTTATTTGACGGCATAGGCACACCGACAGTCAAAACTTCCAATTTCCGGAGAGTTTTCACAGGTAACGCAACATCTACTGTCTTACATGTTGAAAACCTGACGCTTAACGGAGACAGGACATTTAGTAACTTGGAGGCAGAATTTAACAAACAATTGATGAACGGAGTTAAATATGTGCTTAAAGTGTTCTTTACAAATGGAACACCTCCGGGAACGATTACCGTTACAGAGCAGTTGATATTGGCTCAAATGGAGCAGAAACCGGCAATCCCCAAACTGACCGTTGAATGTAAGAAGCATAACGGTGATCCCGATCCCGATGCGCGCTGGACACTTTCCGTGCCACAGGGTAATAATTGGTTGACGCTTTCGCTTTCCAACAATCCCGCGAATGCTTCAAAAACCGTCTCCGGTACAGGCACGCAAGAGATTTACGTCTTTGTATCGACCAACGCATTGGGTTCGACTGTCAGAGAGGAGAACGTCGTGCTGAGTTCTGATGGTGTGGATATTGGCGCCACTGTAATCCGTCAGATGAAAGACCTTCCTCCGCCTGAAACAGTCAGTGCCAGGGCATCTTGCGTTGGAGCGTTCTGGAGGCACGATCAGATTGGCGAGCGTATCATACAAATTAACATGGGCGCCAACAGCGGCGTGTGGACAGCTTTGGTGTCGTTCTATGACAGTAAGTGGAATCCTGATCATGGTGACGGCGTATTGCTGGCTGTAAGCGGTTCTTCCGATCCCAATATTGGAACCGCCAATCCGGACAATGCTGAAAATTACAATATGATCGGATATGGTTATTCCAATGTGATCAATGGTACGGTATCTCCCGGCAACGACATTGTATTCCGCATCGGCCTGCAAAAGACTTTTGACGCCTATCATGTGGACAATAATCCCGCCCGTTATGCAGTCATAGAACTGTGGTATGCCAATCACACGAAGATGCAGCGAATCTATCTGCGTCAAGGCGAAGGCCCTGATTACCTGATGAACCGGTATGCGCCCGACAACCGCAGCGCTGCCGTAAAATTCTCTCCCTTCAATTTGACAGCAGATACAAAAAATACGGCGATAAGCGCTTCAAATCCGGCCAAATTTACCGAATATCCAACCCAGGTGGGGGCTTATTTCCAGTGGGCAAGCAATAACCGCAAGCATTATGCCTGGGCTCCACATACCACATCGGTTCCGAACTGGGATTACTACGGCGCTAATTGGGATAGTTCCCATGAGACTTGTCCGGACGGTTATCGACGGCCGAGCGACAATGGCAATGACGAAGGTGAGATCAGACAGTCGCTGTGGTCAGAGTCCATCAAAAATGATGTCAGCAACACAAAAAACTATCAATATGGTTATTACGCAGATGGTTTCTATGACCGCCGTCCAATTAACAGAACGGGCGGTACGAATGGAATTGTTGCCGAAGAAACCGAGGAGATAGCATACGGAGGGGGACTGTTCTACAATCCAACGACCAACGCCAGCATCTTTTTCCCTATTACGGGATATCGTGACCAGAACAGCGGAATGCGTACTAATTCAGGCTATTGGGGGTACTACCTGACAACCTATCAGGATGGGTGGACAAATGCGTATGCCTTATGTATGCAGAATGAAGGAAATCTTTCGATGAGCTTTGTTGCGAAACCTCAAGGAAGCAATATCCGTTGTGTAAAGATTCAGTAAAATCGAGCGGAGTTGAGCGGCAAATGTTTTGCCGCTCAACTCCGCTATTTTTTTGTTATTTGCTTTCAAAACTGTAACTTTGTCAAAAATTTATGTATTGTGAATCATTCAAGAAAAAATCTCATCTTTTTCGTTGCGCTGGCAATGTCACTCATGGCTGCAAATTCTCAAAATACAGCCGTAAATGATACTTTAAAACTGATTGTTACAGAGCAAAATAGCGATCGGAATGTCATGTTGAACGCAGCTTCTGCCAACGCCGGGCCGCGTAATGTGAATATCGGGCTTCCCGCAAGCGTGGGAGGAACTACCGTGTTGGAAAACGGCCTTCCGCTGGTTTATTTCTTTTGGCCTGAGATGCACTTCAAATCGTGGCGTATGGATGCAATGACTACCGGTTCGCAATTGCTGGATTTGGGACAGACAGCCATACAGATCGGCGATGTGGGTTTCTCTTTAAGCAGTTATGATAACCTTGGTACAGACGTATTTGGAGGAAATATAAAACTAAACTCCAACCATTTTGGCTTATTGAACGGCACAATAAATCTAAGCGGCCCGATCGCAGGCAATGGATTGAAATTTTCGGTGGGAGCCTACGGCAATTTTGATCCGGGCACTTATAAGGCAAATAAAAACAATATCGACAAATATTATAACGACCAAATGCAATTATATAAAGTGGCCTTAACGCAAGATTATCGGTTTGGGAGTGGGAAAGGGTCTGTTTCTCTTTTTTATAAATTTGCCGATTTCAAATCAATGACCTGGGTGCAGTCTGCCCCTTATCGCTATCATCTTGACGGTTCGGTATCTGAAATTGAGGGATTTAGAATAGGAAATGATAATTATATGGCCAGCCAGATCATCCGTGTAAAAAATGCTGAGACAGGTCAAATCGAAGAACGTGATGCGTTGAAGGATCTCGGCTCAACTTCACATACGCTTGATATTATCGGTAAAAACAACTTCGACAACGGATTGAATTTCAATTATATCGTAAGACTTCATACGGCAAGTACAGGTCAATTTACCCATGCTGTTGCAGGGATTACGAACAAGACTTATGTGAATGAAAACGGTGAAACGATTACGGCCAACGTACAAAATGTGATGCTGTATGCATCCAGAAGGACGCCGATTAAATCGTTGACCAGCCTGTTTGAGTTGGGTAAAAAATCGGGCAGACACGACTGGAAAATCAGTCTTAATCAGTGGTTGTACAATATCAATCATTTTGTGACGGAAGGCAGTATCTATCAACAAACTATCGAGGCCAATCCGAAACGAATCCCTGGCAGTGAACGATATGACCTGAGGGAATATCATAACGGAACCGAAAATAAAACTGCCATCTTCTTAACCGACAAATGGGATATTTCAGCCGTATTCACACTCAATATGGGCGCCCGTTTTGAATATCAAAGCTTGCGGGGAGACTATATCGACAGGAATAATATCGACCCCGACATTCCCTATTTATCAAACAAAAAGACTGATGTAAAGAAAGACTGGTTTAACAAAGCGTTTATGATGAATGGTATTTATAAAATAACCAAAGAATTTGGAGCGTTGGGCGAGGCAACTTACAATGAACAAACCGGACACTTGGAAAATTATACGTCAGGTATTGAGCCGAACTTTAAAAAATCTCACATACCTGGAGCAGGTTTGGGCGTATATTATAACCATCCTTTGTTTAGTTTGGTATCGAAAGCTACTTATATTCAACGCGATGAGTACCGGTTGACGAGTACTTTTGTGAGTCCGTCAGGAGCCATTACGCGCCACACTGTTTCGTATGGCATCCAAACATTGGGATGGACTACGGATGTATTGGCAACCCCTTTCAAAAATTTTACGCTTCACCTTTTGCTCACCTTGCAGGCGCCCAAATTCAAAGATTATGCGGGAACGGTCTATTTCGATACAGGCGAATCGGCTGATTATAACTTCAGTAACAACAACGTCACGAAAGTTTCCAGGATGCTGATTGAGATTGACCCCAGCTATCAGTGGAATAAGTTGCGATTGTGGGCAAGTGCGCGCTATTTCAGCAAGGAATATGCCAACCTGACCAATTCGCTGTTCTTCAAAGGGCGCTGGGAAACATTTGCAGGCGTTAACTATATGTTTAACAGGAATTTTGAAGTGAACGCAAGTGTTGTCAACTTGCTGAATCAACGCGGAGCGCAAGGCACCATCTCCGGAGCAGATTTATTTACAAAAGAAGAAGCGCAAAAGATGGAAGGAGCAATTCTATCAGGCACTTATATCCGTCCGTTTACCGTGGAGTTCGGATTGGTATGCCGGTTTTAGTATCAAATTGATTTGTAAATAATTTTAAAAGAATAGTTTATATGAATAGAAAATTTAATTCAATCATTGCGATTGTTGTATTTTATGTGATTGCCATATCATTACGGTACTTGACAAATAAAACTTCAATGCTGTCAGGAATCGAAAGTGATTTTCTCAAAACAATTTTGCAGGGAATTGGTCCGGCGGTTGGAGCATTAGTTGCCTGCGTCTTATTTCGAATCAAAATGGAAATGGGACTTAAAGGTAATTTTAAGAATTATGCAATCCCATTGTTGATTTACGGGATTTTTCCAATGCTGCTGATTGGAATCGTTGCCTATTTTACGAATAGAACAATTCCTTTTATGCCTGTTATTACAATCCTGATATATGGTTTGCTTGAGGAAATTGGGTGGCGAGGTTTTTTGCAACAAATATTGAAACCATTGCCCAAATTTGCAGGAATATTAATAATCACTGTGTTGTGGTTTGTATGGCATTTGAATTTTGAACTAAACACTTCAAATCTTTGGTTTTTTGGAATTTTGCTTTTAGGAAGTTGGGGTATTGGACTGGTGGCAGACAAAACAAAATCCTTATTGGCTGTCGCAGCCTTTCATTCTCTAAACAATTTCTTTGCTGAATTAAACACACAGAAAATAATCATTTTGACAATACTGCTGACTGTTTGGATTTTAAGTATTATTTATCGGAGAAAGTTTGAAAAACAAGATGAAGAAATATGATGAAAAAGACACGGCCTGCAACAAATCAATTTTCGTTGCCTGTGAGCGTGCGACAATGCGAGAAGATACAAAAAATAAAATTTGTAAATTTCGTGAAATTTGACAGAATTAGAGAAAAAAGTAAGATTATTTTGAACTATTTCAAAAGCATTTAGTATCTTTGTCGAAGAAATTTTAAAATGGACAGTTATGCAATCATCATTTCATTTTGCATCAGCACAAGAATTTACACCTGCTATTTTAGATACAATAAGACAGACATACAAGGAGAAACCAATCTCTATCTATATCCAGGAAGATGAGCCGTTTGTACCGCATTGGCAAATACAGGAAGTAAGGCGCAGGGACGCTCTTATGGTAAATAATCCCGAATATTTGCTTGATTGTGACGTAGTTATTAGCGAATTGGAAAAAGAACTTGAAATGGTATGAAAGCAAGGAAGAATGAAATTCATATAACTGCCATTTTTTATACTGCACGAAATCCTCAAATTTGGGAACAAAGGATATTTTAAAGAATAATTATGGAAAAATGCACTGCTTACAACGAGGCTTCACGCAAGCGGGGGTATACTCCCGCAGACAGTTTTGTGCTGCTTTTCAAGTGTGTAATTCGTCCGAGCCTTTGTGGAATCCCCGCTTGCATGAAACCGACACCACGTTAGCTGCAAGGCGTGTGCAAAATTTTCGAGTGACTTTGATTCGGTTAAACTTGACAGCACAGCAAAAAATATGACTTGAAATTTTGGTAAATATAAAGAAATCTGTAAATTTGCACTATGATTACAGATGTACAGAAAAATATCATCATTAGTACAATAATGCCGTTTCATCCGTTAAAAATTGGCATATTTGGCTCTGTGGCTCGTGGAGAGAATACAGAAAATAGCGATATTGACATTCTCTATCAGTTGAAAGATACTGTTGGACTATTTAATCTTGTACGGATGAAAGACAGTTTGGAAGAAAAATTGAATAAAAAAGTGGATTTGGTTTCGGAAAAACACCTGCATCCAAAACTGAAACCTCAAATTATGAATGATTTAAAAGTGATTTACAGCAATGGATAATAAAGATTTGTTTCGCTTGGGACATATTCGTGACTGCATTGCAAAAAATTGAACACTTATGTTTATAGGAATAATATACCGTTACTACATTATCAATGAAAAAGGCAAAGAAATGTCTTATATAGGTCAAACTTGTTCCGAGAAACAAAGACGATCTGACTTTTTGAATCTCAATACTCAATATGGCGGTAAAAGAATTGATAATGCCCGAAAGAAATATGGTCCTCTAATGTTTAACTACGAGATTATTGAAACTGTTAGGTGTGAAACAAAAGAGGAAAGAAGTCAGATGCTTAATGATTTAGAAATATATTATATTAACTTGTACAACTCCTGCAAAAAAGGATATAATAATACTATTGGTGGAGGCGGTGCCAACGGCTATGTGCATACAGAAGAGTATAAACAATGGCAGAGCAAAAAATCTGCGGAATTAGCAAAAAATCCAGAATACATAAAAAGAATATCAAAGGGCATTAAATCTTTTTATGAGAATAATCCAAATGCACGTATTGATAAATCGAATGAAGTTAGAAAACGATATGAGAATCCAAAAGAAAGAGAAAAAACTAGTGTCGCTCATAAAAAGAGTTATGCAGACAATCCACAGAGAGCAAAAAAACAAGCTCAAATATTAAGTAAAACATGTTCAACGCCTGAAGGAAAAAAACGCATGAGTGAAACTATAAAAAATGCATGGAAAACAGAAGCATATCGAAAAAAATATTCTGAAAGCAAAAAGGCTCTTTGGGCAACACAAGAATATCGAGATAAAATGAAGATTGCATACAAAGGGATGAATGGAAAAAGAGTTCGACAATCTACATTAAATAATGTCCATATTTGCGAATTTGAATCTGTAGCAGAGGCAGCAAGGCAACTTGGGTATAGCTTTGGAGGTATTTGTAGAGTATGTAGGGGAGAACGTCTACAGTACAAAGGTTATAGATGGAATTATGTGGAAACTGATGTATTGAAAGAGGGTATAAACCAATAAGGTTACTATTAAAAAGAAAACTTTGAGACTATTTTGACTCAGCGTTTATTTGATTTTATATGAAGCCAGCCGCACGTCGTTGTGCGACACCTGTGGGCGAAAGTGCGTTGGATAATGGAATAGAGAATTGAACGTTGAATAGAACATAAACTTTTTGGAAAGACATAAAAATTAAAAATATGGAACAAAGAGATTATCTTTTGAGAGAAATTGAGAAAATCGAGGCACTAATGAAAGCTATTCTTCAGAAAATCTTCGGTGGAAAAGGAAATTCAGCAATAACTATTGAACAACAAATTAAAGATACCAAAGGAATGCAGTGAAAACTCCGTTTCATTAATTCTTGTTTTTTTTTAAAAAAATTTGCAGATAAGTTGAAATGTGGTATTTTTGCATTACGAGAGAAGCGTGAGCGTTTATGCGCATTTTGTCTTTATCAGTAAGCAGTTTTACGCAGTGGAGGTGTTGCTGAAATAGAGGAAATAAAAGATTATTAATTAAATAAATAGATATGAAAAGGGTGAATGTGACTTTGGCAATTTTTCTCTTTGTGATGGCAGGATGTGGAGGAAACAGACAATCGGTTGAGACTGATGGATTTATCACTGTTGACGTTACGAAAAAATATCCCAGGAAAGAGTTGATTTTGCAGGACTTTATGGATGTGGAATATGTTGTGCTGGAAACTAAAGATGAATTTCTTAATCAAGGCGTTGTGCTGGCTGTCGGCAAGCAAATCATAGCAGTCAGGAATAACGTCAGAGACGGGGATATATTTATCTATGACCGAAACGGTAAAGCCTTGAGAAAGATAAACCGTATGGGACAAGGCGGTGAAGAATATACGGGTATTAACAGTATTGTTTTGGATGAGGATAACGAAGAAATGTTCGTTAAAGACTCGAAAAAAACATTGGTGTATGATTTGTACGGAAAGTATAAAAGAAGTTTCAATTCATCGTATGGTAATATTTATAGTTTTGACAGAGAGAGTTTTATTTGCCATGATACATCTTTTGATATTGATGTAACAGACACAGACAAACCGCCGTTTGTTATTATTTCCAAACAGGACGGAAGTATTATAAAAGAAATCAAACCTGCCTGTCAACAAAAAAGACCGGGTACAGTAAAAATGCCATATAATGGCATGGTTGTTGTAGCATACACATCTAATTTTCCCTTTCCCTCTATCATACCCTGGCGTGAGAGCTGGATACTTACAGTTTATTCTAACGATACGGTATTTAACTATTTACCAGACCATCGCATGATTCCTTTTATTGTACGAACCCCGTCCATACAATCCGGTAATCCGGAAGCGTTTTTGTCATTAGGGTTACTCACAGAACGTTACTGGTTTTTGCAAACCGAGAAAACTGAACCTGAAACCGTAGGTACTACTCCGGCTGATACACGTGTTTTATGGCCGAAAACTGATTTAATGTACGACAGGCAAGAGAGAGCAATTTACGAATACACGGTAATGAATGATGATTTTCCAAATCAAATAAATATAAATATGATACGGAATGCTGCTGCAAATGATGAAATTGCGTTTCAACAAAAAATAGAATCTTACCAACTTGTTGAGGCCTACAAAAAAGGCGAATTGAAAGGCAGACTGAAAGAAATCGCCGCCGAACTGGATGTTGAAGATAATCCGGTGATTATGTTAGTAAAATATAAAAAGTAAATATTGTTAATATGGAATTGAACATTGATTTATTAAAGGTACAGAGTAAAAAATCGCTTTTTAGAGTGATATTCGGAATCCTTTTTATAGTATTTGCAGGTAGTTGGATTATCATTAGACTCATTGAGAATGAATCCATAAAACTTTTCGATTGGATTTACTTTGGAATTTTCGCATTAAACGGTATAGTTCATATTGTTGAAGGATTAGGGTATCCTTTTGGAAGATTTTTTGGAAGAGCATACATTTTGATTAATTCTGAATTTATTTCATTAAAATCTGGTGTTTTTGAGAAAGAGCAATTTATTAATTGGAGTGACATTAATTCAATTGATTACAAGCTCAATAAGCTGAATATCAAAAAAACAGACAATACAGTTTTGATAATAAATTTAACAAAGTTTGATTACATATTACTCATAGAAATTAAAAAAGCGGTCAGCAATATTGCGAACGAGAAAAATATACAATTAAACATTTGATTATCTGTATATTAATACTTAATATTGATAGAATTGTAGTTAAGAAAATAAAAAACCAAATGCCTGCCGCCACCACGTTAAGCGCAAGCGGCGGTACAGCGCACCGAAAGATTGGAGCGAAAATTTCAGATAAAATATGGATACAATATAAATATTTTATATCTTTGCAGTCCGAATTTTCAGATAAAATATGGATAAAATATGGATAGATATATTCAAAAATTAAACTTTGATTTTCTCACAAATCAGCGGGTAATGCAACTTATTGCGGCGATTGACGAGTATCGTGGGAAATGGAATGTTGTTGAAAAACGCGAAAATCGATACTTGAAAGAG
>Ga0209629_10000923_pt1 | contig 17474 bp, 12 predicted proteins | sample TergutCu122P5_FD_187286 | JGI IMG/M metagenome (GOLD analysis project Ga0209629, IMG submission 187286) | Cubitermes ugandensis P5 segment gut microbial communities from Kakamega Forest, Kenya - Cu122 P5 (SPAdes) (version 2) | ecosystem: Host-associated > Arthropoda: Insects > Digestive system...
GGTTCAATACCTGAGAAAAACGACTGCGACAGAAACGCTATTTCATAAATGTTTCTTGCATCCTTCACAGAGAAAGCACATACTTATTTTCAGAGAGGACAATCACAGGTGCGTACCTGAAACTAGCGCTGACAACAGCGAACCCTTTGATGAGAGGACGACCCCCATGGAAATGACCCCCCTCCCCCCGCTTCTTTGAGTAACGTTTCTTCAGGGGCTCTTAAGAAAATGTCAAAGTCCCAAAACCTTTGGTTCCGCACGTTCTGCGTCCTGCTTTCCGTGGTGCTGGTCATAGCACTCATTCCGGCCTCTGCTGTGGCGACCCCCAAAAGCACCGCTGTTCCTTCTCAGGAGGCCTCAACTCCACCGCTCGGTTCAGGGGAGGCAACTTACGGCGCTCCTGCTGATGCGAATCCTGATCCAGCCGCAGAAGTAAGGCCTCAAGCCAAAGATCCCCATGCAACACGAGTTCGCGAGATCATCGAGGATCGCACCCCTACTGCAAAGACCTATGAGCTCTCTGACGGACGACGTCAGATACTGGATTCTGTGGCAGATCTGCATTACAAGAATGCTTCAGGGCATATGGTTGACATCTCAACTAATCTGATAGCAGCAGAGACTACCGCTACTCCTGGTACACTTACTACCCTTTCTACTAAAGATAAGACTTCTTTTTCTGCAAAAGGCACAGGGGCAGCTACCATTAGCGGAGACGGCTACTCACTTTCTCTTACCGCCTGCGGTGCATCCCTCAGTCAACCGATGGCGCTGGGAGATACGGCGCTTTATCTGGATAGCGGAGATGATACCTCGCTTTCCTATCAGGCCCTACGCGGTGGCCTGAAAGAAACACTGCTTCTTAACAATCCCAATAAGACTAAAGACTTCTATGACTTCAGACTTGATTTCACAGGCTTGACGCTTCGACAAAATGAAGAAAGTAAAGCCTTCGAACTCATCAAGAGCGATGGAAGTATCGCCTATGGCCTGGCAGATCTTGTAGTTACCGACTCAAGCTACAACGAAAAAAGTGGTAACTCAAGCGAATGCCCCAATACCTCCTGGGAACTCATCTCATCATCAAAGACCTCAGCCCGTTTCAGGGCGTGCCTAGATAAGGACTGGCTGTCTTCAAAAGAGAGGATCTGGCCGATAAAGATCGATCCTTCAGTAACTGTTGGGGTAGCTCTTGATACCTATGTGGGATCTGGTTACGCAACCAGTAACTACAACACTTCAGCAGAGCTCAGAGCCGGCTACTATGATGCAACAACAGGAATAAACAGAAGCTACCTTAAGTTCAACGCGCTGCCTTCTCTTCCGACGGCAAACGTTGACTCAGTGACGCTGAGCGCCTATCAGCAGCATCAGTATTATGTCAGTACCGCTACGACAAGCTATGTCGCTCTGGCCTCAGCAGCGATAGGATCAGCTATTACCTGGAACACCAAACCTGCGATGTCAGCAGGGATTGCCTCTACTTCGATTACCGGTCGGGGAGTGTGGGCATCCTATAACGTCACCTCTTCACTGAAAGCGCCCATCAACACAGGTGCTGCCTTTTATGGACTGGTGTTTTATCAGTCAGAAGCATCTCCCACTTGTGACACCTGGCGTAAGTTCAACTCAGCAGAAGGCACCTATCCTCCGTACTTGACAATCACCTATTCAACGAAGGTTGCGCCGGTTGCTAACCTGACCTACACACAATCAGCAACAGATACCTACTTTAGAGAGGCCGACAAGAATGGTGATGGCATAGCTGATAACAAGAATGACTATCCTGACGCGGGACGCGGGAGCGTAGGCCTGTCCTGGACCAAGGACCCCTATGCGGCAGGCTATCACATCTACGCTTATGACGGAGCAAATTATCGCCAGGTAGGAACTACTCTGGGCAACAGTGCCACCACCTGGTCATCAGCAGGAGCAGGCATCTATCCGACAGATACCACTATCGCAGGATACGGAGCAAACGGCAGTTACTCAGGTAATCCCTATACCGGAGCCGCAAGCCCTTCTGCTGCTACCTATATCTCTTCTAGCGCGCTTACCTATCCGTCAGCAACACCTTATAACGCGAAAGGATCAGCCGGATCAGGTGTGGTGGTTCCTTCTGGTAAATATCTCTATGTTCGCAATTGGTCAGGATATCCCGGGCCGAGTAAATGGGTGCGCTATACACAAAACCCTTCCTCTAATCCTAATGTTCCTACAATAGACGCTGCATCTGCAAAACTTCAGGCAACAGCAGATACAGTTCCTGATACCGAATCAGCCTTTGTTCTCAACGGAGTACTTTACGAAGGGGCTGTGACTGCGGCAACAGCAACTAGCACCACTGTCGTCGGCTACGCCGAATCAACCTTCGAGTCTTCCTCTGCTCATGGTTTTTCGTTTACTTTCGATAAACCTCTGCTGGGGCGTGCCAGCGGCGCTGATATTGCAGCAGGCTCTAGTGGCAGTAATATCGTGCTGCTGACAACAGATGGCGCCTGCATCTATTCAGTAGGACAAGTAGGACAAGGCTTTAAGGTTCGTAAATACAGCGATACGGGGCACTTCTTAGAAGAGTTCAGCGTAGCTGTTGCCAATACCACCAACTTCGCTAGCTTTGATGGCATAGGCTCAGATGGTAATAATCTCTACCTTTATGAGTGGACAGCCACAAGTGCGGCACGTACCTACAAAGTGTCGCTTGCCTCACACCTGCTTACCGGAGAGTTTCTGCAGACCGATCAGGCAAGCAGACATATAGTCACTTTTGCCTATGACTTCACCTATAAGCGCTTCGTGGCAGGTAACCTCGATGGGGGCAGCAATGTCTTTAGCTTCAGATCTCCCGGTATGGATCTGCGCGATAATCCAAGTCCGCTCTACGGCAAGCAAAAGACGACCTACCTCACTAACATCAACTACTGGTTTAGGGTAGCTGCATTTGATGCCTACGGAGAGACAGCTATAGGTTCTGCCCCCTGTGCTATGCCCACGCTTGAAAATCGTACGATCAGAGTCTCTGATAACCCTTCGCCCAGCTACGCTCAGCTGGGTTCAGTCGCAGGATTAGGAATAGACGCGGCAGAAGGAAGACCGGCGACCCAGATCACGACAACGGATCTCTCTATCAATTCCTGGGGACCTGACCCCAGCGTAAGCCGTACCTACACCTCAGACATGGCCTCTACTTCAGCCTATCTGCCCAAAGGTTGGCGCTTCAGCTTTGAAAAGAGCATGATAGCGCTTCCAACAGGGGCTGTACAATACAGCGATGATACCGGACAGGTCTGTCTCTTTGCCCAAGATAGCAAAGCGCCCAATACCTATATCTCTCCCGCCGGGATGTTCTCAACGCTTACCAAGACCTCAAGTGGATATACCTTAACTGATGCAGATAGAACACAGCACACCTTTGGAAGTGATGGCAAGATCACCTCTGACATTGATCGCAACGGAAACAAGACCACCTACAGCTATCCTTCCGGAGGAGTGAGCATCCAGGCTGCTAATGGACAGAAGCTGACGCTGACTGCAAGCTCTGCCATGAGTTACACCTTAACGCTTGAAGGAGTATCAACTCCTAAGATCTTTAGCTACGCTATCTCTGGCAACAACTTAACGGTTACCGAATACAAGGGAACTCCTCGTGAGGTAGTAGATAGCTTCGTCTCAGACAGTATAGGGCGTATCACGTCTATAACACGCGCACAGGACAGCGCGGTTATTGCCTATGGCACATCCTCAGTATACTTTACCCACACCGCAGCAGGCGCCCCTCCGGTTTCTACAAGCATGACCTATTCCAAGCGCTCCACTAATGTCAGCCAGTCAGTGTTAGATCGAGGCTCTGAAACAGCAGCTGGAAGATTTGCGGCAGGCCAGGAAAAGAAAGTTTTCCTGACTGACCCCTCAGGACAGGAGATATGGGCATCAACGTCTGCCAATCAGCTTTATGGTACGAATACGAGCTATAACGCCTACAATCTGGTGATCTATACCAAAGACCCGGTATCGGCATCAAATGATGGACTGAGCTTTGCAGACTGCCCTGCAACCGTAGGAACGGTAGGTGCCACCAAGTCAGACTATGACAGCCGGGGCAATTGCACCTACACAATCGATAAGGCAGGTCTTGAAACCTTTAACTACTACAACGACACTAACGATCTGATCAAGACCATCTCAAATGACCGGGCAGTTACGTGGTATGAAGTTGACGCTGCCGGACAAATCCTTGTAACAGAAAAGCTTATTGCGGCAAACGGAGCACGCTCACGCAGCGAATGCACCTACGACTCTCGTGGCCTTACTCTGACAGAGAAAACTGCGATATCGAAAAATGCAGACGGTACTTATGTCTTCGATGAGAAGAATTACAGCAACTTCGCAGCAAACGGAGAGCCTCAAAAGACAACAGAGAAGTCAGTACAACTGAGCTTGGGCGCCACTCCTCAAGATATCACCACCTCCTGTATGATTGATGAGTATGGCAATACGCTTTCAAATACTGACGGACGTGGCATCGTGACGGATACTTCGACCTATGACGTAGCAGGGTCAGTTCTGACTTCGACAGACAAAACAGGGCTTTCCACTACAAACACTTATAACAGTCTCGGAAACACGCTGGAGACCTATCAGGTCCCTTCAGGGTCATCGGCGAAGTACAACTGGACTAAAACGGCCTATGACGCAGAGAACAATACGCTCAGTGTCTCAAATCTCGATACCGCAGGAACGGCAGTAGAGACTACCGTAAAGACCCTGGACTGTCTGGGACGTGAGAGCGCCTCGGACTCAAACTCTGAACAAGGCAATACAAAGACCACATACGACCTGGCGGGTAGTGCCACCACAAGCAAATCAGAAGGAACTCCAGATGGGGTAACGACAACAGTTCAATACGATGCAAACGGTCAGGAGATCAAGAGTACCGATGATCTTACCTCGGTAGTTAGTAATACAACCTACGATGCTTCGGGCAACGTAGTCACTTCTTCTACAACAGGACAGCCTACAGAAAACACCACCTACGACATCTCGGGTAACGCCACCTCAGAGACTTCAATAGATAGCGCAGGTACGGTGTTAGATAGCACAGAGTCAGACTATGATCTGGATGGCAATGTGATCTCTTCGACTGAGAGTGCTTCAGGTAAGCCAGCTGTTACGACGACTTATACTTACGACTTAGCAGGAAATCTCCTCTCAACTCAGATGGGAGGCCAACAAGCGACAACTAACACTTACAACGTACGTGGCGAGATGCTCTCAACGACTGACTTTGACGCCGTCACCACGCTCTACACCTACGATGAGGCTGGAAACCAGATATCTGAAAAGGTAGGCACAGATAACCCCACAACCAAGACCTATGACTCAGCCTCGCGCATTACCCGACAAGTCAATCCCGATGGGACCCAGATAGATTACAGCTACGACATCTTGTCGCGCGTATCAGAGCAAAAGGAGTCCAAAGCAGGAACAGTGCTCAAAGATACGACCACAACCTATGACAGCGCAGGCAGAGTCTCAAAGGGCTCAGAAAGCGTGAGTGGCTACAGCCAGTCCTTTAGCTATCAAAACACAGGATCAGGAACTACGGCGCAGACCGTAACCACTAAAACTGAGACCTATAACCTGGGGCTGCTTCCCTGCAGCGAAGTAAGCGTTACGAACGGGTCGCTCTTCGCCTCTGCTTCTGTAGATAGGTTCCCTGGTTATCAAGTGGCAAATACCGCCTACGATGCGGGAGGACGACCCACTACCCAAATCAACAATACCTATACCACCACTCTTTCTTACAATGAGCAGGGCAACCTCGAAAATGATACGAATCTCTCAGCTCCAGGAGAGAAAACCTACAGCTATGACACGAAAGACTCAAAGCTTATAGCCTCAAACTACAGTAAGCTCGGTCAGAGCGCGTCTTACACCTACTCAGCAGACAGAACCCAGCTTGCCTCTGCTGCGACAGGCGCTGTCAAGACTAACTACGCCTACAACCTAACAACTGGAGACATCACGACCGCAGGGTCAAATGGCTACACCTATAACGCTCAGGGTAGACTGGCAACACGTACAGGCGCTGCTGCCACCTACAGTTATGACTCTTTAGGCAGAAGAACCTCTGGCGCGGGGAACTCTTACAGCTGGGCCGGACAAAGACTGATCTCTGCTACAGGGGCTACAGGAACTGCAACCTACGTTTACGACGGGCAAGGACAGAGGCTCTCTAAGCAGGTAGGAAGCACTAAGACCTCCTATGTCTATGACGGGATCAAGCTCTTCTCACTTAAGGTAGAGGGCAGTAGTGTGCCTGTCGAATACATCAACTATGTCTATGGCTCAGAATCTAGTCCAAAGATGGGCATCTATACAGAAGCGCAAAGTAGTGCTTATCTTGTATGTACTCCCTTCCAGATCGTCAGTGATACGCGAGGAGACGTACGTGAGCTTAGAGACAGCAGTGGAGCGGTCTTTGCTCGTTACGACTACAATGCCTATGGAGGTATTACACTGTCTCAGGTCTTTGCGACATCGCAGGTAACTCTTGATTTAGCGCAACGGATATCAAATCTGCAACCTCTGAGGTATGCAGGCTATGTATGGGATGCAGAGAGTGGCCTTTACTATTGTTCTGCTCGCTACTATGATCCAGGTACTGCAAGCTTCATCAGCAGAGACCCTGCCAAGGCAGATGGTGAGAAGAGTCCGTATCTGTACTGTGCGGGAGAACCTGTGGGGGGAGTGGACCCAACAGGGCAGAAGAAATCAAGCTGGGCCAGATTGTGTGCATATAGCAAATGTAGTTTCTTTTCAAATGAATTAACTTTTGGGGCAGTTGGAGCAATACCTCCAGCTTATTCAATACTTTCACTTAGCTCATTTGCGCTTTCACTTTTAAAATTTGGCGGACATATTGCGATGCAGACTGAAGCGACCAAGGCGAAGAGTGGAGCGATTACTGCTAAATTGTGCATTACTACCAATTCTTCTGTAGCGGGTAAAAACAGAAATCCAGTATTGATACTGGTCGGATTTCTCAAAGCATCATACTACCTTGAGTATTATAATAAGGGGTGGCATAAGCAAGGTGGTAAGGCAACAACAAAAGTTAGTACTTTGGCCGCCTTTAGTTTAACGAAAAAGTTTACAAACAAGAAAGCGAGCAAGGTCCGCTATACAGTAACTTATATTGGAAATGTGAAATCAGATACAAAAGTTCGTACGGTAAATTTCTGAGTATTATGAAAATACTTACAAAAAAAACTCAGCGTATTATTTCGCTTGTGCTTGTTATGGCGTTAATGTTTGGGGTCATCTGGGTATCGCGTCCTTTTTCCTTAACTAACAAACAATTCTTTCTTAATGCAGCAAAGGCCTTTTTCAGTATGGGTCCAATGGCGGTATCTTTTGGTGACATGCTTTATCTTGGGGATATGAACGTTGTTGTAAGCAATCCAACTGTTGTTATGAATGGCGACAAAGCGAAACTGCGCGTGAAGGTAGTAATGAAATCTACTTCTTCAGTAACTGATCATGTGATACAAACTAATTTCGTTGTTCAAACTGCCAAAGGGAAAATATATTTGCCAACTGACACCCGCATTCAAACAGGTGGATCAACTACTGATTTTAATCCCGGGCAGCAATCTTCTCCTTCTGATCAGTATACGAATACGCTCTTTGATCGCACTCTTTATTACAATGTCCCATTTGAAGACATGTCTTCCTGCAAGGTCTTACTTATTCATGGTCTTGAATATACAGACGAAGGAAAGTTGAGAGTATATGCCGTATTTAGAGAGAAGGGATGAATTATGATGGGTGCGGATTTCGGCGCATCCGGACAGGTTAAGCCCTGTGCAGTATCGAGAAAGTCTTGGTTTAGCAGCATGAGGTGTCCAAGAAAATGTCCGCACCCCCCGACTTTGGTAGACGATTGACCGTAAGTATTTTTAGGTGACTAATGACAGATATTGAACGAGCAGGAATTGGAAAACAAATGTAGTATTAGCGCTAACGCAAACGGAAAAGGACTCAAATAGATGAAACGCAAATCTCACAGAAGTCGTAAATGGTTACTAGTCGGAATCGCCCTGCTCGTTCTCATCGCAGCAGGAACTACCGCCTACCTCCTTCTGCGCCCCCACTCAAAGACGGTAGCGCAGGTCAACGGCACAACGATCACCCAGGCAGACATCAATCGCCAGACTGAGTTCCCCCTGTCTCAGACTCCCGGTATCTTTGACATAGATGGAGGAGCCGCGAGTAAGAAGGATGTTGATGCCCGCAATCTTCAAGCTGCAATAGAGCGCCAGCTTCTGCTGCAGGAAGCCAGGAAGCGCGGCATCTCTGTTTCGAGCGCTACCGTGAATTCTGCCTATGACTCTCTTGTTGTAAGCTATGCCTCACCAACTGAACTGCAAGATAAGCTTAAGCAGGCAGGTACTACTGAAGGCGAACTGAAAAGCATGGTGGCCGATAACCTCACGCTCTCTGCTCTCACGAAGTCTCTGGTACCAGACTCTTCAGTTACTGAAGCGAAACTGCGCGCTTACTACAGCTCGCACAAGGATCGTTACGTAGGGGCTGGAACCTTTGCTGAACTTAAAGATGAGATCAAGGCCGACTATCTTAACGACGCTCGCTCCTTGGCTGCGGCTAAGCTCATAGCTTTGCTCAGGGAGTCTGCTGATATCAAGAAGTAGTACGCGTAGCAGTTATTTCTGCATGGTAACCGCGGCAGGGTTCCTCCGGCGACGTCATCTGCGTTTGTTATACTAGAAGCCGACGGAAAGACTGGCGGGGGATCTCCTGCCTGACGCTTGAAAAGGGAGCAGCTGCCACCTATGATCATTGCTATCGACGGCCCGGCTGGATCGGGAAAATCGACGGTTGCGCGTCGGATCGCGACGCAGCTGGGCTTTCATTATCTGGATACCGGCGCCATGTATCGCGCGGTGACTGTCGCGGCAACGCGGCGCGGGATCCCGCTGACCTATGAAGCCGCGCTGATCCATCTGGCGCAAACTGCGCGGATCGGCTTTGGCTATACGCCGGGAGAGGCGCTGCCAACGCAAGTCCTGATCGACGGCGCGGATGTGACGCGGGCGATACGGACGCCGGAAACTGACGCCGGCGTCAGTGTTGTTGCGCGCCAGCCTCAGGTACGCGCGGCGCTTGTAGCGCAGCAGCGTGAGCTGGCGGCGGAGGCGGATACGGTGGTCGAGGGCCGCGATATAGGAACCGTCGTGTTCCCGCACGCTGAGCTCAAGGTGTTTCTGACGGCCGATCCTGCCGTGCGCGCGGCAAGGCGCATCGAGCAGAACGCCGAACAGGACCTGGGCGCAGATCAGGATCGCCGCAGCGCCTTTGCGGCGCTCGTCGCGCGCGACGAGGCAGACAGCAGCAGGGAGCATTCGCCGCTGGCGGCCGCTGTCGACGCGCGCATACTTGATACGACCGATCTCTCGCTTGACGAGGTCTGCGACCAGATTCTTGTCTGGGCCAAGGATGTCCGTCATGCTGTCTGAGTGGCGGGTAGGCAAGCCGTTTCAGGGGCCGGACGCGCCTCGCTGGGGCTTCCTGCGCTTTGCGGGCGTGGTGATCGCGCCGATTATCCGCTGGATGTTTCGCGTGAACGCGGCGGGCTTTGAAAACGTGCCCGCCGGTCCGCTGATCATCTCCGGCAACCATGTGAGCTATGTTGACGGGCTGCTGCTCTGGACGTTGCACCGCAGGTATCGCCATGAGACGCACTTCCTCATCAAGAAAGAGATATACCAGATCACGCCCCTGCGGTGGATCTTTCACTGGATCGGATCGATACCCGTTGAGCGGGGTACGGCGGATCGCCACATGATCTCCATCTGCGAGGCCTTTCTGAAAGCAGGCGACAGCCTCGCAGTGTTTCCCGAGGGACGCCGCGTGCGTGACAAGGCGGCAGACGAGCTGGGCGAGGCGCTCTCCGGCGCCGCGTTTCTGGCAATACGCAGTGGCGTGCCGATCGTGCCGGTGGGTATCGTCGGCACCGGCCAGATCATGGTTGAAGGACGCCGTCTGCCACGTCGTCCGCGGGTATATATGCGCATTGGAGCTCCTCTCTATCCTGAGCAGTTCACCGGCGCGCGGCGCGAGCGCATGGACAACATGACGGCGGCAGTGATGGCAGCCATCGCCGGGCTGATGGATGCGGCGGAACTCGCGCGCAGCGGACGCCTGGAACACCGTCACAAGACCGGCGCGATCGTCAAGCAGAAGATCGGCGAGGTCCACGCAAACGCTACGGAGAAGGACCATTAATGGCGCCGAGGATCCGCATCGCGCGTGACGCCGGCGTCTGTTACGGGGTCGAGCGCGCGCTCAATCTTGCGCAGGATGCCGTTAAAGAGGGCGGACAGGCCTCGACGCTGGGACCGCTCATCCACAACCCCCGCGTGGTCGCCGAGCTTGAAGCCTGCGGCGTAGGGGTCACCGATGACCCGCAGACTCTGAGTCCCGGCGAGACCCTCATCATCCGCACGCATGGGGTCGAAGCCGCGCTGATTGAGGCCGCCCGCCAGCGTGACGTCGAGGTCATCGACGCGACCTGTCCCTACGTACGCAAGGTCCAGCAGGCGGCGCGCACGCTTTCTGCGGAGGGTTATACCGTCATCATCATCGGCGAGCCCGACCATCCCGAAGTCATCGGCGTGCGCTCGCACGCGGGCGACGGGGCTCTGGTCATTTCGTCTCCGGACGATCTGCCGACTGATTTTTCTGCGCGCAAGGCGGGTGTTGTGGTGCAGACCACCCAGACTCTGGAGGCGCTCCAGGCGGTGGTGGCTGCTCTCATGCCGCGCTGCCAGGAGCTGCGCGTCTACAACACGATCTGCGACGCGACCAGTAAGCGTCAGGAGGCCGCGCGCGAACTGGCGAGCGACTCGGAGGTCATGGTGGTCGTCGGCGGACAGAACTCGGGCAATACGACCCGCCTGGCCGAGATCAGCCGTGGCGCGGGCGCGCGTACCTATCACATTGAGCGCCCGGAAGAACTTCAGGCTGCGTGGTTTGACGGCGTAGCTCACATCGGCGTGACGGCCGGGGCCTCGACGCCGGGCGAGCAACTGGGCGCGGTGGTCGCCCGCATCGAGGAGCTCTGTTTGTGATGCCGCTCGCCTTCTATGAACGTCCGGACGGCGGCGAGACGCCGGGCAATACGATCATCCAGGTAGAGGCGGACAGCCCCGCGCAGCGCGCAGGCCTGCGCGCAGGCGAGCGTCTGCTTGCGGCTCAGGGCCAGACGCTGCGCGACCTGATCGACTGGCAGTGGCTCAGCGACAGCGCTGAGGTCGAGGTGACTGTCGAGGATGCCGAAGGTCACGCGCGTACGCTCAGGCTGGAGCGCGAGCAGGGGGAGTCCTGGGGACTTGAGGTCGACGACCCGCTCTTCGACGGCGTCAAGACCTGTCGTAACGACTGCTCGTTTTGCTTCATGAAACAGCTGCCACCGGGACTGCGCCCGGCGCTGTATGTCCGTGACGACGACTACCGGCTCTCATTTTTACAGGGCAACTTCGTGACCTTGACCAACCTTGACGATGCCGAAGTCACCCGCATCATCGAGCAACATCTCTTTCCGCTGCATGTCTCGCTGCATGCTGTCGACCCGGCGATTCGCGAGCAACTGATGGGTCGCAACCATGCGCGCGGTCTGACCGTGCTGGAGGAGCTGCTCGCCGCCGGCATCGACGTTCACATCCAGATCGTGCTGATCCCTGGTATCAACGACGGCGATGCGCTTGACGAAACCCTGCTCTGGCTGGCTGATCCGGCGCGCAAGGCGCGTGTGCTCAGTGTCGGCATCGTGCCGGTTGCCTGGACCAAGTACGCGGACCGTCCGGCGGGGGACTGGCGCGACCAGTTGGACGCGGCGCGCGTGATCGAGCAGGTCCAGCGCTATCAGTTCGCCGAAGAGAAAGCTCAGGGCATTGACTGGGTCTACCTGGCCGATGAATTCTACCTTACGGCCCAGGCGCCTTTTCCGTTGGCAAAGTACTACGGCGGCTTTCCGCAGTACGAAAATGGCATCGGCATGGTCTGGGGCCTGGTCGAAGACTTCAAGGAACAACTGCCGCGTCTTCAGCGGGCGCTTTCCGAAGTTGCCGAGCAAAGCGAAGCGGTCACCCTGGTCTGCGGAGAGCTCATCTGCGACACGCTGCTGGGCGCGCTCTCAGCGATGGGCGCCGGGGGCAAGGTGCGCCTGTTGCCGGTGCGCAATACCTTCCTGGGTGGCACCGTCAGCGTGACGGCCCTGCTTTCCTCACGCGATATCCTGCGTGCGATCGCCTATGACAGCGAACGCATCGCGCTTCCGACGACCTACCTGATTCCGGACGTTATCTTCAATCATGAAGGATTGACGCTTGACGGCGCGTCGTCTGCCGATCTGCGCGATCTGGCGCCGACGCCGCTCGTCTTTTTTGCGCCGACCGCGCGGGCGCTCGCCGAGGCGCTGGAAGAAAGAGGGAGGGCCAGATGAGCGCAGTGCAGCTTCCGATAGTGGCCGTGGTTGGGCGCCCCAACGTAGGCAAGTCGACGCTTGTTAACCGACTGGCCTGCTCTGACGACGCCATCGTGCACGCCAGCGCGGGGGTCACGCGTGATCGCAGTTATGCGCAGGCTGAGTGGAACGGGCGCTACTTTCTGCTGGTTGACACGGGCGGCATCGAGATCAGCTCAAGCGATGAATTTCAGTTGGGGATCAAAACCCAGGCCCAGATGGCCATCAATCAGGCCGATCTGATCCTGCTGCTGGTCGATGGACGCGGAGATATCACCTCAGAAGACGAGCAGGTTGCGCGCCTCATCAAACGCGCTCGCAAGCCGGTGATACTCGTCGTCAACAAGGTCGACACGCCCGGATCGCTCACCGAGACCTATGCATTCTACCAGCTGGGGCTGGGAGAGCCCTGTCCCGTATCGGCGACCCACGGCAACGGCACGGGCGACCTGCTCGACCTCGTCGTGGGCGCGCTTTCGGATGCGCCTCCTGATGAGCCGACCGATGACAGCGTCAAGGTCGCGCTGCTCGGCCGTCCCAATGCCGGCAAGTCCTCGCTGCTCAATCGCCTGGCGGGCGAGCAACGTTCGATGGTCAGCGACGTGGCGGGCACGACCCGTGACGCGCTTGACACGAAGATCACCTACAAGGACCGTCCCTATACGCTGATCGACACCGCGGGGCTGCGGCGCAAGGGACTGATTACTGATGACGTCGAGTACTACGGCTTCGTGCGCGCCATGCGCGCGCTGGATCGCGCCAATGTCGCGGTACTGCTGATTGACGCTTCAATCGGGCTGACTGACCAGGACCAGCGCATCGCGAACTTCGCTATCGAGAGGGGATGTGCGCTCGTGATCGCCGTCAACAAGTGGGATCTCATGCGCGGTGAAGAGGAGCAGCGCAAAGAACTCCTCGCGCGCCTTGAAGACCGCCTGACCTTCGTATCCTGGGCGCCGGTGATCCGCCTGTCGGCGTTGACCGGGCGCGGGGTCGAGCTGGTGCTTGACACAGTCGGGGCAGTCTATGACCGTTACCAGCAGCAGATCGCCACGAGCGCTCTCAATCGTCTGCTCACCGAGCTGCGCGACTTCGGGCACACGGTCAATAAGCAGGGCAAGACCCTGCGGCTGAACTATGTGACGCAGACGCACAGCGCTCCGCCGGGATTTACCTTCTTCTGCAACTATCCGCAGCTGGTCGACGAAGGCTTTCGGCGCTATCTGGAAAACCGCCTGCGCGAGACCTTCGATCTGACGGGGACACCCGTGTCCCTGAAGTTCAAGAAGAAAGGGCAGTGAGAAAGGTCGTGTTCGCGTCGCTTCAGATACCTCTGTGGCTTGGCTTCGTGCTGCTGATCGTCGCGTGCTATCTCCTGGGTGGTATCCCGTTCTCGCTGATCGTCGGCAAAGTTTTCTTCCGCAAAGACCTGCGCGAGATCGGATCGGGCAATCTGGGGACGACCAATGCGATACGGGGTCTTGGGTGGCCGGCCGGTATCGCGGTGCTCATTTTGGATGGTCTGAAAGGCGTCGGCGCGATCTATCTGGCGCGTCTGTGCTTCCCGCAGGGCTGCTCTCCGGCCTACTACGACACGCTCGACCGTATTGTGCGACCCGCCTACCAGGCAGGGGCTTATCCGGCCTCGGTGGCGCACTGGGCGCTCGTGGCAAGCGCCGTGGCTGTCATCGTGGGCCATGCCTTCTCTCCCTATATCGGACTGAAGGGGGGCAAGGCGATGGCCGCTACCGGCGGTATCGTCATTGCGATGCTGCCCAAGCTTCTGCCGATACTCGTGCCTGTGTTTCTTATCCTGGTCATTGTGACGCGCTATGTCTCGGTTGCCTCATTGACGATCGCCGTGCTTCTGCCGATTACGATGGCGATCTTCTACCCTTATTTACCGTTCATCATCTTCTCGGTCGCAGCCATGCTCTTCGTTATATGGTTACATCGTAGTAACATCGCCCGTCTGCATGCGGGAACGGAGAACAAGCTGTTCGGTACCAAGAAGCCAAACGACGAGGCAAACGGAGGTTAAGATGCGCGTGGCGGTCATCGGAGCGGGGTCCTGGGGCACCGCGGTCTGCTGGTTGTTGGACCAGAAAGGCCACGAGGTCGCGCTCTGGGCGCGCGAGCCTGAGATCGCGGCCTGCGTCAACGCCGAGCATCGCAATCCCGTCTACCTGCCGGATGTGCGTTTTTCTGAGCGTGTCACGGCGTCAAGCGAGCTTGCGCCGGTGGTTACCGGCGCCGCCGGAGTCGTGATGGTCACGCCTTCTGTCGGCGTACGCGCCACGGCTCAGGCCCTGGCGCCCTACCTCGACGACGAGACGCCCGTCATCATCCTCAGCAAGGGCATCGAGGATGGCAGCTCGCTGCTCATGACGCAGGTGCTCGAAGAGGAACTTGGCCACGCAGGCCGCATCGCGGGACTTTCCGGTCCGAACCACGCTGAGGAAGTCAGTCGCGGCATGCCGTCTGCCACCGTGGTGGCCTCAAGCTCGCAGGATACGGCGGACTTCTTCCAGGATCTTTTCGCGACAAGCTTTTTTCGTGTTTACACCAACACCGACCTGACCGGCGTCGAGATGTGCGGGACTGGCAAGAACGTCATCGCGATCGCCTGTGGCGTCTGCGACGGCCTTGGCTTCGGGGACAATGCCAAGGCCTCGCTCATGACGCGCGGCCTGGCCGAGCTCGCCCGTCTGGGACAGGCGACGGGCGCCGACCCCCGGACCTTCATGGGCCTGGCGGGTATGGGCGATCTGGTCGTCACCTGCACCTCGCAGCACTCGCGCAACCGGGCGCTGGGCGAGCTCATCGCCCAGGGCGGCGCTCTGCAAGAATACGAGGAGCGCACGAAGATGGTCGTCGAAGGCGCCCTCGCCTGCCGCGCGCTGCATCACCTGGCTCATAAGTTGGGGATCCAGCTGCCGATCACCGAGCTGGTCTATGCCCTGCTCTATGAGGGACTTAAACCGGAAGATGGACTGACGGTTCTGATGGACCGCCCCTTAGGGAGTGAAATGATATGACTCTGTTGATCGCGCCGTCGCTTCTGTCCTGTGATTTCTCGAGATTAGGCGAGGAGGCGCGCCTCATGGAACGCGCGGGCGCCGACCTGCTGCACCTTGACATCATGGACGGGCACTTCGTTGAGAACCTGACCTTCGGGCCGCCGGTGATCAAGGCGCTGAAAGCCGCCACGAAGCTGCCGCTTGACGCGCATCTGATGATCACGAACGCAGATCACTGCGTCGACTGGTACCTGGACGCGGGCGCCGACTACGTGACCGTGCACGTCGAGGCCTGTCGTCACCTTGATCGGGTGCTGAACCACATCCGAGAGCGAGGGGCGAAGGCCGGGATATCGCTCAATCCCGCCACGCCGCTTGACTTTGCCGAAGAGGTTCTTGAGCTGGTCGATATGATCCTTATCATGAGCGTCAACCCCGGCTTCGGGGGACAGGGCTTCATTGAACGCAGCACAGGTCGCATCGCCGAGATCGACGAGATGTGCCGTTTTGCCGGAGTTGAACCGCTGATCTCAGTTGACGGGGGCATCAACGCCCGCACTGCGGCGCTGGCTGCGGCGGCGGGCGCGACCTGCCTGGTTGCAGGAAATGCCGTCTTCGCTGCAGACGATCCGGCGGCGGCGCTTGCCGCCATCAGGGCGTCGGCTCTTGCAGCGCAGCTTGAATGTGAAGAAGAGATCGCGGGCAACTTCGCTCCCTTTTCTTCTGACGAGTCGCTTTAACGCTGAGAGGGGAAGGCATGTTCGCAGGTGTCATCGAAGCGATCGGGATCGTCTCCCAGATCGCCTCGCGCGGCCCGGGTATCCGTGTCGAGATCTATGCGCCGGACTTCGGGCGCGACATGGCTATTGGCGACGCCGTCGCGGTCGATGGAGAGAAGCTGATCATTGCGCAGTTTGCGCGCGGGTCGTTTGTGGCCGACATCACCAGTGACGCGCGTGATAACACGACGCTCGGGGAGCTCGCTGCCGGACAGAAGGTCAATCTTGAACGGGGTCTGCGAATCTCTGACCGGGTTGGCGGACACACGCTGATGGGTATCACCGACGGTATCGGCATCCTGGAGCAGCGCAGCGCGGCCGGCAACACAATCTCCTTTACCTTTCGCGTACCTTCTCAGCTGACCGCGTACCTGATCGAGAACGGACCGATCGCAATCAACGGCGTGTCGCTGACCATCACGCGGCTGGTCGGTGACCTTGTGACCTGCCTGGTTGTGCCGACGATCAACGAGCAGACCACCCTGCAGGACCTGCCGATCGACGCTCCCGTCAATCTGGAGGTCGATCAGGTGGCAAAATATCTCAAAAAGTTTACCGAAGAACGCAGCTGAACGCCTGCTGGCGGCGTTCCCGCAAGACTCACGGCCGCTTTTCGGGCCGCACTTTATACCGTTCGACCGAAAAATATGAAACCCGGGTTACATATTCTGTTCATCAGCAGCTTGGCATGCGATGATAATTCACGGATAACCTGGTGACAGAGGGGACGGTTCCCCCTGTCGCCTTTCGAGAAAGAAGGACGACCGTATGGGAAGTAAGTATTTCGATCACGCGGCCACAACAGCGATGGATCCGCAGGTCACAGAAGCGATGCTCCCCTTTTTCACCGAACACTTCGGCAATGCGAACTCGCTCTACGGGCTGGGGCGCGAGGCGGCGCGGGCGCTTGAGGATGCGCGCAGTCGCTTTGCGACCGGCATCGGCGCGGCTCAACCCTCTGAGGTGGTGTTTACCAGCGGCGGGAGCGAGTCTGACAACGCGGCGTTTTTCTCCACGCTGCGCAAGATCGCAGCAGACGGCGGGCATATCATCACTTCAGCTTACGAGCATGACGCCGTACTCAACACCGCCAAATGGCTGGGCGAACATGGTTATGACCTGACGCTG
>Ga0209629_10000924_pt1 | contig 17466 bp, 13 predicted proteins | sample TergutCu122P5_FD_187286 | JGI IMG/M metagenome (GOLD analysis project Ga0209629, IMG submission 187286) | Cubitermes ugandensis P5 segment gut microbial communities from Kakamega Forest, Kenya - Cu122 P5 (SPAdes) (version 2) | ecosystem: Host-associated > Arthropoda: Insects > Digestive system...
GCGAAGTCGCAGAATCCAGACGCCGCATGGATTCCGCGACTTCGCGCGGAATGACGTAATCACACTGACTGTTCATGACTGAATCGAAACCGCTCTAAAAATGGAATGGCGCCGGCGCGAGCCGCCCCGAATGGGCATGGGCGCGGCCCGCGGTTCCGCTTACTTCCCGGATTTATTCGCGGGTTTGTCCGGCGTGATGGTCGCATCCTCGATCAGCACGGCGTAGGCATAGCCCGAGCCGAAATCCTTGTCGATCCGCACCGTGCCGCGCACCGTGACCACGTCGCCCAAGCCGGCCATATCCTGGGTGGTGACCAGCACATCGTTGCTTTCCTTGGCATCGGAGCCGGTGCCGTCGCGCAGATGAACCCAGTTCTTGCCCATGATTCCGGGATTGAACTTGACGACCTTGCCGCGCAGGAGCACGGGTTTGTCTTTCAGTTCAGTCCGTTGCGTGACGATTTCCTCGACGGTTTTGGCATTGGGGCCGCTCGCCCTGGCGACCTTGATATTGCTGAGGTCGACCGGCGCGCCGATGCTCGGGTGGCCCGGCGGCAAGGCGTTGGCCGGGGCGGTTTCGCCAGCCGCCGCGGCGACGGTGGAAAGCAGCAACAGGGCAGCGGCAATACAGCAGGTTTTCATGATGTTAGCGTCTCCTTGAATGGGGGGTGGCAGGATAACAGAACGCCAACAGGGCTTCGGTATAATCATCAGTTTTCCCCATTTCCGCCACGCTCATGGAACTCGCCAAAGCCTTTGAACCCGCCGACATCGAACGCCGCTGGTATCCCGAATGGGAGGCCAGGAATTATTTCGCCGCCGGCGCGGATGGCGGAAAGGCCGATCATTTCTGCATCCTGCTACCGCCGCCCAATGTCACCGGCACGCTGCACATGGGCCACGGCTTCAACCAGACCATCATGGACGCCCTGACCCGCCATTACCGGATGAAGGGTCACAACACGCTGTGGCAGCCGGGCACCGACCATGCCGGCATCGCCACGCAAATTGTCGTCGAACGGCAACTGGACGCCAAAGGCATTTCGCGCCACGACCTTGGCCGCGAGAAATTCCTGGAGAAGGTCTGGGAATGGAAAGCGCTTTCCGGCGGCGCCATCACCCGCCAGATGCGCCGCCTGGGCACCAGCCCCGACTGGACGCGCGAGCGTTTCACGATGGATGCTGGCCTCAACCGGGTGGTCACCGAAACCTTCGTCCGCCTGTACAACGAGGGCCTGATCTATCGCGGCAAGCGCCTGGTGAATTGGGATCCGGAACTGCACACCGCCGTTTCCGACCTGGAAGTGGTGCAGGAGGAAGAAGACGGCTTCATGTGGCATATCCGCTACCCGCTGGCCGACGGCTCGGGCCATCTCACCGTCGCCACGACGCGGCCGGAAACCCTGCTCGGCGACAGCGCCGTGATGGTGCACCCGGAGGACGAGCGCTACCTGCACATGATCGGCAAGACGGTGAAGCTGCCGCTGACCGCGCGCGAAATTCCGATCATCGCCGACAGCTATGTCGATCTCGAATTCGGCACCGGCTGCGTCAAGGTCACGCCGGCGCACGATTTCAATGACTACGCCGTCGGCCAGCGCCACAAGCTGCCGCTGATTTCCATCCTGACGCTGGATGCCAAAATCAACGACAACGCGCCCGAAAAATACCGTGGCCTGGATCGCTTCGCGGCGCGGAAAGCCGTCGCCGCCGACCTCGAAGCCCTCGGCCTCCTCGAAAAGACCGACAAGCACAAGCTCAAGGTGCCGCGCGGCGACCGCACCGGCGTCGTCATCGAGCCGATGCTGACCGACCAGTGGTTCGTCGCCATGAGCAAACCCGGCGCGGATGGCCGGAGCATCACGCAAAAGGCGCTCGATGTGGTGCATTCCGGCGAAATCAGCTTCTACCCGGAAAACTGGGTCAATACCTACAACCAGTGGCTGAACAATATCCAGGACTGGTGCATCTCGCGGCAACTGTGGTGGGGCCACCAGATTCCGGCGTGGTATGGCGACGGCGGCGAGATTTTCGTCGCCCATGACGAGGCGGAGGCGCAGGCCGCCGCCGCCCGGCAGGGCTATCACGGCGCGCTGAAACGCGACGAGGACGTGCTCGACACCTGGTTCTCCTCCGCCCTGTGGCCCTTCTCGACCCTGGACTGGACGGGCGACGCCGCCATCGACGCGGCCAATCCGCTGCTCCGGCAATATCTGCCCTCCTCGGTGCTGGTCACCGGCTTTGACATCATCTTCTTCTGGGTCGCCCGCATGGTCATGATGACCCGGCAGATCACCGGCCAGATTCCGTTCAGGCACGTCTATGTGCATGGCCTGATCCGCGACGGCGAAGGCCAGAAAATGTCCAAGTCCAAGGGCAATGTGCTCGACCCCATCGACCTGATCGACGGCATCGGCCTCGACGCCCTGGTCGACAAACGCACCTCCGGCCTGATGAACCCGAAACAGGCGGAAAGCATCGCCAAAAAAACCCGCAAGGAATTCCCGGAAGGCATCCCCGCCTTCGGCGCCGACGCGCTGCGCTTCACCTTCGCCTCGCTCGCTTCGCCCGGCCGCGACATCAAGTTCGACCTCAACCGCTGCGACGGCTACCGCAATTTCTGCAACAAGCTGTGGAACGCCACCCGCTTCGTGCTGATGAATGTCGAAGGCCACGATCTGGCGCTCGATCACCAGCAAGCGCCTGGCAGCAACGCCTGCGTCGTGCCGGCGGGCGAATCCCGCCTGAAATTCAGCTTCGCCGACCGCTGGATCGTCAGCCGCTTGCAGCGCCTAGAAGCCGAGGCCGAACGGCACTTCGCCGACTACCGCTTCGACCTGCTGGCGCAGGCCATCTACCAGTTCGTCTGGGACGAGTTCTGCGACTGGTATCTGGAAATCGCCAAGGTGCAGATGCAGGCCGCCGACGCCGCCCTGCAACGCGGCGCCCGCCGGACCCTGGTGCGCGTGCTGGAAGCCGCGCTGCGCCTCGCCCACCCGCTGATTCCCTTCATCACCGAAGAATTGTGGCAGACGGTGGCCCCCATCGCGGGGCGCAAGACGCACGACTCGATCATGCTCGCCGCCTGGCCGCAAGCCGACTTGAGCCGCCTCGACGAAGCCTCCGAAGCCAAGATCGAACGCCTCAAGACCCTGACCCACGCCTGCCGCAACCTGCGCGGCGAAATGGGCCTGTCGCCCGCCCAGCGCATGCCGCTGCTGGTCGCCGGCGGCGGCGCCGAGATGGCCGAATTCGCTCCCATCCTGCAAGCCCTGGGCAAACTCTCGGAAGTCCAGATCGTCGACGACCTGCCGGCGGACACCCCGGCCCCGGTCGCCGTGGCCGGCGAGACGCGGCTGATGCTCAAGGTCGAAATCGACCCCGCCGCCGAGCGCGAACGCCTGAAAAAGGAAATCGACAAGCTGGAAAAGCAGATCGCCATCGCCCAGGGCAAGCTCGCCAACGAAGGCTTCACCGCCCGCGCCCCGGCCGCCGTGGTCGAGCAGGAAAAACAGCGCGTCGCCGATTTTTCCGCCACGCTGGAAAAACTCAGGCCGCAGTTGGCGAAGCTGGGTTGATCCATCATGCAAAAACACGCACAAAATCACTGCTTATTCATCGCGGCCGTTGTCGGCGCAATCGCCTTGACAGGTTGCAGCCAGAGCGAAACTGATGGCACGCGGGCCAGCGCGCCGAGCGCACCGCCACAGGCAACCACACCCGGCGCTTACCTCGCTTACGAACATAATGTCAGCATCACGCTTGATGCCGGTGAAATCCCGGCGCGCTTGCAGGCTGCGCAAACGGCGTGCAACGAGCAAACCTACGGCGCATGCAACGTGCTGGAAGTCAATCAGCAAGGCGGCAATTATCCGCGTGCGAGCCTGACCGTGCGCATCGTGCCAACTGGCGTTGAGCCGATGATCGCAGCCGCCAGCCAGGGCGGCGAAATCGGCAGTCGCAACACGCACGCCGAAGATTTGGCGCAAGCGGTGCATGACAACGAAACCTTGCGCAACCGGCTGAAGAAGGAGCGCGAGAGCCTGCTCGAATTCCGACAACGCCGCGATTTATCGGTGGCGGATATGATCGCGCTGTCGCAACAACTGGCGCAGGTCGACGCGCGAATGCAGAGCGCCGAACAGGAAGCCGCGCAACACCAGCGGCGTATCGACACGCAAAAACTGACCCTGAATTTCCAGCCGCCTTACCGACAAGACAGCAGCGGCGAAATCCGCCGGGCGCTGCACGCTTTCGGCGAAACGTTGGCGACGGGCACGGCGTGGACGATACACGCAGTAGCCTTCCTGATTCCGCTGGCGCTGGTATTTGGCGCACTATGGTGGGTGATACGCCGCCTGCGCCGACGCAAGCAGCTTGACTAAAGTTACCATTGCCGCGCTGACAAATTAGGCGAAGTGAATAAAGGTGCATTTTCAAGTCGATTTTCTCTCGGCCATGGCGAAAGCCAGGCGCCTCGGCGTGAAGCTGCTCATGTCGGTCATCAGAATCGCCACGCTGATCTATGTCGGCCTGACCCTGTTGTTGTTTTTCACGCAGGCGCGCTATATCTATCAACCCGACGTCGGGCGGGACATCACCAGCACGCCACGGGACGCCAGCCTGGCCTACGAAGACGTGTGGCTCGATGTCGCGCCCGGCGTGAGGCTGCATGGCTGGTTTCTGCCCCATCCCGCCGCCAGGGGCGCGGTGCTGTTCTTTCACGGCAACGCGGGCAGCATCGCGGGGCGGCTTGGCTGGCTGCGCCTGTTTCACGACCTCGGCTACGCCACTTTCATCATCGACTATCGCGGCTTTGGCCGCAGCTCCGGCAAGCCGGATGAACAGGGCACCTACGCCGACGCCAGCGCCGCCTGGCGCTACCTGACGGCGACGCGCGGCATCGCGGCGCAAGACGTGGTGATCGTCGGCGAATCGCTCGGCGGGGCGGTTGCCGCCGAACTGGCGGCGCGTGTTTCGCCGCGCGCGCTGGTGCTGCAATCGACCTTCACCTCCATCCCCGATCTGGCCGCCGACATCTACCCCTGGCTACCGGTGCGCTGGCTCAGCCGCTTCGACTACGACACCGCTTCGCGCCTCGCGCAGGTCGCGGCGCCGGTACTGGTCGCGCACAGCCCTGATGATGATCTGATTCCCTTTCGGCACGGCCAGACGCTCTACGCGCGGGCAAACGAACCCAAGCGCTTCATCGAGCTGGCGGGCGGCCATAACGAGGGCTTTCTTTTCGCGCGCCCGGAGTGGACTTTGGCGCTGGACGAGTTTCTGCGCGGCGCGGAACGGCATTAGCGCATTTTTGCGTCAAGCCCCCACATGCCACGCCGGTCCGGCTCGAATGCCGCCCCGTTTTGTATATGCCGTTCTGTTGCTGAAAAACAAACATTCCTTGCCTCACCCGTTCCTTTCTGATATTTAATCGCCTTTTTCGTCACGGGATGCTCCAGGAAAATGGCTGAAGAATTGCTCCACAAACATTTCGCACCTTACCAACCCAAACCGGGCGAGGACTACATGAGTGCGAAGCAACTCGCGCATTTCCGCAAGATTCTGGAGGCGGTCAAAAAAGAGTTGAGCGAGGATATTGACCGCACCGTGCACACGATGCAGGACGAGGCGACGGTGTTTGCCGATCCCAACGACCGCGCCAGCCAGGAAACCGACATTGCCATCGAACTGCGCAACCGCGACCGCGAAAGGAAGCTCATCAAGAAAATCGACGAGACGCTGGCGAACATCGAGAGCGGCGATTACGGTTTCTGCACCAAGTGCGGCGTCGAGATCGGCATCAAGCGCCTGGAGGCGCGGCCGACGGCGACGCTGTGCATCGATTGCAAGACGCTGGATGAATTGAAGGAAAAGCAGATGGCCAAGTAATCGACTGGCCGGCCATGACAAAGGGCGCCTTGCGGCGCCCTTTGTTTTTTCCGGGATGGAAACGGGATGACTGCGCGGGATTACTGCGCCGGCGCGGCCGTTGCGCCTTCCTCCGCCGCCACCGCCTTCATCGACAGCTTGACGCGGCCGCGGTCGTCGGTCTCCAGCACCTTGACGCGCACGACCTGGCCTTCCTTGACGTAATCCTCGACCTTGTTGACGCGCTCCTGGGCGATCTGCGAGATGTGCAGCAGGCCGTCCTTGCCCGGCAGCACAGAGACGATGGCGCCGAAGTCGAGAATCTTGAGCACGGTGCCTTCGTAGATCTTGCCGATTTCGACTTCCGCCGTGATCGCGTCGATCCTGGCGCGGGCGGCGGCGGCGGCGTCGCCGGAGGTGGCGGCGATGGTGATGGTGCCGTCGTCCTGGATGTCGATGGTGGTGCCGGTTTCCTCGGTCAGCGCGCGGATCACCGCGCCGCCCTTGCCGATCACGTCACGGATTTTCTCGGGATTGATCTTGAAGGTGTACAGGCGCGGCGCGTAGCTGGACATTTCCTCGCGGTGACCGCCGACGGATTGCTGCATCAGGCCGAGGATGTGCATGCGCGCTTCCTTGGCCTGCGCCAGGGCGACCTGCATGATTTCCTTGGTGATGCCCTGAATCTTGATGTCCATCTGCAAGGCGGTGACGCCCGTGGTGGAGCCAGCGACCTTGAAATCCATGTCGCCGAGATGATCCTCGTCGCCGAGGATGTCGGTCAGCACGGCGAAGCGGTTGCCTTCCTTGATGAGACCCATGGCGATGCCGGCGACGTGCGCCTTCAACGGCACGCCGGCATCCATCAGCGCCAGGCAGCCGCCGCAGACCGAGGCCATCGACGAGGAGCCGTTGGACTCGGTAATTTCGGAAACGACGCGCATCGAGTAAGAAAAATCCTCCGGCTTCGGCAGCACGGCCAGCAGCGCGCGCTTGGCGAGCCGCCCGTGGCCGATTTCGCGGCGCTTGGGCGAACCGACGCGACCGCATTCGCCGGTGGCATAGGGCGGCATGTTGTAGTGCAACATGAAACGGTCGCGGTATTCGCCGGAGAGCGCGTCGATGATCTGCTCGTCGCGATTGGTGCCCAGCGTGGCGACGACCAGCGCCTGCGTTTCGCCGCGGGTGAACAGCGCCGAGCCGTGGGTGCGCGGCAGCACGCCGGTACGCATGGTGATCGGGCGCACGGTGCGCGTGTCGCGGCCGTCGATGCGCGGCTGGCCGGAGAGAATGCGGCCACGGACGATGGCGGCTTCCATCTCGAAGAACAGGTTGCCGACGGTGTTGGCATCGGGCGCGCCGGCCTCGCCGGTGCACAGGGCGGTGGCGGCTTCGGCGGAGAGTTCTTTCAGGCGCTGGCTGCGCGCCTGCTTGGAGGTCAGGCTGTAGGCTTCTTCGAGCTTGGCGCCAACCAGAGTTTTCAGGCGAGCGACCAAGGCTTCGTCCTTGGCGGGGGCCTGCCAATCCCATTCCGGCTTGCCGGCTTCTTCGACCAGTTCGTTGATGGCGTTGATGGCCTTCTGCATTTCGCTGTGGCCAAAGACCACCGCGCCGAGCATGACGTCTTCCGACAATTCCTGCGCTTCCGACTCGACCATCAGCACGGCGGCTTCGGTGCCGGCGACGACCAGATCAAGCTGGCTGTCCTTCAGTTGCGAGAGGGTCGGGCACAGCACGTACTGGCCGTTGAGATAGCCGACGCGAGCCGCGCCGATCGGGCCGCTGAAGGGGATGCCGGAAATCGCCAGAGCGGCGGATGCGCCAATCATGGCCGGAATGTCGGCGTCGATTTCCGGGTTCAGCGACATGACGGTGGCGACGATCTGCACCTCGTTGTAGAAACCGTCCGGGAACAGCGGACGGATCGGGCGGTCGATCAGGCGGCAGGTCAGGATTTCCTTTTCCGACGGGCGGCCTTCGCGCTTGAAGAAACCGCCGGGAATGCGGCCGGCAGCGTAAACCTTCTCTTGATAATCAACGGTCAGCGGGAAGAAATCCTGACCCGGCTTGGCGCTCTTGGCACCGACCACGGTGACCAGAACCACCGTTTCCTCCATCGACACCAGCACCGCGCCGGTAGCCTGGCGGGCGATTTCACCCGTTTCGATGGTCACCTGATGCTCGCCATAGGCGAAAGTCTTTTTCACGACATTGAACATAACCTTCTTTTCCTCTCATCACAATTAACAACGATAACAACAACTTACAGCCATAAACAAAAAAGCGGCCGGGACATTTCCGGGCCGCTCTTTCGGGGCAATGAACCGCTTATTTCCGCAGGCCGAGCTTGGTAATCAGGGTGCGGTAAGCATCGATGTTCTTGCCCTTCAGGTAGTCGAGCAGCTTGCGCCGCTGGGAAACCAGGCGCAGCAGGCCACGGCGGGAATGGTGATCCTTGGTGTGTTCCTTGAAGTGCGGCGTCAGGTCGTTGATGCGGGCGGTCAAGAGCGCGATCTGCACTTCCGGCGAACCGGTATCGCCCTTGGCGCGCTGATATTCGGCAACGATGCCGGCCTTCATTTCGGTGGTGAATGCCATTTCAAAACCCTCTTTCATGGTAACGACGCCGCCCCGGTTTGATAGAGCGGACGCCAAGTTGAAGTCAAATTTTCCGTTGGCGACGGAAAACAAATAATTATACCGGCTTGCGCCGCCAATTGCACGAGCCAACGGCAAAGGCACTGGATTTCCGCCAAAAACATGCGGGAATGACGGCGATGGCGGGCGAGCCGCCGTACCGCTGGTCACCCGTTTGCATGACACTGCCAGCGCCGCGCCTTTTCTGTCAACCCCGCCCGGCGAGTGGGTAAACTCAAGGCCACCTCATGTCGCTTTCGGCGTCCTCAAATCAGGAAAACCCTTCAATCTCGCTTTGCATGGGAGTTGACTTGGGTAGCAGCATCTACAAAATCGCGGCCCGTGAAATGACGTTTGCGTGTGCGATCCCCCTGATCATGTTGCATGGCGCTTGCGTGTGTGTTGATTTTTGCGCTAGAATTGGTGATTTGATTCATCAACTATTGGATTTTCCATGGCCAACAGCGCACAAGCCCGCAAGCGCGCCCGTCAAGCTGACAAGCAGCGCGCCCACAATGCCAGTCTGCGTTCGACCCTGCGTACCGCGATCAAGCGGGTACGCCAGGCGATCCAGGCAGGCGACAAAGCCGCCGCCCAGGGCGTCTTTCAGAAATCCGTCGCGGTTCTCGACCGTATCGCAGACAAGAAGATCGTTCACAAGAACAAGGCCGCTCGCACCAAGAGCCGTCTGTCCGCCCAGATCAAGGCGCTCGCTGCCTGATCGGAGAGCTATCCCGTAAAATGCCAGTCAGTTGTTCTGACTGGCATTTTTTTTGGAGCAAAAAGGGGAACGTGTTCAACACGTTCCCCTTTTTTAGCAGATCGCTGGCTGCTTACTGGTAGTAAAGACCGCCATTGATGTTGAGCGTGGCGCCGGTGGTAAAGCCGGAAAGATCGTTGGCCAGGAAGGCGCAGGCGAAGCCGATTTCTTCCGGTTTGGCCAAGCGCTTCATCGGCACGCCGTCGATGATGGTTTGCAGGATTTCCGGCTTGATGGCCATGACCATCTTGGTCGCCACATAGCCGGGGGCGATGGCATTGACCGTCACGCCCTTGGCGGCCAGTTCGGCGGCCAGGGCTTTGGTGAAGCCGATGACGCCGGCCTTGGCGGCGGAGTAGTTGGTCTGGCCGGCCTGGCCCTTGACGCCATTGACCGAGGAGATGTTGATGATGCGGCCCCAGCCGCGCTCGGCCATCCTGGCGGAAACCTGCTTGGTCATGTTGAACAGCGAGGTCAGGTTGGTGTTGATGACGGCGTCCCAGCCGTCCTTTTCCATCTTGGCGAACATGCGGTCGCGGGTGATGCCGGCGTTGTTGACCAGGATGTCGACCGGGCCGCAGGCGGCCTCGGCCTCGGCGACCATGCGCTGGCAGTCGGCCAGCGCGGAAACGTCGCCGGCAACGCAGACGAAATCCTTGTAACCGGCGGCGGACATCTCTTTGAGCCACTGATCCTTGTTGTCGAATTCGGGATGATAGGCGGCAACCACCTTGTGGCCCGCCTTCACCAGTTCCTGGCAAATGGCGGTGCCGAGACCGCCCATGGCGCCGGTTACGAGAGCAACGCGTTGTGTCATGCTTTTTCCTTTCTTGTATCGGTATTACAGCGGGGATAAAACAGGGGTAAAACTTGTGTGCAGTGCAGCATTATAGTGCAAAAAAAAGGGTGTCCGGGGACACCCTTTGCCGGCACAGGTCAGTACATGTGTTGACCGCCGTTGATGGAAATATTGGCGCCGGTCAGGAAGGCCGCTTCCTCGGAGGCCAGATAGGCCACCAGGCCGGCGATTTCTTCCGGTTTGCCGAGCCGGCTGACGGGAATCTGCGGCAGGATCTTGCTGTCGAGAATTTCCTGCGGAATGGCGGTGACCATCTTGGTGCCGATGTAGCCCGGCGAAATGGTATTGACCGTCACCCCCCGCTTGGCCACTTCCAGCGCCAGCGCCTTGGTGAAGCCGTGCATGCCGGCCTTGGCCGCCGAGTAGTTGGTCTGGCCGAAAGCGCCTTTCTGGCCGTTGACCGAAGCGACGTTGATGACGCGACCCCACTTGCGCTCGACCATGCCATCCATGACCTGCTTGGTCATGTTGAACACGGAATCGAGATTGGTGTGGATCACCGCGTCCCAGTCGTCCTTGGTCATTTTTTTGAAGGTCATGTCGCGGGTGATGCCGGCGTTGTTGACCAGCACGTCGATCGGGCCGACTTCCTTGGTCACCGCCTCGATGCAGGCGTGCGCCGAGTCGAAATCGGTCACGTCGCAGGGAAACGCCCGGAAGCCGTAACCCATGTTGTTCATCGTGCTCAGCCACTCGCGGTACTTGGTGTTGCCGGGCGAATAGGTGGTCACTACCGCGTCCCCCAGTTCCGCCAGCTTGATGCAGATCGCTTCGCCAAGGCCGCCCATGCCGCCCGTTACCAATGCCACTCTTTTCGTCATAAATCCTCCAGAAATTTGTTGGTTATCGGTTAAATCGCGCGTTCTTTGACGTAGCGTCCAGGCGCCGGTTCAATCGGCTTGTACTTGACGCTACCGGGCAAACGCTGCGCCCGTGTGGCTCCGGTCAGCGGCTTGAGCCAGGCGGCCCAGTCGTTCCACCAACTGCCCGGTTTTTCTTCGGCGGCGGCCAGCCAGCCCTCGGCATCGTTTTTCAGGTTCGGGTTGATCCAGAAACTGCGCTTGTTCTTGCTGGCCGGGTTGATGACGCCAGCAACATGCCCGGAAGCGCCGAGAACGAAACGCGCCTTGCCGCCAAACAGGCGCGCCCCGAGATAAGCCGATCGCCACGGCACGATGTGATCCTCGCGCGTCGCCAGCAGATAGACCGGCATGTCGAGGTCGCCGAGATTGACGCGCACGCCGCACATTTCGAGCTTGCCCGGCAGGCGCAGGTTGTTGTCCAGATAGAGATTGCGCATGTACCAGCAGGCGAACGGCCCGGGCAGGTTGGTCGAGTCGGAATTCCAGTACAGCAGGTCGAAAGCCGGCGGCTTCTGGCCTTTGAGGTATTTGCTCTGGACATAGTTCCAGACCAGATCGTTGGCGCGCAGGAAGGAGAAGGTGTTTTGCAGATCGCGCGCCGGCAGGAGGCCGCCCTTGCCGATCGTCGCCTCGCGCATCGCCAGCCCCTGTTCGTCGATGAACAGGCCGATTTCGCCCGGTTCACTGAAATCGAGCAGCGTGGTCAGCAAGGTCAGCGAAGCGGCGGCATCGTCGCCGCGCGCCTTCAGCACGGCCAGCGCCGAACTCAAAATGGTGCCGCCGACGCAGAAGCCAAGGGCGTTGACCTGCGGCGTCTTGCCAATCTCACGGACCACCCGCAGCGCCTCGATCGGGCCGCGCTCCAGGTAATCGTCCCAGGTCAGGTGGCCGCAATCTTCCAGCGGATTGCGCCAGGAAACCAGGAACACCGTGTTGCCCTGCTCGACCATGAAGCGGATCAGCGAATTGTCCGGCTGCAAATCCATGATGTAGAACTTGTTGATGCACGGCGGCACGACCAGCAGCGGCCGCGCCCCCACCTTGGGCGTCAGCGGCGCGTACTGGATCAACTGCATCAGGTCGTTCTCGAAAATGACCGCGCCTTCGGTCGTGGCGATATTCTTGCCGATCTCGAAAACCGATTCGTCGGTCATCGCCATGCGCCCGCGCTGAAAATCTTCGAGCAGGTTGTTGATGCCATCGGTAATGCTCTGGCCCTGGGTTTCCAGGGCCTGTTTGATGAATTCCGGGTTGGTCGCGGCAAAATTGGTCGGCGCCATCGCATCGGCCACCTGGCGGGCGAGAAAACGCAGGCGCTCCCGGGTCTTCTCGTCATTGGCCGGAACCGTTTCGGCAAGCTGCTTCAAATATTGCGCATTGAGCAGATAGGCTTGATGCAGGTAATCGAAAACCGGGCTGTCGCGCCACTCGGGGGCGGCGAAGCGGCGGTCGCCCTGCTCCGGCGTCACCGTGAATTGCTGTTCCTGCCCCTGCTGCTTGGCCAGCATCGATTGCCACAAGGCCATCTGCTGATTCATGAACTGCTTCTGCAACGCCGTCAGCGCCTGCGGATCAACGGCGGGCGCAGCGTTCGCCTGACCGAGATATTCCATGAACTGTTGCGCCATGCCCTGCCCTGCCTGCATGAACTGCATCGCGGAACCCAGAAATGCTTCGTGACCGTTCGATTCCTGCGCCATGGAAGTATTGCCTCTGAAATGATTGGTTTTCGGGTTGTAGCCTCTGGATTCTGCATACCGCTCCAACCCCTGTCAATGCGGAGTAAAAACCAGCCGCCCCCGCGCTTGCCCCCGTTCATGCCAGCGCCCCGGAGTCACGGCTCGCGGGGCATAATCTTTTGCCGCGCCAAGGGAACGATTTACCATGGACAGACCGTCGCCCATCGAGCAGAGCGCCAGAGGGAAAAACCATCATGAATCGTGAGTCACTCCGGGCTAAAGCCCGGAGCTTCCTCGCCACGAGTTTGGGGCGCCTGCGGCGCCGAAATGACGCCTGGCTCGCTTTTCCCCGGCCTGAAGGCCGGGCTTCTCGCTTGCACCGTGGTCACCCGCCGCGTCTGGCGCTCGCCGCCCTGGCCGCCTCGCTGACCGCGCTGCTGTCCGGTTGCGTTTCGCTGGCCCCGCTTTATGCGCCGCCGCCGATGCCGGTGCCGCAGACTTTTCCGGCGAGTGCTCCGACACCGCAAAGTACCGTGGCCGCCAGCGAGATCGGCTGGCAGGATTATTTCGCCGACCCGGCGTTGCAAGCGCTGATCGCCGATGCGCTGGCCGCCAACCGCGATCTGCGGCTGGCGATGCAGCGCGTGGAGGAGGCGCGGGCGCTGTACGGCATCCGCCGCGCCGACCAGTTGCCGACCATCGGCGCGGCGGCCGATCTGGCGCGGGCGCGCGTCCCGGCCGATCTTTCGGGTATCGGCCGGCCGGTGACGGCAAGCCAGTATCAGGTCGGCGTCGGCCTGGCGACCTGGGAACTCGATTTCTGGGGCCGCGTCGCCAATCTGAAGGAGGCGGCGCTGCACAATTATCTCGCCAGCGACGCGGCCCGCCAGGCCGTGACGCTGGCGCTCATCGAGCAGGTCGCCAACGCCTGGCTGAGTCTGCGCGAACTCGACGAACGCATTCTGCTGGCACAGGAGACGATCGCCAGCCGCGAGAAGTCGTATCGCATCTTCACGCGCCGCTATGAGGTGGGGGCCATCTCGAAGCTCGATCTGAAACAGGTGGAAACGCTGTGGCGTCAGGCTGTCGCGCTCGGCGCGCAGCTTGAGCAGGAGCGCGCCCTGCGCGTCAATGCCTTGCAGGTTCTGGTCGGCCAGCCCGTCGATCCGCCCCGCGCAAAGACCCGCCTTGACGATGACAGCGTGATGCGCGATCTGCCGGCGGGGCTGCCCGCCGACCTGCTCGTCAACCGGCCCGACATTCTTGCCGCCGAGTATCGGCTGCGCGCCGCCAACGCCAACATCGGTGCGGCGCGCGCCGAATTCTTCCCGCGCATCACGCTGACGGGTTCGTATGGGACGGCCAGCGCCGAGTTGAGCAAGCTGTTTACCGGCCCGAGCCGCGCCTGGAATTTCGCCCCGAGCGTCTCGCTGCCGATTTTCGACATGGGTCGCCGCGAGGCCAGTCTCGATGTCGCCAAGGCGCAGCGCGAGCAGGCGGTGACGGCTTACGAACAGGCGATCCAGATGGCCTTCCGCGATGTCGCCGATGCGCTCGCCGCGCGCCAGTGGCTGGCCGAACAGGTGGAGGTGCTGCGCGCCACCGTCGACGCCCAGGCCGAGCGCGCGCGTCTGGCGCAACTGCGCTACGACCACGGTGCTTCGCCGTTTCTCGAAGTGCTCGACGCCCAGCGCGATCTGCTCGCCGCGCAGCAACAACTCGTGCAGACGCGGCGCGCGCTGCTGGCCAGCCGCGTCTCGCTCTACGCCGCGCTCGGCGGCGGCGGTTTTGCCACACGCGCCGCCGCCCTCCCCGCCCAGAACCCTCCCTGACCAAGGTTTTCCGTCATGCCGTTCCCAGCCCGCAACAAACTGATTCCCGCCCTCGCCGCCATCGCCGTCGCGGCGGGCGCTTATTTCGCCTGGGGCCTGATCGCCGAGCGCGGCCCCGGCGCTGGCTTTGTGAACGGCAACGGCCGCATCGAGGCGACCGAAATCGACATCGCCACCAAGCTCCCCGGCCGCGTGCAGGAGGTGCTGGTGCGCGAGGGCGATTTCGTCACCGCCGGCCAGACGCTGGCGCACATGCAGATCGACGCGCTGGAGGCGCAGCGCCGCGAAGCCGAGGCGCAGCGCCAGCAGGCGATCAATGCCGAAGCCAGCGCCCAGGCGCAGATCGCGCTGCGTCAGAGCGACCAGCGCGCCGCCGAAGCGGTGGTCGTGCAGCGCGAAAGCGAACTCGACGCCGCCGAGCGCCGTCTGGCGCGCTCGGAAACGCTGGCCAGGGAAGGCGCGGCATCGATGCAGGAACTCGACGATGACCGCGCGCGCATGCGGAGCGCCCAAGCCGCCGTCGCCGCCGCCAAGGCACAGGTCGCCGCGGCAGCCGCCGCCGTCGTCGCCGCGCGGGCGCAGCAGACGGGCGCGCAATCGGCCGTTGCCGCCGCCCAGGCGACCATCGACCGCATCCAGGCCGACATCGCCGACAGCGACCTCAAGGCGCCGCGCGCCGGCCGCATCCAGTTTCGCGTGGCGCAGCCGGGCGAGGTGCTCGGCGCCGGCGGCCGGGTGCTCAACATGGTCGATCTGGCCGATGTCTATATGACTTTCTTTTTGCCGACGCAGGCCGCCGGGCGCGTGGCGCTCGGCCAGGATGTGCATCTGGTGCTCGACGCCGCGCCGCAATGGGTGATTCCGGCCAAGGTGACCTTCGTCTCGGCGACGGCGCAATTCACGCCGAAGACCGTGGAAACCCAGAGCGAGCGCGAAAAGCTGATGTTCCGCGTGCGGGCGCAGATCGATCCGGCCCTGCTGCAACAGCACCTCAATTACGTGAAAACCGGCCTGCCCGGCGTGGCGTGGATCAAGCTCGATGCCACTGCCGAATGGCCGGCGAATCTGCAAGCGAATTTGCCATCGGGCATGCCGCGATGAGCGAACCCGCCGTTCGTATCGAACAGGTCACGCTGCGCTACGGCAAGATCGTCGCGCTCGCCGGCGTGACGCAGGACATACCCGCCGGCTGCATGGTCGGGTTGATCGGCCCGGATGGCGTCGGCAAATCGAGCCTGCTCTCGCTCATTGCCGGCGCGCGCGCGGTGCAAGCGGGCCAGGTGTTGGCGCTCGGCGGCGACATGGCGAGCAAGCGGCACCGCGACGCGGTGTGCCCGCGCATCGCCTACATGCCGCAGGGTTTGGGCAAGAATCTCTATCCCACGCTGTCGGTCGAGGAGAACCTGCAATTTTTCGGCCGGCTGTTTGGTCACGATGCGGACGAGCGGCGCCGCCGCATCGACGCGCTGACCCGCGCGACGGGCCTCGATCCCTTCCTGGCGCGGCCCGCCGGCAAGCTCTCGGGTGGCATGAAACAGAAGCTCGGCCTGTGCTGCGCCCTGATTCACGACCCCGACTTGTTGATTCTCGACGAGCCGACCACCGGCGTCGACCCTTTGGCGCGCGCCCAGTTCTGGGATCTCATCAACGGCATCCGCCAGGAGCGGCCGGCAATGAGCGTCATCGTGGCGACCGCCTACATGGACGAGGCGCAGCGCTTCGACTGGCTGATGGCGATGGACGACGGCCAGATTCTCGCCACCGGCGCGCCCGCCGAACTGCTGGCCCGCACGCACACGGCCTCGCTCGAAGAAGCCTTCATCGCGCTCCTGCCCGAGGCCAAGAAGCGCGGCCACCAGCCGGTCGAGATCACGCCGCTGCACGCCGACGAGCAGGCTGAAATCGCCATCGAGGCCAAGGATCTGACGATGCGCTTCGGTGATTTCGTCGCCGTCGATCACGTCAGCTTTCGCATTCAGCGCGGCGAGATTTTCGGCTTTCTTGGCTCGAACGGCTGCGGCAAATCGACGACGATGAAAATGCTGACCGGCCTCTTGCCCGCGACCGAGGGCAAAGCCTGGCTGTTCGGCCACGAGGTCGATCCGCGCGATCTCGACACGCGGCGGCGCGTCGGTTACATGTCGCAGGCCTTTTCGCTGTACGGCGAACTGACCGTGCGCCAGAACCTGGTGCTGCACGCCCGGCTCTTTCACGTGCCGGAAGCCGACATCGCCGCCCGCGTCGCCGAAATGGTCGAACGTTTCGCCCTCGCCGAGGCGCTCGACACGCTGCCCGAGAATCTGCCGCTCGGCGTGCGCCAGCGGCTCTCGCTGGCGGTGGCGATGGTGCATAAGCCGGAACTCTTAATCCTCGACGAGCCAACCTCCGGCGTCGATCCGATCGCCCGCGACAATTTCTGGCGGCTGCTGCTAACCCTTTCGCGTCAAGACCGCGTGACGATCTTCATCTCCACGCACTTCATGAACGAGGCGCAGCGTTGCGACCGCATGTCGTTGATGCACGCCGGTCGCGTGCTGGTTAGCGACACGCCCGACGCCATCACGCAAGGGCGCGGCGCGGCAACGCTCGAAGCGGCGTTCATCGCTTATCTCGTCGATGCCGGCGCTACCGGAGGACAGAAGACGGAGGACAAAAGACAGAGAGAGGGTCAGGAATCAGCACTCAGTGCTCATGTGCCAACTGACCACAGACCACAGACCACAAATCCGTCCTCTGTCCTCCGTCTTCTGTCCTCAGGACAACGCGCCTGGAGCTACATGTGGCGCGAGGCGCTGGAATTGCAGCGCGACCCGGTGCGCGCCACGCTGGCCTTTGCCGGTTCATTGCTGCTGCTGTTCGTCATGGGCTTCGGCATCAACATGGATGTGGAAGATCTGCGCTTTGCGGTGCTCGATCACGACCAGACCAGCCTCTCGCGCGATTACCAGCTGAACCTCGCCGGTTC
>Ga0209629_10000928_pt1 | contig 17396 bp, 15 predicted proteins | sample TergutCu122P5_FD_187286 | JGI IMG/M metagenome (GOLD analysis project Ga0209629, IMG submission 187286) | Cubitermes ugandensis P5 segment gut microbial communities from Kakamega Forest, Kenya - Cu122 P5 (SPAdes) (version 2) | ecosystem: Host-associated > Arthropoda: Insects > Digestive system...
GAGTTCACGATCGTGAACGTGCCGTCGGCGATCTTCGGCTGCAGCTTGTTCCAGGCGCCCTGGAAGAACAGGAACGCGTTGTTGTCGTCGGCCGAACCGGCGTACAGCCACAGGTTGTTGCCCTGGGGCTTCTCGGCGGACTTGACCAGGTAGTCGCCCCACGCCTCGCCGACCTTGACGCTGTCGAACGTGACGTAGTAGTCGAGGTTCGCGGTGTCCATGATCAGGCGGTCGTAGGCGATCACCGTGATGCCCTTGGCCTTCGCCTCGTCGACGGCGGCAGCGGCGGCCGAGCCGTCCTGCGCGCAGATGATGATGAACTTGACGCCCTTGGAGATCAGCGTCTCGACGTTGGTCTTCTCGATCGCGGGATCGCCCTGGCTGAACAGGATCGTGACGCCCGGCATCGCGGCGTTGAACGCAGCCTGCGCCATCACCCAGCGGGGCTCGGAGTTGGTCGGCAGAACGACGCCGACATCCTTGACGAAGTCGACGGCGGCCGTCGACGGCGCCGCCGACGTGGTCGGAGCGGCGGTGCTGGTCGGGGCCGGTGCCGCGCTCGACGTCGCAACGGGAGCGCTCGTGGTGGGAGCCGACGTGCTGCTGGGAGTGCTGGTCGAGCAGGCGGAGAGCCCGAAGGCGAGGGTCAGGCCGATGCCCACCACCGCCAAGTTCCGGAATTTCATAACTGATGTCCTCCTTGAGTGACTGCCCACGCCAAGACGGTGGGCGCTAAGTCGATTGTCACCCTATCATTCGCGGTTCGGGGCCGCAGGCAGGCAATTCGGCGGTGAAAGCGGGGCCCGCCCGGCACCATGCCGCACGCTGGGCGTTCCGGGGCTCGCGACCAGGCGTCCCGGTGGCGCGGCCACGACCGTCCGGCCTCGGGGCACAGGTCGGCGACGACGTCGGCACAGACTCGTCGTGCGTCGTATATGGGCAAGTCAGATCGCTATTGAGCGGGCGATCTGGAGTGGTCGTGATCGTCCGTCGCGGAGACGACAAGGCGGCGGTCGCCCCGGGGGAGTGGCCCGTCGAGGCCGTGACCGGGCGCCTGGTGGCACGGTGGTGCGTCGGCAGCGGGACCGTGTGGGCCGCGAAATCGTTACCGAATCGTGACGGTATTGTGCGCGGCAATGCCGGCTTGTCGCCGATTCGTCCCTGGCCGCCGCGGCTGGCGGCTACCGCCCCCGGACGGCCTTGCGGGCGCCCTTCATCGACGGCATCGGCCCGCGCGGCACGGGAAGGCGGCTGCGCATCGCGTCGAGGGCCTTGATGCGGGACTCCAGTTCCTTGATCTGGGACTCGCTGAGGACCTTGGGCAGCTTCTCGATGGTGCCGGCGAGCTTGTTCACCGGCACCTCGCCCTCGGCGTCGCCGGCCAGGATCGTGATCACCTTGACGTCGTAGAGCAGTTGCTCGTGGCGCTTCGACTCGGCCGACAGCATCGGCTGCAGACGGGCGGGGTCGCCATCGCCGATGAGGAGCAACCCGCCCGGGCCGATCGCCCGGTGCACCGTGTCGCCTTGGCGGTTGCCGGTGATCGCTGCCGTGTAGGACCATTTCGGCTTGCGGCCGCCGGTGAGCATCATCAACGCGACCTGCGCCGCGCCCGGCTGGCCTTCGTACTGCTTGTATGCCGACTGCTTGACCAGCCGTCCGAGCACCCACAGGAAGATCGTTATGCCGATCATGATGCCGAGGACGAGCGTGTAGATCCAGGTCAGACCGCCGAGGACAACCCCGACGACGACCGCGATCACCACGGGGACGACGAGGCAGGCCAGCAGCAGCCATCGCCAGTTGGGGTTGGCCTTGACGACCATCGAGTAGCTCTCGCGGAGCTGGCGGATCGTGCCCCAGTCCTTGGGGTCGGTGGAGTTCTTCTTCGCCAGCTTCGCCGCCTTGGCTTCGGCCTTCTGCTTGGCGGCCAGCTCCTTGGCCCGTTCACTTGCCATCGGTGGTCTCCGCGTGTGTGTGCGATCGTCCGGGTGTCGTGCCCCGACGCAGCCGCGCCGGCCGCGCGCCCGCTGTCATGTTACCGTCCCGCACCGGGTGCTGTGAAGGACGCCGCTGCGTCGTCCGCACCAGGCGCGATCAGCCTTCGAGGATATCCTTGATCGTTGCGAGGAACGCGGTCGCGGCGCTCGGATCGACCACGCGGGTGTCGTAGGTCAGGTGGAGCCACACGAGGGTGCGGGGCACGATCTCGCCTTCCCGCACGACCGGGCGCAGCGTGGGGGCACCGATGCCCAGGGCCGCGACCTGCGGCGGGCTGACGAGTGCGCTCGTGACCAGCGCCGGCGAGGCGACGACGGTGAAGGTTCCTCCCACCAGGTCGTCGGGGGCGAAGTCGCCCGACGAGGCGCGGGCTGTCACGTCGTGGAGCCATGTCTCGATCGCCGTGGGCGGGGTCTGGCCGGCGTCGTGCAGCACGGGGGAGACCGGGCCGTCGACCGTTTCCAGCGTGAACCCGAGATGCTCGCCGTCGTGGTAGGCGACCGCGCCGGTCGTCTCCTCGAAACCGGCGTTGACCGCCGCGCAGGTGCGCAGGGCATGCGCCGTGGCGGACAGGACGAAGGCGGTGACGCTCGGGGATACCGTGGTGGTGTCCACGAGTCGGGACACATCGGCCTCGATCATCGCGGTGAGCGGCAGCGTGGTGCGGATCGACTCGCTCGCGTGCCGCAGCCAGGCCTGCCGGGCCGGCGGGATGGTCTGTGTCGTGCCGCGGCGCGCATCGTTCGCGCCCTCCGGTGCGACCAGCGCCGCGTTAGGGGCGACGCGCGGTTTGGTCAGCTCGGGGTGCTGGGTGGCGAAGTCCAGGACGTCCTGCTTGCGGACCCGTCCGCCGACTCCCGTGCCGACGAGATCGGCCAGGTCGACGCCCAGCTCGCGCGCGACCTGGCGTACCAGCGGCGTGACGTAGGCGGGGCTGTCAGGTGCGGTGGACCCTGGCGGTGGGGTCGCGGGTGTGGGCACGGGCGCGGGAGCAGGAGGCGGCGCGGGCGTCCTGACGGGCTCGGCTGCGGGTCGCGCCGGGCGCGGCGCCGGGGGTGCCGGGACGACCGGCGGGCGGACGAACGCCGGCGGCGGCGACTTCTCCCACGGCTTCTGCCAGGTGCCGGGACGACCCCCGGCGGACACGCTCGCCGGGTGAGGTGTGGTCGGTGGGCCGGTCATCCACGGGCGGGACTCGGGCGGACGCGGTGCCGGCGCCGCCGGTGACGGCGTCGCCACCGGAGCGGGCCGAGGGTCGGGGGCGGTCGGCGGGGACCAGTCGGGCACGGACGGAACGGGCCGGTTCCAGGGCAGGGGCGGGCGTCCAGACGGCGTCGACGGCGCGGTGGCCGTCCCGGCGGGCGGGGGCGACGCGGGTTGGCGTACCGCCGTCGGTGCGACGGCCGGTACGGTAGCGCTGGCACTCTCCTCGATGATCGCGAGCACATCGCCGACGCGGACGACTTGGTCCTCCGTGGCGAGGATCTGGGTCACCACGCCGGTGACGGGGGAGGGGATCTCGGTGTCGACCTTGTCCGTGCTGACCTCCACGAGCGGCTCGTCGGCCTTGACGGCCTCGCCCACGGCCTTGAGCCACCGGGATACGGTGGCCTCGGTAATGCTCTCTCCCATCGTGGGAAGAGTGAGGTTCGTCGGCATATCAAGCTCCTTCGCAGGCGGCGGCGCGTCTCACAGGCTCAGCCTACGCCGCATGCAAGGGGCTTTGGATGGGCGGGCCCGAGTCTTGGTGCGGCATAATGAGGCCTTGTGAGTCCGCTGCCGTCGCCGCTGCTGCGCCTGAGGCGCGCCCGGGGGGCTGTGAGGGCCGAACGGGTGGCGGCCGACGGGGTGCGAACGCACCTCGATCAGTTCGTCTCGACGCGCGCCGGCGTGGAGGCGTGGATCGAGCCGGCGACCGGGTTCAACAAGCCGTCGATCCTGCTGGTGGCGGGCGATGGCGAGTGGACCCGGCGCAGCGTGCCATCGCCGGAATGGGCCGCTGACTACGCCACGAAGGCTGGACTACGGAGCTTCCCGGCGGGCGTGGTGGGCTACCCGCAGCGCATGCGCGACTGGGACCTACAACACCGAACGACGGAGGCCACCGCATGAACACCACGGCCGATCTGCACCACAGTCCGCTGGAGGCGAGCACCACCGCGGCCGGGGCGAGGTTCGCCGAGTTCTCGGGCTGGTCGATGCCGCTGGAATACGCCGGCGGCGGGGTGCTGGCGGAGCATGAGGCGGTGCGGGGCGCCGTTGGCCTGTTCGACGTGTCCCACCTGGGCAAGCTGCACGTCAGCGGCCCCGGCGCGGCGGCCTACCTCGACACCCGACTCGCCAACGACCTGGGACGGATCGGTCCGGGTCAGGCCCAGTACACGCTGCTGTGCACGCCGGACGGCCGGGGCGTCGTCGACGACCTGATCGCCTACCTGGTCGGTCCCGAGGAGGTGCTGCTCGTCCCGAACGCGGCGAACGCGGCCACGGTCGCGGCGACGTTGCGGGCCGGAGCCCCGGACGGAGTGACGATCGCGGACCGGCACGACGGCTACGCCGTGCTGGCGGTACAGGGCCCGGCGGCGCCCGCGGTCGTCGCGGCGTGGGGCGCCCCGGACGATCTGGACTACATGAGCTTCGCGGTGCTGCCCGCCGGGACCATCTGCCGCACGGGCTACTCGGGCGAGCGCGGGTACGAGCTGATCGTGCCGTCCGAACAGGCCGACGACGTGTGGGAGGGGATCCTGGGCGTGGGTCGCCCCTTGGGCATCCGGCCGTGCGGCCTGGCGGCCCGCGACACCCTGCGCACCGAGATGGGCTATCCGCTGCACGGCCAGGACATCGGCCCGGACATCGGCCCGGTCGAGGCGGGCCTGAGCTGGGCGATCGGCTGGGACAAGCCCGCCTTCGACGGCAGCGACGGGCTGCACGCGACGCGCGCAGCGGGGCCGTCACGCCGCGCGCGGGGCCTGCTCGCCACCGGGCGGGGCATCCCGCGGCCGGGCATGGCCGTCGTGGCGGACGGCGCCGAGATCGGCATCGTCACCTCCGGCACGTTCTCCCCGACGCTGAAGCGGGGCATCGCGCTCGCGCTGCTCGACGCGGACGCACCCACCGACGGCGTCGGCGTGCGCATCCGTGACCGCGTGGAGCCGTTCGACGTCGTCAAGCCGCCGTTCGTGCCGACGCACGTCCGCTGACGACGCCTGTCGACCCTGTCGGAGTTGCCCGAGGACGGCGGTTGGGCCCGTCGGAACCGCAGTCCTCCGTCAGCGCTGGTAGCGACCTGGGCATGTGAGCGCTGGGGCGACCAGCGCCGATGTCAGGCGTCCAGGCGCATGGTGTAGACGGCGACGTCGTCGCTGATGAGGGTGACGCGGTCGGCGCCGGCGTCGGCCAGCCCGGGCCAGTACTCGGCGAGCCAGGCCTCGGCGTCTCCCTGGTCGGCGAAGATCCGGTCGAGGTCGCACGCGTCCGCGGCGCGGCGGTCCCAGTCCTGGCCGGTCGCGGTCCAGCGGAAGCCGGTGGCGTCGGGCGGGACCATGGCGACCTCAGTACGCGCCGTGGCGCGGGATCGCCGCGCCGGGCTGGCGGAAGCGCCGCGGCGACATCATGCGCGAGAACATCATCATCAGCATGCCCTTGGTGCTGGCGTTCGGGAGGCGCGTGGACAGCTCGGCGGTGAAGCCGCGCCACGCGATGAAGACGTTGACGAGACACGCGGCGAGGAAGGTGTAGAGCAGCGCACCGCCGATGAGGCTGATCAGGGGGAAGTTCCCGCCGAGCAGCAGCGACACCATCACGAGCAGCATCATGGGCCAGGCGAACTCCAGGATGCTCCAGCGCGAGTCGACATAGTTCCGCAGCAGCACCCGGGACGGCTCGGCCTCCGCCTTGGCGGTGACCTGTTGACGCCGGGCCGCCTGCGCGGCGCGATCCTGCGCCGCCGCCTCGCGCTTCGTCAGCGTCGGGTGGAGCGCCGCCATGCGCGCCGCCTCGGCCTGCGCCCGCGTCGGTGTCGGACGGCCCTTGCCGACGATCGGCGGGGTCGGCTCGGGGGCCGCCGGCGCGTCTGCCGCCTGCTTGTACTTGCCGAACAGTCCCACCGACGCGTCCTTCCCTTCGGGTCCTGGGCGACACCAATCATCGCGTCAACTGCGAGCTGACACGCGAGGCGGTTTCGACAAGCTCAACCAGCGTCCCGCGGTGGCCGCGATCGTGATGTGCCCCCTCAGTGTAGTGGCTCGCACCAGGGGGGATTGGCGCCTCAGACGAACGCGCCGGCCTCGCGCGGGGCGGCGAAGTGGCACGCGCAGGCGTGTTGGGTGACACCGTCCGGCCGGTCGATCAGCGCGGGCACGTCGTCGACGCACTCGGGCCGCGCGTCGCCATCTTCGCCGGATGCCAGCCAGCAGCGCGTGTGGAAGTGGCAGCCGCTCGGCGGGTTCGCGGGCGAGGGCACGTCGCCGCTCAGCCGGATCTGCTGGCGTTGGCCCGCGACGGAAGGGTCGGGTACGGGCACGGCCGACAGCAGCGCCTGGGTGTAGGGGTGCGTCGGGTGGTCGTAGATCTGCTCCTCATCTCCCAGCTCGACGATGCGCCCCAGGTACATCACCGCGACGCGGTCGGAGATGTGGCGCACGACGGCGAGGTCGTGCGCGATGAAGATGTAGGCCAGATTCAGCTCGTGTTGCAGCTTCTCCAGTAGGTTCACCACCTGCGCCTGGACGGACACGTCGAGGGCGCTGACCGGCTCGTCGCAGACCAACACCTTCGGGTTCAGGGCGATGCCGCGCGCGACGCCGATGCGCTGGCGCTGGCCGCCGGAGAACTGGTGTGGGTAGCGGTTGATGTGCTCGGGGTTGAGTCCGACCAGGTCGAGCAGCTCTTGCACGCGCTTGCGCCGTCCGCCCTTCGGCACAACCTCCGGGTGGATGTCGAACGGCTCTCCGACGATGTCGCCGACGGTCTTGCGCGGGTTCAGGGAGGTGTACGGGTCCTGGAACACGATCTGGATGTCGCGGCGCAGCTTCCGCATCGCGGAGCCGGTCGCCTTGTACATGTCGATGCCGTCGAACATCACCGACCCACTCGTCGGTTCCTCCAGCCGCAACAGCAGCCGACCGAGCGTGGACTTGCCGCAGCCGGACTCCCCGACGACGCCGAGTGTCTCACCGGCGTGAAGGTCGAAGGACACGCCGTCGACGGCCCGCACATGGCCGACCGTGCGCTTGATCACGCCGGCCTTGATGGGGAAGTGTTTCACCAGGTCGCGCGCCTCCAGGATGACCTCGCCGCTCATGCGGGCACCTCCTGGGTGGTCTGGGTTGGCGGCGTGGTCGCGATCCGGTGGCTGGCGGCGAGCACCTCGGCATCGTTCACGCGCCAGCACGCGGCGTATCCGGTGTCGGTGACGGCCTGCAGCTCTGGCGGCGCGCCGGTGCGGCAGCGGTCGACGGCGTAGCGGCATCGAGGGTTGAACGGGCAGCCGGCGGGCATCGCCAGCAGGTTCGGCGGGAGACCGCCGATCGCCGGCAGGATGTCGCCGCGCTTGGTGTCCAGGCGCGGCACCGACTCCAGCAGCCCCTGCGTGTACGGGTGACGCGGCGCGGCGTACACCGGACTGACGGGGGCCGTCTCGACCAGCCGTCCGGCGTACATCACGGCGATCCGATCGGCGACGTCAGCGACCACGCCGAGGTCGTGGGTGATGAGGATCAGGCCCATGCCCGACTCGTGCTGGAGTTCCTTGAGCAGGTCCATGATCTGGGCCTGGACGGTCACGTCGAGCGCCGTCGTGGGCTCGTCCGCGATCAGGATCGCCGGGTTCAGGGCGATCGCCATCGCGATCATGATGCGTTGGCGCATGCCACCGGAGAACTGGTGCGGGTAGGCCTTGACCCGGACCCTCGCCCCGGGAATGTGGACCCGCTCCATCAGGCGGATGGCCTCCGCCTCCGCGTCGGCGCGGTTCATGCCCCGGTGGACGCGGAACATCTCGGCGATCTGGTAACCGACGCTGAACACCGGGTTCAGCGCCGAGAGCGCGTCCTGGAAGATCATCGCGATCTGCGCGCCGCGCACCTTCTGGCGCGACTTCTCCGCCAGCCTGAGCAGGTCGGTGTCGCAGTAGCGCACCTGGCCCGCCGTGACGTAGCCCGGCGGGGTGTCGAGGATGCCCATGATCGCCTGGGCGGTGACGGACTTGCCGGAGCCGGACTCGCCGAGGATCGCGAGCGTCTCGCCCTGATCGAGGTCGAACGACACGCCATTGATCGCGCGCGCCACGCCTTCCCGCATCCGGAACTCGACCGCCAGGTCGCGCACCTCCAGCAGGCGCCCGTTCTCGGGCTTCCACGTGTGATCGGCGGGGAGCACGACGGTGCCCTTGATGAACGGGCGTCGTCGGGCCGAGCGCAGCGGGCCGGGTTCGATCGTGTCGTCGAGCAACCGCGCGTCGCTGACGGGCAGGATGGACTCGGCCGCGTCGAGGGACGCGGGGTGGCCGGCGACGAAGCCGGCGGGATCGATCGGCGTACTGGACATCCTCACCTCAGCTTCGGGTCCAGGGCGTCGCGGACCATCTCGCCCAGCAGGATGAACGCGAGCACGGCCAGGCACAGCGCGGCGGCGGGGAAGAGCAGCATGTGCGGCGTGCTGCGGATCAGCGGGATGGTGCTTGCCCGGGAGATCTGGAGGCCCCAGCTCACGGCCGGCGCCTGCAGGCCGATGCCGAGGAAGCTCAGGGTGGCCTCGGTGGCGATGTAGCCGCCCAGGTCGATGGTGCTGACGACGATCACCGGGGCGAGCGAGTTGGGCACGATGTGCGAACCGACGACGTGGAGCGGGCTGCCGCCCAGCGCGCGGGCGGCCATCACATACTCGTTCGGCTTGACCTGGAGCACCGACGAGCGCATGAGGCGGAAGATGTTCGGCCAGCCGAACGCGGCCAGCGTGATCACCACCTTGCCCACGACGAGCCAGTACGGCGAGGCCGGGCTGGTCGGGATCGAATACATCAAGACGATGCCGCCGAGCAGCAGGGGGATCGCGAAGAACACGTCCGCGATCCGGCTCAGCACCGCATCGACCCAGCCGCCGAGGTAACCGGCCAGGGTGCCGAGGGAACCGCCGATGAGCGCCGCCAGGCTGGCGGTGAACAGGCCCACGAGGATGGACGAGCGGGCGCCGTAGATCACCTGATCGAAGATCGGGCAGCCCTGTGCGTCGAAGCCGAGCAGGAAGCCTCCACCCGGCTTCTGCCGAGCCCGCTCGAGCAGACACATGCCGGGCAACCGGGGGTCCTGCGCGCCGAACGCTTGGGGCGCGATCGCCATCGCGGCGAACAGCGCGACCAGCGCCACGGCCACCCAGAACAGCGGGCGCCGGCGCATGATCTCCCAGGCGTCGCCCCACAGCGAGCGTGGCTTGCCCGTGTCGGAGTCCCCCGGTCGGGGGGACGTATCGTCCGGGGTGCCCATCCCGGTGGCGTACGTGCCCATGCCGCCACCCGCACCCGTGGTGCGCAGCGCCGGCGGCGCGCTCTCGATGCGGCTAGTCATGGCTGATCCTCGGGTCGAGCACGCCGTACAACAGGTCGACGAGCAGGTTCACGACGAGATAGATCATCACGAGGACGACAACCGTGCCGACCAGCGTCATGCCGTCGCGCTGGTTGATCGAGCGCCAGATGAGCCCGCCGATGCCGTTGATGTTGAAGATGCGCTCCGTGACGATCGCCCCGCCCATCAGGCCGCCGACGCTCGCGCCGATGTAGGTGATCACGGGCAGCAACGAGTTGCGCAGCGCGTGGAGGCCGATGGAGCGGGCAGTCGACAGGCCCTTGGCCTTCGCGGTGCGGACGTAGTCGGCGCGGAGGTTCTCGACGAGCGACGTCCGGGTCAGCCGCGCCACGTACGCGAGCGACAGCGACCCGAGCACGAGGCCGGGCATGACAAGCTGGAACCAGCTGGGCGGATCGCTGGCCGTGACAGGGAAGACCTTCCACTGCAGGCCGAGGAAGCGCTGGGCCAGGCCGCCGATGACGAACACGGGCATCGAGATAAGCAGCAGCGTGAGGATCGTCACGAGATTGTCGATGATCCCACCCTTGCGGATGCCCGCAAGGATGCCGGCGGTCACGCCGACGAGCGTCATGAACGCGAGCGCGACGAGCGCGAGCCGGATCGTCGTCGGGTAGCGGATTGCCAACTCGTGGACGACGGTGTTGTTGTAGTAGTTCGTGCCCAGATCGCCGTGGAGCAGCATGGTGAGGTAGCGCACGTACTGGACGATGAACGGCTTGTCGAGCCCGTACTTGGCGTTGAAGCCCTCCACGTAGGCGGGGGAGCACGGCCGCTCGCCGCAGCGACCCGCCGTCGGGTCGCCGGGGAGGGCGAAGTTGAGCCAGTAGATGAACAGCGTCGCGCCGAGGAACACGGGGATCATCTGGAGGAGACGGCGGATGATGTACTTACCCACGCGGTCCTCCTCCCCGGTATCGCCCTGTGCCATGGTAGCCGCTCGCAGCGCGCCGCGGCCAGGCGATGATGCGACATCGCCGGGCAGGAGCCCCCGATGGACCCCTGCCCGGCGATGAAGGTTAGTGCGTCATGCCAAGACGATCGAGCCGAAGTCCCACGTCGAGAACGGGGTCATCTTCACGCTCTTGATCTTGTTCGACCAGATGAACTGGCTCTGCTGATACCACAGCGGCATCGTCGGCATGTCGATGTTCAGCTGGGCCTCGGCCTGCTGGTACAGCGCGTTCGCGCTCGCCGCGTCCTTGGCCGCCGCGGCCTGCTTCAGCAGGTCGTCGAACGTCTTGCTGGAGTAGTCCGTGTCGTTCGAGGACGCGCCCGTGGCGTAGATCGGCGCCAGGAAGTTCTCGATCGACGGGTAGTCCATCTGCCAACCGCCGCGGTACATGCCCGCGAGCGCCCGGTCACCGATCTGCTTGCGCAGCGTCTTGAAGTCGGGCGTCGTGGACACGACGCAGTTCACGCCGAGGTTGTTCTTCAGCTGGTTGCACACGGCGTTCGCCCAGGCGTCATGCCCGCCGTCGCCGTTCACCCAAAGCTGCAGCGCGTCCTTGGTCTGTGCGTTCTTGTAGCCGCCGGCCGCGTCGTACAGCTCCTTGGCCTTGGCCGCGTCGAAGGTGCAGTAGGTGCACTGGCCGGGCTTGGCGCCGTCCACGACCGGGCTCACCCAACCGGTGGCCGGCGTGCGGGCGTTGTTGAACACCTGCGAGGTGACAAGGCTGCGGTCGAAGCCCATCGAGATGGCCTGACGGATGCGGATGTCCTTCATGCCCGGGTCGACGCTCGCCGGAGCGAAGCTCAGCACCTGGATCACGCCGGTGTCCTTCGTGCCGAAACGGCCCGGCGCGTCGGTCTTCCACGCGTCACCGATCAGGTAGTCGGACGGGATGGAGTCGGTGAGGTCGAGGTTGTTGGCCACGACGTCGTTGTAGGCCGCGGTGGTGTCGTTGTAGATCTTGAACGTGATCTGGTCCACCGTGCCCTTGTTCTTGCCGGAGTAGCCGGCGAACTTCTTCAGCACCATCTGCGTGTCGGAGACCTCGGTCACCTGGTACGGACCGGCCGCGATCGGGGCCTTGGCGAAGGCGGTCTTGTCCGCGGACGTGTCGGCGAAGAACGCGTCCGGCTGCGGCGCGAACGCCGTGTAGCCCAGGCGCACGAGCAGGTTGGACGTCGGCTCGGCCGTCTCGATCGTGAACGTGTAGTCGTCGACGACCTTCAGGCCGCTCATCGTGGCGTCCTTGTTGCAACCGGCGCCGTCGGGATCGTTGAAGCCCTTGATCGGCGCGAAGAAGTACGAGTTCAGCTGCGTGGCGGAGCACTGCGCGCCCCAGTTCCAGGCATCCACGAAGTTCTTTGCCTTGACCTCGGTGCCGTCCTGGAACATGTAGCCCTTGTTCAGCTTCACGGTCCAGTTGACCGAGTCGGTGGTGTCGATCGACGCCGCGATGTCGAGCTCGGGCGCGGCCGTGTCGGAGTTGTAGTGGACGAGCTTGGCCTCGGACGCGTCGAGCACGTTGCCACCGCACACCTCGTTGGTGTTGGTCGGGATCAGCGGGTTCTGCGGCGTGCAGCCACGAACCGTGATCGCACCCGCGGCGGCCGGCGGCGCGGCGGTGGTGCTGGTGGTGGGCGCGGGAGCCGTCGTCGACGGCGCGGCGCTCGTGGAGCTGGCCGCCCCACCTGCGGTCGAGGTGGCGGTGCTGCTGCCAGGCGTGTTGCTACACGCGGCGAGAGAGAAGGCCGTGACGGCAGCCAGCAGGCCGGTGCCGATTCGGCGGATCGTGGGTTTCATGGAAACTCCTTCACATCGTCTGCGCAGACCGGTAGTGGTGCGCGCGTCGGAGGGTAACAAACCTCCGATTCAACTCACAATGGTCTCGCTGGCGGGCGATTTCCGCAAGATTGTCCATATCATGAGACGCCGTGAGATGACTGTGCGGTCGCCGTGTCCTGCCGATCATCATGCTGACAAGGTATGTCGTTCACCGCAGGAGTATCGGCTCCCGGCGCTTCACAGATTCCTCCCGGTGCTGGCGGCGTCGGGTCGCTCAGAGTGGTAACCTACGGCCTCCGCGATCGTGGCGAGTCGGATGAGGGCCGAGGCCGAGTCGTTGATGACGGGCGAGTACGCTGGTACGCGGAGAGAACCTGCCGGAGACGGAGAACCTGCCGGAGACGCCAGTCCCGCGGCGGACCAAGACAAGGATGCGTTTCTCATGAGCAAGCCCACGAAACACGACGCCGGACGGTCCCGGGTGCTGGTGGCCGAGGACGAGGCGCTGATCAGGCTCGATCTGGTCGAGTTGCTGAACGACGAAGGCTACGAGGTGGTCGGCCAAGCCGGCGACGGCGAGGCGGCCGTCGCGATGGCGCGCGACCTGCGGCCGGACCTCGTCGTGATGGACGTGAAGATGCCGAAGATGGACGGCATCAGCGCCGCCGAGGTGATCGCCGCCGAGCGGATCGCCCCGGTCGTGATGCTCACCGCGTTCAGCCAGCGCGAGCTCGTCGAGCGTGCGAACGAGGCCGGGGCGATGGCCTATGTCGTCAAGCCGTTCGACGCCTCGGACGTCGTCCCCGCGATCGAGATCGCGATGGCGCGTTACGCCCAGATCCGGGCCGTCGAGGACGAGGTCGCAGACCTGAACGACCGGCTCGCCTCGCGCAAGATCATCGACCAGGCGAAGGGGCTGCTGCAGGAGAGCGTCGGCATGACCGAGCCCGAGGCGTTCCGCTGGATCCAGAAGACGGCGATGGACCTGCGCAAGTCCATGCGCGAGGTTGCCGAGGGCGTCATCGAGCACGCCAAGCAGGCCGACGACTGAGCCAGCGGACCCCGCCGGTTGACGCCTGTCGAAGCCGACGGGTGGGGTGGACGTCGCGTGAATGAGTTCACGAAGGAGTTCGCGGGCGACGCGGCGGCGCACCCGGGCCCGGCGGCGTGTCGGCGGCGACGGCTAGTCTGGGTGGGTGAGTGAGAACGAGGCAGGGCATCTGCTCCTGATCGACGGCCATTCGATGGCCTTCCGGGCGTTCTACGGGCTGCCGCCGGAGAACTTCCACACTTCGACGGGCCAGCACACGAACGCCGTGTACGGATTTGTGTCGATGCTGGCGGTCGTGCTGGCGAGCGTGCGGCCGACGCATCTCGCGGTGGCGTTCGACCTGTCCCGCCACAGCTTCCGTACCACCGAATACGCGGACTACAAGGCTGCCCGCACCGACGCTCCGCCGGAGTTCCACGGCCAGGTGCCGCTGATCCGCGAACTGCTGGAGGCCTGCCACATCGCGCATGTGGACAAGGTGGACTTCGAGGCGGACGACGTTCTCGCGACACTGGCCACCCAGGGGGCGGAGCGCGGCATGGACGTGTCGATCTGCACGGGCGACCGCGACCTGTTGCAGCTTGTCACCGACCGGGTGCGGGTGCTGTATCCCCGGCGGGGCGCGACCGAACTGGTCGAGATGACGCCGCAGTCCGTGCGGGACACGTATGGCGTCGACCCCGGGCAGTACCCCGAGCTGGCGGCGCTGGTCGGCGAGCTGAGCGACAACCTGCCGGGGGTGCCGGGCGTCGGACCGAAGACGGCGGCGAAATGGCTGGCCCAGTACGGCAACCTGGCGACGCTGCTGGCGGCGTCGGACACGGTGCCGGGCAAGGTCGGGGAGTCGCTGCGCGCCCACCTGGACCTGGTGCGGCGCAACCGGCGCCTCAACGCGCTCGTCTGCGACGTCGAGCTGCCGGTCGGCCCGGACGGTCTCGGGCTGGCGCGACCCGACCGGGCGGCGGCCGACGCGCTGTTCGACCAGCTCGAGATCGGCGGCCTGCGGCGCCGCCTGTACGAGGCGCTGGGCGGTGCCGGCGAGACTGCTCCAGCGGTGGTGGCGCCCGGGGCACTCGCGATCACGGCGGTGGCGGTGGCGCCGGGCCGGCTCGGTGCGTGGCTGGAAACGCACCGGGACGACGCGCTGATCGGCGTCGACATGGTCGGTGCCTGGCGGGCCGGCACGGGCGATGTCACGGGTCTCAGCCTCGCCGCGCCCGATGGCGAGGTGGTGTGGTGCGACGTCGCGGATCTCGGGCCGGACGACGACGGCGCGCTGTCGGCGTGGCTGGCGAGCGACGCGCCGAAGGCGCTGCACGCCGCGAAGGGCCCGCTGGAAGCCACCTGGGCGCGCGGCGGCGACCTGCGCGGCGTGCGGTGCGACACCGAACTGGCGGCGTACCTGCTGCGGCCGGACCAGCGCAGTTACCGGCTGGAGGATCTGGCGCGGCAGTATCTGGGCGTGGGCGTGACGCTCGTCGCGGGGTCTGCACCCGACGCGGGACCGCAGGCCGAGCTGTCGTTCGAGGAGCCGGGAACCTCGGCGGACCGGGAGGCGTCCGGGCTCCGGGCGCGCGCCGTGGGGGAGTTGGCGGGTGTGCTGGAGGGCCAGCTCGCCGAGCTCGGGCAGAGCGGGCTGCTGACCGATCTGGAACTGCCGCTGCAGCGCGTCCTCGGGCGGATGGAGGCCACGGGGGTCGCGATCGACGAGGCGGTGATGACGCGCCTGCGGGACGACCTGGACATCCGGGTGCGCGACGCCGAACGCGCAGCGTTCGCCGTGATCGGCCACGAGATCAACCTCGGGTCGCCGAAGCAGCTCCAGGCCGTGCTGTTCGACGAGCTGCACATGCCGAAGACGAAGCGCACCGCGTCCGGCCACACCACCGACGCCGAGGCGCTGGAGGGCCTGTACGCCAAGACGGAACACCCGTTCCTGGCGCACCTGCTGGAGCACCGCGACGCGATCAAGTTGCGCCAGATCGTGGACTCGCTGCTGCGGTGCGTCGGGGATGACGGACGCATCCACACGACCTACCAGCAGACAGTGGCGTCCACCGGCCGGCTGTCGAGCACCGACCCCAACCTGCAGAACATCCCGGTGCGCACGGAGGAGGGCCGGCGCGTGCGGGAGGCGTTCGTCGTCGGGGACGGATTCGACGGGCTGCTCTCCGCCGACTACTCGCAGATCGAGATGCGAGTCATGGCCGACGCCTCCGGCGACCAGGCCCTGATCGACGCGTTCCATTCGGGCGTGGACTTCCACACGGTCACCGCGGCGCGGGTCTACGGCGTGCCGCCGGAGCAGGTCAGTGCGGCGCAGCGGGCGTCCGTGAAGCAGATGAACTACGGCCTGGCGTACGGCCTGTCCGCGTACGGGCTGTCGACGCGCCTCGGGGTGTCCGTCGGCGAGGCGAAGACCCTGATGGACGACTACTTCGAGACGTTCGGCGGGGTGCGGGACTACCTCGCCGGCATCGTCGATCAGGCGCGCCGGTCGGGCTACACCGAGACGATGCTGGGGCGCCGTCGCTACCTGCCGGACCTGACCTCCACGAACACCCAGCGCCGCGAGATGGCCGAGCGGGCCGCGCTGAACGCGCCGATCCAGGGCAGCGCCGCCGACATCATCAAGCTCGCGATGATCCGTCTCGACGAGGCGCTGCGCTCGCTGGACCTGTCCAGCCGCGTGCTCCTCCAGGTGCACGACGAGCTGATCGTCGAGGTCGCGCCCGGGGAGCGCGACACCGTGACGGATCTGGTCCGCGATGTGATGGGGCACGCCGTCGCGCTCAAGGTGCCGTTGGAGGTGTCCGTCGGGTACGGCTCGTCCTGGGCCGCCGCTGCGCACTGACGCGGCGTCGGCCCCGGTGCTGGTGGGGAGAGAGGGTGTGATCGCCCCACTGGGGACGTACACTGGGGCTGTCCACGAGACGGCAAGGAGGCGCCATGGCACTGTCGCAGGAGGAGCAGCGCCTGCTCGATCAACTCGAGGCGGCGCTGGCCGCGGAGGATCCGAAGCTGGCGCAGAAGTTCGGGTCGCCGGCCGTGCACACCCGCCCGTCCGCCAAGCGTCTGTCCTTGTGTGTGGGCGGTTTCATCATCGGGTTGGCGGCGCTCATCGGGGGGATCACCCTCGGCTGGGGGCTGAGCGTGGTGGGGTTCGTCGTGATGTTCGGGAGCATCGCCGCGCTGCTGGTCACCCCGCCGACGCCCGTCGCCGCCGACCCCAAGGTGGCCAAGACGCCCGCCGCCGCGGGTTTCATGGACCGGTTGGGCGATCGCTGGAGCTCACGGCACGACCAACTGTGACGGCGCTGCTGCGCCGTGCCAGGATGGGAGCATGAGCACCATCTTCAGCCGGATCATCGCCGGGGACATCCCGGGACATTTCGTGTGGAAGGACGACGTCTGCGTCGTGTTCGCCTCCATCGCCCCCATCACGCCCGGCCACATGCTCGTCGTGCCGCGCGCGGAGGTGTCAAGCTTCACCCAGGCCGACGACGCGCTGCTGGCGCACCTGATGAGCGTCGCGAAGATCATCGGCCAGGCGTGCCAGAGCGCCTTCGGAGCGCCCCGGGCGGGGCTGATCATCGCCGGCTTCGAGATCGACCACCTGCACCTGCACGTGCTCCCGGCGTGGGGCGAGGCGCAACTGAGCTTCGCGCGCGCCACCCCGACCGAGGGGCCCGAGCTGGAGGCGGCCTGCGGGAAGATCCGCAGCGTCCTGCGCGAGGCCGGTCACGGCGAGCACGTCAGCGACTGACCGATCGCCCTGAGCGCCCGCAAACCGTTGGTGCTCGACGGAAGAGCGGTGACGTGAGCCGGTGAGGACCGGGGCTGGAGCGGGGCCGGGCCGGTCGGCTAGCCTGGAGGGCGCGGGAACCGCGCCCAGCGCGCGGACGTCGCGCTACGGGAAGGGAACCACCGGTGATCACGAGGATGACGAACCTGTTCGTCCGCACGCTGCGGGAATCGCCGGCGGAGGCGGAGTTCCCGAGCCACAAGCTGCTGGTCCGGGCGGGGT
>Ga0209629_10000929_pt1 | contig 17385 bp, 9 predicted proteins | sample TergutCu122P5_FD_187286 | JGI IMG/M metagenome (GOLD analysis project Ga0209629, IMG submission 187286) | Cubitermes ugandensis P5 segment gut microbial communities from Kakamega Forest, Kenya - Cu122 P5 (SPAdes) (version 2) | ecosystem: Host-associated > Arthropoda: Insects > Digestive system >...
CGGGAGCAGCGGATACGACGGACGACGCTGAGCGCAAGGGGTTAGGCACCCCGGCGACACGCGCCGCCATCATCGAAACCCTTGTCACGCGCGGATTTGTCATACGTAAAGGCAAACAGCTGATTCCTACACCGGACGGCGAAAAGCTTATCAGTATTCTCCCGGATACGCTGAAATCGCCCGCGCTCACCGCCGAATGGGAAAACGCCTTGACGCTGATCGCCAAAGGCGACGCCGACGCGGAAAATTTTATGCGCGGCATAGAGGATATGGCGCGTTCGCTCGTAACGGAAGCCTGCCGGAAGCAGTAAAGAACAACCTTAGCAAGCATAGGAACGGGGTACCCGTTCCGTCAAACCGTCGCATTCGCGGCGGTTTTCGCTTGTTGGGGAAGCCTCCCCAAACCCCTCTTTTTGGGCGCTTCGCGCCCGCTAAAACCATTATTAAAAATAAAGGACGTGATGAATAAATGGCTGACAATAATGACTTTTACCATGTCAGCGCCTACGGGGATAATTTAGTCCCCGGCGAAAAGATCAGACTTGAACATTCAATTTACTTTCAGGCGGAACACGCGGATATTTCAAGACTTACGGCTTTACCGGCTGAAAAATTACAGGCCATGCGCGAGGAAAGCGCGGCGGCGGAACATACGATTTTTGACGGGCTGCGCGAGAAAACAAAATCATGGGAGACGCAGGCGGCGCAAACTCTGTTACTTGATAAAGCGATTGAGTATATCAAGACGCCCGCTGTGAAGCATACTTCAAATGAGTGGCAAAAGGATGATTGCGGTCATCAAGCTAAAAGCAATATGGTCTATAAAATGAGCTGCAATATTTATGAAGAAACAAAGTATGATAAAGCCAAGCAAAAGTCCGTGCCTACCGCATGGTATTTATCGTGGGACGTGTTCACAAACACCCCCGAAAGAATCCGCAGTGACAAAATTGCTGGTCAGGATAGAAAACGCTTTACCGATCAACCCGCTATGGAAAGGTATCTTGACGGACGAATCAAGGCGTATGAACACCTGTTCACAGAAATCTCGCCGCCCATTCCGCAGGAATACATCAACGGTTTTAAGAAGAACGGCCAGCTGCTGCCGGGTTATACAATCGAGGGCATGGAACCATGTGTTACGCCAAAACCGGAGCATTCCGAAATAGAGCACGAAGCGGTTTCCCTTGCGGCCACGCTGTACGCCGGGCCGTTTGTACTGACCTCCGATAATCCGCGCGACAAGCTCAAAGAGATCACAGGCAAGCTTGAACAAGGCATTAAGGACATTTTCGACAGCGAACATTATAAGAACTATTTGAACACAATGTCTAAATTCCACAATTACAGCATGAACAATTGTATGTTGATCGCAATGCAGAAGCCCGACGCAACCCGCGTCGCCGGGTTCACGGCCTGGCGCGACAATTTCAAGCGAAACGTAGTTAAAGGCGCGAAGGGCATAAAGATTCTCGCGCCGTCGCCGTTCAAGACGAAGAAAGAAATGGAGAAGATCGACCCGGCGACCCAGCGCCCGATGATCGGCAAGGACGGCAAGCCCGTTTTCGAGGAAGTGGAGATCACCGTTCCGGCGTTTAAAGTCGCGACTGTGTTTGATCTATCGCAAACCGAAGGAGAGCCGCTTCCCGAAATCGGCGTAAACGAGCTTTCCGGCAGTGTTGACAGGTATAAGGATTTTCTCGCCGCGCTGGAAAAGACTTCGCCGGTGCCGGTCAGCTTTGAAAACATTACGACCGGCGCGAAGGGCTATTTCAGCCATACCGACAAACGAATTGCAATTAACGAGGGCATGAGCGAGCTACAGACATTGAAAACGGCGATACACGAAATCGCTCATTCACGCCTGCATGACATAACCCCGGCGTTGTCGTCCGACACTTCGCACCCTGACCAGCAGACGCGCGAGGTAGAGGCCGAATCGGTAGCCTACGTTGTGTGTCAGCATTACGGACTGGATACGTCGGATTACTCTTTCGGTTATGTCGCCACTTGGAGCGGTGATAAGCAGCTTGACACGCTCAAAGCGTCGCTGGAAACGATCCGTAAAGAAGCCGACGCGCTGATTACCGAGATAGACAAAAATCTTGCCGAATTGCAGCAGGACAAAACGCAGACCACCGAGCAAGCCACGCCTGAAAAGATCATAGAACAGGCTCCGCCGGAACACGGCGACAGCTTCACGATTTATCAGCTTAAAGACGATGAATCAACGCGGCCAATTCGTTTTGAATCCCTCCAAAGCCTTGAGAAAGCGGGGCAATCCCCGAATCTGAACAACTACGAAAAAGTATACGCCGCGCCGCTGGATGAGAATGTTTTCCTTGAAAAGCTTTATTACCGGTTTAATATGCACATTCCGGAGGACTTTAAAGGTCACGCGCTATCGGTATCAGATGTGGTTACGTTAAACCGTGACAGCGAAGAAACGGCGTATTACGTTGATGACAGAGGTTTTAAGGAATTGCCGGGCTTTATCCCGCCGCCGCTTGATCTTCACGTTGTCGCCGATTACCTGCAAAAACAATATAACAGCGTGGCCGCCGCCGATCCAGACAAAGTGCAGGGCATCGCAGCGTTTAATGCGGCGATCCACCGGCTAAACAAGGCCAACGAACGTATACCAAGCGATCACTCCCAATTGAAAGCGCTGATCACCAATGCCGCCCAAAGCCAGGACTTGCCGACGCTTAAACAACGTATGGAAACGCTGAAAACCGAGTTTATACAACACTACGCGACTAGCCAGTTGACAGTGGATAGTGGAAAGTTGACAGTTAAACCCGAACGGGCCGACAGTGTTACCCGACTTTCAACTAACAACTCTCAACTATCAACTTCGACGGCGAAGCCGTCGATGAAGCCGTCTATCAAGCAGCAGATCGCAGCGGGCAAAGATCAACTCGCGAAGGAGAAGTCAGCGCCGCCACGGGCAGCGGCGAAAAACAAAAACGCGGGATTGGAGGCGTAACCTATGCGGAAATATGAAAATGTGGATATTGTGGCCGCGCTGGGCGCTATTGTCGAACTGAATACCGCGAACTATAAAAGCGATTTCAAGTATGACATTGATATGTTCAAAGTAGCCGCCCGTAACCCGGATGGCGAGAACAATCGCCTTTTATGGTTGTCGCGCCCGTCCGGGACATATTGCTTTCCCGAACGCGACGTTTATATCAAAGACACGGCGGCGTTTAATTACTGGAACGGGAGCGCAACCATACTCGGTAAAGATACGCCTTTTGACAAGGTTATCGTTAATGACCGCGTCCTTACCTACGCTGTGGATATTAAGGGCGTGGAAAACGGGCGCATTAAAGGCAATTTGTATGAACTGGACTACCCTGACCATGTACGGCAGTTAAACCGCGTCGCACTTCCGAAAGACACAGTTACGGTCAAATATGTGGACGGAACAACCCTAACGCTTCCCCATAAGGAATATGACGCGAAACGAGAACGCCTTTTTCATCAACATGGGGAAATAACGGATTTCAAAGCAAATCCGGCGAACCCCGACGCCTTGCGTATTGTTTTGAAAGTGGAACGGGAACAGCGTGAAAAAAACTTACAGCCCGCCGTGTTCAAGGTGCGCGTCCAGAATCAAAAGCCGCGAAAGCCGTCTATCAAGCAGCAGATCGCAGTCGGGAAACAGAAGCTTACGCGGGATCGTGCGACCGTGCCGGTAACGGCGGCGGCGAAATCAACCGGATTGGAGGTTTAACACATGAATTATTTTAACTTCACAGCGGAGGAATCCGCTCTTATCGCCATTTACCGCGATACAACCCTCGCGACCACGCTTGCGCGGATCACCGCCGTGGTGCCGGACATGGACGCCGACATTCGGTCGATTGCCGAAAACGCCGTCCGGAAGCTGACTGCGCTGGATGAGCCGGAATTTGCCGCGCTTTCCTTCGTGCCCGCTGACGATACGGAGGGTTAGGCCATGCCGAGATTATCAAAAAAGGCGCGGCTGGAATGGAGCTATTTTATCGGGACGAATGGACGGCGTCAGTATAACGTCCTTTGCAAGAAGTGCCGACGAGAGTGCAAGCAGTCGTTCCGAGCCGTGGTGGTCGATTGCCCGAAGTATCGGGGCAAACGGTAGGGCGAGCCGAAAAATGTATGAAAAAGGTGCGCTTTTTGAGTAAAATGCCGTCTGTGAGCGGCGAAACGGACAGGGGCAGGGCGTTTGTGCCTTGCCCCTGTTTTTTGCGTTGTGGGGCGGAAAAGGTGAGGAATGATACCTTCAAACTTTACACCTTAAATTTGATTCCATCCGAATCTTCTTTTTTGTAACGTATAATATCCTGTACCTCACAATTAAGTATTTTACAGAGATCATCCAGTTTGGTTGTCGTAATCGCTTTATCATGTTTTAGCCTGTTAATTGTTTCAGAACTGACATTATGTTTTTCTCTCAACACATAAGTCGAGACCTTTTTCTCTCTTATAGTCCTCCAAAAAGGTTCAAAACTTAGAGTCATCGTCCCTAAGTGTGGGTGGGTTTTATGCCGCAAAAGCGTATTTATAATGAGTTTAACTGTGTGGTAGCCTACACCGGGCGGAAGCCGTCACCCTGAACCAGTCCGCAGACTGGTGAATGGGTTGCGGTTTGCGTCCGGCTTAGGGAATCACGCGGTTGGAGGCTCGTTGTCAATATGACTGTGGAATAAATCCACCCACATTTTACCCACACATAAGGACGAAGAGCCAAAACTTATCATATTCGCAATCGCAAGCACCTCTTGCAAAGAGGGTAGAATAATGCTAAAGTATTGAACATGGTTGATATATCAACCATAAGTAAATATAAAGGTAGTAACCATGAAAAACAGATTTTTTAACAAGAAAAATATTTTAATGTTAATTGCTATGTTGATTGTTTTTTTAGGGTTTACTTTTTTAAAAACTTCTATCAATCATAGCAATCAGTCACCATTTGAGTTTTTGAAAAAGAATATTTTCGAACCGATTATAAGCCCAACAGAATTTCTTTGCCAAGCCGAAATCGGAAATAAAAAATATGTTGTTTTCTATATAAATGGAAACAGCAATGTTGCCTGCGCGATAATTAGAAAAGGCGATCTCTCATACTCCATTTTGGGAACCAGTGCAGAATTGATGTTAAAAAATGATATTGAATCGAGAGGCGCTTTGTGGAATCCTTATGGAGATAATAATGAATGGATAAACTGGGGTATTATTTTAAATGAGGAAATCGACAAAGTAATAATAGACGGAAAAGAGGCGACTATTATGAACACGACACAAAGAGAAGTTAGGATATGCTTTTTATCAGGAAAAGCAGATTACAATGACGATTGTTTTGAAGTGATATATAAAAATGGTAAGCACCAATTATTTTAGACACTAGCCGAGTCCACTAAATAAGTGGCCTCGGCTAGTGGTGATAATACTAAATCCGAAATTTCTGATAAAGAGAGAGGATGAATGATATTGATTTCTCTAAATCGGAAATTATCGTTATAGTTCGATTAATATGGTACCCTTAAAACACATGCTTCGGGGCTTATTTGTTTTTCGACATTGCTTAATGACATACCTGCGCCAACCCCAGATGCGCTAAAAGAAATACTGGCACTCACTTTTACCTTCTCATAAGTATGAATATAAGTGAGTAGAACATCTGCCATATTTTCATTTTTAAAGGTATCCTTTTTAAGCTTTAAGTTAAAACTGACAGTTTTAACATAATCAGAGACTGTATCCCCTGCACCTCCCACTTCATAAAACTCGTCAAATTTCCATGCAATGCCCCCGTTTTTTTCTCTACCTCCCTCTTTAGGTATCTGTCCTTTACCAAAACCATTCTTCCAGCTTACTTTAGGAACCGGAGGATGTTTTTTTTCTGTATAAAACTCCCCGCCCCAAGAAACGCCAATATAATCAACACCTACAGCCGGTTCATATTCAGGATCATAAAAGTGAAGTTTAGTCGACGGTAACCAAGTTGCTCTTCCAGTTAAATTAACAGTTATTCCTTTACCTTCCAGAACATAATTGCCGGAAAAATTTAATGTCAGCTTTCCTTTTTTTGACTTTAAACGGGTTGTATCTTTGCCAAGAGAGTAGCGCTGTCCTTCTTTGAGAATTTTTTCTATCGTTTTACCTCTTCCCATTTTACAGGCCATTTTATTAAAGTAGTCTATAGAAACATAATAATCTGAATATGCGCTTCCACCACTACTATCAGCATAATGGCTAGAGCTGCCGCTGTTTCCAAACCGTCGATCAATGTCATAGCTAGCTGACCGACCGTTATAAATCTTTAAGGCAATAGTATACTCAACCTGACTTGCACCAGCTATTACCAAAGAATAAGTAAAAGTATTATTAATTTCATTATCATTTACACTTGGATATTTACCAAAATACAAGTAGAACAGCTCGTTAATCGAGGCGTACAGCGTACCACTACTACCTTCGATAACATTATTGACTTTTTTTCCACCAATCAATACTTCCGGAGTAAGTCCAGTCAAATCAACATACTTCACAGCATTATTATAGCAATACATATATGCTGACATACTCTGAGGCATATACAAATTACCTTTAATCGCATCCCTCGCCATAAACCGTCTATCCGCCGCGTTATACATCCTCGCCCGGGCATAATACATCCCCTGCACCTGATCATACGGATGCCCGGTGTACTCCTGCACAAGATCAAGCTCACGCACGCCCAGCTTCACGTTGGCTTTCGCCGTCAAAGCTCCCCAATCATCGTAAGTGACATAGCTCGTAACCTTGCCCGACACATTGTCCGTCAGGTAGTCCGTGCTGCCGAGCCGGTCATGGTGGTAATATAACTTTACCACGCTTGTCAAGGTTCCGTTTGGATTATTCGGGTAGGCGTAACTTTGCATAATGCCGTTCGTGCCCGCCGGGAGGCCGTAAATTACCGCGCTCTCCTTATGCAAACCGTAGGTATAGCGGTATGTCAGGCCGCCGACGCCTGATTCCGTCGCCATGATCACGTTTTTAAGCGGCGATGTATAGTCCAGCACGTAATTTTTTATGACATCCGAGAACTTTTTGTTGTTCACGTTCACGTCACCGCCGACACCGGTGTAGCCGTAGGCGCTCTTTTCGATCATCAGCTCGTTTGCGACGAGATCGCCCTGGCCATTGTAGACATAACGGCTCTGTTCGCCCTTGCTGTTTGTGCCCTGCGTCATACGATTGGTCGCGTCGTAGACGTACTGCTCAACAAGAGTGTTGCTCTTATCCAGAGCGCCGCTGATAAGGTTGCCGCGCTTGTCGAAAGTGTAGTTGGTCGTATCCTTGCCGTCCGTAACCTTCTTGATCTGCTGGTTCAGGTTGTTATAGAAATACTCGTTGCCCTTGGTCGTGCCGTTCGCGCCTTTTTCATAGATCAGATTGCCGAGGCTGTCATACTCGTAGGTATGCTCATTGTAGCCCCACAACCCGGTTGTACGGGTCAGACGGTTCAGAGCGTCATAGGTGTGCGTAAGGTCGTACTTGTCCTGCCCGCCCGCGCCCGTTCTCGCCTCACGGGTGATATTGCCCTGTGGGTCATAGGAATAGCTGTGCTGGATCGCCTTGTTGGTCATATCAGACGGGTCTTTGGTCAGCTGCGTGAGAAGCTGTCCCGCGTCGTCGTAGGTGTAGTTTTCCTTCCAGCCGTTGGGTTTGGCGGAGGCTATAAGCTGGCTGGCCGCGTCATATTGATAGACTGTGTTCTGGTTCTCTGCGTCTTTCAGGTTCGTCAAGCGGCCCAACAGGTCGTATGTGTAATTGGCCACCGTACCGTCGGGATATGTCATGCTCGTTTTGTTGCCAACGGCGTCATAGGTGTATTTGGTCGTCTTTTTATTCTGGTCGTTTACGGATATGATACGATCCAATACATCCAGAGCGAAGTTGACCGTGCCGTTCCAGTCCGTCATTGTGACAAGCTGGCCGTTCTTATTGTAACCGAACTTCACTTGCTTGCCGTCGGAATAATTGATCGCTTCAACCAGATTGCGCGGGTCTTGGCTGAATTGCGTCACATAGCCGTCGGCGTCGGTTTTCTGGATTAAGTTGCCGTCACCGTCGTATACGAAAATCGTGGAATCGCCAGCAGCGTTGATCTCTTTTGTCGTCAGACCGCGCTTGTCATAGCTATAAAGCGTTACCTCCGCCTCGTTTGCATTGTGTCGGTCGTCTATGCGGTAAAGCGTCACCTTGATCAGCCGGTTCATCACGTCGTACTCAAAATAGCTGCTGTGGCCCAGCGCGTCAATAGTCTCCACGACGTTGCCGTTTGCGTCATATTTGTACTTTGTCACGTTACCGTTTTTGTCCGTAACCGACGTAATACGCCCCATAGCGTCATATGCCATGCGGTCTACGCTGCCCAGCGGATTCGTTACGGTCAGCGGGCGCGAAAGAGCGTCATAGGTGTAGGTCGTGGATTTGCCCAGTTCGTTTGTCTCTTTTATCAGATTGCCCAGAAGATCATATTCGTAGGACTTCACGCCGCCCATCGCGTCCGTAATGGTTTTGACCTGTCCGGTCGCTGTGTACGTGTAGGCTGTGACGGCCCCGCGCGCATCCGTCGTCGTGGCGACGCGCCCCATGCTGTCATATGTTGTGGTCGTCGAATTACCCAGCGCGTCAGTGACTTTGGTCACGTCGCCGTTTAGGTTGTATTCGTAATTTGTTACGGCTTCTTCGGCATTTTCGACTTTGATTACCCTTCCGTCTGCGTCGTATTCTGTCGTTGTGGAGTTGCCGAGCTGGTCAACCCCTTTAACCGTGCGATCAAGCCCGTCATACTCCGTAGAGGTCGCATTGCCGCGCCCGTCAACGGTCGCAAGCGTATTGCCGTTACCGTCGTAAGTATATTTTACTGTGTAACCTTCCGGGTCGGTGGTGCTTACAAGTCTATCCAGAAGATCGTATTCATAGGTGATCTCGCCGCCGTCAGGGTTCGTTATTTTAATGACGTTGCCGTTCTCATCATATTCGGTTGCCGTGACATTCCCCAGCGGGTCAGTCGTAGAGGTTACCCGGTTCAGCGCGTCATATACGTAGCTGGTGGCTCCGCCGAGCGCGTCGGTCGTGGAGGCAAGGTTGCCGTTGGCGTCGTAAGCTGATTTTGTCACGCCGCCAACCGCGTCCGTTATGGATACAGTACGGCCTAACGCGTCGTATTCGTTGGTTGTCACGCCGCCCGCGGCGTCCGTGATCGTCAGAACCTGCCCATTTTTATTATAAGTGTATTCGGTCACGCCGCCGTCTTGCGCCGTCGCTGATACAAGCCAGCCGTTGGCGTTGTATTCGCTGGTCGTGAAAGTGCCGTCGGCATAGATGGTTTTGACTAACCGGCCTAAAATATCGTACACATATTGGGTTTCGTTGCCCTCTGCGTCGAATGACTTGATTTCCCGGCCCATGCTGTCAAGAACCGATTTACCGCTTTCAATGCCCAGCGCGGAGACGGTCTTTGTCTGTTGGCCGTTGGCGTCGTAGGCATAAGTTGTCTTGTAACCCAGCGGGTCGATCGCTTCGGTCATCTGGTCGTTCGCGTCATAGACATAGCTCCACTTATTGCCGTTGGCGTCGTATTGCTCAATTTCGTTGCCGTTAGGATCGTAAACACTGCGCGTAAAATAACCCAGCGCGTCCGTTGTCTTTGTTGTGCGCCCCATCACGTCATAATCGTATGAAGTCGTCGCGCCTCTGGCATTGGCATCTGAAGTGGTCTGCCCCATTTTATCGTAAACGGTCGATGTCTTGTTGCCCAACGGATCGGCTGTCGCAATCGTACGGCTCTCAGCGTCATAGCTGTAAGTCCAGGTATTCCCGCGTGGATCGGTCATGCTGGTCATACGACCCGCGAGGTCGTACTTATAGCGGGTCGTGTTCCCCAGCGCATCGGTCGTGGAAATCATCTGCCCCACACTGTCATAGCCGTAAGTTGTCGTATTGCCCATCGCGTCCGTTACGGAAACAGGCTTATTCTGCTCATTGTAAACTGTGCTTGTCGAAAAGCCCATAGGGTCGGTATTCCCGGTATTAAAGCCGTTGCCGCTGACGTCGATGTTGGTTTCGTTGCCGTCAGCGTCGATTGTCTTGATGAGCTTACCGGCGTCAGAGTACACGTAAGTTGTCGTGCTGCCGTCCGCGCCAGTCTCTTTAACAAGACGCCCTTGATTGTCATAGGCGTATTCGGTCGTGTTGCCCAGCGGGTCGGTTTCAGTAAGTTTATTGCCTTTTGAATCGTAAGTATAATGCGTGGTGTTACCCAACGCATCGGTGCTGGTCAGCAGATTGTTGTTTTCATCATACGTCGATCTGGAGGTATTGCCCCGCGCGTCGGTGTATGATGTCTGATTACCCCGGTCATCGTAGGTGTATTGCGTGACTGTGCCGTCTTTAGCCGTTTCTCTCATTACAAGGTTCAGCTCGTTGTATTCAAAATACTCGCTTGTGCCGTCCGGATATGTGATCGACGTTTGATTGCCGGCAGCGTCGTATGTGTAGCTAGTCGTATTTTCGAGCCGGTCGGTCTGGCTTAACATTCGGCCTTGATCATCATAAGTATACTTTGTCTGGCCGTTTACATTCTCAACCGCCGTAACATTATGATTTTCATCATAATAATATTTGCGGACAGCGCCGTCCGGGGCGGTGATGGTGGATACAAGGTTATTAAGGTCATACGCAAAGTATGATATGCCTTGCCCTGCCTGATACTGCGATGCCACGCAACCCTTATCGTCATAAGTGTTGCTCAGGTACGTAGTGCCATTAAAGTCCGAAACAGCGGTAAATCTGTGTTCCCCATCGTAAGTGTAATCAAGCGTGTCGCCGTCGGCGTTTAAGAAAGATTTCAAATCGCCGTTGCCGTCATAGGTATAGGTGACGCTGCGGCCGGTCTGGTCGGTGATCGTTTTGATCTTTCCGTTTTCATATGTAAACGTAAGCGTTCCGGTATCATTGGAGATAGAGGCGATCTCGTCACCGTTGCGGCTGATAGTTGTTAGCTTCCCGCCGACATCTTCAATTCCGATTAGGTTTCCATTGATATCAAAGGTATATTTCGTCTGCGACTGCTGATCGGTCATCAGATAGCCGTTACTGATCTCCGCAAACGTATATGTGGCACCGCCTGGCTCGACAAAACTATTCCCATTTTCCTCCAGCAAATCATAGGCGAAACTATTCCCGTCCGGGAAGTTGATCATTGCGTAGGCGCTTGGTTCATCAACGTCAACGGAATACATATAGTCGTGACGCCAACCAAAACCAAGTTCACCGTCTTTTATATTGGTGGAATCATAATGACGCGAAAATTTAAGCGGTTCAGCGCCGTACACGGCAAAGTCGGTATAATCCCATGTAAAGTTACCGCTGATCATGCTTACAGGATCGCCGTCTTTATCATATTTGTATATATTATTGATCTTATTGCTTACCTTAACGTTCCTTGTCCAATAGGCGTAGTATGTAATGTCGGATGAGGATACCTTTGTAGCCGGTTTGATAAGCGATCCCTCGCCTTTCGGCTCTGTATACCATCCTCCAAAGTAATATCCCCGCCTTTTTGGCTCAGGCAAAGAACCATTAAAAGCATCACCCAAAGCTGTGCCCTCGATCAACTGCGATTTAGCCGGAGTAACCGTTCCGCCTCTGGCGTCCCACGTGATAGTGACTATTTTTTTCCAAAAGGCGTAGTATGTAGTATCGACTGATGGCACTCGCGTTTGCGGCCCGATTAACGTTCCACTCCCATCTGACCATCCTTCAAACTGATACCCCGATTTTTCAGGCGTTGGCAAATTATTGCCGAAGGATATACCCGTAGCCAATTGAGAAATAGCCGGATCAACGATGCCTCCGGCGGCGTCCCATGTGATATTGACCATCGTGGGGTCAATATATGTCAAAATGATTAATGGCCGTACACTTGCATTTTCAGGAGACGGATTATTAACGTTCAACAGATGCCCATCTAATTCTCTGGAATTATTAATATTTTCGTTCGAGGCTTTCAAATAAAGCACGACCGCTCGGGCAAAGCTGTTCCCATACGCTTCCCCATAGCCGTTTTCAACCCAAAACTTAAATCTGTCTGTGATATCCCAGCTCACTTCTTGGGAAGCGGTTGTAGGGAGTTGTTCAGTGCCGACCAGAACGCCGCCCCATCTCCCATTTGAAGGCCCTGGATTTTCCCAAGTGTAAGCGTCCAATGTAAGTGCATCCGGACTTGTAATATCATACAAATCTACGTTCAAAGCTGCGCCCGCTGACGCAGTGTAAAATGTCAGTTTTGCATTCTCTATTAGGCTTGGATCGTTTGTCAGAGGGCCTTGATTTGAGCTCGCATACCACCAATATATTGCCGGTTTAATGAAAATTCTGTAACTTGTCGTTCCATTATTGCCAATTGGCATTGTCTCCAACGCTTCGGACTGGGTTGTATCAGAATTATTGACAACCTTTTCTCCATATCCCCATGCATTACCAAAAGCACTCTTCGTCATTGTCGGATCAATTTTCACGGGATAAGCCGCCGCATCCAGGTAATCCTTGTCGGCAACTAAAGTAACAATATATTTCCCAGCGCGATGATTATACTGAATATCAAGATTGATATTATCACTGTATGTATTGTTTGCGTCGGTCATGAACGGCGCAGCCATTTGAAAAACCGTATCGCCCTGATCGTTCAATAGATTAATCACATTGTTCCCGTCCAATACCGGCGTTAACCCATCCGTTGACAACGTGAAATAAAACCTGTTCGTTTCGGGTTTCGACAAAAGGACAATATTTTCTTTTACGCCGCTGTTTATCGGGGTATATTCCAGCGTAGCTGCGTTCTGTATATCATAAGCCAGAGATTTTATTTGACTTGTGTTTACTTTTTCCTTCTGATCCATTAATTGTGGCTCGCCTGTCAGATCGACAGATGAGCGTTTAATTTTCTGTGCCGCCGCATCGGTTAATAAATTATCGCCGAGGCTTGTTGAAACAGGTTTCATTTCCACACGATAACCGCTGTCCTGTACAATAACAGGATTTTTCGCAAGATCATCCGGCAGGTAAACATCGACATCGCTGGCCTTATTTGTGTAGTAACCAGGATTCTTTGTTGAATTCACAATCGTGTTGTCGTACAGCGTATAGCCGCCCTTATCGTTCTGATAAGCGATTGGTTCAAAATACTGATAGGCGGTCTTTGAGCCGTCACTATTCAAGAACGATCTTGTATAAGCGTTCTCCTGTGCCAGCTCGGCGACGTGAACCGGCTTGCCGGACGCGCCTGTGTTTTCATGCGCGTATGCTGCTGTGGCCGGGATTACACCAAGAGTCAAGATAAGAGCTATTAGCCAAGAAATGGCTTTGATGCTGTATTTCTTCGCGGTGTTAAACATTTCGATTCCTCCCTCGGATTATTTTTTTTAATGCTTAACCGCTTAATTAAAAAACGCCCGCGCGATCTTGCGCCGAGGCGTAAAAAGAAAATAACAGCTAAAAAAACTAGCTTTTTTCGACAATCTCTAATCCTAAAGTAACTTTTTTCACCTCGCCCATGATCGAGATCTCAACAGTGGCCTCTCTCCTGTGACGGTCGATTTTCTTTATCATCCCTTCCATCCCGGCCAATGGGCCGGATATTATTAGCGTCTTGCCGTCTTTGATAACTCCGATTGAATCCTCAATTATAAAATCCTTTCCGAACAACCGTTGAAAAAATAACCGCTCATTCTCTCGAAGTGCGGTATCGAGCCGGTCACTTCCGTTATGAAGAACTCTATACGCATCTTTTATTGGATACACAACCAGAAACATCGCTTCACAGAACTTATCTGGTGAAAGAACGGATTGAATGAAAATATATCCCGGATATAAAGGCTTAAGCATCTTCCTTACAACCCCGCCGCTCTTGCTCGGAGCCGTTTTTACCGGCACAAATGGCTGATAATTCGTAGAATCCAGCCTGTGTGATAATATTTGCCGGACTTTTTCCTCACTACCCGTCCGGACGAACAGAATATACCAATAATCCATAATTTCACCCTGAAAAAAGCATGAATTTAACCTGGGTGATCTGGCGCAAGCCCTGCGCCAAACCCAATTTGTTTTATGTTCCCAGCAGCCATTAAACGCGCGTAGGCGACGATTTAACGCTAAAGGTGCTTTCTAAAAAGGTAAACCTTTTTTTGCTTAACTGCTATGTTATTATAATTCTTTTTTTAAGTAAAATCAAGCGTGATTCGTAAAAAATATTCATAAAATCTTAAATATTTGTTTGGTTATTATACCCAGGAAACCCTTTATGGACTTTTCTAAAAAGGTTTACCTTTTTAGAGGTTAATCAGCGTTTACGCCCGCGTGTTAAGCGGTATTCGGCAAGTCTGTTATAGAAGGTAGCCTCACATATGCCGCCGCATTGTTCAAGGACTTTTTGGAGTGGAATTTGTTTCCGTTCCCAAGCTTGAATCAGCTTGTTAAAGCCCTCCGGCATTTTCTTTTTGGGTCTGCCCATATGAACGCCGCGCCGCTTCGCTGCCGATATCCCTTCCGCTTGCCGTTTTCTGGTGGTTTCGCGCTTGCTACGAACGATATGTTTTGAAGAACGATGTCCGCGAGAAATGTTCCCATCAAATCCTTGCCGTTTCGCATATCAAGAAGTGGCATATTAATCACGGCAATATCTACGTCGCGTTCTTTTGTGAGGATTCGGCAGCTTTCCACCTGTCTGCGCTTTGATCGCTCTGACAGCCGCCTTTAGTGAAGATAAATAATTAACAATTAAAATTACATAATTCTAATTATTTATATATTACGACAAAATTAGATAAATTTATAAAATTAGCTTGATTTTTTTATTAGTGAGCGCTATTATAATTATTAGTGTGTTCTCTAAATAGAGATCGTGTTCTCAATCAATATAGAGATCACTGGGAGGGGATGTTTTTTTGGCTGAACGCACATTTGGGAGTTTTATAACAATGAAAAGACTTGAGCGTGATATAACGCTGCGGGGGTTCGCTCATCAACTTGGTATTTCTCCTGTCTATATGTGTAACATTGAAAAAGACAGGCGAAACGATCCTGCGGATGAGATCGTGGAAAAGATGGCTTCACTCCTGAATTTAAACAGGAAGGAAAAAACGGAAATGCTCGACCTCTTGGCTAAAGCTAAGAAACGGCCAACCGTTGCCGCTGACCTGCCGGCATATATCAACGATCATGAGATAGTCCGCATAGCATTGCGTACAGCAAAGGAGACGGATGCAAGCGAACAGGAATGGAAAGACTTTATTGAACGATTGAGAAATCGTCAAGAAGCATAATGAAATTAAAACCATGGACCAACGGGGGTGTTATTTATTGACGCCGATAATAATATGACCGATAAGCTTGAAGCATTAGCTATAAAAACGCTGGAGAGCTACAATCGCAAGCTTTTAAGCGGGTCTCCTTCAGCAGTACCTATAGAGAATATTGCCGGTCGGCTCGGTATCTTCATCGAATACCAGTGTTTATGCCGTAAAGGCCATGTACTTGCAATAGTTGTGTTCAATGATGATACGCTAACAATATTTAACGCGGATAAAAACCACGAGGAACAAATATTTGTCAATAGCGACACAATCATCCGTAATTCCCGGGATTTTTCTCGCCACATTTGTTATAATGCCAAATATCAGACGAATAGACGCTGATATTGAGCATAAACACTAGTCTAAATGGTGGCGTGATGTCAATTCGGCCAATTTGTTCAACTAATTGGTTGCAACAATGTTCTATATCACCAAATTGCATGTTCAGTGTGGTGAGGATTTTTCATACCACAAAAATTAGCTATTAAATGCCAATAATATCACCTTTTTTCTGTGTGGTCAGAAAAAAACCGGGAGTTACGGATCATTCTTGATGAGAGTTTATGCGGTAACTGCTCGCTGTTACGGATTACTTGCGCACAAGTGATCGCCCTTTGGTTGTTACATAAAGATGAATCCATCGGGGTCGGGCAAGGCGTTTCAAGCCTCGCCCCAAAGATAATTTTTAAGGAGAACTCATCTGTCGAACAGCAAGCTAACATTTTAGCAAACTTTCTCCTCATGCCGGCTAACCAAGTGAAACATGCGTTTTATGACATAGTGAAAAGCACTCATGATCCTGCCGCTGCCCTTGCGGAAATTTTCGAGGTGCCCGAACAGGTCATGAGTACGTTTTTGCATGAACAATGCCTGATCTGATGTAATTATTCTATTTGGCGGTGGGCGGGATTTGTTAAAAACACTACTGAAAAGTTGCTGTCACGCTTTTAGAACCTAAACAACAATTTCCGCCCGCCACTGTTTATTTAGTTTTTTTTGCCCTTGATGTTCTCTTTACAGAATACACAAAAGCAGAGGTGAGGAAGTTTGATTATTGTTGATGAGTGCGGCACTGCGGCTAATATAAGAAATAAGCCAGTTGTATGTCCATTATGTACGCGCGGGAAGATTGGGAAGATTCCCGGAGCGTGTAGGGTGGTGATACCGTCTCAGGGAAATGCGCCTATAGAAATATACAGCCAATGTTTCTTTGTTAAGTGTCATAAATGCGGCGCAATACTTTCTCTTACAATTGAATAATGTTCTTTGTGGAAATTGGCCTTCGGACAATAACACCATCATCTGACACATAGCTTTAACCGCCGGAACATGGCCGTTACAATACAGCCATAGAAAGCCGGGAGGACTTCCGTCACGCGTAAGAAAGCGACGGATCGGAGAGTTTTGGAGCATGGCAGATAGCTTATAAAAGCTATTTTGCCATGCTCTTTTTTTGTCCTCAATCTACAGGCCGTCGCGTCCTGTTTTCATTATCGTTTTTGATTGCGGCAGATTCAGAATACTGTCAACATTGCGCTTGATGATCCCATATTCACACGATTGTTTTTTTAGCTTGCCGTACTCAATGTACAGGGCGTTTTTTCGCTCCGTAAGGCGGGTCAACTCCGCGTGTAAAGTTGTCAGGTTCGGGAGTTTCCCGCCGTCAGGACATATCGCCTTTATCGCTCTGACAGCAGCTTCATGGAGAATGATCGAGCTTTCGTGTTCGCGTCTGTATGCGTCTTTTCTTTTAGCAGCTTTTAGTCCGTCATACACAGGCTTTGTTTGCTGATATGCAGTGATATGTTTTACCAGCACAGTCAAATCCGAAAGGCGCTTTTCAACGGTTTTCAATGCATTGGAGGCTTTGTCAAACGCGGCAGCTGCTTCGTTGGCTTTTGACTGTAAACCCTCATAGCTTTGAACATTGTTTTCCGTCAGGAAGTTGAGTGTTTTAGCGGTTTCTTTGAGGCTTTTAATCTTTTCCCAG
>Ga0209629_10000930_pt1 | contig 17380 bp, 14 predicted proteins | sample TergutCu122P5_FD_187286 | JGI IMG/M metagenome (GOLD analysis project Ga0209629, IMG submission 187286) | Cubitermes ugandensis P5 segment gut microbial communities from Kakamega Forest, Kenya - Cu122 P5 (SPAdes) (version 2) | ecosystem: Host-associated > Arthropoda: Insects > Digestive system...
AAAACAGGACATTTTATTCATTTCAGCGAGACCGGCGATTTACCGGATACGCTCATTTTTTATTTCCGGCACAATAAGGTTGACTTTTTGTGCTTCCGGATCGATAATGGCCCCGGCCTTTATGGCAGTGATTCCTTTTTGTTGTCGGCGATGCAGGCGATTCATCGGACAAGCTCAAATTTTATTGGCGGCACAATAACAGCGTCGGCGCAACATACCGCCGTGGAAGCGATTCAAATTTTATGCTCTTTTGTAAAAAAATTACGAAAAAAAGATGGACACCGTCATCAAACTCCTTAAACTCCTTGTCTTGGCTTTTACCTTTTCACTTTCATTTCCGTGCCTGGCGCAGGAACAGATATTTCTTTGCGAGCGGGCGGAAGACTGGAACGCTCTTTTTGACCGCTCGGAAGGCTGGCTTGCCGGAGACGGGATTTTCACGTTCGGGTTCGACGGCGACTCGCGGCAGGGGAGTGCGGACGAGCACTCGAAAACGGTCTTCCTGTTCAGCGATTCCTTCTTCGGGCATGCCAATCCCGATGGCACGTTCAAGCCGGGACTCGTGATGGTTAACCATTGCCTGGCTCTGTTGACCGGAACCCGACCCGATCAGGCGAAAATGAAGTTCTTCACCAATACCGACTCGGAAAACCGCCCGGCAAATTTGTTCGACCGCCGGTTTTGGCTCGGCGACGGGATCATCATCGATGGCACGCTTTACACCACCGGCACCGTTGTCAATCCGAAAACCTGGTCGATGGAAGGGCCGTGGCTGATCCGCGTGCCCGTTCGTGATGGGCAACTTGTGTTTTCGGAGTTCAAAACGGAACGGGTCGAATTGTTTCACAAAGACGGTCCGTTCGAGGTGCTGTTCGGCATCGGGATTTGCGACGATGGCGACGACATTTACGTTTACGGATTTCGCGACAAGAAGGGGGTGCCGATGTATCCGCGTCAACTCGTCGTGGCCAAAGCACCGCGACATTCGTTTGGCGATATTTCGACGTGGCGGTTCTGGACGGGCGATGAATGGAGCGAAAACATCGCCGACAGCAATCACGACAAAGCCGCCCTTGCCGGGGGAATGTCGAACGAACTGAGCATCACGAAAATGATCGGAGGCCGGTACGATGGCAAATATGTTCTCGTTTACACCGAACTTTGCATCTCAAACAAGCTGAATTTTGCCGTTGCCGATTCGCCGTTCGGGAAATTTTCCGCCCCGGTGACGTTTTACCGTTGCCCTGAACCAAAAGAATATGAAAAGGAAGTCAAAGACGTCCACGGCCCGCAGGCGTTTGTCGTCACCTATAATGCCAAGGCCCACCCGCGACTCTCGCAGCCGGGCGAATTGCTGGTCTCTTACAACCTGAACATCTTCGGCATGAAAGAGGGGCTGTTATTCCCCAATAAAAAACACGGTTCTCCACGATTCGTCAAACTGAAATTGCCGTAAACGTCGTTCTTGGGTCTCGCGAAATATATTGGCATGGACACCAAAGTTGAGCCGCCGCCAGACTTTTTTGGCCACGAAGGCCGCAGTTCCCTTACCTTCGGACGGTCGCTGCTGTCCAACTCTTATGTCCGGGGCAATACTCAAGCCGGTTTGAAATTTCTGAAGCTGAATACGGAAACCCTGCAACGCAGGGCGGTTGCGCAAGGCCGAAGATTACCGTCCATACCGACTGCGGTATATCGATAACCGCCGTCATTCGCACGCAGACCGTCGCAATTTCTTCCGCCGCTGTATTTTGCGCAACGAATTTAACCTGCTCTGAACTCGCAATTAATCACAACAAAATTCATAATCTCTTTGAAAAGACGACAAGAACTGACTCCCTCAAGTTGGAAAGTGCCACTGTATGCTATTTTTTTTAATTTTTTTATATTTTTATTTTTTGTTTCAGATAAAGTTCATCTTCTCAAAAAAGTGCAATTGAATCTTTTTCGTATCGAATTACATTATAATATTATGCTGTGTCTATCTCGTATCTTTGTCAATCTCATTGACAAAACCAGCTTTTCAAACGCACACTAATAATCAAACAAACCCCCTGTTTTACTTCGTTTATCAAATCGACGTAAAATGATCATGTCCAAATATCCATTTTTCACGGAATAAACGGAATGATGCAAGGAGATCCATTGAGTGGCAAAACCTACTGACTATAATGCTTTGACAGTCCACCATCTGATCGAGATTGCCCAAAAATTGGGAATTTCGAGGTGTAGCCGTTTGCGCAAGACAGAATTAATTCAAGCGATTACGAAAAAAAAAGGCACTCTGAAGCCACAAATATCGAAAAAAGTGACAACCCCGCTTCCTAAGGCAAAAAACGCCGTACAAACGACAGACGCCAAAGTTGCCCCCTCCCCAAAAACACACAAAAGTGTTGCGAATAAAACGGTTTTAACAAAGAGTTCCTCTTCCGGGAAAAAGGTGGAAAACGCAGTGGCCTGGAAAGCGGCGGAACAGAAAAATAAAGGACAAAAGAGACACCCAAACGCTCCGTCGGCAAAACATGAGACCGGGAAAAATGTGTCGCCTGAAAAATTGAATTTACATCCGGATAAAAACCTGCCCAGGAAAAAACCGGCGTCTCCCAAAGATTTTTCGCCGAAGACGGGGGTTCAGCGAGTTCCTCAAAAACCGGCCACCGGGTCCAAGGAACTTCCCAAGACCGGCAAAATGGTTTCATCGAAAAACGATGGCAAATCGGGATTGTTTCCGGGGACCGTCCTGACGGAGGAGCAGGAAAAACGTGTTATTCAGTTGCGTGAACGTTTGATCAAGTATCGTGAATTGAGCGGCGTGTATGACGGTGAACATAAAGACCGGCTTGTTTTGATGGTTCGCGATCCGTTCTGGTTGCATGCCTTTTGGGAATTGAGCGTCAAACTGGTCGAACGCGCCAAAGCGGCGATGGGGGTCTATTGGCATACGGCAATCCCTATCCTGCGGGTTTTCCGTTTGATTTCCGATGGAATCACTCACCAGCAAAAACAACACATTCGTGATATCAAATTGCATGGAAACGTCAACAACTGGTACATTGACGTTCAGAATCCCCCGGCTACCTTTTTGGTCGAGATCGGTTATATTTCTTCCCGTGGGCATTTTTTTCCTCTTGCTTCGAGCAATGTTGTCGAAACGCCGGAAAATCACGCCGACGACTACGAAGGGCTGGATGGGAATTGGCTGGATGTGGCCAGGGAATATGACCGCGTGTTCAAACTGAGCGGCGGACTCGATTCGAATAACCACGAACTCAAGGAAGTCTTCGAAAAACAACTGAAACGTCCGATGTCGCAACCATACTTCGCCCGATATGGCACGATCGCCAATATCAGCAAGCTGGATGTCGAGTTGGAAGCTGATGTTGTCATTTACGGAAAGACGCAACCGGATGTTCAACTGACCATCAAAGGCGAGCCGATCCGCTTGCTTCCCGACGGTACGTTTTCCGTTCGTTTCCTGTTGCCGGAAAAACGAACCGTCTACCCGATCGTTGCGGTCAGCGGTGACGGCGTCGAATCGAAAACGACGATTCTTGCGATCGAGCGAAACACGAAAGCACTTGAAACGGTGTATCACGAAGACGACGAATGAACGACGCATTCCACCAATTAATACGGAATCACACGAGAAGTTTTCAAGAACAAAAATACGTCTATCCGGTCGTCAGCCGGCGTTCGCACGGCGTGTCGATCGGCATTAATCTCAGTCCGACCGGTCTTTGCAATTTCAGGTGTATCTACTGCCAGATTGATGGTGATTTGAAAACCGGTGATCAGCAAACCGGCGGTGCATCCCCCCGCGATGAAACGCTCCGTCAGTGTCGCCTGCAACACGAGTGTCACTCGCCGTTGATAATTGATTTGGCTCTCCTGGAAGCGGAACTGAGGGAAACGCTCGAAGCGGCACTCAACGGCGAATTGTTTTGCAAGTTGCCGTTTTCGGAAACGCCGCCCGACAAACGACGCATTAATGACATCGCCTTCAGCGGCGACGGCGAACCGACCTTGTCGCCGCAATTCTTCGACGCGGTGCAAATCGCCGTTCGGGTACGGGATGATTTGCAACAGCAACATTTTCCTCCGGCTTTGCCGCTATCTTCGCCACAACAGGAACAGATCAAAATCGTGCTGATCACCAACGCAACGACGTTACACAAGCCGGAAATTCGCGACGCGGTCGATTATCTTGCCGGGCATCACGGCGAAATTTGGGCGAAACTCGACGCCGGAACTGCCGATTATTATCAAAAAATTGACCGGAGCAAGGTCCCTTTTGAAATGGTGCTTGCGAATCTTGCGGAAACGGCTTGTCGCCTGCCGCTCGTGATTCAATCGTTGTTTCTGCGAATGCACGACGAACCGCCGTCAGACGCCGAAGTCGGTGCCTACATCGACCGGCTGAAAACGATCACCACATCAGGCGGGACGATCAAACTGGTGCAGCTTTACACGATCGCCCGCAATACGGCGGAACCCTGGGCAACCCCGCTCCCAAACACCGAACTTGACGCAATAGCCAAACGGATCCGAAACGAAACCCGACTGAACGTCGAAACTTATTACGGTGCGATGTCGTAGTGCTTTGTAAATTGCCTTGGACATAAGAGTTGGACAGCAGCGACCGTCCGAAGATAAGGGAGCGGTGGTTTTCGTGGCCAAAAAAATCAGGCGGCGGTTCAACTTTTGTGTCCATGCCAATATACTGCCGAACGTCAAAATCCCGGCATTTTTTCCCTTGTGTCCTTTGTGAAATCTTTGTGGTTAAAATATTTCACCACAAAGTACAAAGTTCACAAAGAACACAAAGAAAATACCTTGTTCATGGCGTTGAACGGTATATCTTTCATTTTTCGTTTGAAACATCCGCGTCTGAACTTCTGATTTCATCCTTGTAAGCAATAAAATCGACTTTGCCGGTTGAAACGTCATAAATCGCCGGGACAATCGTCAGTTTTTTCTCTTCCACCGCACGGCGAACGATTTCACTCTTGTCGAGAAGTGTTTGAACGGCAAGATAAACATTTCGTTTGATTGCCTCGTCGATCAATTGATCTTCGGAAGCCGTCGGATGTGCTTTTTTGGCACTTTCCACCGCAGGAACAATATGCCCGACCAATTTTTTGAGGTGACCGTCGGCAGGGTCTTGCTTGACCACCGCCGTGACAGCGCCGCATTTCGAATGTCCGAGTACGACAAGAAGCGGCATTTGGAGATGCTCGACCGCATATTCGATCGAACCCATTTCGTCGTCGGCACAGATATTTCCGGTAACACGCACGGAAAAAATGTCGCCGAACCCCTGGTCGAACAGAAGCTCATGCGGCACCCGCGAATCACTGCAACCGAGAATCGCGACAAACGGATGTTGTCCTTCTGTTGCGGTTTGTTTCAGTCGGGCCAAACCCGAATTCGGATGAATGCTTTTTTCCGAAATAAAGCGATTGTTCCCTTCCCGGAGTCGCTGCAATGCGTCTTTTGCCGCAGCGGGCATTGACGGGAGTTTCCACCAGCATTCCCACTCGCTTTCCGTATTAAGCAAATCCAGTGACGGACCTGCCGATGGGGATGCGGTGTTTTTTTCCTGCGCAATCGCTTGATGCGTCCCATTGCCAGCACCAAACCAAATCACCGCAATGCCAAGAAAGAAAGCGACATGAATGATGGAAGTGAATTTTTTCATGATGTTAAAATGGAGTGAAAAGGATTTTGGATTTTAAACATTCTGCATCAATTCGACAGGGATGCCGAGATGCATGATAAAAGCGCAACGAAGATTGGGAAACGGTTGAAACGGCTCAATCAGAATCTCTTTCCCCAACAGTTCTTTGTCAAGATCGTCGACCATGAACGCCAAATGCGGGCCGTTTTGCAGTTCTTTCGGCATCGGGCTGTCGTCGTCGAATTTGAGCCATTCGATCGAATACGGGTCGACAGCCGAATCGGTGATTTGCAATTTGCCCTCGTCAAGACGGGCAGACCAGGGACGTTCCTCTTTCGTCGGCAATCCCACATGATGAAATTTCATGATATTCTCCTTGTTGAAAATGATTTGTGTTGATTTTTAGCGGTCGATCGCAGATCGACGTTCATTCGCTTGGTTTTTTGAAAATACCGGAAATACGACCGAGCAGGGAAACCCGCGGAACCGGTTGTTGTTCGTCTGCTTCACCGTCATAAGGTCCACTGTCATAATGCCGTTCCGATTTGTGCCGGGACGAATATTTCGGCGGTCGTATTTCATTCGATTCATCGTTGTAGATTTCATTGTCATATTTCATGCTTCGGCGTGTGTCCCGATCTTCCGTCGAATCCTTTGTTGAGTTCCCCGTCAAATTCCCGTCATAAGCCGATCCTTGCTGACGTTCGCCCCGCCTGATTTTCACCGACGGACGTTGTCGTGACGACGAGAACGGTTCGCGTTCCCCGTCGCTGTTTTTTTCGTTCAGGCCGTATTTGGGAATCGGCGAACGAACCGGACGCTGTTTGGAGGACTCATCCTCATCCCACCCGGCATCCCACTTGTCGCGGGGAGAATGCGTACCTTTCGATTTTTGAGTGATTGGCAAATGCGGCGAGCCGGGTACGTGATGACCGAGATGTTCGAGGCCGCCAACCGGCTGGCCGAAATACGCTTTCTGCGCCGCTTCGTTGGCAAGCACTTCGGCAGGGGTTCCGTAACAGAGTACCTTGCCCGCCTGAATGACGTAACTGCGGTGTGTGATTTGCAGCGTTTCGCGAACCTGGTGGTCGGTGATCAGGATCGAAATCCCTTCGGCGCTCAATTGCTGAATGATTTTTTGAATGCTTTGCACCGTGATCGGGTCGATATTGGCAAACGGTTCGTCGAGCAGGATGATTTTCGGGTCGGAGACGAGTGCCCGTGCGATTTCAAGCCGTCTGCGCTCACCGCCGGAGAGTCCGCGTGCCAGATTTTTCCGCAAGTGGGTCAAATTCAGTTTTTGCAGCAGCAAATCGCACTTGTCGTGGCGGGTTTTGGCGTTGATTCCCAGCATTTCCATCATGCCGAGCAAATTGTCCTGGACGGAAAGCTGGCGAAAGACGCTTTCCGCTTGCGGCAGATACCCCATCCCCCCTTCGCGGGCACGCCGGTACAGCGGCCAGTTGGTCACGTCTTTTCCATTGAGAAACACCACTCCGGCGTTGGCGTCGATCAGTCCGCACGTCATCCGGAAACTGGTCGTCTTGCCGGCACCGTTCGGACCGAGCAGTCCGACGACCTCCCCTTTGTTGACATCGAAACTGACGCCGTCGACGACGCGGCGTTGGCCGTAAATTTTGACAAGACCTTCGACCTTCAGCACCGTCTTGGGGACGATGTATGTCGTGTTTCCGGTCGGTTGAATGCCTGCGGGAAGTCGGGACATGAAAGTGAATAGTGAGATAGTGAAAAGTGAAAAACCATTACGACAAAACGGCATCAATAATTTTTTTCGCGTCGTTGCACAAACGGTTGGCGGCTTCTTCCGTCACAGCTTCGGCGATGGCACGCACGATCGGTTCCGTGTTCGACGCCCGCACGAGCAACCATGCGTCCGGCCAATCGATTCGCAAGCCATCCTGTTTGTCCTGCGGCAGTCCGGCGTAATGGTTTTCGAGTGCCGCAATCGCACCGGGAACGGCGTCGAACGAAAGCGGTATTTTGCGTTTGACAATCGTGTATGACGGGAGTTCGGCGGCCAGTTCGGCAATCGTTTTGTTTCGCGCGGCCATCGCGTCGAGCAGTTGCGCCATGCCGACGAAACTGTCGCGCACATAACCGACGTTCGGGTCGATCGGGCCGCCGTTCCCTTCGCCGCCGAACACTGCGTTTTTCGCCTTCATCAAGTCGACGACATTCGCTTCGCCGACCGCCGAACGATAAATCGCAACGCCGTGCTTTTCGGCGACATCCTGTGACATGCGGCTCGACGCGCAATTGATGACGACCGGTCCCTTTTCGCGGGTTTGCAGTACGTGGTCGAGGCACATCGCCACAGTATACTCTTCGCCGAGGTATCGCCCCGAAGCGTCAATCACAGCCAACCGGTCGGCATCCGGGTCCTGACAGAAACCGATGTCAACGTTGGCCTGACGCACTTTCTCGAACACCGATTGCAGGTTTTCCTCCGTCGGCTCAGGCGTATGCTCGAATTGCCCGTCGGGTTCTTTGCCGAGTACCGTCAGTTGGCACCCAAGTTTTCCGAGCAACTTGCAACCCATGATACTGCCCGCACCACGATTCGAATCAAGCAGTACCCGATACTTTTTCGCGCGAATGGCTTCAACGTTGACCGTTTCCAAAATTGCATTAATGTGTGCCCAAGTTGGGTCATCAATCCACTCATACCAGCCGAGTTGATCGTAAGGCTTCAAATCGAATACCCCGGCATGATAAAGCTCTTTGACTTTTTCACCCGGTACTTGCGGGATAACACGGCCTTCGTCGTTGAACAGTTTCAAACCATTATACTGCGACGGATTGTGACTGGCCGTAATCTGAATGCCGCCTACGGCCTGATACTGCCGGATCAACACGCCAGTCGTCGGCGTCGCGGCGACCCCGGCGTCAATGACCGGGCGTCCCACGGCTGCGAGCGCGGCCCTGATCGCATCGGCAAGCATGGAACCGCTGGCACGACTGTCCCGCGCGATGACAAACGGTCCCGGCTTGGCAAAAGCCGAATACGCCGCCACGTAATTCATTGCCACTTGCGGCGTCAATGTTTCTCCGATGATCCCGCGCAGTCCCGAAACACTGATGATCAATGATGACATCCCGTCATTCTCTCCCAATTGTAGAATTTACTTGAAATCACATCCTCGAAAATACGTCGAGCAAGCTCGACCGCTAACCTCTTTACGTAAACCACACTACAGGCGGTGCGGCGATATCGTGATGACATCATCCGATTTCCCAACCCTGCCGGTATTCACGGCTTAGATATTGATCGGCTTCAGGGCAATTGGTCGCTTCCATGTTTCTTGAATCCCATTCCAATTTTTTGCCGGTTCGAAATGCGACGGTTCCAAGCAACACCGTTTCAGCAAGCGGTCCGGAATAACTGAACCTGCACAAAGGGGCATTCGGCTTGTTATCACAGCAGGCGTTGACCCATTCGTGATGATGGCCGATCGAATCGGGAATCGACGGCTTCGGCGGTTGATAATCCTTGTATTTGTCTTCCGGGAAGAGCAGGTGCCGGCCGTAGTCCGACATAAGCAACCCTTTTTCGCCGACAAAAATGGTTCCGGCGTTCCAGTCATTCGGCAGATTTTGTTCCTTGATGATTTCCGGCTTCAATTTGCCGTCATACCAATGCAGGGTCACGGCGGGACGCCTGTTGCGCAGTGCCACGAATTCATATTTCACATGTAACCCTTTCGGTGCCATTTCCGGATGCGGTTTTTCCTCACAAAACGCTTCGATGGTTTTTGGAAATCTCAAATCGAGTGCCCAAAATGAAAGGTCGAGATGATGACACGCCATGTCGCCGATGGTGCCGTTCCCGAACTCCCACCAGCAGCGCCAGGCACCGCCGAAATATTGCGGATGATACGGTCGCATTTTTGCCGGGCCGATCCAAAGGTCCCAGTCGATATTTTCCGGCACCGGCGGGGTATCGGTCAAAATTTCCCGACCGCCCCAGCTTGACCCGCACCAGACATGCACTTCTTTGACGGCTCCGATCGCATCGCCGCGGATTAACTCAACGACACGCCGGTAGTTCGGTTCCGCATGAATTTGCGTTCCCATTTGCGTGACCAGTTTTTTCTCTCTGGCAATCGCCATCATTTGGCGAATTTCCTTGACATTGTGCGCAAGCGGCTTCTCGCAATAGCAATGTTTGCCGAGTTTCATCCCGGTCATCGCGGCCACGGCATGAGTATGGTCCGGCGTGCTGACGACGATCGCGTCAATGTCGTTTTCGATCTCGTCGAACATTTTTCGAAAGTCCTGGTACGTTTTGGCATCCGGAAAACGCTTTTTGCCTTGTGCCAGATAATTTTTATCGACGTCGCATAACGCCACGATCTGTTCGTCGCTTACGCCGTCAACGTTGGCGGCACCGCGACCCGAAATGCCGATGCACGCGATTTGCAATTTTGAGTTGACATCCTGATTTTGCGCAAACGCCGGTGCCGGGAAAAACGCCGGCAGACCACTTGCTGCAACCGTCGAAACTCCGGCGACTTTGAGAAAATCGCGTCTTTTGATTTGATGTGACATGATTGTTTATTCCAGATGATTCGTGTAAAGAAGGTGGTATCGGGAAACGTATCTCCAACGATTTTACCAAAATACCGGGAAAAAATCAAATGCAGGTCCGACTTCCTCGATACTCCAAAAAAAAACGACGTTCCCAATCAAGAACGTCGTTTTGACAATAATTTCAAAATTATGCCCAAGCAAAGTGGGCAAATGCTTTGTTTGCCTCCGCCATCCGGTGAACATTTTCACGTTTCGTAATGGCCGTTCCTTCTTTATTGTAAGCGTTGATCAATTCAGTGGCCAACTTTTGCGAGGTCGCCATCCCTTTTTTGTCACGGACAGCCATCAATATCCAACGAATTGCCAGAGAAAGCCTGCGATTCGGGAGCACTTGCATCGGCACCTGGTAAGAAGCCCCGCCGACGCGCTTGGAACGGACTTCAATATTCGGTTTGACGTTTTCAATCGCCTGAGTGAATACGTCTATCGGCGATTTGTCCGTAATCTTTTCTGCGATTGCGTCAAGTGCCTCGTAAAAAACAGCCTGCCCGACTGTTTTTTTTCCATCATGCATCAGGCAATTGATGAATTTGCTGGCCAAAATCGAATTGTAAACAGGATCGCCTTTCAACTGTTTACGGCTGGCAGTGATACGCCCCATAACTCAACTTCCTCAAAAATATCTTTTTCCGGAACCGAACCCAAATGGATAAAATGACGAAAATTTCCTGATTTGTCGGGCAAGCCCGACCGCTAACAATACTAAAACAAAACCTGACCGCGAAACAGCCAAAATCAACGTTTCAAATGGACGTATTTCTACTTGCTACTTCTTTTTCTTGACGGGGGCGGCGTTTTTCTTGGCTCCGTATTTACTGCGTGCCTGACGACGCCCATCGACGGCGGACGAGTCAAGGGTTCCACGAATGACGTGATAACGGACACCAGGCAAATCGCGCACACGCCCGCCCCGGATCAGCACGATCGAGTGCTCCTGCAACGAGTGACCTTCGCCGGGAATGTAAACCGTGACTTCCTTGCTGTTTGAAAGTCGCACACGGGTGATTTTGCGCAACGCCGAGTTCGGTTTCTTGGGCGGCATCGTGCGAACCTGCAAACACACACCCCGTTTTTGGGAACAAGCGTCAAGAACCGGTGAACGGCTGTTGGATTTCTGCTGAATACGATTCTTGCGAACGAGTTGATTGATTGTCGGCATGAAGAGACTCTCAAAAATACATAAAAAACCATGAAAATAACGGTCAAAACGAAGTATACCGCAGTCGGTATGGACAATGCCTTCGGCCTTGCACAACCGCCTTGCGTTGCAGGGCTTCCGTGTTCAGCTTCAGGAATTTCTCACCGTTTTGAGCATATTTCAAAGGCGAGGGGCACTGCCCCATCGACAGAGAAACGTTAAAAATAACACAAAACAGCCGGCTGTCAATACCACCAATTGTCAATCCTGAGAGAAAAACAGCCCGTTCCCGAATTTCACACGCATTTTACTGGAATCCGGGTTTTTTTGTGGTGGTCATTGGATTTGCCAGTCACCGTTCACGCGCTTCGCGTTCGTTCGCCTTGCCAGAGCAGGCGGGTCAGAGGCTATTTGGAAATAAAACACTTAAAAAATACGGTTTCAAAATATTTGAAAAAACATTCAAATATCACAAGTGCTGTGTTTTGTAAAAATTGACAAACTGGCATTTTTGTAACTCAATTATTTTCAACATGTTATTTTCCAAATTACCTCTCAATGGCTTTCAAAATTGAAACGACTTGATTCCATTGACACAGGAAATTGTGTATAATTGGAATTGTTTCAAGTTTCATCAACCTAGTGCGTATTAAAAGTGAGTGTGGAGTTACTATTTCAATCAAAGAGCGACCAACGGAAGCGGAAAAACTCCAGACCGGTTTTTAATTAACTCTAATAATACCCAACCCAAACAGGAAGACACTCAGATGAAAAGAACGATGTCAGTTGCAACGGTGGTTGTCCTTTTACTCGCAATGGCAAATACGATGGTCATGGCACAACAACAAGGCCGGAGACCGGGGCAAAATCAAAACGCATTCAAGCCGAAATTGTACGTCAATTTGCCCGAATGGTGCCATAACCCCGACGGGATGACGGTTTGTGACAAGACCGGGGTGATTTATCTCAACTGTCCCAATTTCAACAATATGACGGACGGAAAAAAAGATTTTCCTCCGACGCTTTCGTCGATTGACAAGGACGGCAAATTTGAAAAATTGCTTGAGTATCCGCCGCTTGAGGAAACCGGGCAATGCGGCCCGATGGGCTTGGATTTTGGTCCGGACGGCAATCTTTATGTGTGTGACAACCAGTATTTTCATAACAAAGACCACAAATCACGAATTTTGTGCGTCGAAATGAAAGACGGAAAACCGACCGGAAAAATCACGCCGGTCGTCGAAGGTCTCAAACTGGCAAACGCGCTCCTGTGGCACAACAATGAAATGTGGGTGACGGACACGACGCTCGATCTTCCCGGTGAATTCGGTGTCGGCGGATTGTGGCGTTTTAAGGGGGACGAGATTCTCAAGCAGACGAAGCCGCTCAAAGTGCTCCCCAACGGCGAAGACAAGCATCTGGTCGTCAAGGAAAAAGTCAAGAAAATCGGTCGTGAAGACAACAGCGGAGCCGACGGCATGACCGTTGACAAAAACGGGGTCATTTATTTTGGGAATTTCGGCGACGGTGTCATGTACGCGGTCACGATCGATAAAAGCGACGATTCGGTCAAATGCACCAGAATTCTTGATGATGATCAATACCAATGCTGTGACGGAATTTTTTACGATGCCGCTTGCGACCTGATCTTTATCAACGATTCCCAGAAGAATTCGATTCGCGTTTTGACGCCGATTCGCGAAGGCGGAAGCCGGGTTCGTTGCTGGACGCTTTGGGAAAACGGCGACACGGACGGTTCCGACGGACTGCTTGATCAACCTTGCGAGTGCGTGGTGCGCGACGGGAAGATGGTCATTGCCAATTTTGACTGGCCGTTCCCCGGTCTCAGAAATACGAAATTTGACAAACCCCACACCATGTCGGTCATCGACCTTGCCCCGTTGTATCAACGTATCCAACAACGACAGCAGCAACAGCAAAAGTAGTACGCCGTCGGAGTGAGAATGGTAGTTTCCCAATGGCAGCCCGGAGCGTAAGCCATTGGGGCGATGCGTAATGACAAAAACAGCAGCCCCAAGCGTAAGCGCGGGGGTCGAAGCGGGTTCGACGTTCCACCCGTCGCTTACGCTCCGGGCTGCTATTAATGCCAGCAATCACGAAAAAAATTTGTCAAACAAACGATGGTTGACCGAACGCACGGACGTGTAGAGTTCGCGATAGATCGGCAACATGTCCCGGTAAAAACGTGTCAGATTTTCGTCCGGTTCGTAATACACGCTTTCGCGCCGGATTCGTTCAAAGGCATCATCGGCGTCGCGGTACAACCCCGCCCCGATGCCTGCAAGAATGGCCGCGCCGAGAACCGTCGCTTCGTCGACTTCGGGGACGCGAACCCACATGCCCAACATGTCCGCCTTGTTTTGCATCCAGAATTTGTTTCGGATCGCCCCGCCGACGGCGATCACTTCCGAGGCTTGGGTCCCGCTCCCTTCCTCCATCGACGTAATCACATCCAGCAATTGGTAGCCTAGCCCCTCGAAAAGACTGCGTATGGCGTCCGGTCGCGTTGTCCGGCTGCTCAAGCCGACCCAGGTTCCGCGCGAGCGGGGATCGACCGTCGGACAGGAACTCCCGCTCAGGTGCGGCAGGAACATTACACCGCCGCAACCCGGCTTGGCAGATGCGGCTTCACGAATCATCTCGTCCCAACTGGTAGCGAGTTTGGAGCTTGGAGTTTGGAGTTTGGAATTGTTTTTCTCCTCAACGCCACACTCCACACTCCACACTCTCCGATACCATTCGAGGATTTCCCCCGCCGGATTGCCGCCCCAGAGCATGGACCTGCCCGGAATCACATGCGCCTGCGTGGTCAAGCCGGAAGCACCAAGCGACGGATCGAGCGGCGGTGTTGAAGCGACCATATCAATCGTTTCCCATGTTCCCGTGATGCACAGAACGGCACCTGGTCGGAATGCCCCCACCGGAAGCGAACTGCAAATGTGGTCGTGGCCGCCCAAGAAAACCGGTGTGCCGATACGAAGTCCCGTTTGTACCGCCGCTTCGGAGGTGACTTCACCCATTCGTGTTGCACTCGGCATGACCGGCGGAAGAATGGACATGGGAATCCCGGAAAGGCGACACATTTCATCCGACCATGCCCGCTCCTTTTGGTCGAAGAGCATCGTGCATGACGCCATGCTTTCGTCAGTCGCAAAAATGCCGCTCAAACGGTAATTGAGATAATCCTCGATGAGGAGCCATTTGAACGTCTTTTGGAAAATTTCCGGCTCATTTTCCTTCATCCAGAGCATTCGCAGAGCCGAGTTGATCGCCCAGACGGGATTGCCGCCGATGGAAAACGTTTTCGCCGCCGTGATTGTGCTGATCCACCAGTTGTACTGCGGACTCGTTCGCGGGTCGTGCCACGAGATCAACGGATACAACCGCTCGCCGTGTTCGCCCATCGGCAACCCGTCCATGCCCATGCCGGTCACAGCGATTCCTTTGATCGCGGCGGAATCGGCGATTTGTGAAACGACGTTCCGGCATGCGGCGGCGGTTTGCCCCCAAAGTTCATCCGGGTCCCACACCGTCCATTCGGGATGCTCGGGAGTCGGGTGAAACCGCTGCATCGGCCGAGAAGCCTTCGCGGCCACCCGACCGTCCAAATCATACAAGATTGTCTTGATCGAAGTCGAACCGAGATCAATACCAAGCAGCAGGTCCATTTGATACTCTGTTTTCGGGGAAAAGGGCGTGTTGATGATTGATTTTTTGTCGAACAGACCGGGAGTTCGGGTTTTGTGAAGCGGTTTGGGATTTTGCTTGGGATATTGGCTCCGGTACTGCGCTGGAAAGAAAAAATGCAAGTGGCCCCCGTGCGCAGCTAAGGAACTGTAAATTAATAATATGTACAATTCGATTCTTTTTCAACGCGGCATACACAGAAAGACGGAACTTGCGGAATTCCGTTTTTTCCGTCTTTCAGCGAGTTCTGCGGTAAAAAATCGCAAAGTGTATTGCCCGTCGCATAAAAGTTTGGCAAGTGCTGACCGGTCGAAAGCAAGGGAGCTGCGGTCTTCGTGGCCAATACGGTTTGAATCGCTCCAAACTTTTTGTGTCCATGCCAATATTTACCGAATCATTCATTTTAACGGTAATGTTTCTTGCTGACAATACCAAATCAAAGAAATTAGATCATTTCAAAAATTGATATACTGTAAAAATGTTTGATCGGTTACAAAGGCAAGATTGAAGGAAGTTGATTGATTTCCTGCACGGAGCTTGGCATGAATCAAACCCTTGATTTGGTACAGTCTCATTTTTTCTTTTCACTTCAATGAAGACCGAAGGCTGTCTCCCATGTCGGTCACGGTATGCGTTGAACCGGGAAATTTCCGGTTTTTCCACCATATCCAAATTCCCAGCCCGCTGAGTACGAGACGGGAAACAAGAACAATCAGGATCATGCTATAAAACGATCGCGTGGAATCAACGTAAGGATAGGATGAATCCATCATCCGCATGTAATCCCAGGCAATTTGCCACCTGAAATACGAAACGCTCGCAAGCCAGGCAAGCGGGGCCAGCAGGGCGAAAACGTAATATCGCCTCGTGAAATACGAGACAACGCCGATCATCATGCAGCCGACGATGGCGTAATTCAGGGAAACATTGACCGGCGGCATCAAATAATCATATCGATCCGGTTTCCAAAAATCCATGATGATCGTTGGCAGGATCGCAAGCAGCAGCAGGAACATCAGCACGGAATATGCCCGTGACAAACCCCGACAATAATCATCTTGCGTTTTTTCACCGGCGGCGGACATTTTGACACGCTTCGCGAGCGGCACGGAAAACGACCGCCTGACTCTTGGCGTCAAGAGCGTGCAAAGCCCGAATAACCCGATAAGTGTGGTCGGTGCCAGAAAAAAGAGCGTCATATTGACCGGGATTTCGACTTTGGGGTGATGCCGTACATCCAGGTAATGACGCGGCGTGTAATCGGCGAAACAACTTGCAATGCTTTCAACCTGTTCGGTCGGGATCATCCCTTCCATCGGGTGATACCAGGGATACGAACAACTCTCATACAAATCATCATAATAGGCATACTCGCCGTGCCAATCACGGCGGAGATTAATAAAAAAAATGGAACAGGAAAACGCAAACAGCGAAAGACAAATCAGCGGAGCAAGGAGGGCAAGCCAATAACAACGACGTTTGAGAACATAATATGAACACGCAAAGATTCCCGTCCCGGCAAAGAGAATGACACTTTTGATGATGAACTCGGTCAATGAAAAATCATTCTCCAACGGAAAATACAATCGAACGATGAAATACGGAAGAAACCGGAAAAACCAACAGACACCGACCACCATCAACGCCAGGCCGACCACCCGGCATTTCGCGGCGGCGTTACCATCCAGAAGAAATTCATGCGTTTGCGTGGATTCGGTCATTGGCTTGCCTTTTGCATCAAAAAAATCCGTGTTTCACCCATGGCGATCCGTGGCGGAAACACAGCCCGGTTTCGTGTCCTCGGTCACAGATCGCGGCTCGTGGTTGTTTCGCCGGACAGGCTCGGCGGCTACGGGAATCACGCGCCGAATTTTGCGAAACGTCCGGCATGTCCCATCGCGAGCGACATCAGATACATCGCCTCGAAATGGCCGAGGCCGCCGCAAATCGCCTGTGTTTCGCCGTAGGATTGGCAGGCGTCGGTGCGGGCAAGGTCGGACACAAGGAGGGTCGGCACCGGATGAAAACTGTGCGATGCCATTTTTGCAGGCGTGCTGTGGTCGCCGGTAATCACCAGACAGGCCGGCTTCAGTTCCATGATTCGCGGAATGACCTTGTCGAGTTCCTCGATCATTTTGACTTTGGCATTGAAATCGCCGTCTTCGCCGCGACTGTCGGTGTACTTGAAATGCACGAAGAAAAAGTCGTAGTCCTGATAAATTTTGTGAAGCACGTCGATTTCTTCT
>Ga0209629_10000931_pt1 | contig 17368 bp, 2 predicted proteins | sample TergutCu122P5_FD_187286 | JGI IMG/M metagenome (GOLD analysis project Ga0209629, IMG submission 187286) | Cubitermes ugandensis P5 segment gut microbial communities from Kakamega Forest, Kenya - Cu122 P5 (SPAdes) (version 2) | ecosystem: Host-associated > Arthropoda: Insects > Digestive system >...
TTGCGTCTATATCGGTTGAAAGTTGGATCGTAATTAATTATCTCTTCACTGGTCTTACAGGTCAGTGTGTGGGTTCAGAGAACTCTTAACTCAGCGATATACAAATTTACTTAGTAAAAACATTTGCCGACACAAAAGCAATGTGCTGTCACCAAGCAATGCTGCATGTCACACACTTCCTGTTGTTAGCTCTCAGCTCAGTTAAAACTGTATCTTAATTGCGAATTTAAAATTTCTATCAGTTCAACATACAAAGTACAATTTATTTGTATGAAATTCACTACAATTCCCAAAATTCCAAACACAAGTCAAATGTTAATTATTCCTCTTCTTTCTATGCATTAGAGTATATAAATATATATTCCCCACAAATCTACACTAACACATATAAGAATAGACAGGAATCTACACAACTTAAAACCTTCCTACCACATACTGGCCTAGCAAAAGGAAGGCGGATCATTTACGCAAATTCAATTTTCTCGCCTTACCTAAATTTGACAAATACAAACAACCAATAAAACTTTTCTAAATTATTTTCCTTTGCAGTTATGGATGTACCACACATCACTCATCTGGTATGAACAGGAAAATATGGACACAATGCTCATATTGAAGCCTTGCCCAGAGAACTGTAGTTTTTGCTTCTCTTTACATTCTAAGTTGGATCACAAAAATCCTGTGCGTCGGTCCTACAGGCTGGTACACGCGTTTACAAAACCTATAACTCAGCGCTTTTAAGTTTAGTTAGCAACAGCATATGTGGACAGAAAGGGAATGTGCTGTTATTAAGAAATGTTACATGATACAAGTCTTCCTGTTGCTAGCGTGTGTAACTTGCTCAACCAAACATATCTTAACTACAAATGTAAATTTTTCACCATGGCAACACACAAATACAAGTGTAATGAATAACTGAAGAAGTAGAATTTTATGCTTTAATGTCTTGTAATTGTCGATAAATTTTTTATTAATTTGTTGCAAACGGGTTTGGATAACTTCGAAGGAAGTGTACACAAACTAGTCTCCCTTTGTTCTCTTGGTTGTGAAGAGCTTGTCAGCACTTAGGGTTGAATTACGCCGTGCGAAACTACTTCCAAGCCTACAGGGCGTGGAAGTTTGTAGCTGGGCTGTGGGGCGGAGTTCGGCATTCGGCTAGGTTATAAAAGACCCTGCAATATACGGCGGAGCTCTCTGCTGTTCCAGCTTTGTGTTTGTATAACATATGAGAACTGTGCACACCTCAGTGCCACTAAGTGAATTTGATTAAGTGACAGTATATTTGCTTGGTGCAAAATGCAGTAGTTGTGTATTGCAGCAGGTAGGTGGTGCAGTAAAATTGATGATTGTGTTAATGGAAGGGCGTAGTTTTCCTTTGGATGATTGTGACGGAAATTGAGTAGATTTCGGCACGGGTTCGAAATTATTTCGAGACCCTCTGTATTGCAAGGGTTCTACAAATGTTTTGGAGCCTGCTGAAGCAAAGAGAGAGAATGTGTATTGTATAGAGTAGAAGTAACTGAGATAAAAACTAGTGGATTGAGTAGAATTTGGTAAATGATTGCCCTCTTAATTTTATTAAACGGTTAAGTTGAGTTTAATATGTGTTTGTGTTTGGAGTAGAATAAGTTGATGCCGAAGAAGTTGCTAGTACTATCTGTGGAGGGCACGCGTAGTTTCTGTGCGTCATTTGCTAGGCGAATAAATTCACTCAGGTGGCAACGAAACCTTATAGCCTCCCATCCGGTTTTAGGAAGCTAACCCTAATACTACAAAGTGGCCAAACTATAATAGTCACTACACAAGTTACGCAAGTACAATAGCCGTAATTCACTTTAAATTCCAAAATTCTAAGTAAAAACCAAATGTCAACTAATTTCTCTCTCTCTCTCGCTCTCTCTCTCTCTCTCTCTCTCTCTCTTCATGCATTACATTATTATTCCAAAAAATCCATATACAGGAGTTCGTCTAAAGGATATAGGAACAGTCAAGAAAAAAGTGATTTTTATCTATGTAACAGACAGCCTGTCACTAATATAGATAGTCTACAGTAATTAATATAATGGTACAAATTTAGAATGAATTTTAAATGAAAACACATAAACACAAATAATTACAAAATTATAAATACAACTTCAAAATAAATAAAGTAAAATATACAAACGTATAAGCTAATAAATATATACAAACTGTGATTCAAAATTTAAATATTAATGAATAGTAAATGAAGAATGGATAATAAATAAGTACAGAGAAGTGAAATATAATTGTACAGCGCAGGAAGACAGGATAATATGTACACAATAAAAGTGAAATATTACTGTTACTATAATTCAATGCAAACTACAAAATGAGTGTTTATGCAGAAAGTGGTTTAGAGCACTTTTAAACTCATTAAGCTTGATGGAGATGTCCTTAAACTTAATTAAACGTACTGCTTTATTGATGTGGGTTGTTTGGTTACACCATTCAGCCCAACGAAACTCATATCCTAAAACAACTACATTGCTATCTTCTAACTCTATGTGTCAGGGAAATTATGCATGTTCTTAATTGCCTAAAAGTAATTTATTTCGTAACAAAACTGGGTTCTTTTCCTATTACGTAGCTGAACATAGTAGGTTCATTAATATCTCTAGCCTGCATTCTTTTGCAGAAATGTCAAAGTTATTTGTCAATAATTATTGGGGCTGATAACAATTTATCATTTAACTTCACTTAGTTTAATAGCAATTAATTACCCAAATCACACTCCCCTCCTCACACATCACAGTTATTTTCCTGCCTCCAGGTGACATCCAGTTCCTTCAATTCTCGTTTTGGAGAACCAACAAGTCACAGAAATAAAGTGGGTAATATAAAAGTCAAACACAAAAGAGTATAAAGATATTTTTTGTATAGATGCCATATATCCGACAACATGTTTCGGCCCTTTACTTAATGGGCTATCATCAGTTCGTAAGTCTCTATGGAGGGACTACGCAAATTAGATAATGTCATATATAAAAACTTGAGACGTTTTCATTCGTATCGAGATCTCGTTTGTCAGTAAAAGTATATACAATATTATGTATAAAATGGGCATTATAAAACTGTAAAATTGTGCTATTCCATACTGCAGTATGGTAAAGCTCTAATGTGTATTAATTAGCGGGATTCTGACAAATTATGGGTGTTGCGAATGTGGAAGCTTGGGCGTCTAGTGTTTGGTTATATTATATAATATTATTCTTGTTCCTGTTGTGGAGAAGCAGTCTGTGTGGATTCTTGGAGAATAGTTGGGAATCTGTATCAAGATTCTCTTCAATAATGGGAGCAGATTGGAGCGTCACATTGGTTCAGTGTACTTGCCGGTTTAGGAGTTGCTTTCCCGAATTACATGGTTATGAAGTATGGAAGTTGAGTATGGTAATGATTTCAATAAGCGTTCCCATGTATGTTGGTATGGTGTTGTAGAGAGGTACTGTGGGTACCACAACTGGTGTTATTTTGGTATATATAGTGTAGCTTAGTTTGAAGCGTCGAATTAAGCAAGTTTTCTTTTTAGCTGTATTTGCAGGTTGAGGATTTGTTTCTTAGATTTCGTAATTATGTCGTATGGAAGATGATGATAATAATAATGATTTCCATATTTCACATGTTGTTGTAGAGACGTACTGCGGAAGTGACTTTAAATGATATGGATTTTTGAGACAGAATTGGCAGTCGCAGAATTGGTAGACGTTTGTAGAAGTATCGTGTTCTTGGTATTTATAAGTTCACATGGAAATTTTTATTTAAGACGAAAATTTGAGAAACTGGCGTATGAATTTGTTACAGTATATTGTATAAACTGGCCGGTCCCAGTGGCCGCTCGGTCTAAGGCGTAGGTCTGCGGCCGCTCGCCTGCAGCGATTGTGGGTTCGAATCCCACCCGGGGCATGGATGTTTGTCAGTTGTGAGTGTTGTGTGTTGTCAGGTAAAGGACTCTGCGACGGACTGATCATTCGTTCACAGGAGTCCTACCGACTGTGACACGTCGTTGTATGTGATCAAGAAACCTCGTAGGCGAGGAGGCTAAAACACGCTAGAGGGCTGTAAAATACAACCCCCGATGGTGGTTGTAGCGCCAAGAGGAAAAACAATATTGTATATACTTTTACTGACAAACGAGATCGCGTTATAAATGACAATATCTCAAGTTTTGTATATGACATTATCTACTTTGTATAGTTCCTCTGTAGAGACTTACGACCTGATGATGGCCCATTAAGTAAAGAGCCGAAACATGTAGTCGGACACATTTAACTGAACTCCAGTAACTTACTCTCCTTAAGCATTAAAAAATAACTTCTATAGGATATGAAAATTGCGTAAAACAACCAGGCAGTAAGTCAAAAGATATTTAGGGCCAGTAACAAATTTTTCCTAAACTCGTATAGGTTTAGCTGCAACAGACCAACATTTAATGTAAAAATTCAACTTGGCTTCGTTCATCTATCTTGTGCAACGTAGTATCTCTGTCCTTATTTGTGTCTAGCAACAATTCATCAATTCAACTGTGTGTAATTTTGCTTCCTTGGCCAACTCCGCACAGTCTCTAATGTATCTAAATTGCCTTCTATTGTTTCTTGGTCACACGTGGTGTATCCATACTTCTCTGTGATTAGTAACAATGCCTTTTTTAACTTCTTTGTGTTCAGTTGCAATTTTCAGCCCAGATACACAGTGTCTGTAGTGTTTCTAAATGGTTATTCTCTGTTGCCAAGTGGAAGGCATTAACTCCTTCCACAGTTTGGGCTAGCAACAATTCCTTTGTGTTTAGTTCTGTTTCCTTAGCCAAACTCCATAATGTCTCTAATGCCTGTAAACTGCCTTTTGCTGCTGCTATGTGCCATACGGTGTGTCCATACTTGCCTTTGGCTAGAAGCAATTTATTCTTTAACTCCTTTGGATTGAGTTTTGTTTCTTCAGCCCACATCCACATTTTCTTTAGTATTTCTACATGGTTGTTCTCTGCTGCCAATTGGAACGCAATATAGCCTTTCCCAGTTTGAGCTAGCAAATATTCATCTGTGTTAAGTTCCAATTCCCTAGCCCAAATCCATAATGTCTCTAATGCTTCCAAGTTGGCTCCTACAGCTGCTAGGTGCCACGCAATGTATCCATCATTATCTTTGGCTAGTAATAATTTTTTCTTTAACTCATTTGGATTGAGTTGCGTTTCTTCAGCCCAAACCCACAGTTTCTTTAGTGTTTCTACATGGTTCTTCTTTGCTGTCAAATGAAAGGAAGTTTCCCCTTCCTCACTTTGGGTTAACAACAAATCATCTGTGTTTACTTCCGCTTCAATAGCCCAAATCCTTAATGTCTCTAATGCGTCTAGATTGCCTCCTGATGCCGCTTTGTGCCACGCGATGTATCCATACTTGTCTTTGGCTAGAAATAATTTTTTCTTTAACTCATTTGGATTGAGTTGCGTTTCTCCTGCCCATACCCACATTAACTTTAAAGTACCTACATGGTTTTTCTCTGCCGCCAATTGGAAGGCAGTTACACCTTCCTCACTTTGGGCTAACAACAATTCATCTGTGTTTACTTCCGCTTCCTTAGCCCAACTCCATAATAACTCTAATGTCTGTAAAAGGCCATTTGCTGCTATTCGGTGCCACGCTATGTATCCACGCTTGTCTTTGGCTAGAAACAACTTATTCTTTAACTCATTAGTATTGAGTTGCAATTCTTCAGCCCAGACCCACAGTTTCTTGAGTGTTTCTATGTGGTTTTTCTCTGCTGCCAATCCAAAGGCAGTAGTTCCATACACATTTTGGGCTAGCAACAATTCATCTGGGTTTAGTCCCGCTTTCTCAGCCCAACTCCATAATGTCTCTAATGCTTGTAAATTGCCTTCTGCTGCTGCTTGGTTCCACGCGATGTATCCACACTTGTCTTTGGCTAGAAACAATTTATTTTTTAACTCTTTAGAGTTGGGTTGCATTTCTTCAGCCCATACCCACAATTTCTTGAGTGTTTCTACTTGGTTTTTCTTTGCTGCCAATCCAAAGGCAGTATTTCCACACACATGTTGGGCTAGCAACAATTCATCTGGGTTTAGTTCCGCTTCCTTACCCCAACTCCATAATGTCTCTAATGCCTCTAAACTGCCTCTTTCTGCTGCTTTGTGCCACGCGATGTATCCATTCTTGTTTTTGTCTAGAAATAAATTTTTCTTTAACTCATTATTATTGAGTTGCGTCTCTTCAGCCCAGACCCACAGTTTCTTAAGTGTTTTTATGTGGTTATTCGCTGCTGCCAATCCAAAGGCAGTATTTCCATACACATTTTTGTCTAGCAACAATTCATCTGGGTTTAGTCCTGCTTTCTCAGCCCAACTCCATAATGTCTCTAATGCTTGTAAATTGCCTTCTGCTGCTGCTTGGTGCCACGCGATGTATCCACACTTGTCTTTGGCTAGAAACAATTTTTTCTTTAGCTCTTTAGAGTTGGGTTGCATTTCTTCAGCCCAGACCCACAGTTTCTTGAGTGTTTCTACTTGGTTTTCCTTTGCTGCCAATCCAAAGGCAGTATTTCCACGTCCATTTTGGGCTAGCAACAATTCGTCTGGGTTTAGTTCAGCTTCCTTACCCCAACTCCATAATGCCTCTAATGCCTCTAAACTGCCACTTTCTGCTGCATTGTGCCACGCGTTGTATCCAGAATTGTTTTTGGCTCGAAACATTTTTTTCTTTAACTCATTATTATTGAGTTGCGTTTCTTCAGCCCAGACCCACAGTTTCTTAAGTGTTTTTACGTGGTTATTCGCTGCTGACAATCCAAAGGCAATATTTCCACGTCCATTTTGGGCTAGCAACAATTCATCTGGGTTTAGTCCCGCTTTCTCAGCCCAACTCCATAATGTTTCTAATGCCTCTAGATTGCCCCATCTTGCTGCTCGGTGCCATGCAATGTATCCACAATTGTCTTTAGCTAGAAACAATTTATTTCTCAACTCATTTGAATTGAGTCGCTTTTCTTCAGCCCAGTCCCAAAGTTTTTTAGTGTTACTATATAGTTTCCCCCCGCTGCCAATTGGAAGGATGTTACTCCTTCCTCACTTTGGGCTAGCAACAATTCATCTGTGTTTAGTCCCACTTTCTCAGCACAACTCCATAATGTCTCTAATGCCTGTAAATTGCCTTTTGCTGCTGCTCGGTGCCACGCGATGTATCCAAGCTTGTCTTTGGCTAGAAATATTTTTCTCTTTAACTCATTTGGATTGAGTTGCTTTTCTTCAGCCCAGAACCATTGTTTCTTTAGTGTTTCTACATGGTTGTTCTCTGCTGCCATGTGGAAGGCAGTGCATCCGTCTAGAGTTTGGGCTAGCAACAGTTCATTTGTATTTAGTTCCATTTCCTTAGCCCATATCCATAATTTCTCTAATGTCTGTAAACTGCCATTTACTGCTGCTCTGTGCCACGCGATTTGTCCATACGTGTCTGTGGCTAGAAGCAATTTATTTTTTAACTCATTTGTTTTCAGTTGCTTTTCCTCAGCCCAGATCCATATTTTGTTTAATGTTTCCACGTGGTTGTAAGCAGCTGCCAATTGGAAGGAAGTTATTCCATCCTTACTTTGGATTAGTAGCAATTCATCTGTGTTTAGTTCAATTTTCTTAGCCCAACTCCATAATGTCTCTAAAGCCTCTAGACTGCCTCCTTTTGCTGCTCGGTGCCACGCGATGAATCCATCATTGTTTTTGTTTAGAAACAATTTATTCTTTAACTCATTTGGATTGAGTTGCGTTTCTTCAGCACAGTCCCACAGATTTTTTAGTGTTTCTACATGTTTGTTCTCTGCTGCCAATTGGAAAGCAGTATATCCTTCTGCAGTTTGGGCTAGCAACAATTCATCTGTGTTTAGTTCCGCTTCCTTAGCCCAACTCCATAATGTCTCTAAGGCCTCTAAATTGCCTTTTGATGCTGCTTCTTGCCATGCGGTTTTTCCATGCATATCTTTGGCTAATATCAACTTTTTCTTTAAATCTTTTTTATACATTTGCGCTTCTTTGGCCCCGACCCACAGTTCCTCTAATACCCCTAATTTGAACCTTTGTGATGCCACTTGCGAGGAATCTCTTCCATCCTTCTCTTTGGCTGATAGAAATTCAAGTGAGTTTAGTTGCGCATCCTTCGCGCAACTCCATAGTGCCTCTAACGTCTCTACATGGCCTCGTTTTGCTGCTGTGTGCCACACTGTGTTTCCGGATTTGTCTTTTAGTATTAATAATTTATTCTTTATCTCCTTTATATTAACTTGAGCTTGTCTGGCCAATATCCACAGTTTCTGTAACATTCCTTCATCGTTTCTGTCGGCTGCCAAATGGTAGACGGTTTGTCTTTCCTCGTTTTGGACTAGCAACAATTCATCTGGGTTTAGATTCACTTCTTTACCCCAATTCCATAACGTCTCTAATGCCTCTAAACTACCTCTTTCTGCTGCTTGGTGCCACACAGTGTTTCCATTCTGGTCTTTGGCTAGTAACAAATTATTCTTTACCTCTTCTTTGCTTAATTGTGCTTCTGTAGCAAAAGCCCACAGTTTCTCCAGCACCGCCACACTGCCTTCTGCTGCCACGTGCAAAGCAGTCTGCCCATATTCGTTTTTTGCTAACAACAACTTGGACTTTATTTCTTCTGATGTTTCTTTCTCTTTACCCAAAACCCAAAGTTCCTGTAGTAATTCCCTATTGCCGCTTTTTGCTGCTAGGAACCATGCTGTTTTTCCATCCTCCTTTAGGTTGAGCAATAACTTATTCCTTACTTCACTTGGGTTTAGGTGCATTTCTTGTGCCCAATTCAAAAGTGTCTGTAGCACTTTTACCCTTCCATATCTTACTACCAGGTTCCAGGTGGTGTTTCCAAGCTTATCCCAGACAAGCATCATGGCACTTAATCGATCATCTGCATTTATTTTTGTTTCATCAGACAAACCCAGTAAATTATCTGATAACTCTACATTTTCCCATTTTTCTGCCTTGTGCCAAGCGAATTTTCCATCCCCATATTCGTCTAAGAAAAAGTCATTCGTTAACTGTTCTTGGTTTATTTGCACTCCTTTAGCCCAACCCCACAATTTCTCTAATACCTCAACTTGGTCTTCAGCTGCTGCCATATGCCAGGCACTTTTTCCATTCTTAATTTGTTCCAATAACAATCTAATCTTTAACTCGTGTGGGTTTCTCTGCACTTCTCCAGCCCACAGCCACAGTCTTTCTAATATCTCTAGATAGCCTCCTGCTGCTGCCATTTGCCAGGCAGCAACCAACAATTTACTTAACTCATCTGGGTTTAGTTGCGTTTCTTTGGACAATTCCCACATTGTCTCTAATAACTCTAAACTACCTGTATATGCTGCCCAATAAATGGCGCTATTTCCATCCCTATCTACAGCTAGGAACAGTTTATTCTTTAACTCCTCTGCTGTTAGTTGCAGTTCCTCCGCCCAACCCCACAGTTTCTGTATCACATCTGTACGGACCTCACGTATTGCGTAACACCATGTGCTAAAACCGCAATTGTCTTGTGGCTCAAATAGTAAACTTTTTAAACAATCTGAGTTTATTTGCACATCTTTAGCCCAGCCCCACAATTTCTCCAATACCTTAATATGGCGTCCAGCTGCTGCCATATGCCAGACGCTTTTTCCATCCTTACTTTGTTCCAATAACAATCTTCTCTGTACCCCGTGTGGGTTGCGCTGCACTTCTCCAACCCACAACCACAGTCTTTCTAATATTTCTAGATAGCCTTCTGCTGCTGCCACATGCCAGGCGGCATCCAACTTTTTACTCAGTTCATCTGTATTTAGTTGCGTTTCCTTCCACACACCCCACAGTTTGTCTAGTAACTCTATACTGCTTGTACCTGCTGCCCAGTAGATGGCGGTATTTCTATTACTATCTACAGCTAGGAGCAGTTTACTCAACTCTTTATGAGGTAGCTGCATTTCATCAGCCCAAATCCACATTTTCTCCAACAATTGTACATGGCCATTATATACTGCGGAGCGCCATGTACTAAATCCGCGACTGTCTTCGGATAGAAACAGTGCACTTTTCAGATAATCTGTGTTTAGTTTCTCTTCTTTAGCACAATCCCACAGTTTCTCTAATACTTCAACGTGACCTCCTTCTGCTGCCATGTGCCAGGCCGTTTGCCCAGACTTGTCTCTTGACACCCACACCTCTTTTCTTAGTTCCTCTAGTTCTAGCTGCAGTTCTTTTGTCCAGTCCCACAGTTTGCCTAGTATCACTACATTGCCTGTCTTTGCCGCTATGTGCCACGCATTTATGCCATTCTTGTCTCGGGATAGCAACAATTTATTTTTTAACAAATGAGAGTCTGGCAGCTCTTCTTTAGCCCAAATCCACAGTTTATCTATCAGATCTACACTGCCTCTTTGTGCTGCCAATTGCAAGACGGTTCTTCCTTCCGAATCTTGAACTAACAATAATTTATTCTGTAACTCACCGTGTTTTGTTTCTGTTTCTTTAGCCCAACTCCACAGTTTCTCTACCATCTCTATGCGACCTCCCTCTGCGGCCAGTTGCCAGGCATTTTTTTTGTCTTTGTCTTGTGACAGAAGCAGGCTATATGTGAGGGTAGGTGTCACTGCTTCAGCCCATTCCCATATCTTTTTTAGTGCCTGCACACTGTTTGTCCCTGCTGCCATATGGCAGGCTGTTCGTCTCTTATCGTCTCTGGCTAACAGCATTTTCTTTGTAGCTTTTGAATGTTCTCCTGAATTTAGGCTGTCTAGTAAGAATCCAACAATATGAACGTTATCTCCTGCCGCTGCTTGATGTAGTGCTGTTGTGACAAATGTCAGGGAGCCGTTTGCTTCTCTGTCATTCCACTGTTTATCTAGTTTTTCCCCACAATCTTTCAAAGCCTGTTCCAATGGCTTGGATCTTTTCAATAATTCATCCAGAAGGGCTCTAATGACTTGACACTCTCTTCGTAATAAAACGACATTGAGTAGAAAATCCTGGACGTGTGTATTTTGTTCGGTTTTCTTGGTCAATTGCTTTATTAGGAACTCAGCCACATAATATTCAGCAAAGGTGCGGTGGATGAATTGTGGCTTACCCTCATTTTTTTTCTGCACTATCCCAATCCCAGCTAGTTCTTCAAATTCTTTATCTGAAATTCTATGCATAAATGGCAACTGATCCTCAGTGAACAAAGCCTCCAAGGCTAACAGCTCATGCTTCTCTTGTTGCTGTTCAAAATTGTTTAGATGTATCCTCTGTATACTCACGTTGCCCGCTGGTGTTAAACACTTTTCTTCATAATATATGTTATATTTTCTCTCAATAAACTTTCTATATAACCCCAGCAAGTCCAGCTTCTGCGGTAACTCAGGCTCGGATTTTTCTGACAGATAAAATAAACTAAAATCCTCTCCAAAAGCTTCGGCTAGCATGCGGGTTTGTAATGGGATGCCGGTGAACTCTATGTTCTTATCGCTAATTGACTGTGCCAACTTCCTGATTAACGCGTCAGCAAAAATTTTTAATCGGCGTTGATTAATGTCTTCAAGATTTAACTGTTGAAGCCAGAGTTTCTTTAGATATTCAACTTGCTCGAATTCTGAGAAGGGCTGTAGGGTGTAGGACAGCTGCTGAAGATTATCCTCCAATTCTTCCTTCAGGTGGGGTCGGGTGGTGACCCACAGCTGCTCTAACGAAGTATGCTTCAGAACTTGAAGCATATCAAGGACAGTCTCTTTGTAGTCGGGACTGATTTCATCAAAACCGTCCACCATTACCACTATTTTTCTAATTCCATTTCGTTCGAAGCACTTCTGAAACAGCTCCTTCTCAAAATGAGATTTAAGCTTTAGCACTTCCTTTGATACAAATTCTAGTACCCAATTTTTCCCCACCTTCTTTCCTTTCTGAGCCTTCAGTAGTTTCGTATAGACGTTTAAATCAATTCTCACCAGCCAGTGGGCAGGGTATATTTGCTTGATTTGTTTAGACAAGTGGGTCAGAATTGTGGTTTTACCCATTCCTGCTGTGTCAGCAATTATCATGACTCTCTGCTGCTTTGCTTGCTGCAACATTTTGTCTAAAGGAGCATTAGATTGGGGTTTCTGGGCATCAATATATTTGTGTAATGATTTTAATTTCCCTTGCGACTGCTGCCAAATGAGTTCCCCTGATTCGTCTTTCATCAGCCAATGCACATTATTCGTTGGATTCTGTTGACAGAGCTGTTTGAATTCCTCTTCAGTATAGGCCAATATATCGTCCAGTGTTTCTTCTTCTTTATCGCTTATAATGTCCTTACTAATGAAGATGTTGTGATTAAAACTCCTATCAATGTGGTACTCTTCGTTGTAACCATTGCAAGCAGACGGTATTGGGTCTTCACCAATTTTAAGCTCAGTTTCTTGTAAAAAATCTGCTAGGAGAAGGGATTCTGACATTAATTCAACAGATGTCAGTTGATTTAAGGCAACTGGCATGCCTTGAAAAACCACTGTCTTCTCTAACATTTCTCTCTGTGAATTGGCAGTTAAATCACTCCAAGTTAACTGTTCGTATGTTGTAATGAACCCTTCGCCGAATGTTTCTGTAGCTATTTCATCTATGAAATCAGCAATGTCACTTTCTGACTGTGTGGTCAGAATAATTTTCAAACTCTTCTTCTGTTCCAGAATATACAACAATTCTTGGAACATGTTTTCTAACTCATTATTATCTGTCTGATTGGTCCCGCATGCTAACATCAGCAGATGCGGTGTTTCCATTGATGTTATTAGTGCATTGAAATTTATCATTCCATTGACCGTTAACAATCGCTCTGTTTCCAGTATGGTATAGTGACCTTCTCTGAAGTAATTGGACTTACAGGATGTCTTTTGCAGAACACGATAAACTTTCGTTATCCCACTCCAAGCATCTCCATCAATCATTCGTAACTGCCAAATTTTTTTGTCTCTAGTAAGAAATCCTATTACGTCCAAAGAACCGGGCTTAAAATCAAGTGCGCTCTTGTCAATCTTTTCAACATAACGCTGGGTTTCGTGTTGATAAACCCTATTTCTTATGTGGGATGATGACATTCGTTTCTCTACGTTCTCTTTTAAGTGCGGGAAAAGTCTAAGCAACCGTTTGACAAACGGAATCATTGCGTGCAATATGCTGGTGTCTGGACAGCGAACACTTTCATTGTCAAGCTTAAAATTTCGTAACTTTTGTTGAGCTTCTTTTTCGGCCTCGGCATTATCCATTACACAAAAGAGATCCTCAGGCTTAAAGAATTCCGGTATGTCACGTAACCAACAATAACGCTCCAGGAACTCCCGCTCATCCAGAGTAAAAACGCTTAGACTCTTTGAACATTCGTCGAAAGCCTTAGTTTGATAACGAATTGGGTGGTAATCCTCGGGCATATTGCTATGGACAGTGCCCATTACATCAGGGTGGTAATTAGGAAATGGTTCTGCCCATTTAAAGAATTTTTTCAATTCTGCACCACCTGTTAAGCCTGAACTAACAGGCCAGTCGACTACCTGTCGTATTTTTAGTTCCCCTTTTTCGTCTTTACGTACTTGCCCAGTTTCAGGGTCAAAGGTTTGCAAAATTTTGTCCATACTATGTGTTGCTTTGTTGTAAAGTAGAGTGTGTTTTTTCTTCCAGTCCATATCAGACAAATCAATAAAGATGCGATAGACTGTCCCTACATGTGTTTTACAGGTATTGATGCGATTTGGTGCAGACAGATAACTGGTGATATCTAAGTGCTGCAAATCAATGGAACGCCCTTTGTTGCGTACGTCAAATGTCTTTTTCATTTTCAACAACATCCCTTCGCAACCTGGGCTGTCGAAAACTACAGTGTGGGCATGATAGCTCTGTTTGACATGATGAATGTCTTTCACAGTGCTGCTTGCAAATGGTTCCTCTTGATCTCTTTTCCCTTTCTTAAGAAATCTATATCCTTTCACTTCAAGGTACTCAGTGGCAAAGTTAGTGATCTGCGCCAGCCAACCCCCTAAAGAGTGACCCGTGAAAAATAGTTCGAAACTGACCTTCATTTCTTGCTCAATTTCTTGCAGAACTGCGACCACCTTATTAGCAAATGTGCTGGCGGAACTCATTTGTTGAACGTAGTTGTTAAGTAACACGCCATTAAAATCTGTTACAAGAGGACCAGCATTTTTAAACTGAGTCCCTCGATGAGCAATCACCACTTGCTGATGTTCCGGGTGCCAGTAGGCTGTTCCAAAATAGCCGTTCCCATTCCCAGTGTTAGATGCTGTCGTTAGCAACTGCCAGCCTTTAGGAGGCTTAGGGTCTTCATGTTTGAAGTCACGGTATGCCATGGAGGCAAACTGAGCCAACATGTGAGGAGTGGGGTAAGGGGGCGTTTCTTTGAGTTGATCAATGGCAGATAATTGTTTGTTTACATAAAACTGCTCGATTGGCTCTTTGAAACTATCGTGGTTCAATTTCAGCTCTGTGTCTACTTTTATTTTTCCTGAGAAAGGCGGCCGATCAGCTGGTTGGCTTGTCGCGAATGCGTGAGAGGTGTGTGACATTATTTGGTTTCTGAGGTGGACTATTGTACCTGTGAAGTACAGCTTTTCAAGGCGTAAATTTTCTCTGCACGATTACATTCTTCAGCCAAATCTAAAGGCGCTTTTCCATCATCACTTTTAATGTGATATCAGCTCCTTGACTTGCCAGAAAATTAACCAACTCCAAATAATTTTCTTCAGTCGTCAAGTTCAAAGCATTGTTTCAAGTATCATTACCATCTTGTGGATTGATACCAGGTTGAGAATTTTTTCAAACTTTTGAAAATTCTGTAATTTTTCTTGTTTAGGAATATTCCTTTTCTTATAACAAAAAAAAAAGCTCCGCAGTTAACCCATAACTGTTCACAGTTAGAACGCTGGTACCAAGAATATATTTCTGAGTCAAACTTCGCATTAATTTTACAGGACAGATGGACTGTCTAGGGCAGTGGACTGTTAGAGAAGCAGGAAACAATACACTATCGGCATTGTCTAAAGCACAGAAAAGGCAGGTCCTTCTTATGACACAGTGAAATATGAAAGATGAAGTGAAAATCTCAACAAAATTTTAAGAGAAAGAGTTAGACATTTAAGACATGTTACTTGTGTGTATGCAGTCAAGTGCCGTATTTCTTTCTTATTATATCTATTGAGAATAGAATTAAATATCAATCTAATATAATATAAAACTTCACCTAATATGCAAGACCGGTCTACACCAAATTGAACATCACTAAATTGGTAGTACTAGTACGTGGTTCGATGCTGTCTATTTATTACAATTTTAAATAAGTTCTCAGCCTTTTCTAACCACTGTGGTGAGCCTGCGATGTCCTCACAAAGAGCTATGTATCCTCGAATTGCGTCGCCTTATCTGACACCTGTAGTGAACTTTACTACCTAGAGTTATGGACCCTTCATCTGAACCTGCAGCACACCAATGTTCTACAGGCGCACTGTGAAGAAAATCTTGACAGGGAGTTCATCAGCTTAAAAGACACTATCCTTCAGTACGCATACTGATAAAATTTCCTGCTGAATGCCTCTTATGGTCACTGTCACTCTGCAGTGTCCAGTGCTCCTTATGGTCACTGTCTCTCTGCTCCTTACCGTCACTCTGCAGTGGTAATAAACGTCCCCGTTCCTCGTACAGCCTCATGTCCAAACGATGCAGCAGCCAGTCACTCCTGCCATTTCAACACAGTGCTGTACCCACGATCCTACTGTGAATGTCAACTGCCATTAAACCGCAACCGTCGTCACATCCCAGGTGCTGCACCCTCAGTCCAAAATCATTACAAAAGTTTTGCAGTGACAGCATTATCTTCACTGGCACTTCTGCAGACCTGTCAACATATATGTATATATAATGCTATATAGTATACCGCTATAAGCATTCCGGTGATATGCTGCTGATATGTTGAGCCTCCTGCCCTAAATGTCCAACAGTCAAAATGTTAATATCATACAAACAGATATGTTTATTTTCACTGGTATTTCCCACTTGATTGTATAAACCAAGAAGAACCATCACGTTTAGCCTCTGTTCTTAAGCTGTTTACACCACAGAAACTATTACAAAAATAGAAGAGCAACTCTATTTATAGTAAGTGAGAAGGAATAGTTGTGGATTTTTAAGGGATTATCCTACCGCTTTCCTGACGAAATGCCAGAAAATTCTAACTCTCCTGTGTAGTATCCAGTAATACATTTGCAGTCACACAATATTAATGCAACATCACCTGTTAACATGCAGCGTGTGACATATTTTTTGCGGTTCAACAACACTGCTTAACCCTGAAGACGGAGGCAACACGACCCTTTGAAGCATTCGGAACTGCGTCACATCCCACAATGACCGAAAAATCAGTATGCAATAGAAACAATGCTGAAAGGACTTCGTCATTTCTGTTCATACGTCCGTCTTCCCTGAAGGAAAATCTTGGTACCAGCTGGACAGAAATCTTCTAAGATTTATGTTTGCGAATTTTTCGAAAATCTGTCTAGAAAATTCAAGTTAATATAAAACGTGATATTTATGAGTACCTTACATGAGGACCGATGTACATTTAAGATTATGACTCAAAGATTTCTGCGTATAATGAGTATTTTTCTTTCAAAATTTGTACAAATAATCAAGTAACATTTTGTATGTTTAATTTTTTCCTAAAATTGTTAATTATGAAATAAGGCGCAAAATATAGTGCAGTCCAGCAGATCACAGATGGCAATATAATACGGCGCATGCTCTGTTCATTTTGGGTAAATAAGGCAAGAATGCAGACACGCAGTCCTAACGTTTAGTACATATAGATATTCCACTGCTACGAAGGTAATGAGAATGCGCCAGAGTATTACGGTATAATCACAAAGCCTCTGTTGCTGTACTTCATTTCTACATTTCAATTTACAAGTAACTATAACAAGATTGAGAACTGAATATGCAGTGACTGTTGTTAGCATTTCTGAAGTTTTGTGTTCCTACTGTCATTCCTTCTGGTCGATTGGTATAGCAAGTTGTTTCGTTAGTTTGATGTTTAAAAGACAGCAGAATGAATCGCCTTACGGTAAAAGTGTGACAGTTACTGAGAGGGTTTTGTTGGTTTGATGTTTAAAAGACAACACAATTAATCGGCTTACGGTAAAAGTGTGACAGTTACTGAGAGGGTTTTGTTGGTTTGATGTTTAAAAGACAAGAGAATGAATCGGCTTAAGGTAAAAGTGTGACAGTTACTGAGAGGGTTTTGTTGGTTTGATGTTTAAAAGACAACAGAATGAATCGGCTTAAGGTAAAAGTGTG
>Ga0209629_10000932_pt1 | contig 17366 bp, 13 predicted proteins | sample TergutCu122P5_FD_187286 | JGI IMG/M metagenome (GOLD analysis project Ga0209629, IMG submission 187286) | Cubitermes ugandensis P5 segment gut microbial communities from Kakamega Forest, Kenya - Cu122 P5 (SPAdes) (version 2) | ecosystem: Host-associated > Arthropoda: Insects > Digestive system...
TTTTTTTGTACTTTTGAGGTGCATATATCTGTTATTAGCTTTTGTTTATATCACTACAAAAATAAGCTTTTTAACCGATATATGCAATTTTTTGTTTTAGAATTTTAGGTAATAAAAATAAAACTCTTTTACATACTTATCCTGCTGGCAAAAACGGTTCTTTTACAATTCCAACTTCGGTGCAAGATATTGAAGATTATGCTTTTTATTCTAATAATTATCTTACATCTATAACATTCACAAGTTCAATGAGAAGGATTGGAAATTATGCTTTCGGATATTGTAGGAGCATGAATTCCGTAATGATTTCAAACTCGATAACATCAATTGGAGATCATGCTTTTTGGAGTTGTAGTAATTTGATAGATGTTACGGTCGAATGGGCAACTCCTCTGTCTGTTCCTTCCGATATATTTAGCGATGTAAATACTTCTGTTGCAACTCTGCATGTTCCTACCGGCACCAAAGCTGCTTATAAAGCCGACCCAGTTTGGGGAACTTTTGGTACGATTGATGATGGAACGACAACATTAGATTTAACCCTTTCTCAAGAAATGACTTTCAAAACGTCGGCAAATGCAACGACAGATGTCCTGATATCGGGACAAACTTATACTTTTACAACAACTGTAAAAAACACGAGTACAACAGAAACTTATAAAGGAAACTTCTATTTAAAGACGACTACAGATTATGGCGTAAACGAACTGTATTGGGAAAAAAATAAGGAGCCATATTGCACGCTCACTCCCGGTCAAGAAATAGTTTTGACTGCTTTATATACACCGGGAGACGACGATGTTGACGCCAATAAACAATACACGCTTTGGTTTAACAAAGATGGCGACGTCAGAGGCAGTCAGGTAAAAAGTGGCTCATATAGCAATCCGGTATTGATTTCTGTTTTGAAGACAGCAATTGTTTCCGTTACCGGTGTGAGCATTAGCGCGCCGAAGACTGTTTTCAACAAAGGCGAAACGGCGCAGTTCACAGCCACCGTCAGCCCGACAAATGCGGCAAATCAAAATGTCACATGGTCGTCGTCGAACACTACTGTTGCAACTGTCAGTCCGACTAACAATAAAACGACAACCATAACTGCCCAAAATGAAGGTACAGCAACGATAACGGTTGTTACCCAAGACGGCGGATACTCCAAATCGGTGGATATAACTGTAAATAAAACATCTCCGCCGCCTTCCGAAACGCCCGATATCAGGATGGAGTCAATCATCAGTGTCAAACAAGATGTCACTGTCGGTGAATATATTTCATTCGGAGTTAAGGTTAAAAATTACAATTCGAATAAATGGATGATAGCCTTTTATTTAAAAGATGCTGAGGTGTCAAGCAGTAATATATGGGGCGGATTCGGTTATGATATTGAAATTTCTGCAGCTGGAGACGTTATCAATAAAGGAAACTTAACGATTAATTCACCTACCAATTTCCGAGTTCCCGCCGATGCCCAAACAGGCGACCGAACATGGAAACTCTACTATGCGATTAAGGACGCAGGAAGCGATGAAGTGAAATCGCAGGGCAGCTTTGTCAATGGGGTTGCTGTACACGTGAATCCGGCTCCGGCCGATCAGAAGCCGTACGTAGAGTTACTGTCTCTTAACGGCTACGGAACGGAATCCAATCCAATTACCTTTGCAGGTACTGCCAATGCCTCAAGAACTTTTAGCGTTAATTCAAATGTTGAATGGATTGCCGACTGCAACAGTACCTTGTTTACTGTTAAACCAATAAACAACTCAAGTTTTACGGTAACAACAAAAAGTGAAAACAAAGGCGCTGCCATTCCTGCAAAAATTTCTGTCCGCTCGAAAGATGTTGCATACCAGTTGGCGACAAATAATGTAATCAATATACGCCAAGAGGCATTAGCAGCAGAAAAAAATTATCTGAGGGCAACCGTTGATCCTACAACTTTACCGGTGTCGGGCGGAACACTGAAAGTTACGATTGAATCGGATATGGACTGGACAATTACTTCCGATGCCGCCTGGCTAAAAGTGCCGACTGAATACAAGCAGGGCTCCGGAAACACGACATTTTCCATTACAATACTGCAATCTCCAGATGCTTCAAAAGATAATCCCGGAAACTTGAAGTTTAGCGCAGGAAGCGCTGTCCTACAAACAATACCTGTAAGACAGAATGCTTCAATCGGGACGTTGCAAGGTATAATCAGGGATAAAAATTCAAACATACCCATCGAAGGAACAACGCTTGTACTTTCTTCCCCTAATGGACAAATGGTTTCAACTACCGGCGGTAATTTCAGCGTTCAACTTCCATACGGAACTACAGGGACCATTGCTGTGTCACGAATAGGGTATGACAAGTTTGAAAGCAAACTTATTGATGGCAGTTATAGTTCAACTACAAGTTATAACATTTCGGAAAAAACACCGAGTGTAAATCTGACTATTGTTGGAACACAAAGTTTAACAAATCCGGTTGCGCCTCAAGAGAATGTACTGCGTTTAGATGCAGCCATAGATAATAAACGTTCTATCACAAAACTACAGCCGACAACCATCGATGTTCAGATTTATAACAATTCTACTACAGACTGGACAGGTAAATTATTGTTCGTTGAGAATGAACCTTCATCACTACCAATAGCGTATGCGGCAAAAGAATATGCATACAGCGACCAAGTGACTATTCCTGCTCAGAAAAGTAAATCCGTGTCTTTTAATTTTCTCAATGGATTTTCGGGAAAATATACCCAATTTACTGTAAAATCCATGAAACTCGGAGACACGCAATGGAAATGGGTTGATAACAATAAGTATGAAAATCCGGTTACTTTCACGAATTTCGTTGATCCCCCCTCTGAAAATGAACAAAAAGAGAAAGAAGCTGCCGGTAATTTTTTAAAAACACTATGCTGGCTGAATTATACTGCAAAATTTATTGACGATCCTAATATAGATATTCTTTTCAAAGTTAATGATGAATTTATCCATGATCCTAACGTAAAGAATTTGCAACAAGTTTATGAAAAATACGGAAAAGTTGAACAATATGTAAATGAATGGAATAATTATGCAAGTGGAATAATTGCACAAATCGAGAACAAAGATCTCAATGGTATTATAAATATACATGATCACACTGGGGATGGTATTGGCGGTTGTATAACATACGATTTTATTCAACAGAGAAACAGTTATATGCAGCAATTCAATAAAATACCATCGTTGGCCAATGAGATGAAGGATTACTATAACTTGTTTAACGAGATAACAAATCCTTCTTCTGTGGCAGCTTTTTTTGATATTGCGAAAAAAATAAATAACAAGATACCAACGCCCGGACAGGCGATTTTTAATACCTATCTTGATATTGGGAAAAAATGTGCAGATCATATTGATAAGTTTAAACAAGTTCTTGGGAATCGCGTCATAGCGACAACTTTAGCGGATGAAGGGCAAACTAAGTTTCAATTGAAAATATTAAATAAAAGCGGGAACGATATAAGCTCTAATGTAATTATCTCTAATATTAGTACAGTTAAGTTATTTTGGAGTTGTGTCGCTACTGAAGATGATGCAAGAATGGACGTAAATTCTCTTAACATTGAAACTCCTTGTACTTTGACCAATGAAAGTGGCATAGTTAACGTCAAATTTAATTTTGGGAGTCCCACTCCTTGTAGATCCTCTAACACTCCTTTTCCCGGCGCTTTTCATGGTGCATTACAAGTTAAATGGACGAATGGAAAAATCGATTGGGTCCCGTTTAATACTGAATTCGTTGAAGTTTTTGATATAGGCAATAATGTTAGAGATAGATATAATATCGGCGCTATTATCAAATTTCAAACCTCAAGTTCGAGTGACAGCAACGATCCAAACAACATGATAGCAAATATGATTAACTTAATAGTAAATTTTTAATATATAATTAATATGAAACGAATTCTAATAGCAGCTTTAGTAGCAATTTTGTCTGGAACAGCGATTGCACAAGAAGTAAATTTTTATTCTGCAGCTTTTGATTATGCAGTAAAAAATCAATTAGGAATAGATAAAAATGCAGTTGTAACTCAAAATATGATAGATACTGTTACCATTTTAGATCTTTCCGGTTATGGACTGGATGACATTAGAGATATGGTTTATTTTTCCAGTGTGATAAATTTAAATTTATCATATAATAAAATAGAGAATATATCATCTTTGGTCAACTTGCAACACCTTGCCTATTTAGATTTAAAATATAACCGTTTGAAAAATTTGAATGATTTGGCTTTTTCGAAGTCTTTTGAAATGACAGTTCTTATTACCGGAAATTACATTAATGAATACTTGTTAATATTAAACAATCCAAACTGTTTATTCACCATTATTGGTCTAAATTGGCAAAATTTACCTTATCGAGTAAACCGTTTTTATACCGATTTTGATCTAAGTACATCTCAAAAGCTAATAAATTACAATGTATGGACGTTTAACGAATACGATTCTCTTTATTTAATGGTTGACGGAAAGAAAGAACTGATTACAAACATTAATGAAGATATCCAACAAAAGCAAAACACTACTGATAATGTAGTTTATCTCAATTTTGACAATCAGAATGTGGATTCGGTCTATTTTATTATGCCTCAAACGATAGAAATGATGGACCATTATGCCATAATAACGCCAGATATTCCGGTGGATTGCAGAATCATTTCAGCCGAAGCGCTGAAATCAAGCATCTCGTATTCGGATAATTCCATTATTTATATGGCAACGGAAAGTGTTAATGAGGATACTATCAGGATTGGGTTTGGTAAAAACGATAATGACATTAAAGGTTACACGTATTATTATATAAAGAATAATATAACCCAAATTGAAAATGTACCCGAATTAAATCACTTGCTTTATTATCCCAATCCGGCAGAAAATGTATTGACGCTTATCATTCCCAATCAGGATAATCAAAAGGCGACTATTTCCTTGATTAGTATTACGGGACAGATTGTTTATCAGGCTGTAACTAATGAAGCGGTATATCATGTCAATGTCCAATCGCTGGAAAAAGGCGTTTACATACTATATGTTCAAACAAAGAATGGAAACTTTATGGAGAAAATCATCAAGAAATAAAGCTGGTTTTTAGTGTAAATATAAACAATAATGATGAAGGCAACAACTTATAATTATAATGAATTTGTTTTGCGATGGTTAAATATTGCAGAGATTCACATCCCGTAGTGGATGTGTCGCTCGGTAGAACGGAATAGAGCTCAAATAATCCCTGCATCCCGTTGGGGATGCATCCTTAGCAGGATGCAAGAAACTAGGGTTAAGAGCTTTTCTACCGAGCGATGCATTCCTACGGAATGCAATTTTGAAAATCATTCTGTTTATTATTACAACAATGAAGGCCCGCTTCCTGACAGTGCAAGCCTCCAAGCTCGGCGAAGGCTCTGGCTTTCGTCAGGCAAAAATAGCAAGTGTCCGCGCTTGCAAAACAAACCAATAATTGAGACAAAAGATAAATATAAAAAAAACGATTGAATGAAAGATTTTGATTCGCAGGTTTGGGGATTTGCTTCTAATACGACTGAAGCAGAGCTTCTGCTGAGCGTGGAGAAAAAAATAATGAAATTTATACAATTATAAAAATGAAAATATTATGAAATTAACAGGTATTAAGTTAAAAACAGTAACGCTTATTGTCTTTACGGTGTGGAGCATAAGCAGTTTTGCACAATCCAACACGATAATGTATGTAATGAGAAACGGCACGATCGTTTTCCAATCAGCGGTTTCGGATATCGACAATCTGACTTTTGACGAAGTTGTATCCGGTGATACCTTGATTCTACAAAAGAACGACGGCTCTCCTGCCGACAAAATTTTGTTGAGCAACATTCAACAACTTTCTTTTTCGGACGAGAATCTGTCCGTAGAAATGCCAAGCGGCAGTAAAGAGTATGCGTTCGAGGATATTGCAAAACTGCTTTTTAAAGATGGGAGTATCACCGGAATAAACAATCCGCCGGCGCAGAGCGGCTTTGATGTATGGGTATTTGTTACTCCGGCAGGAGATGCGGTAGTTGAAAGTTCTTTATCGATTAAATCGCTGATGTTGTTTAGCATTGATGGTAAAATGCTTTTCAAACAACAGTATGATGAAGAAAAGACAAAATGCAGCGTATCTCTACAAAACAAGGCTGCCGGCATTTATCTCATTTGTATTGAAACTGAGCAAGGCGCTGTAGTTAAAAAAGTTGTAAAACCATTAAACAAATAAACGATTATGCAAACAAAGATTTCAGTATTCATTACAGCAACAGTCCTTCTTTTATTGCTTGGCGTAACAAACACCATAGCTCAAGGAAGCAAGATATATTTCAAAAAAAATGACGTAACCGTATTTCAATCGGAAATTTCTGATATAGATAGTATCAAGTTCGCAGTAGAAAACAATAAAGTTGTTACCGGCGTTACTGTAACCCCCGAAACTTCTGAAATTCCTAAAGGCTATGCTTTAGAATTTGCTGCATCGGTATACGGTGACAATCTTACCGAATCGGAAAAAGCAGTTACATGGACAGTTACAGGTGGAACAAGTAAGGAAACCGCTATTTCAACAGATGGAATACTTAGCGTTTCCGCTACCGAAACCTCAGAAAATCTCACCATAACGGCAACTTCCACAATAGATAATAGCAAAAAAGGAACGGCAATAATTACGATTTTTGAGTATCAAAACATCTATGAAGACTGTACAAAAGGCGCGAAAATTGTAGAACTTGATTATATGGGAGAAAAAATATCTTGTTTTTATGTTGATGGAAAATACATTGTATCGGGAGATATTGTAATAAAGGACGATACGAAAGAGGTTAATAACGTTTCTCTTAGAGCTGCAATGAATAATAAAGATCAGTATGGATTTGACATTAATTTATGGGATGAAGGCAAGGTTTATTATTTTATAGGGGATGGGGCTTCTACGACCTATGATTTTAATTTAGACATTTACAGCGCAATGCAAAAAATTGAATCTGTAACAAATATTAAATTTATTCAATTAAAAACGATACAAGCACGAGAGTACAAAAAAAATATGCGAATACGTATCGTTCCCGATGTCAGAAATGCTTCTTATGTAGGACTGAAAAAAATAAATTACTATCAGGATTTATGGCTGAATGCATCAACCCCATCGACAATACATGAAATATGTCATGCTTTAGGTTTAATGCATGAGAATCAAAGACCTGACGCAGAAAAATATATTGATATCCTCTGGGTAAATATTGAAGCAAAACAGGTTAAAGCTAATTTCGCATTGTTTCCAGATATGAAATTTTATTCAGGATTTGATTTTGAATCAATAATGATGTATTCCAGTTACGCTTTTTCGTGGAATGAACTTCCTACTCTGCTACGAAAAGACAATAAAAAAACATTTAAGCAACAAAGAGAAAGACTTACTCCTTCAGATATACAAGTTCTCAATCAAATGTATCCAAATCGCAACGCTTCTCCTGATGTTTTCATTCATGATGATTTTATAAATCAATCATCAACATCTGTTGAGTTGACCGGAGAATTGATATATGAGGGTTATCCTGCTGTTACTGAATATGGAATTTGTTATAGAGAATATAATACAGGAGAATTATCATGGAAATTTGAAAAAGGTGTAAATAAAACCGGTGATGGCACATATACATGCACATTGGGAGATTTAAAACCGGGTAAAGAATATGAAGTCCGCGCGTATGTTATTCAAGAGCAACTGTTTCAGAGCGAAAACTCAGTTAGGTTTACGACAAAATCCCCCAACATCTACACAATTACTGCTTTCGCAAGCACGGGCGGCAAGATTGACCCCAGCGGAGATGTACAGGTTGAAGAAGGCAAAGATCAAACATTTTCTTTCACTCCCGACGATGGTTACGAAATCGCCTACGTGCTAATTGATGAACACAATAATCCATCAGCAGTTGCGGCAGGCGAATATACTTTCCCCAGCGTTACCTCTAATCACACCATCACCGTAACTTTTAAGGAGATTGTCGTAACGCCTACTCCGGAACTGTCCGTTTCGCAAACGTGGATGAATTTTTCTGCCTCCGGCAAACAGCAAACATTCACTATCACTTCCAATACAGATTGGACAATCAGTAGCAACGCCTTATGGCTAACAATATCTCCGACTTCGGGAAGTAATGATGAAACAATAACCGTTACGGCAGATACCAATACGAATACAAACCAACGGACAGCAACTATCACCGTCAGCGGAACAGATGTGGAAACACTAACTATAAGCGTGACGCAAGATGCGGCACAGAATAGCGGAAATGAACAAGGTGTTGAAATCAATGGGATTATATGGGCAACCCGTAATGTGGGAGCGCCCGGAACTTTTGTGCAGAAGCCCGAAAATTATGGCGAATATTACCAATGGAATAAAGGCACATTGGATTATATTGAAGGATGGAATGGCAACGGTGCAAGCTCATGGTTGCCGGAAAACGACCCAAGTCCCGCAGGATGGCGTGTACCAACATTGGAGGAAGCAAAAAAACTGACAGATGTCAGCAGAGTAAACATAGAATGGACTATCCAAAATGGTGTAAATGGTACAAAGTTTACCGACAAGACAAATGGTAATAGTATTTTTCTGCCCGCTACCGGTGAAAAAGATTTCAATAGTTCGCCAATAGGCATTGGCAGATACGGTATCTATTGGCTTAGTGCAGTTAATGGTCCCTATGCCTATTTTTTAGACATCAGCAGTAGTGGCTGTTACTTTAACAGCGTAAGCCCCGCCGGTAGTAGCAATACTTTGCGTTCTGTTGTGTCAGGAACTCCGCAACCGGAATTGGCAGCCACTATTGATAATACTGCGCCATTACCGGCTTCAGGTGGAACAAGAGAAATAACAATTACCTCCAATATTGCTTGGACAGTAACATCCGATGCATCCTGGCTGACCGTACCGGCAGGTGTAAGTCCGGGAAATGGGAATAAGACGTTTACGATTACTATTCCGGCAAACACTTCCACAAGCGACCGTAGCGCAAACCTGACCATTACAGGTTCCGGGATTACCCGCACAATAAATATAGTGCAAGATAAAGCTGTATCGACATCAAGTGACTGGGTTTTAATCAACGGAGTTAAATGGGCAACCCGCAATGTGGGAGTTCCCGGTACTTTTGTGCAGAATCCAGAAGATTATGGTGAATATTATCAATGGAATAAAGGCACAACAAATTTCTTAATAAACGGCGATTATGACAACTGCGGTTACCCAAACTCGACCATATGGCTTCCTACCAATGATCCAAGCCCGGCAGGTTATCGAGTGCCAACTATGGCAGAAATTCAAAGTTTGACGAATACAAATTATGTAACATACGAATGGATAACTCAAAACGGAGTAACTGGCGGAAAATTTACTGATAAAACAAATCGCAATAGCATCTTTCTGCCTGCCTCAGGTTATCGCTACTTCTACGATGGTAGTCTCGCCTCTGTTGGCGTGGAAGGTATCTATTGGAGCAGTACGCAAAGTGATGTCATCGACGTCGATGCGTATAGACTCGGCTTCTGGGAGGGTAACGCATACTTGTACGATTCGGGCTACCATTTCGACGGCAATTCTATTCGTCCTATTGCAAAATGAAATTGATTATATTATTTATTGGTTCGGCGAGAGTTCCGGCTTTCGCCATTAACTACAACAAACGCCACCTATTTGCAGGGATTCACATCCTGTCGGGATGTGTCGCTCGGTAGAACGGAATAGAGCTCCCCTCACACCTGCATCCCGTCGGGGATGCATCCTTAACAGGATGCAAGAGACACGGGTCATGCACCTGCCCGACTCTATGCCTCAGAGCTGGGCGGAGCGATGGGTTAGACCTGGCCGGCTCTCAGGTATAGGGCCGGCCAGGTCTCGGGTGTTGTGCCGGCCAGCTCTGTCTAATAGGGTCGGGCAGGTAAAAAATAGCCATAAGCATGAGTTGATTGTATCAAAAAAAGATTATCTTTGCAGACCTATTCAAAAAATCAATATGGCTAAAGAATCAGGATTTGAGGAAATAAAAAGGAGCATTTTATCAAAGAATTTCGCTCCGGTTTATTTGTTTCAGGGAGATGAAACTTATTTTATCGACCAATTAACCAATTTGCTGATCGAGAATGTTTTGGACGATTCGGAACGCGATTTCAATCAGATTATTTATTACGGATTAGAGACCAGTGCGCGCACGGTTATCACTGCCTGCAAACGTTTTCCGATGATGGCGGAACGGCAGCTTGTGGTTCTGAAGGAAGCCCAAAACATGAAAGATATCGACGACTTGGCTTATTACGTTAAACAACCGCTCCATTCAACGGTTCTGGTGATTAATTATAAACAGGGAAAATTGGACGGACGGAAAAAATTAGCAGGTGAAATCGGAAAAATAGGAATATCTTTTGAATCCAAAAAATTGTACGAGAATCAAATACCTGCTTTTATTATCCAATATCTTCATGGGAAAAATATCAAAATAGACCAAAAATCACCTTATTTATTAACCGATTATTTGGGAAATGATTTGAGTAAGCTGACCAACGAATTGGAAAAATTGATTATCTCGCTTCCTACGGGCAATACAGTGATAACTTCCTCATTGATAGAAAAAAATGTAGGAATCAGTAAAGATTACAATAATTTTGAATTGCAGAAAGCCCTTGCTTCAAAAGACATTTTAAAGGTTAATCGAATTGCACGTTATTTCGAACAGAATCCGAAAAATAATCCTTTAGTCGTCACATTGACCGTTCTTTTCAACTTTTTCTCCAATTTGATGATTTGCCATTACGAAACGAACAAAACCGAATCTCATCTGATGGCGATACTTGGCTTCAGATTTAATTTCCAGGTTACAGACTACATGCAGGCTATGAAAAATTATAAACCGGGAAAAACCATGCAGATTATTTCACTCATTCGGGAATGTGATGCCAAATCCAAGGGGGTTGATAATACCTCTATACCTGATGGAAAACTATTGCAAGAATTGTTATATAAGATTATGCACTAAATTTGTTTTGGAAGGAAAAAGAAAAATTGTAACTTTGCAACAATTTTAAATAACAATATGGAACAAAAAACGCTATATACCGTTACAATTTTTTCGGAAAATACGGTAGGATTATTGAATCAGGTAACAATTATTTTTACCCGCAGGCGATTGAATATTGAGACCTTATCGGTTTCTCCTTCGGCCATCGAAGGCATTCACAAGTTTACCATTACGGCTTTTACCGATGCTGCGACCATCGAAAAAGTGGTAAAACAAATCGACAAACGAGTCGATATTTTGAAAGCTTATTACAATACAAACGACGATTTGGTGTGGCAAGAAATTGCATTGTACAAGATTTCCACACCCAAATTTTTGGCTATGGGGTCGATTGAGGATATTATCCGTCGTTATAACGCTCACATTTTGGATATGACCGAAGTTTGGGTAGTGTTGGAAAAAACAGGGCATTACGAAGATACACAAGCTATGTTCAAGGAGTTAAGCGAAAAAATCGGCGTTTTACAATTCATTCGCTCAGGACGAGTAGCTATCACCAAATCAAATGTTGAACGGTTGAGTGATATGTTGGCGGAAAGGGATAAAAAGATTAATCGGGAAAACTAACAATTGTCGAAGCAATAACAGACATGCTTAATAAAACAGGTTCATTCAAAATCCATATCGAATCCTACACTTGCGACTTCACGGAAAAAGCGACGCTTTCAGGAATCGGTGGATATATTCTGGATGTAGCTTCCCATCATGCCGAAGAAAGAGGATTTGGCTACGGCGATGTTTTGAACGATCATGTTGCTTGGGTTTTGTCGCGGCTCTCAATAAAAATGGATAATTATCCCGCTTTCAACCGGACAATCAGGATTGAAACATGGATCGAAAGTGTAGAAAGGTTTTTCACGCAACGGTGTTTTTGCATTTATGACGAGGATGAAACGATATTGGGATACGCCCGTTCGATTTGGGCTGCCATCGATATCGAAACCCGGCGTCCGATTGATATCGCTTCCTGGCGTCCGGATTTGGTAGAATATGTCGTGCCTGAAAAGGAATGTCCGATTGAAAAGTTTTCAAAAATACTGCCCGTTGAAGGCGTAGAGCCGAGTATGGGATATTCGGTGCGATATAGTGATATTGATATTAACAAACATACGAATAGCATTAAATACATCGAACATATTGTCAATGTGTTTGATTTGGAAATGTTTAGAAATAATTTTATTCAGCGGTTTGATATCATCTATCTTGCCGAAGGAGCATTCGGTGATAAACTTAAATTGTACAGGCAAAATATTTCGGAAGATGAATGTCTGATCGATACCCGGCGGGGAGAAGAATCGGTATGCAGAAGCCGGATTATTTGGAAATCAAAATAGTGTTCTCTATCGTCATTGCGAACACGTTCGGTACGCTCAGTGTAAACTCCGTGAAGCGATCCGGTTTTTTTTCTGGATTGCTTCGGGCTGTCGCCCTCGCAATGACGAAGAGAGGGGATTAACATAATAGTAGTAACTAAAAATAATTTAAAAAAATGGCAGAAATGAATTTTGGCGGCGTAATAGAAAATGTAGTTACCCGCGACGAATTTCCATTGGAAAAAGCAAAACAAGTATTAAAAGATGAAACCATTGCCGTGATCGGTTATGGCGTTCAAGGTCCCGGACAATCAATGAATTTGCGTGATAACGGTTTGAATGTGATTGTCGGCCAAGCTCCTGAGTTTAAAAGAGAATGGGACAAGGCAAAAGCAGACGGATGGGTAGAGGGCAAAACGCTTTTTCCCATTGAAGAAGCTGTAAAAAAAGGAAGTATTATACTCTTTTTGGTTTCCGACGCCGCTCAAATTGCAGTGTGGCCCAAAATCAAACCTTATATGACAGCAGGTAAAGCTTTGTATTTCTCTCACGGATTTGGCATCACTTACAAAGAACGAACAGGTATTATTCCTCCCTCAGATATTGACGTAATTATGGTGGCTCCGAAAGGTTCTGGAACTACGTTACGCCGAATGTTTCTACAAGGTAGAGGTTTAAATTCGTCTTACGCTATTTTCCAAGATGCAACGGGCAAGGCTTGGGATCGTACGATTGCCATCGGTATTGCCATCGGTTCAGGATATTTGTTTGAAACCGATTTCAAACGGGAAGTGTATTCCGACTTAACCGGTGAACGCGGCACATTGATGGGCGCTATTCAAGGCTTGTTATTGGCTCAGTATGAAACACTCCGTGAACACGGCCATACACCTTCGGAAGCTTTCAACGAAACGGTGGAAGAATTGACGCAATCGCTAATGCCTTTGTTCGCCGAAAACGGAATGGATTGGATGTATGCCAACTGTTCGACGACCGCACAACGCGGCGCTTTGGACTGGATGGGACCCTTCCACGATGCGACCAAACCGGTTTTTGAAAAATTGTACAAAGAAGTGGCTGCCGGAAACGAAGCCCAACGCTCTATCGACTCCAATTCTAAACCGGATTACCGCGAAGGTTTGGAGAAAGAACTGAAAGCGCTGCGCGAAAGTGAAATGTGGCGCACCGGCGCTGTCGTACGGAAATTGCGGCCGGAGAATAATTAACCATTGCAGTCGTCATTGCGAGCCGCTTGTACGCCGTCATTGCGAGCCGCTTGCGGCGAAGCAATCTCTATATAGTTGTAGATTGCTTCAGGCTTCGCCCTCGCAATGACGTACTCAAAAATTCATCCGTATTCGCCATTCCTGCGGATACAAGTTATTTGCACGATTTCCGATGTTTTTAATAAATCCCAACGGCTGGTTCCGATAAGTGACTAAAACGAAACCAAGCGGAACCGCCGGTGGAATATTATACAAAGCTTCTTTTCGCAAATATTTTAAGGCGGTCTCCTTATTTAAATCCCAACGCGGGAAAGCATCTTTCGGCAAGGCAGTGGACATGGCTAAGGCATGATTGGGAATCATGCCTTTTTTAATTTTACTGCCCGTCATTACGAACTGCAAGGAATTAAGCAGGGAGCAATTCTCCCCCTGTGGGGGAGTTAGAGGGGGTAGATTGCTTCGGATTTCGCCCTCGCAATGACGCCAGCGACTCCCCTCTCCTTGTGGAGAGGGATTGGGGGTGAGGTTTCTAAGTCCCGCGATGAAAAATCCCTCCCCTTTCGTTTTATGAGGCATGAAGCGGCGAGGTTCTTCCAACAATTCCATATCTAATTCCTTGCAAATCCAATCTATATTGTCTTCATTTTCTTCGCGATTGTAGGTGCAGGTACTGTAAACCAAGATTCCTCCGGGCTTCAGCGCCGGAAAAATATCGTTTACGATTTTCCTCTGTCGTTCAGCGCAGCGTTTTACATTATTAACCGACCATTCCGAAACAGCTACCGGATCTTTCCTGAACATCCCTTCGCCCGAACAAGGTAAATCACAAACAATTACATCGAAAAACGCTTTCATTTTCCCAATATCTTTCGGGTCGTTGTTCGTGACAATCGAATTGGGATTTCCCCATTTAATAAGGTTTTCCGACAAAATATCCGCCCGCGAACGAATCACTTCGTTGGCAACCAGCAAACTGCCTTCCGGAAGTATTGCCGATAGATGTGTTGATTTTCCGCCGGGAGCTGCGCATAAATCCAATGCTTTTACCGGCTCATGAATATAGTTTTTTATATAATGTTCCAAAAACATGGATGAGGCTTCCTGCACGTAATAACAACCGGCGTGAAAAAGCGGGTCGAGCGTGAAAACCGGACGTGAAGAAAGATAATAAGCGTCTGAAGCCCAAGGAACAGGAGATTCCACCTCAAAATCAAGCAACGCATCTTTGAACTTTTTGGGATTTAACCGGATACTTACCGGCCGTTCTTGATTGAAAGATTGTTCGAATGCATCCCATTCATTGCCGAGAAGCGCCTTTGTCCGTGTAATAAATGCTTCGGGTAATTGCATATTTTTTTTGCAAATATAACTGTTATTATTAACTTTGCAAAAAAATAAATAATTACTAAAAAAATAAAGTTATCTTATGATCAATGCACAAGATATTAAAAACGGAACTTGTATCCGTATGGACGGGAGATTGTATTTTGTAATTGAGTTTTTGCATGTAAAACCGGGTAAAGGTAATACTTTCATGCGCACAACTCTCAAGGATGTTGTTGATGGCCGTGTTTTAGAACGCCGCTTTAACATCGGTGAAAAATTGGAAGATGTTCGTGTAGAACGCCGTCCATACCAGTATTTATACAAAGAGGGGTCTGATTACATTTTCATGAATCAGGAAACTTATGAACAGCATCCCATCGCTCATGACCTGATAAACGGAGTGGATTTTCTCCTTGAAGGAATGATTCTGGAAGTTGTTTCCGATGCTTCGACGGAAACCGTGCTTTTTGCCGATATGCCGGTGAAAGTTCAAATGAAAGTTACTTATACCGAACCGGGATTGAGAGGTGATACCGCAACCAACACCTTAAAACCTGCGACAGTTGAATCTGGCGCCACAGTGAAAGTTCCGCTGTTTATTAACGAAGGTGAATTAATCGAAATTGATACTCGCGACGGGTCTTATGTAGGAAGAGCAAAATAAAGGATCGTCATTGCGAGGGCGAAGCAATCTCTCTCCGACCGTCATTGCGAGCCGCTTGCAGCGAAGCAATTTCTCTCTGACCGTCATTGCGAGCCGCTTGCGGCGAAGCAATCTCTCTCCGACCGTCATTGCGAGCCGCTTGCGGCGAAGCAATCTCTGTGTAGTTGTAGATTGCTTCGGGCTTCGCCCTCGCAATGACGTGCATTAATTCCAGAACGCTATGAGTTCAACCAAACTAAGTGTAAAAGATTGGTCTCCCGACGACCAACCGCGTGAAAAGCTTCTTGCAAAAGGAGTAAATGTGTTAAGTGATGCGGAGTTATTAGCCATCATCATCGGATCGGGAAATACGGAAGAAACGTCTGTGGAACTTTCCCAACGTATTCTTCAATCTGTTGAGAACAACATCAATCATCTGGGTAAATTGTCGGTCAATCATTTGATATCCAACTTCAAAGGAATTGGTAATGCTAAAGCAGTCAGTATTGTTGCCGCGCTTGAATTAGGGAAAAGGAGAAAGGCGGAGGATATGAAAAATCGTAAACAGATTCTTTGCAGCTTGGATATTTACAACTATTTTTATCCTGTGTTTTGCGATTTATCGCACGAAGAATTTTGGGTGTTGTTCCTGAATAGTACCAATCGAATTATCGACCGGATTAAAATCGGTCAGGGAGGCATTGCCCAAACGCCAATCGACGGAAGATTGATTTATAAAGAAGCGCTTAACCGCTTAGCTTCATACGTTATCCTTTCCCACAATCATCCTTCGGGAAATCCGAAACCCAGCAGTTTGGACGACGAAGCTACTTTCCGGATAAAAAAAGGTTTGCAATTGCTTGAAATTTCTTTACTTGATCATCTCATTTTTTGCGAAGGGAATTATTACAGTTATGCAGATGAGGAAAGGATATAACATTGTTCAGAAAGTATCCCGTATCAACTCAACCATTTCTTTAACAGAGAGGTGGGCTGTCCTGTCGCTACCTTCGAGTAACCGTTCGGCGAGGTCGCGTTTCTGACTGTGCAGTTGAATGATTTTTTCTTCAATCGTATTTTCGGCCACTAAACGGTAAATAGTTACAGGGCGCTGCTGGCCGATACGGTGGGCGCGGTCGGATGCTTGGTCTTCAATGGCGGGATTCCACCATGGGTCGAGATGAATCACGAAATCGGCGGCTGTGAGATTCAACCCTAAACCACCGGCTTTAAGGCTGATAAGAAACAGATCTCCTTCGCCGTTTTGGAAATTTTTTACGCGCCGCTCACGTTCGGCTTGCGAGGTTGAGCCGTCAAGATATTGATATTTGATACCTTGTTTATCAAGCGCTTCGCGAACGATTGTGAGATGAGAAACAAACTGGCTGAAAACCAAGGCATGATGTTTGTTTTCAATCAATTCACCAACAATATCAAGAAACGTTGATAATTTAGACGAAGGTATATTAATATTCGGATCAATCAAAAGCGGATTACAACTTGCTTGCCGCAATCTGGTAATTTCCGCCAAAACCTGCAGGTGTTTACTTTCATCTACATTTGTCAGATTTTCTAAGGCTTGACGCCGTAGCGCTTCATAAAATGCCATTTCTTCGTCGTATAGCTGTATTTTCTTTACGATTTCGGTTTTAGGCGGAAGCTCGTCAAGTACTGCCGACTTGGTACGGCGTAAAATAAACGGAGTAATCATTTTTTTCAAATGTTTTCTCGACTGTTCATCA
>Ga0209629_10000933_pt1 | contig 17359 bp, 22 predicted proteins | sample TergutCu122P5_FD_187286 | JGI IMG/M metagenome (GOLD analysis project Ga0209629, IMG submission 187286) | Cubitermes ugandensis P5 segment gut microbial communities from Kakamega Forest, Kenya - Cu122 P5 (SPAdes) (version 2) | ecosystem: Host-associated > Arthropoda: Insects > Digestive system...
TGTCTGATATGCGAAAGTCGCGATAAAATCCTTTGCTATTTTGAAATAGAACATCGCCAACATTAAAAGTATCTTTTGAATTTTCATAAGTGCATGAATAGATGATTATAATATCGTCATTTTCATCGCCATTTAAATCTAGAAATGAGACTGCTGGTATGCCTTTAGCTGATTGCTTAAATTGTCCTGGAATAAGATAGTTGCATTCAAGTTCATAGGTCTTAAAAATAACTTGTCCATCATTTTTTATGAAGAATAATACGATTAAATTATACTTTGTGTCAATAGCAGGAACGAATTTGATTTTACCAAATTCATTATGCAAAACAAAAAATACCCGATCTTCAATTATAGAAAAACCATTGATGGATATTTGGTTTTCAAAACGAACATTGTTTACTCGCATCGTAAAGTCATTTAAATCATCAGTATTATTTTCAAGAGCTTGAGTGTTTATATGCTTTACTATAAAATATCCAACAAATAATAAACAAATTGTTATAAAAATTGGGAGTAATCTTCTTTTCATTAAATCACCTTTTATTATTAATACAAAACTAAATCATCTAAAATGCATCTAAGTTGTATCATACTTGTATAAAGAATTAATTACTATTATCATACCACACATAGGCATAAAAATCCTTTCAAAATGATATCTTAAATCACTTTTAGCAATTAATGCCATAAAATCACTTGTTAAACTACGTGAATATATGGTATATTCGAATGAAAGGAAAACTGTAAAATAAGCGAATATTTTTGAATTTTAAATAAGGAGTTGATAATAATGGAGCAATCATCAGTACGATTGGATTATGAGGGTTTCAAAAAATACTGTATGACCAATGTAATAAAAGTACTAGGCGAAAATGAATATGAGGCATCGTCTATTTTAATCACTAAAAGCGATGAAGAAGAGTATGATTCTATTCAAGTAAAAGAAAAGGGTCAGAAAAGCGGATATATGAATAGCTTTCGCGTGAAGCCGTTCTATATGGATTATTGTAATGGGAAGCCCTTGGGTGAAATTATGCTGGAAATTATTAGGCTGATGGAGGAAAGTATCGGGCGAAAATGGGATGTTGATATTGAATCTTTAATTTCATTTGATAAAGGCGAGAAAATGCGTATTATAAGACCTATCAGCTACAATAAAAACAAGCAGACACTCACAGCCCATGTATATCGTCAAGTAGGTGATATTGCGCTTGTACTATATATGATTATGTCGGAAGAAAAAGGACAGATGATATCTGCAAAAATACCTAAAAAAAGTGTTGATGAATGGGGGGTTGATGAAGACTTTGTGATAAATCAAGCCTTAGAAAACACCATGAGGCGTTATCCTCCTATAATGGTTCCGCTTGAATATACCATGTATGGTCAAGAATATATTAACAAAATGCCTACAGAAAAGAAAATTTTTATGAATCCGCTCTTTCCATATAAGTTTGAAAAGTCCCGCATGAATATTTATTATATGTCCATTGATAATGGCGTAAATGGTGCAATCGCAGCGTTCTATCCAGGAGTACTTACAAAGATTTCTGATATGTTCAAAGACGATTTATACTTAACATTTACAAGTGTCCGTGACTGCATCCTGCATCCAGTATCTAAGGTTAGCAAGAAAGCAGTACAATCTGCTGCAAAGGATACCTTCTTACATATGACCGCTCCAGCTGACTTATTAAGTAACAGCGTCTATATCTATACTTCAGCAAATAATAAACTTGAAATGATACGCTAATTGAGCTATAATTTTTATAGACACGGTGTCTATTTTTTGCCACCGTGTCTACTTTTCTAAATTCTTATCTAAGAAGCCAGTAGTATGTCCATCACATATACTCCATCTTATTTATTTCGAAGGCAGTTTATAAAACCCAGTATGTCCAGTCAAAACATATTCTGCATTTCCGATAGTTTTTTGCATCATCTCTACACTTTTAATATCCTGCTTATGATTCATATTCATAAACATCAAGAAAGGCTTAATTTTTCCACTTCTTGAAATCCTCAAAAGATCTCCAGTTATGAGAAGACGGTTATCCACAAGATAACTTGCAGAGCCTATAGTGTGACCAGGCGTTACATAAACCTTAATCTCTGAATTTCCTATTTTAACAGTTTCACCATCTTTCAATGCATTAAATGACGATAGTTTATTGTTATATACAAATACTCTCCTCGGTATTTCTCCTGTTACCATTGGAACCTCTGCTTTTGCTAAATACACTTTGGCTCCTTTAAAAGCATTTAAAGCTGAAGCATGATCAAAATCAGAATGAGTCAAAAAAACATGAGTTACAGAATCAGGCGAAATTCCAAGTTTCTTCAAGCCTCGCTTTGCAAAATTCTCACTGATACCAGTATCGAATATTATAGTATCTGTACCAACAACGTAGGCATAAAAATTAACAAAAATACATCGAACCACATATAGATTATCTGTGATTTTTTGCGTTGCAGAAGGACGAAAACTACTAAAAAGAGCCACAAGGATGACTAATAATACAGCAAGAATGACATAACTAAGCACTACGCTTACCCCCACTCTGAATTATTTATGAAATGTGTAAAAAACATATTGCAATTATCATAAGTACTATCCTCAGTATTATTTATCTTCTGATAGAATAGCATACTTTGCAAAACTTATCAACCAGTAGGTTCAAAGTAAGAGAGTTTAATATTTTGTTTTAGATTTAAAAAGTAATGACATCAGCAATCCAAATATAATAGCAGCTTCAATTCCGCCTGCTGTGCCTGTCAATCCTCCAGTAAATACGCCTAAAAGACCATCTTCGTCTACAGCTTTAAATGTAGATTTTATGAGGGATGAGCCAAAGCCAGGAAGTGGAATCGCTGCCCCCATTTTAGCAAAATCTAAAAGAGGTTTATAGATCCCTAAAGCACCTAAAATTGCTCCAAGGACCACATAAAAAACCAATATTTTAGCAGGTGGAATTTTTGTAAAATCCATAATCAGCTGTGTGATTAAGCAAAATAATCCACCAACTATAAAGACAATTAAGTAATTCATTATACCCTTTATGCCCTCCTTTTTGATTAATTTTCAATAGCTACAGCATGTGCAATGCACGGTATGCTTTCGCCTTGAAGAGTAGAAGTTGGACTAAGTAGTGCTCCAGTAGACATTATTAATGCTTTGTTTATTGTTCCAGAGAGCATATTTTTATAAACATAAGAAGTAAATACTGATGCAGAACAACCACAACCTGATCCACCACTATTAGTCTCTTGGGTTTCTTTATCATAAATTAAAACACCACAATCTTTATAATTATCACCTAAGTTATATCCCAAATCTTTTATAAAATCTCTGCACATTTCTACTCCAAAATATCCAAGATCGCCTGTAATGATGATGTCATAATAACTCGGATCTCTTTTTGTCTCTTCAAAATGCCTTTTAAGGGTCAACGCAGCTGCCGGAGCCATAGCCCCACCCATGTTATCAGCATCTTTAATTCCATAATCTTCAATAGAACCTGTTGTAACATAAGTTATTTTAGGTAAGTTTTCTCCTTTTCCTATTAAGAAGCTTCCTGCTCCAGTGACAGTCCATTGAGAGATCTCTTTTCTTTGATTTCCAAATTCTAAAGGAAATCTATATTGCCTTTCAGCAGATGAAAAATGAGAAGAAGTTGTGCAAATGATATTATCACCAAATCCACCATCAAATAGCATAGCTCCAATGCCCAATGACTCAGTCATGGTAGAACATGCGCCATAAACTCCAATATAAGGTATTTTAAAATCTCTAGCTGCAAAATGGGAAGAAGTCAATTGATTTAACAGGTCTCCAGAGATCAAGTAATCTATATCATCCTCTTTAAGTTTGCTCCTGTTTAAAACCCCATCTATAGATAGTTTTTGAATGCTCGTCTCTGCCTTTTCAAAGCTATCCTCTCCATTTAAATCATCTACTAAAATTCTGTCAAAATATTTTGATAATGGTCCTTCTCCTTCTTTTGGTCCAACAACGGAATAGGAGGATAATATTTTAGGACTATTATCAAAGGAAACAGTGTGTTTGCCTATTCGGTTTCCCATAAAATCACCTCGAAAAAAAATAATATATTAATCCAATTACAATTGAAGTAGCAACGCCATATGCTATAACGGGACCTGCTATTAAGAATATCTTTGCACCAACGCCTAATATATATCCTTCGCTTTTAAACTCAATAGCAGCTGAGGATATGGAATTAGAAAATCCTGTGATTGGCACTATGGTCCCTGCTCCAGCATGTCTTGCCCATTTATCATACATTCCTAGACCTGTAAAAAAAGCACCTAAGAAAACCATGATGATGACAGTCCAAGTAGATGCTGCTTCATTCTCTATTTTAAAATAAATGAGAATATTATTAATTACTTCAGCAATTGTACAAATTAAGCCTCCAACTAAAAATGCAGCAATAGCATGGGGAACTATTTTTTTATTTACTTCCTTTTTATCAACCATATCTTTATAATTTGATTTTGTAAATTTCTCCATAGCTCACCTCCTATTTTTATTATATAGTCTGTACAATTATTGATTTATTATTTATAAAAATCAAATAGTCAAAAAAACATTATGTGCGGAAAACATAACTAAACAACAAAAAAAAGCTTTTTAAGCTTCCTTTGATTTTAATCTTTTAATTTTATCGATCTTTTCCTCGTTTAAATTGGTTCTTTCATCACTCAAGTTGATTCTTTTCCTCAAAATACTCATATCTTCGTTGGTTTCTGTGACATCTTCTGTGATTTCTTTAATATCCTCGATTATTGCATCATTCGCTTCAGCTATATCTAAAATTATATTGTAGTTGATATTAACCTTTTCATCTACTTTACTAATTTTTTTGTCCATTTCATCAAGTCTATTAGTTAGATTTGTTTCCGATGATATCATTTTATTTTCCACTGAATCAATGCTTTTGTATAATCTCTTTTCCATTGACTCCATTTTAATATCCAATGCATTTATTTTATTATTTAACTTGTCATCTAAAGCATCTATTTTACCATTTAAATTGTCATACATTGCATCCATTTTAACATCTAATGCATCTATTTTACCATTTAAATTGTCATACATTGCATCCATTTTAACATCTAATGCTTTTATTTCATTACTTAATTTGTCATCTAATGCTTTTATTTCATTGCTTAACTTGTCATCTAAAGCATCTATTTTATTGTTTAACTTGTCTTCTAATGCACCTATTTTATTACTTAACCTGTCTTCCATTTTTTCCAGAAAATCTCTCAGCTCTTGTTCCATTATAAAACCTCCATTCAAAATCTCTATTTATTATATTATATCCTATTTTTTAATCCAATAATCATTTATCCAAAATTAATTCATAACAAAGAAACAACTTTGTGTGATACTTTTTATTCTATTCTCACGGTGTCACCTATTCTTGTGTAATTTCATTTGCTTATGATAAATCCTATATCTCTAGCGTAAATACATCTGCAATTTTCTTAAACCCAATGCGTTCAGCTAGTCTTTGCGATGCGATGTTATCAATTGTTGTAGACCATAGCGGAACTTTTCCAGAAGAAAGGATATTCTCTTCTGCTTTGATGCAAGCTATTGTTGCATATCCCTTTCCTCGATAACCTAATAGAGTGCTTATTCCAATTTCTTGTACTTTGTCCGACATATATGGCATGGATGGTGCATCTGTACAACTGACTAAGATACCATTTTCATAGACTCCCACACAATAGCCTAGCTGCACCATATTATAAAAATACTCTCGAAGCCAATCTATGTTCTCTGTGTCTGGATTACAAAAATAGAAAAACTTCTCAAAGTCACAATAATCATCGATTTTCAATGTTCTTGCACCATTTTTAACTGGTCTATCAGGCAATGATTCAAAAATATACTTAATATCATGCCTTATATCGCAATGGTAAATGTTAAATAATAATGAGGTAATATATGAAACATCCTGTCCATTTATTAGTTTTGACTTTAGTTCATCTATCTTAGCTTTTGCTGCATCGCCATAGGATATTACAATTTTATCCGATTGTAACCAAACATATATGTCAATAGGCATTGAATAACCTGATTGTTTTATATTGCGTTCTGAAGAGTAAATAAAATAATCACCAGACTCATTTGTTATACACCCTTGATTGCCTAGCCATGATTCATAATATGATAAAGTGATTTCCTTATAACTCATTGGATTCATATTTTCTCCTCTTTTCCTTTAACCTTCGAATTTTGATTTATAATATTCATTATATTAAAAAAAGCCTGAAATGTTCCAGACTTTTTTAACCAATCAACTTATTTTTTAAAGACCTCAATACTTTTTTCTCAATTCTCGATACCTGAACCTGACTTATCCCCAGCATTTCAGCAACTTGAACCTGAGTTTTGTCTTTAAAATATCTTAGCAAGATGATCTGCCTAGACTTTGCATCGAGAGCATTTAATATCTCTTTTAATGCAATCTTATCAATAAATTCCTTATCTTCTGTAACATTTTCGCTTATCCTATCTATTAAAAGAACCGGACTTCCATCGTCTTGATGCACAACGTCGTATAGATATTGTATATTATTCATGCTATCTATTGCATCTAAAATTTCTTCAGCAGCCATCTCAGCATAATCTGAAATCTCACTAACTGTAGGCTCTCGACCGAGTTTTTTTGAAAGCTCATCTTTAGCCACTTGAATTTTCCTTGCAGCAAGTTTTATGCTCCTAGAGACTTTTATCATCCCATCATCTCTTAAAAATCTCTTTATCTCTCCAATTATCATAGGTACGGCATAAGTAGAAAATTTTACATTATATTCAAAATTAAAATTCTTAATTGCTTTAACAAGACCAATGCATCCAATTTGGAAAATATCATCATAGTCATATCCTCTATTTAAAAATTTCTTGCTGATGTTTGTCACAAGGGGCATATTAAGCTCTACTAAAACATTTAAAGCAGTATCATCTCCATCTTTAGCTTTTTTAAGAAGCTCTAGATTGTCCTCATAATGAAATCTGATTTTTTTCTTTCCATTTTCCTCCATTGATCCACCTAAACACTCGAGTTTAAGGATTTATACATAATAACTTTAGTGCCTTTCCCCTTTTCAGAATAAACTTCGACCTTATCCATAAATGTCTCCATCACGGTAAAGCCCATCCCAGACCTTTCAAGATCTGATCTTGATGTAAATAAAGGCAATCTCGCTTCTTCTATATTCTCAATACCACATCCAAAATCTTCTATCGATATCTTAACATCGTTTTCGAAAAGCTCTGTTTCAATATAAATTTTTTCTTCTGGGTCTTCATTATAACCATGTATTATAGAATTTGTCACTGCTTCTGATAATGCAGTCTTAATATCAGATATCTCATCAATAGTAGGATCAAGCTGAGAAACAAAAGCAGCAACTGCAACTCTGGCAAAACTCTCATTGCAAGATTTAGCTAGAAATTCTATTTTCATGCTATTAATATTTATTCCCTTTTCCTTTATAAAATAGTTATCATCTTGCGAAACTAAACTCATGGATCTCTCATCATCTTTTGTTATGCTCGTTTTATTAAGTTTCATTATATCCCTCCCAGTGCCTTTATCGCTTTATCTAAATTATTATAATACTTCACTATTTTAAAAATTCCAGATAGATCAAAGATGGTTCTAACTCTATTTGAAACATTTATAAGGGCTGCATCACCATTTTTCATCTGGAGTTTTTTATACCTTCCAATTACAACTCCAATACCTGAGCTATCCATAAAAGTTACATTTTTAAAGTCGAAGATAAGGTTGTCTATGTTATAGGTATCAATTAAATTGTCGAGCTTAACCCTTACTTCTTCTGCGCTATGATGATCTAGTTCTCCAAAAAGCTTAACTATTAACATTTTATTTTTTCTTTCAAAACTTAATTCCATAAGATCCACCTGCCTAAGTTATGTGCTTATTAGATAATTATTCTACATTTTACAATTAATTCCTTCTATTAAGCTAGTTTACTTAGTATTAATATTAACCTACATTGATTGTAGTATTCAAAATTGTTATAATAAAAAAAAAATTATTTTAAGGAGATTTAATTATGCTGGATTTATGGTTAAAAGAAGCACAAATTGATGATGTGGCTCTTACATATAAAATCGAAAAAACGCTCATCCGAAAGCAAACAAAATATCAGGATTTAGCCATTGTAGAAACTAAGAGATTTGGTAGAATGCTCCTCTTAGATGGCATAGTCCAAACTACCATTATGGATGAATTCATATATCACGAGATGATAACCCATATTCCTCTTTTTGCGCACAAAAATCCTAAAAGGGTTTTAGTAGTTGGAGGCGGAGATGGAGGTGCTGTACGGGAAATATTAAAACATTCTAATATAGATAAAGTTGTTTTATGCGAAATAGATGAAGATGTGATAAAATATTCTAAAGAATTTCTGCCTGAAATCAGCTGCGCTCTTGATAATCCTAAGTGTGAGATTTTCATTGGAGATGGTTTAAATTATGTTATAGAGCATAAAAATGAATTCGATGTTATCGTCGTTGATTCAACCGATCCATTTTCAGTGGGAGAAAATTTATTTGGCGGTAGTTTTTACAAAGCGATTTTTGAATGCTTAAAGGAAGATGGTATATTTATAGCTCAAACTGAAACGCCTTTTTTGCTTCCAGATTTAGTTAAAAAAATTTACAAAGATGTAGAAATTGCATTCCCAATAGCTAAAATATTCCTAGCAGGTATACCGACATATCCAACTGGTTTTTGGAGCTTTACTGTAGGGAGCAAAAAATACGACCCAAGCAAATTTTCTAAAAGTGAAGTTCCTTTTCCTACTAAATATTATAATAAAGAGCTCCATGAAGCGTGCTTTGTACTTCCTCAATATATAAAAGATTTAATAAATAAATAGTTGATTCTATAAGAATTACCTGAAAAATGCTAATAAGCCTATGAAGCAAAGCTCTTATCCTCTTTTTTATAATACAAAGTTAACTGCACCTTTCAAAAAGTTGCAGTTAAAATATTCCACTTTTTTATAACAAAAATTTAGACAAATTTCAATCCACTCATTATATTTTTAATAATATATTTTATACTATTAAAAATATAATGAACTTAGTTTATTTCGAAATACACTAAAAAAGCCATCTTCGACTTATTTTTCAAAAAATGTTTTTTATAATTTCTTTTGATTAAGATTATATTTTTATCGAAAGTTTTGGTTCTTTAAATTAAAATATTAAGCTATTTTTTCATAACTTAAATTGCTAGCAAGCTTCCTCAATGTCTTTTCATCTATTAAATTTTGTTTAGCATAAATTTCCATAGCGTCTTCATCGTATTTAAATTTAAATAAACTGCTTGTATTTCCTCTAGTGTAGTCATTTGCAAATGGGTTTATCTTATCTTTTTTAAAATTCAAGATATATTCTAAAAGCGATCCTATAAATCTTTTATCCACTTCTATTGTTATTTTTGTCTTTGGAGGCGAATAATTCTCTAATTCCTTGATCTTAGCATCTAATTCTTCTAAAGAGATATTCCCTTCTTTTGTTATGAGTTTTAATTTATAAATCGTGTTGACTCCTTTAACTCCAAATCTTTCTAGAATATTTATTTGAGTCTCTTTTGATACTTTAGTTAAATATAAAGCAGATTTTAGTGTAATCCTTCCTTCATAAAGAAGAGTTAATCCAGGATCGCATAACTTCTTTACTCTTAAGAAATTAAAGATAGAGGATTCAGACATATCAAAGACTTTAGAAAGTTCTGCAGCCAAATTGGACTCGTTCCTGTAATTTTTAACCAATTTCATAATTTCATAGTTTTGTATTAAGCTTTGAATCATATTAAATTTTGAAATAGACCTAAATTTGATGTTTGATTCAATTATCATGCTTCTAAGGAAGAGTTCATCGACTTCTGTAGAATTGATCACATATGCAGGGATGAATTTATACCTTTCCTCAAAATTTAGTTCATAGAGGCTGATAAATGCTAGAAGTCTTAGACGACCGCAGATTACCGTGTGAGTCCCATCAGGCTCTCTCGTCACATAGATCGGATCTAATAAGCCAATCGCATCGATGCTTCGCATGAGTTCGGCTACATCAGCTTCTTTTACTTCGAATAAATTCCACCCAATAGGAGTATCTGTTATAGTTTCAATATCGACTCTTTCAAAGTTTTCATAAAAGTTAACACCTTCAGCAAAGTTCTTTTCTCTTTTAATTATAGATTCCTTTTCTCTAGCAGCCCATTTTTTTACCTCTTCAGGGGAATGATTCACCTTCACTTCTGTTGTTGTGACAATAATATCATCATTTTTTAGCCTGTAAGTTGGTCTGAGGTCAGTTCCATATATATTACCAGGATCTTCTTTAAAACAATTAGCCATTTTTTCTTCTCCTTATTATTTTTTATACTTTATTTATATTCAAAAAAATATTTTTTATGATGTAATATTTTAAGAGTAATATATTCAAGAATATTTTGATAATTGTTATTTAACAATGTATAATTAGTATAATCATTAAAATATTAGGAGGTTTTTATGTCTAAATTATTCTCACCTTATTCAATAAAAAATTTAACCCTTAAAAATAGAATAGTCATGGCACCCATGTGCATGAATATGGCTGATAAATTGGGTAACGCTAAAGACTTTCATGTAATCCATTATGCCACTAGAGCTATAGGTGGTGTTGGATTAATCATAACTGAAGCAACTGCGGTTGAAAGCTGTGGAAGAATAACTTCTTTTGATTTAGGCATCTGGAACGATTATCAAATCGATGGTCTTAAGAGAATAACAAAATCCATAAAGAGATACGGATCAGTAGCAGGTATACAACTTGCCCATGCAGGTAGAAAATGTGAAGCAGCTGAAGAAAGTCAAATTTTTGCTCCATCACCTATTGCCTATGACGACACATATCGAATTCCTGTTGAAATGACAGATAGCGATATGAATAGGATCATCACTTCATTTTCCAATGCTACATATAGAGCAAAGATATGTGGGTTTGATTTCATTGAAATTCATGCTGCTCATGGATACTTAATAAATCAATTCTTGTCTCCTTTGACTAATAAAAGAAATGACGAATTTAATGGTCCAATTGAAAATAGAGCTAAATTTTTAATTTTAATCATAAAAGCAGTTAGAGACCTCTGGGATGGTCCTTTAGGTATTAGAATTAGTGCAGAGGATTTTCTGGAAGAAGGAAATCATCCTGATGATTTAGCTGTGGTATGCAAACTTGCTAAAGAAAATGGTGTTGATATCATAAATGTCAGCTCAGGTGGAGTTGTAAGTATTTCCCCAAAAGTTTACCCTGGTTATCAGTTAAAATATGCAGAATTAATTAAAAAAGAAGCTAATGTGCCTGTTATTGCAGGAGGACTCCTCACTGAGGTCCTTCATATGGAAGAAATATTATCTAATGACAGAGCAGATTTAATATTCCTAGGACGTGAACTATTAAGAAATCCTTATTTCCCTCAATATGCAGCAAACAAATTAGGTGAAAATATCGATTGGCATATTGCATATGAAAGAGGTAGAATAAGATAAATAAGATAAAAAATGTGACTGTTTATACACCTTAGTGTATAAACAGTCATTTTCAACATCATCATAATTAGTAATTAAAAATTAACGATATTTCTAATAACTTGCTCTATCAACTATCCCATTTAAAAATGAAACTTTAAACGCTCTACCATTTACAAAATAATAAGCTGTTCCATTTTGTCTATTGTTGACTAATGAGCCTTCTCCTGCATTTGTAAATAAAGGTTCCATACCTGTCGCTGCTACTACTTCATCATAAGTCATTCCTCTTCTGATACTGTTAATGTTAGCAGTAGTCAATGAGTACCTACTAATGATATCTCCTGTAAAAACACTAGGACTACCAGGACCAAGGACTATACGATTACCGGCTGTTTGATTTATTGAACGATTGCCAGGTACCACATTTATTGAACGATTACCAGTTACCCTATTTATTGAACGATTACTAGTTGTCCTATTTAAGTTGTTTGTATAATTAGGATCATTGTTTAGTGAAAAAGAATTTGTATTATTATATATCTCTCCAGTTCCATAGTTTACATTTCCACCATCTCTAGTGGCATATCCACCATCTCTAGTTGCATATGGATAAGAACATCCATAAACTCCCATGCTAAGTGCTATAACAGCTACAGATAAATATATTTTGCTCTTTCTCATTCAAAATCATCTCCTAATATTCAAATTTTGGATGTTTAATTATTCTCATTCATTTTATTCAAAAAAATTTATATTTCTAATTTTTTTGTGTTTATTTAGCTTATTATTTAGAGATAACATCCTTAAACTCCCAATTTAAATACTACACTAGTTAGTTTTATTCAAATATAGATTAATGCAGAGAAATAGGGTTTACATTTCCAACTGTTACTTTAAATTATAGTATTATACAAGCTTTCTTGAGCAAAATTTACATTAATATCGCTATTTGCCCAAGGGCTATAACAACCATAAACTCCTAAACTTAATGTTATAACAGCTATCACTAAAAATATTTTACTCTTCTTCACTTTTAAAATCATCTCCTACTAGTTTGTTTAATTTCAGTTTGAAGGGGACAACTTTATTTTGCTCATTTCTATTTTAAATATACTTTTATTAAAAATAAATAAAAACCAATTATTCAAAATTATACCAACTAAATTTTCTACTCAATATTTTTTTAAGCATTTAAACCTCATAATAAGAAGAACAAATAATTAAATATAAATTTTTGATATTTACAAAAAATAAAAACCCTACAAACTTAATTTACTTAATTTACTTAATTTACTAAGTTTGTAGGATTCAAATAGCGGAAATAGGATTCGAACCTACGACACTTCGGGTATGAACCGAATGCTCTAGCCACCTGAGCTATTCCGCCAAAAAAATGGTTGCGGAGACAGGATTTGAACCTGTGACCTTCGGGTTATGAGCCCGACGAGCTACCAACTGCTCCACTCCGCGACACTAAATGCTGAAGACCGGAATCGAACCGGTACGGGGTTTAAATCCCGCAGGATTTTAAGTCCTGTGCGTCTGCCTGTTCCGCCACTTCAGCTGGTTATTAATTTGCCACAAATCATATTATACTTACATTTAAGACATATGTCAACAAAAATAATTTTTTTTTATTAATAATTTGAGGTCCTCTTATATCTCCTTACTTTCGATTCATTGTTCTTTTTGATGTCTTGATGTCTTTCCTCGCTATCTTTTAAGAATTTGGATATTCTATCCTCAAAGCTGATAGAAGTAACTTTATTCTTATCGCCAGACCATTCAAACTCATCAGGAGCTTTAGACTTACCAGTTCTTTCAATGGCTTGTTTTATAGAAAGATTGATCTTTCCATTTTCTTCAACAGATAAAACCTTAACTTTAACAATATCATTTTCTTTGTATTTATCCCTAATATTTTTTACATAGGATGTTGAAATTTCAGAAATATGAACAAGTCCAACCTTTCCTTCAACATCCACAAATGCTCCAAAATTAGCAATATTTACAATTTTGCCGTCCATAACACTTCCAGGCTTTAGGGCCATACTTAAAAAAATCCTCCTTGAATAATATAATAATTTGTTTGCTATTAGATTTAGCAATCATAATATGATCAATTAATATATGTATAAATAATTTAAAAGTTAAACAATCATTTACTTGCATCATTATTAATTACTACAGGAGTTTCTCCAATTTTAATAAGATCCAATCCTCTAGCCATCCTTTCAATGTATTTGTCGGAATCTGATATTTTATATTCATCCTGTAATTTTTCATTTAGTTTTTTTGCTTCCGCAAGTTTATTATTTTGAGTATTTAATTCCTTTTTTAAATTCATTGAGCTTACCTGTTGAACTACTAAGCAAATTGATATGTAAATTATAAAAATCCATTTAAATAAGGAAAAAAAGCTTAATCTCTTTTTCATAATATTCCTCGTAATATTTTTATTTATATTTTATAACTTTTTTTTAATTTATTCAAGATGTTTTTTCCAAAGTATTCTTTTTTAACAACTTTTATCATAATAAAATGGAAATTTTATATATTTTCTAAATTTATCAAAGTTTAACTGTATTAGAATATTTTTTTAAAAATAGCTTTTACCATATAAATAGGAAACTTTATATATTTACTGATTATTGAAAATATTCTCATAATATTCGAAGTTAATGAAATTAGAATTCTCCTAATTAATCTTGTCAAAAATTTCATATAAAAAACGAAACTTATGATACAAACAAAAACTGTATACCAACTTATAAAAGCTTTAACAAAATAAATGTGAGCTATATAATAACTGATAGTTATGAAAATAAAATATAATACCCACTCTATTATATTAATGATGTTGTTCGTTTCATTATTTTTTTCAATAGCTTTAAATATATCATATGTGAAACCCAAGAATAAACCACTTATTATATTAAATAACATCAGTGTTAATTGAAAATCTAAAGTAAATAACATTATCTGAATATCCTTCTTAAAATAGTATCCTTTTCTTTGGGTTTACTGCTACCAGTATATGAATAAGCAAGAGAATTGATCATACCACATATGGAAATATTCCCATTTACAACATCAAGTTTATTCATCTTTAAATTCTCACCTTTAATGGAGAGTTTACCATAATTTGTGTTTAGATGTATTTGTTCTTCATTAAAACTTATCACTTCTTGAATTCCATCTAAAGTAAGTTTATTTCTATCTTCAATATATAAATTGGATTTTTTTACTTGACCAACCATTGGATTCTGCTCTTTATTTTGCACAGGTTTACCTCCGATATCTAACTTTGTTATTTATATATTATATGAAAAATTTTTTTATCATATTACATATAAAAGCTATAAATTAAACATTAATCTTGAATATCATTATTCTATAATTTCATATAAAGAAAGAGCATCTTCCTTTTTTGCTCCAATTTTTATATCTAAGACTCTTACTTTTAAAGCACTATTTGCAAATTTAATTTCTATTATATCTCCTTCTTGGACGATAGTACTTGGTTTTGACATCTTCCCATTTACATATACATTATCCTTATCGCAGGCGCCTTTTGCCACAGTTCTTCTTTTAATTATTCTCGATGTCTTTAAAAATTTATCTAATCTCATAATTTTTATCTCCACATCAATTAAAATTAAAAGCCTGCTAGCAGGCTTTTAATTATTTCTTTTTAGATTTAGCGAGTTTAATGGCTTTTGCTGATTCTTTTAAGTCTTTTCCAACTTTAAAAACAACAACATTTGAAGCTGGGATTTTTATTTCTTCTCTAGTTCGTGGATTTCTACCAATTCTAGCTTCTCTTCTTTTAACTTCAAAAGTTCCAAATCCAACTAATTGAACTTTATTTTCTTTTCCTTTTAATCCTTCTTCAACACTTTCAATAAAAGCTTTTAAAGCAGATTCGGTATCCTTTTTTGTTAATTTACACTTTTCAGCCATTTTTGTGATTAATTCAGCTTTATTCATTTTATTTTACCTCCTTGATATCTTATAAGTACTAATTAGCTATTTCTGCAATAATATTTAAAATCCTTCTTTCAACACACTAAGGTCAATAAATTTCTAGACAGATTAAACTCTAAGTAGTACGTCTCTTAACTTCTTTAATATTGTTGACCTGTTTTCAACATTGTATTCATGAATTTCTATAAGAAATTCATTAATTTCATAATTTATATGGTCACAATTGATAAAAATATTTGATTTATTAAGCTGTCTTTAACTAACAATATCTAAATCTTTTGTGATTCTTATCTATATGAGGATATCTATAAATTAACTTTTTACAAATGCTATCAGTTACATCGATAAAATCAAACATATCATAAAAAGATTCTAACTGGCATAAAAATATAATATTAACGAGAACATTTCCCATCTCTTCAATAATATTAGCAATATTATCATTTTTTATGGCAGAATCTAAATCATAAACTTCCTCAATCAAGTATTTCATTAAATCTTTGCCTGTTTGTTTTTTATTAAAATCACATTCGTTTTCTCCTCCTAAAAAACTAATGATTTTCATAAGATCAAATATATCATATTTAAAATCTATTTCGTCTTTTGATGGAGGAACATAAACTGAAGTGAGATGATCAATATCTTTCATTTTATCAAGGTTCATTAGTTCAATTTTTTCTATAACTTCGTCTTCATCTATTCCTAAAGATTTTAGAAAATAGATTTGTTTCTCATCATTAAAATATTTATTTAAAAATATTTTAACGTCTGAAGCAATAAATTCATCATATACTTGACAAATTATTATTCCCTTTCTCCTGTCAATAATTGATTCAAAAATATTAGCACCGTCTAGTATCTGAATACCATCGATTGGATCTAAATTCAATCGATAAAAAACATTGTCTAAAAAACTTACTGCTGGATAAACTTTAAAATCAATGTTCTTAAGCTTACATATGTTTATTAAAATTTCCACAGATTTTTCAGCAACTTTCGGGTTACCAGGAACAGCGTAACAAACTTCAGAATAAAGAAAGCTCTCATCAGCTATTAAATTTGCTATTTTTTCATATACTTCCTCAAAGCTTTTTGAGGATTCATATAAAAAATCTAATGTTTGAAACTCTACACCTTGAGATCTAATGAAATCAACACATGGATGCATCGAGGTTCTTAAAAAGATCCTATTCGATTTTTTTAATATTTCCAAAGTTCCAATAGTAATACTATCTGAAGAACCTGGTCCTAATCCAATTATCTGTATCAAAGGCAGCTCACCTCTTTTGTATTTCTAACTTCCGAACAATACTATGATAATCCAAAACCCCAGTAATTATCAATACTATTACGTAAATAATTGCGGAAAATATTACAATTACTACTGTCAAAATGTTCACGCTGCTAATACTGTTTTTTATAAAATTATACATTATGATTAAAGAAAAAGCCATAGCCGCAGTTGATATTAGTGGTTTTATTAATGATTCATTTATATTTATGTAGTTATTTATTGTCTTCTTTAAGACTATGAAATTCAATATGCATGGAATAAGGTATCCTACTATACTGCCTATAATAGATCCAAAGATATTTAATTGGGGTATTGAAGTTAAAAACCAAGATATAAAAAACTTAAAAACACATCCAATTATTAAATGTTTAACAGGAACATTGACCCTACCAATTGATTGTAGTATAGCAGAGGTCAATTGAAATAGCATGAGAAATATTATAGTGAAGCTTGACCATTTTAATATATCACCGCCAGTTC
>Ga0209629_10000934_pt1 | contig 17358 bp, 12 predicted proteins | sample TergutCu122P5_FD_187286 | JGI IMG/M metagenome (GOLD analysis project Ga0209629, IMG submission 187286) | Cubitermes ugandensis P5 segment gut microbial communities from Kakamega Forest, Kenya - Cu122 P5 (SPAdes) (version 2) | ecosystem: Host-associated > Arthropoda: Insects > Digestive system...
CATCATAAATTTTCAAAATATTGAAATGTCAGTATTTACTACTAGTTAAAACATATAGCGAATAGGGTAAATTTACACACATATATATAAATATATATGTATGTGACAACAAGAATGTTGAACCATTCAGAAGTTTAAGATATTAAAAATTAACTTGGAGAGAATACAGGTGACATGACAGAGAGAAGACTTTGAATGACATTCAAGGATGCACAAAATTCTCCAAAATCTAGAAGGCACCTTAAAATTCCAGACGCCCGTTATGTGACATGAAGGAAATTCCACACTGAGGACCCAACAATATCAAGGCACTGCTGCACCAAATATAGTCCTACAGGCGACCTGCCACTAATAATTTGTGCCCCCTGCTGCTGTTGAAAAATATTTTCCAGGATAATAGTATGCAACTTATGCTTCAAGTACAAGGAACAGCAACAGCGTAAAGGTGGTCAGCATCACACAAACATTTTCAATTCGGATGGTAGAGAATTGTGCTGTATTTTCTGCTCACAGATGGACATTTTCTCTAAGAAATTATGAAAAGCAGCTGCCCCCACATGGTTGAGAGTGGGCCCCATCTGCTGACCACTCTTTGCTATGATCACTTTATCATTGCGTGTAACAGAATCTGTTGAATGGCTGTCTAATCGTAAGATGTTCAGAAGCCACAGTGTTTAACATCGATCACATATGGCTGCAGTACACACAAAACAACATAAGCAAACCTGGTGAAGGATACTCACCAGAAAATGGGACAGGAGGTGAAAGGCGGAGGAGAGCAACGTCACTTGATATAGTCGAGGGGTTGTAATTAGGGTGTACAATCTTTTTTGTAGTTATTCGAACAACACAACCAGTTCCCTGCCATCGTATGCAACCCAAGAAGACTTGGAATTGTGTTCTGAAAATGTAACACAAGTATCTTTTCAGTTCGCATAGCCACTGCAGATGTGTCACTGTTTTCTTAACCCCTCACCATCGACCTCTATACATGTAATAGACCTCTGTTTCTTCACATGCTACCGGCCTCTATATGTCGTATAATTGGCAGGCAGCGACGGAGCACATTTAAATGTCTACCATCTCCACGGACGGAGGAGTTTGAAATTCCCGACGACGAAATTACAACCACCTGTTTAAAAAATCATTATTCACAAACTAATTATCCGATTTTTTCTAAAATTTCAGTAGATAAATCTTAAAACTATATAGATGCAGTAAAATAATTGTCATTACCTCAGTAATTGATCTACGTGTGATACAGCTCAAAGCAATCTTTCAAGCAAAGACCCACACCACATATTTGGCAGCAGTACACTGAAGTTCTCTTTTTTTCCGTGCTTGGAGCACACAACACACCTTATCTGGGGTTTTCATTTTTCAGTTTTGGGTGACACTTTTCTCAGAAAATGTCTTTCAGTCATCCGTGAAACTGTGTTGTCTGATGCCTGTCGCCCTGGTACACTCCGCGTCTCCGCAGCACGCGCATACTTCGTAAACACACCTTGCACTAGCTTAATTCTATACGAGAGCTGATCTATATTTCCTCCCATCATTTGTCGATAAAAAACAAACGAATTGAGAACAGTAGATTTAAGTAGCCTTTTTAAAGGATTGAGGTACCATTTGGTCCTTTTTATTCTCTCGACCATGTGCATGTGCAGCAACTGGTCCTTCAGATCGACTCCCACCTTGTTATGATTATAAGCAATCATGCACAATACCCATCAATAAAAACAGACCTAAAACTGTGGCCATGACCTCACAAGTGATCTAAATGAGAATAAATTGCCTCAGGCGTTCTTGTATTGTTCTGTGAACCTATTAGTTTCTCAGACAATTTGTTGTATGACTTCTTTGTCAAAAAACAACTCAAAATATTGTACAATGTCACATTTTCTGCACCATTTCTGGGTCCAAAATCACAACTGAACTACTTTTCTGTGCCCCGTGTAATTGTCCATATTCTCCCACCTGAAATCTCTGTGCAATATTTCTTCTTCATCACCATTTTCATCACTTGTAAATGCATCTGCTACAGCTATGTCATCAATTTCACTATCACTACTGCTAACATTGTCACTGCTACTATCACTTGAACTTTCGTCTAAGTTGTACACAATTTCCAGCACTTCAATGGGTGTCAGAACTTCCTCGGTCATTGCTATGTTCCCATTATCAAGCCTGAACGAAGCGCACTGACTGGAGACCTGCAGGGCGAATACCGTATGTTTATAGCTACAACCAAAGAAAGGCTGAATTCTCTGCTTATCTAAAGAATTTAACTGACACATAATATCTGTGTTGACTTTCAATCTAGCAAGAGGAATCAAGTCCACACAGAGCCCGAGTTTTGATGAGGAAAATATATCAATCTAAAGAATGCAATGTAGTATTTATGAAGGGATTATTCTCCCACAGCATAAGAGACCTAAGATCTTAGGCTATAAAGACACATTGTTCAGGCTGTAGTTATATTTCTTTCAGTTTCAGTAATACAGAGAGAACTCTGAGAGTGCACATTTTTGACAGTTGAAAGTGGACTTTTTTAATAGGAAAATTAACTCCTGAATACATAATGTTACATTCTAAAGAAATGGTTTTTAACTATCGTATTTTGAAAGCACAGTTCTTAAGCAATAACGAGAAACCACTCGCAATTTGATAGCTCAAAAACTATGCATGTGAAAGGAGATTGAATCCACCGATGCAAGGTTCTATACTACTCACGGCATCCACCGACGTGTGGATTCAGCTGTCGAAACCGCATATCTACAACAGCCCTGAAGACGTAGGGAATTTAAGCTCCTCCGTCTGCAGAGACGGTAGGAGTTTAAATGTCCTCCGTCGCTGAAGGGTTAAATAATAGAACGTTCTTGTAGCCTGTAATTAATAGGCCCCTAATTCTTTTATTTTTTTTGTGAAAGAAATGTACAACAAACTTTAAAACCTACATACAAATAAATTACCTCAGTAAATGAATCATGTATCTGTATTGGTCCACATATTCTTTTTTCTAGTGCTGTTAAATTAATGTAAGTAGAAAGAACAGTAGGTAACACATGTCCAAAGAGATGTAACGATTCATATCGCACTAGTCATCCTATCACTTTGTACTGTATCATCTTAGCAGATGACAGTGTTTTAAATAAGACATAGACCAACATATGTTACACTTTCAAATACAAAATAACCTTATTTCATATCTGTGTTTCTTTGACATTAATACCAGCAAACTTTTTCTTCTCAAAATCACCAACTCCTTTTCTTGAAATTTCTATCTCAATTTTCATTTCACACAAAGCAGTTTAACACTAAATGGAATGGGTAGACTGTAGAAGTTCTATCTGCTACTACATCTGCTGTAGTCTTGCGATACATACACTCTGTCGTGTCACATACCTTCCTTTGTGACAAAGGCTACTTGATCCACGAAACTGAGACTGAATTAAATAATTCTTTAACAGACAGAGCTTAATGTTGATACATTTGCGAATATGCCTCTAAAAAAGTGCACAGAATGAATATTATGTACTCTTAAAAACCCCGCGTTTGAGAATAAAACTGGATGTTCCTTGTCACATGACAGTTAGTACTTACCCCTGGGCAGCACAATGTGCAGCAGTGAGCACCCAAGTTTCGGATAGAAGGCTTCCACCACAGAAAGATGTACCATCTATAATAATGGCAGCGTGATGTGGGAACTGGCCTTCTACTGCAGGAAAGCCATTTACTATCTTCGGTGCCTGAACCTTTGGTGCTCCCTCTGAAATTCAAATGAACCCACTGGTATTAATTTCTCTAACCACAAAATTTGTTTATATGCCTACACATAAAATTCTGCATACTTCATAGAAGGCTTGGAATAATCGGAAGAAGTTATTCAAGGACCCTTTTGAAATCCATATTGAATGAAAAGTGAACAGTTTTCTCTCCCAGAATTTTTCATAGGTAGAAGGGGGACTGACCCTGGGGTTATACATAATTTATGTTCAATTTTCAAAATCAAGTTACAAAAATCATGTCATAAGTATAACTGTAACGTAACACTGCAGCTGTATTTGTGTACACACAAATATAGCTGCACGGTCTATGACTCACTACCACAATTTAAGTCATGAGATCTCATCTTGTTTGTTTTAAATTCATGTACCACCTACTGGGCTGGGATAGCACAGTCGTTATAGTGACTTGTTACAGGGTGGACGGTCCGGAAATAGATCCCGGTGGGGGGCGACATTTTCCGCACCTGCCCAGACCAGCCCTGTGGACCAACCAGCCACCTGTAAAATGGGTACCAGGTCTTTCCCGGGGGTAACGCGACGGGGGAGTAGCATTTACAACCCACCCCATCTAGCGCCGAGGTTAAAGAAAGAGTACAGCTATACTTCTACTTCCCCAGGCCTTTGTGGCCTTTTCTAGGGTGATATTTACCTTCAACTTCACCTTATACCTAACACTCATTCTTAACCTAACACCTACCTAAGTTTTTTATTTAATTTTTCAAACTGCTAATGTATTAGTAGTTGGGTTTAGCTGAAAGGTAAATTACGTAAGACGTTTGATGGTATCATGTCTACAATTTTTTTTTAAATTTCAATATTTGGTGAGGGTGGGGGTTGCAACATGTAACTACCCCTCATGGATGTGTCCCATTCATCTTCATTGGTTCAAGCTAAGCAGAATTACTGCTTGACAATTGACTGATAGGCTGTTCCAAATATTTTATGTTCTGCCTGTCAAACATACACAATTATACATAAGGCAGGATAGCTCATTGGGTGTAGTGAGTGGGCTACCGGCTGGGCAACTAAGGAATAGCGGTTTGTTTCCTGGCAGGGACAAGAGATTTCCTCTTCTCCAGAATGTCCATACTGGATGTTTTTAAAATAATGAAATGTATTATCTTCTTGGAATGTATGCAACCTCCCCATAACGAACGAACTATTTATTGCATGTTAAATATTGATATCATATGAATTTAAAAACTGAGACCCATTATGATTTTCTGTCTGTGACATAGTTGATGGAAATGACTTAGAATTTGAAATGAGGGGTTTATAAACTGGGGCAGTTCTCACACTTCTACTGGTATTATAATGTTATTTCCCTGTTGTCAACTTGGTCAAATTTTGTATATGTAAAATAAACATAAGCACAGTAAATTTTACTGCAGTACTACAAACACTTACCAATGAGGGGCATATAGACATTCAGTGGTGTAGGACCATCTGAAAACCTTTCTCCAGGCAGAGCCTGGTGAAAAGAAAATGAACATCAAAGAGAATTAGTTAGTACTACGAATATATTTGTTTGTCCTTCAAATTATCCAGTGCTCCAAAGCCTGTTGGATATCTGCTTGAAACTACTAGAATAATTTGTCTTCGATAGAGATTCGTTTAAACAATTACAACAACAGAACAAAGTGGTAAATTTTCATGTTCATTGTAATAATATTCCATCATTATGGCGCAGTGACGAGTCTAGCAAAACTAGGTGCAAAACCAAAGCTGTAATGTGATGCTGTGCTATCTGGTGCAAATGTACCAACATTTCTGAGTATTCAACTACATGTATGTTCAAGGTATATCATACAGTCCTGTGATGTAAGCATCAACTTATACCAGACCACATGCTGTTACACTCCACAAGATGGCAGATTTCACAGGCACTGTTCTAAGAACATGAATTATCCCTTATTTTATCAGAACCTGAGATACTCCACCTCAATTCAGTGTATCGTGATGCAGTAAGACATCTTACATTCAAGCTCTGTGTATGGAATGTTTTAGTGTGTCAGAAACACTAAAAATTCCTAATCACTAAAAATCACTCTACATTTTAAGTGTTATTCGGTGTTGCAGTACCATAATAATTCTTGCCTTAGTTTTGTGACTGAATATAAAAATAATTTTGTTCCAATTATGACACAGTAGCACAAGTTTCCTACTCATGCCATAACATCCACTACCTCCAGTGATGTGGACATTGTCATAAAAAGAGCCACATTTCTTGAGTGAAACCACACAATGGTCAAATGCAGATTTGAAAGCACTGATTGTCAGGTGAGACATTCTGTGTGACATCGATATGATTTGTTGTTATGTGTTTACTGCAATGAAGACAGCGAGTTTGGTTTCAAAAATTAAAGTGCCAGCAATTATTTGCCAGAATAAACTAGTTTTGTTACTGATATACTTCAGTTCTCTTATCACATGTCACTTGTAACTGCGAACTGACAAGTCAATTCTTTTCTTAATTCTGCATGTTCTGAAACACATATGTTCATAATTCAATTACCAATTCAAATATTAGTCATAAAGAGCTGTATTTTAAAGTTATTTACCTGTACAGCTGCAACCAGAAGACCAAGGATGACCACTAGTGACTTCATAGTGTATTGGAGTTCAGTAAAACTGGCTGCACATAAAGCCCATTTAAAGGTATTTGTACCTTCTGCACTATGAAATCTTAAACTTATCTGCATGTAACTTTATCATTTCAAAAGAAAGATTAAGTTAAAGATACAAACACCATTCATTACAAATCTGTCAGTAAGCATTATTAAGATTCTGGGAAAACAGAAATGTTGCATCAGACAGGCATGATAATATGTCAATGAAATAGGCCTGGTGTAAGATAATCCTTTCTCACTAAATTATTAGCAGATCTTGTGTCGTGATTATGTCTGGAGATCAGAAAGAAAGACGAAGTCACAGTATGAAGAATGATAATAGTTCCATTGAAAGGGTGGAAGAGTTCAAATATTTGAGAACAACGTCAACAAATAAATATTCTATTCAGGAAGAAACTAAGAGCGGGGTGAAGTTAGGGAATGCTTGCTATTATGCGGTACAGATTCTTTTGTCTTCCTTTTTGTTATCCAAAAATTTAAAAATCAAGATAAATATAATTATAATATTGCCCGTTGTTATGTATGGGTATGAAACTTGGTCGCTAACATTGAGGGAGGAACGTAGGCTTAGGGTGTTTGAGAATAGGGTGTTGAGGAAGTAATTGGGCCTAAGAGGGACGAAGTAACAAGGGAATGAAGAAAATTACATAATGAAGAGCTTAGTGGTCTGTAGTCCTTACCGAATATTGTGCGGGTGGTAAAATAGAGAAGAATGAGATGGGCGGTGCATGTGGCGCATATGGTAGAAGGGGAGAGGGGTGCACAGGGCTTTAGTGGGGAAACCTGAGGGAAAGAAAACATTGGGGAGACCTAGACGCAGAAGGGAGTATAATATTAAAATGGATCTTCAGGAAGTGGGAGGGGGTTGTGAGGACTGGATGGAGTTGGCTCAGGATAGGGACAGGTGGCGGGTACTTGTGGGTACGGTGATGAATCTTCGGGTTGCAAAAATGCGGGGAATTTCTTGACTAGCTGCAGAACCAGTTAATATCTCAAGAAGGATTCTGTTCCATGGAATAAGTAAGTAAGTAAGTAAATGTCGTGGTTATGGGCTTCTCATTTTTTGTAAATGTTTTTTGTTCACCACATAAAAGAAAAGTGAAAGTATATACTGAGGATAGAAAGGTAAAATCTCCATTGTTTTTACAGTTTCCTAAACGAGTCAATTTTCCATGAATTATAATTCTCATTTTCTCTATTCTGAATATTTTAATAATATTATGAGTGTTTCCCAAAAATTATGCCACAGAATATCACAGAATGTACATAAGAAAAATGTTTCGTTGACAACATCGCTGTTATTGCTCTTATTGCGTGACATGCATATTGCAATTGGGAAATTAAATAGTCAATATGATTATCCCAAGTTTGAGTGTCATCAGTCACTAAACCCAGAAACTTTGTATATGGAACATTAGCAATAGATTTGTTAAAACTGTTAATATCTTCTGTAGTGTCAATACAATTTTTAGTTTTAATTCTACATTATACATTTTATCAAAGCTGAGCAAGAGAAAATTGGCTTTAAACCATGAGATTATATCAGAGACTGTTATGTTTAAAGGAGAACTGTCGAAAGGTTAATCTGATTACTGATGACACCCGTCAAATTGTGTCAAACTCTTGATCAAAGAAAAAAGATAGTAATAACACGCATATCAGACTTTTGTTTTAGTATAAATGAGATCTTTGCTCTTCTGGAATGTTATGCAGCACAGAGCAGTAGTTACTGATGTTTCAGCACAATTGTCTACCCCATTTCCAAGGGACAAGCAGTCCAACCTTGGCCGTCTGATTTAGTCTTGCACATATCAACAGAATTGGCTTGCTGATCTGTAAAATAAGACACACTCACATATAATTATGTGTTACTTTTACAGACAGGAAAATTTGGACAACGTCGCACAATAGACTGTGATATATGGCCTGATGCTGTAAGTCTGGTCTAGTGACTGTAATGCAGAGGAATGCACGCTATTTGTGTCAGAGTGAAAGGCGAACGTGTTACATACAGTAACACAGGGTAATCGAGTATTTGTCAAAAGGAGCAACAGCATGGAGTTTATAATGTATGGCAAAATTACTCTTAAAATGTCATGGCTGTTCCATGCAAAGGCTTTGGAATCACTGTTCGACACTAAAAATTTTGATTTCTTCAGTGATTTAAAAACTATTTCAATTACAGTGTCGGCTGGTTTTATTATTCCAAACTATTAACAAAAAACAAATGTGAAAGTAGTTTTATGTGGCCTTCACAGAAGAGTTTCACAATAAATGCCCACTTACTTACTTATTTATGGTCAATCTGAATAAATCAGAATGGAATATTGCAATTACTGGATAATAGTGAGTTGAAATTAAACTGAAAGGTAATACTGTTAATGGATACAATAATTTTTTATCACATCACTATGCGGAAAGATGCAGATATCCTTAAAGTTACAGTTGCCACTGTGCTGTATAAACATTTAACAACTCAGATGCTGCCAAGACAATAATATATCCTAAAACTATATAATCATTTTCAATAATTCCATTGCCCTCGATAATGGGCAAGGAGAATTAACAAGTAACTGTCTGAAAATACAGCACAGTGCAACTGCTGATACACAATCATCTGTTTACGTATGCACCAGTGTAAGAAGAGAAACTGATTGTAGAATTACAGAGAATTCCCTTTGTAGGAGAAAACTGTGGGAAGTGCATCTTTGGGAGGTTTCCAGTAATTCAATATTATATACCACTGGGAAAATAGGCAAATTAATAACAGCAACAATTTTCTACATATGCGCGTGCGTGCAGTGTCTAGCTATGAACTTGTAATGGGGAAAAAATTTTGTATACTGTTACAGGAAGAATGTACAGAATACAGTAACAGTCAGTACCTTCTGCAATGAAACACCACTGACAATCCACACGCAACAGTCTGTCACACAACATGACACTTTGCATTAATTTTACTTTCAAATTTTGCCCCATATTGGCCCTGTAATCATACGGTGAACGCCATGCTAACAGATCAACGGTACTTTGGTTTACCGTCCAAGAGAGATCTGCACTTCTGTATCAGTCCCAGCGTGGTTGTTGGGTGTGAAATGGCAAACGGGGACTTTCAATGTTTGAAGTAATTAGAAGACACCAATAACAAACAAATGCAGTAAGGCTGATGTGCCGGTAAAGATTTCATTTCAACATGAACTGGCTTAGGAAATGGGAATTAGACAGGGATATTGGAAATTTTTTATGTTAGTACCTAGAATTCAGGGTGACCAGTCAATCACACCAACCAACATGTTGCCCCACGTAGCAAACTCTGGCGGTCATCTGATTCGTGCCTGAATATGTGACGTTTATGTGAGGACAACTGGGTAGAGAGTGCGTGTATGTGGGATGGCTTTTTGTTTCAAATCTGAAATAGGTCATTGTGATCGCTGACTGTGAATTCAATTCAACACGGCCTCAAACATCACACTTTCATCTTCAACTGCATCATGATCACAAAAGCATAAACAAAATTTTCTGGGAAACTGGAATTTCGGAATCACAAGAATGACAGGAAACAAACCCGACATAAATGTCATTCAACAAAATCAAGACCCCAGCCCACAAAACACTACTGGAAAAGACCCCAAAACTTTGAAAATACCCCATATCATCTACATACTACTAGCACCATCTGTAAGAAAAAACTGAACTCTGCAAACAGAAGTAAATGCAAAAAATAAGAGGAAGCTACAACATGCACCTCGCATTCCTAACTTTGCTGATCAGGGAATTAAAAATGTTCTTTTTCATAACCAACCAAACGCACAAATTTTTCAAATTTATTCTGTTATAAAACTCTACATGTTTCGGGCATCTTCTCTGCCCATTATCAGGAGTTTTGTACTGTAAATTCGGTAATGGAAAGTTTCATGCAGGTTTCATGGCCGCTTCCAAGCAGAATCAGGATGAGGCAGGTCTATCCGGACACTGCTTAGAAGCTGTCATCAAATCTTCATGAAACTTACCAGTGCCGAATGTACAGTAGAAAACTCCTGATGATGGGCAGAGAAGATGCCCGACACGTGTAGAGTTTTATAACAGAACAAATTTGAAAAATTTGTGCGTCCGGTTATTTATTAATAAGTAATTTGTTGGAAAGCACTGCCTCATGAATGTAAAGGTACAAATGTTCTGTTGGTAAGATAAAAAAACTTTGTTCTGAGTAACAAATACACCATATATACGTATATATACATGTATATGAACTTAGAGAAATCTGTTGTTCTATTAACTTATAAAGTATGAAGGCAAGAGGTTTTTTACGCCTTTGAACCCTTTAAACCCTAATCGCAGACCGCTCTATTTAAATCCCCAGTCCGTACCGCCCTGTAAACACTTTTTATCTCGGTTATAAAAACCAATCAGTTTATGCTGTAAGTGGCACAAGTCGCTGTTTGTTCTCAGATAAATACAAAACACATAAATGCAGAGTGGGCAGAGCGTACAGTTGTTGAAAGTTAAACTGGGGGTGTATCACGTGACCCGTAGGCTTTGAAAGGTTAATTCCTTTAACCTGCTGCACTGTATTAAGTCACGTCATTCTGTGGCTTGAAGCTCTGGGAACCTTTCTTATTAAGGATCGGTAAGATTGTGGTGCGGGTGGAATTTCTTGCACACTGTCTGATGCAATCTAAAAGAAATTAAGAAAATTATCCCATTTTATTTACGTCTTCACGACACCTTATGAGTAAATGACGTGCTAGATTGTAGATGTGCATTATGCGGACTGCAGCAAACTGAATTTGAATTCAGTCGTGTCTAGCTACTATTGTTCTTTGCACGGAGAGTCATCCCATTACAGGCTTGGACCAGCCCTGATATTTCCAGGAGTTTGATGCTCCCACATTTCAAGACAATCGGCACATGAAGGTGGTAAGTTTGCAGCCCTACTCACCAGGCGCAATTACCCCCAGAAAATATTCCTGGTTCTCATTTCTGTTAGAGACTGAGCCAACTTAAGGGCCAATAGTGCAGCCGGAAGGATTATGTCAAAGATTAATTGCAATGACACCATCGGGGATCGAAACCGTGACCGTCCGGCTTGTAGCGCAGTATTCACAACTATTACCGTCCTGAATTTTATATCTTTTAAATCCCCCTGCCGATTAAATAAAAATGTTTTTTAATTAGTGTAGGTAATTAGAGTGCGGTAAATTTTATTTTAAATTTTATATGGATATTGAAATAGAGGATCGCTCAAGAAAAACCAAACCTGCGTAGGTCTTGGCAGCAGCAAGCTTAGGAACGGCATCTGTATTGTGTTATAGTCGAATAAATATGGTAGAAACAGGGTCTAACACAACTTTAAAGAAACATCATTTTAAATAATTTATAGCAACATATTTGAAACCTTAAAGTCCATCTTAAGACTCAATATAAAGGTATATATATATATATATATAATACAGTGTCATAAAGTGGACAAAATCTCGTGTACATAAAATTTTAAATTTTTAAAAGAATATTGTTAAAATAGTGTATGATTTGCGATAAAAAATTTATATAGTGAAAATTTAAAACTTTTAATATTATATAGTTTAAGATGGACGGAGTTTTTATGTGCAGACTATCAGGCTGGATTGGTAAATGTGCAGCACCGGTATGTCTCACTGCAAAATTTTTGATGTTATATGTCTAATTTAAAACTTTATTTACACGAGATTTGGTACATTTTATGACATTGTATTATATATACTGCTTTATATTCAGCTTGAAGGTGAGTTTTAGGAGTCGAAACGTGTTGTAAATTATTTTAAATTGAGAGTTAAATAAAGTTGTGTTTGTTTGTTTTTGGCCCAACAGTCCCCCGTCGGCCAAGGCCTCCTCATTCACCATGTCTGTAGATCACACACAACGACTCACCACAGAGTGTAGGACTCCTCTGGACGAGCGATCAGCTTGTTTCAAAGCTCTCTACCTGACAACACTCACAATAGACAAAGGTGCATACGCCCCGTGGGATTCTAACCCACAATCCCAGCAGGCGAACTGCCTCAGACCTACGCCTTAGGCTGCGCGGCCACTGGGATTGCAAAGTTGTGATAGACTCTATTTACTGTCAGTTTGTCTATTACAAAACTAAGTCACTTCATCACGTTACCCCGACGGGCAGCTGAGATGTCCCGTGACTAACAGTCTGCAAGAGCAACGAAATAACTTTGTAATTATGATGTAATATATTCTGTTATTTTAAAGATAATTTAAAATCTTAATGACATTGCCGCTAAGATTGGGGCACTTTTTCTTAGGCCACTCCGTATAAAGAATATTTTTGTGCTGACGAGAAAGAATCTTAGTCTTATTCAATAGAAAATACATTACAAGTGGCAAGTGTGTCGTAAGATAGACACGGGAGACTTATGTATTGGGTGTGCGGTGGCATACAGGGGAATGTGTTGGATTTTTCGGTCTAATGGGAGTCCGGAGGTGTTTGTGTGAATCTCATATAAGAAAAGTTTAACTGTTATGTGGCTGCAGGAATAATGGCTTTTCGTTGCACTTAAGCAGAGGAACAACAGCGAAGAGGCACGGGTCAGGCAGTTCTAGAGCAAACTGGTCAGCCCACTGTTTGGCCAGCACTGATGGCAGACCGTTGCAGTTCCTACAGACAGTAATATAGAAGTGACATAATTACTCTGTTGAGCAAATGAAGTAAGTGGGTGCTCTGAAACATCATTGTTTTTCATCTGTACTTTCATTTTTAAGCGTGTTGGTAACAGTGAGGAAGTTTTTTGTACATTATTATTAAGTGCTTTAGTTTTATGTTAAATACTGATGAATGTTCTCAAGCTGTGTTGAAATTTTATTGGTCAAAAGAAACAATAGAAGTAAGAGATTCATCACAGGCAGCAGCGACCAATAGTGATAGCTAAATACATGGAGAAATAATAATAATTTTTATAAACATTCCTTGGCAAAGAGGTGGAACTGTCGCGTGCAATAGTACAAGTGCTGTAATATATATATTCTTATTTTCTTGACAATATTTTAAATACAACATCAATATATGCAATGTATTGAGATCTAAGGCTATCTCAAAAGCAAGAGGCGAGAAGGGAAGATATTAATGTTGTGGACTGCGCGAGGATAAAATTATCAAAGGATCAGAGTTCGAACAATGGGATTTGCTGCTGCCCGAATGTTCCTTAAGGACAAAGGACTTTGAAAGAGGACTTTGCACCGAGAAACAGGAGCAAGGTACAGATTTCCAGATCTTCTGTGCTAACCATGTGACTGATGAACAATTAATTTGGTTATTTTTATGGTTGGTAGAAAAGCAAAGCAGTCCTATTACAGGCCGGGACTGTCACTGAGGGTTACAGAAGAATGAGAGTCCCAGATTTCTTGATATACAACACCTGAATGTGTTAAGGTTCACAGCCCTACGCCCGACCGCTTCAAAGTCATCACAAGATATAAATAAGTACTTACAGAACATTGCATATAATTAATATTTTACTTTGAATAAAGTCATCCCGTTGTATTTATTACGTTAATGTATTCTACAGTCGTCAGAGAGATAAAAAAGAATAAATTTACTGTATTTCACGGATATATGTACTGACATTCAGAATACGTGTACTGACAATAAGGCATAAATTTACTGACATTCGCAGATAAATTTACTGACATTCACACATTAATTTACTGATATTCACACATAAATTTACTGACATTCACGGATAAATTTACTGACATTTACACATAAATGTACTGATATTCACACATAAATTTACTGACATTAACGCAAAAATTTACTGACATTCACGCACAAATGCACCGGCATTAACGCGTACATTTACTTACATTCACGCTTAAATTTGCTGACATTCACATTAATGTACTGGCATTCACGCATAAATTTACTGATATTCAAAAATAAATCTACTGATATTCAAGCCTACATTTACTGACATAATTATACTGACTTTCACAGATAAATTTACTGGTAATAACGAGTAAAAATTCTGACATTTGCGTATAAATTTACTGACATTCACACATAAATGTACTGACATTCACACACAAATTTACAGACATTCACGCATACATTTACTGACATTCACGCATAAATGTACTGATATTCACATATAAATTTACTGGCATTCACGAGTAAATTTACTGACATTCACGCATAAATTTACTGACATTCTCACATAAATGAACTGACATTCACACATAAATTTACTGACATTCACGCATACATTTACTGACATTCACGCATAAATGTACTGATATTCACATATAAATTTACTGGCATTCACTCATAAATTTACTGACATTCACGCATAAGTTTACTGACATTCACTCATAAATTTACTTACATTCACACATAAATTTACTGACATTCACGCATTTATTTACTGACATTCACACATAAATTTACTGACATTCACGCATAAATTTATTGACATTCAGGCATACATTTACAGACATTCACACATAAATTTACTAGCATTCAAGAGTAAATTTACTGACATTCACGCATTCATTTACTGACATTCACACATAAATTTACTGACATTGACGCATAAATTTACTTACTTTCACGTATAAATTTACTGATATCCAAGCATAAATATACGGACATTCACAAATAAATATGCTGCCATTCACCCATACATTTACTGATATTTACGCATATATGAACATTCATGCCGTTGTAATGGTCTGATAACTGTAGAACACATTCAGTACTTTTACTGTTGACACCTTGTGATGCTCCTGTGCGGCCGAAACATTTTGCACCTTTCAAAGTAGAGAAACTAAAAAGTGTTGTATTAACTGTTTGTAAGGTAACCGCTGTATTGGTGTGACATATGTGTGTCTGAAATACAGCGGTTTGTGTGTTCAAGATTGTAGGTATGTGGATGTAAGAGTAGAGCCTTTTTAATAATATGACATGAAATTGGCGTTGTGTTTTATTGCGATATTAGGTTCTGGCCTTTTTATGTTAAAAGCAACGATTCATAGAATTTCAACTGCACGAAGAAATATCCTTGATTGACTAAGCTGTTAATTTGCAATACAGTTATTACGAACAACAATACAAACGGTAGATGTGCAACGCCATTAAGCACACGCAGTTGGCTGTCCCAGTAGCACGGAGTTACATTCGTTCAAACTGCGTTAGAAATATACTTGTTCACGTATTAAAGCATGCTGTAGTAAATGTGTCAGAAATGTCATATCGCCCACAGCCATATGAATTATGTACCAATCTCTCCAGATTATGACTGCTTTACAATTAAAACAGACAGATGGGTACATGGACACTTGTACCGGCCTATTGCACGGTACATTTGATGACAGGTTCACAGAACATAGTAACAGGTTTGGTAAAGTTAATGTACAGTTAATTATACAGATTGTCCCATTTATCGTGCTCCTTAGCACGACAGTTGCCATGTGGTGTCCCGGCGGATAAAGGTTGCGTATGTCATAAAGGTACCGTGTTCGGGGACACGATAAACGGGACACTGTGTACAAACAGTTTAGAATGGACTGAGTCATCACGCCTTTTATTTGTAACAGTTTTCTTGTACCGTGTCTGGCACATTTATTGATCTGTTGATTTGTAACTGTTAACGACACACGGGAAGTATCGGAAAGTTGAAACAACAAACATCTGTACTCGTTCTCTGCACATTTTATGCTCTTTACCCTCACTGACAGGGGCACGTCGTGGCGCAGTTGATTGAGGCACTACGCTACAAGCCGCAAAGTCGCGGGATCGATTCCCGGTAATGTCTTTGTAATTTTTCATTGACATCCTACCGGCCGCACTATGACCTTGGGGTGACTCAGCGTCTAAGGGAAATGAGTACCAGGAATGTTTTCTGGGGATATGGAAGGCCAGTGCGTAGGGCTGACAATCTTACCACCCTCATGTGCCGATTGTCTTGAAATATGGGAGTATCAAACTCGAGGATCACTCAGGGCCTGTCCAGGCCTTTGATGGGATTGCTATAACTTTACTTTTACCCACAGTGACACCTTGACTGCTATATTATGGTTTGGTTAAATAGTAGATAAGGTTCAACGGTAATTGTGTGTTTATCTTATCAGTTCTCTGACCCAGAGGTTTTACTTGTCTACATTCTAAAGTTGCGGCTCAATGGATCAGGATAAATATGCGCTTTGAAGCCGAAAAGTACGAAAAAGAATTATTTAGTTGCTTCAGAAATTAATTCATCACATTAAAGCTTGAAGTGTAATTTGGTTTGTTGATTTCCATTTTAGTTCCGTATTTAGCAGTAAGCGATAATAAATACATTAATTTCTTTTAATTCTCCTAGTTTTTTCTGTCCGTGCTATCGACGCCACTAACAACAGTATTAGAAAGGATGGGTTGGTAATGTGAGACCATACAATCAGTATTACAGTATCTCAGTTGGTGTAGTGACTAGACTAGAGGAATGGTGGTTGAATTCAAGAAGAGATTTTAATCTCTTACAAAACGTCCAGACGTGCTCTGGGTGGCCATCCATTCTTCAGTTATATGGGTACTGGGGCACCTTCTGCTGTAGGAGGGGGAAAATGGGCAGAGGCGTGATGCTGAACAGTTACAGCCATCTAGGGCCAAGGTTAATTGCAGCCATACCGCTACAACTGTATATGCCTTCTTGGCATGCAAAGGAAAAGTTCATCCTAGAACGGACTACGAAGGCCCAGAGGAGCAGCAGAGATATAGCTGTACTCTTTCTTTAATGTCGGCGTTAGATAGGGGTGGGTGGTCAGGGCCACGTCCCGGCCGCTTTGCCCTTTGGGAGAGAGTAACGTTATATCTTCACTTACCTTCACTATAGGTATGTCCCCTTTTTCCCCAGGAACGTGACATCTTTATGGAACTTCAGTACAGCCATGTTCCCGTCTTCTCCTAGTAACGTGACATCCTT